>Ga0268264_10000151_pt1 | contig 158241 bp, 132 predicted proteins | sample KBSSwiS32_FD_190357 | JGI IMG/M metagenome (GOLD analysis project Ga0268264, IMG submission 190357) | Switchgrass rhizosphere microbial communities from Kellogg Biological Station, Michigan, USA - KBS Switchgrass S3-2 (SPAdes) (version 2) | ecosystem: Host-associated > Plants > Roots >... | reverse complement strand
CACTATGCGCACTTCTGGAAAGAGCCGATAGCTGTAACACCCTGACTACAAAGGAATCATCTGAAGTGCTACTGCCAAGCTCAGCGTAGTTCCGAGCTCGGAATAGACCCGCCTATGCATATATGAGCATAGGCGGGTCAACTCCAGTCAGGCGGTTGCGGGTCAGCTCGGTTGGGTCAGCTCGGTTGGGTCAGCTCGGTTGGGTCAGGTCGGCAGCGGCTGACCGCCCTGCTCCTTGACCATGTACTCGGCATACCACTTCGGCCATTCCTCATCGTGCTTGCCCGTGCGTTTCTCGTGTTCACCGTGGGCCGCCGCGGCCCGTCGCAGTGACCCTTCCAGCTCCGCTGCGGAGCTGAATGCGGTATCGTTCGAGTCAACCCGCCCCGGCAGCCGCATGGTCACTTCCTGCAACACCCACGTGTTGCCATCCGGATCGCTGAATGAGGCGAAAGAGGAATAACTCTGACGCTGTGGATGCGGCCCAGGCGCATTCGGCTTGCCCAACGCCACCCGATGTGAAACTTCGCTGATATCAACAGCCCGCGCGGCGAGCTCGTCGCGCGCCTTTACGATGTCCGAAACAACGAGATACACACGGGATGAACCCGGCGACGCCGTGGTCAAACCAACGCCGAAATGAATCGAGCACGGTGAGCCGGGCGGCGTGAGCTGGACGACTCGAAACGCATCACCGGCCGGGAAATCGGCATCCAGCCGCCAGCCGAGGCGCTCGCCGTAGAACTGCCTGGCTCGGTCCACGTCGGTCACTGGAATGACGACGACCTCAACTTTCATGTCGCTCATAACGAGCTCCTCGTTTCGCTCTGCAAGGGAAAGCCATGAGCGCGTCGCCACGCCGCCGGCGTCATGCCACTGTGTTCCCGGAAACGGTTGGACAGATGTGATTGATCACCGAATCCGCAGTTCAGAGCAACCTCACTCAAGGGCATCTCGCTTCCGGCGAGCAGCTGCGAGGCGAGCTGGATCCGGCGCCGCAACACGTAGGCGTGCGGGCTCACACCAACAGTGCGTTTGAATGTCCGGGAAAAGTGCGAAGGAGTCCGATTCACGAGCGCGCACAACTCGCTCACCTTGATCGGCTCGGTAATGTTTCGATCGATGTAGTCCTGAATCCGGCGTACCTGCCATGCCAGCATCGACAATGAGCTCACGGTGGTCTCCCGAAGGTTCAGGTGGGGGAGTTCGTACGAAGCGCGGCCGTCTATCAATAGTACCTTGGTGTAGTGGATCGGAATTCCCGGGCCGTGGCTCAATCCACTGACTTTTCTTGTCCAATGAATCAACGGGGAGATAACGGCCATGAAACTGAAGAGCCTGCTGATGGGAGTGGGTGTCGCGGCGTTGGCCACGGGTGTGGCGATTTCCGCGCAGGACCGGTACACGGTCAAAGTGCCCAATGGGCTCGCGTTTGCGGACTTCCGGGGGTATGAGACCTGGCAGGTCATTTCCATCAGCCACAACGGCGACAAGCTGGCGGTCATCACCGGCAACCCGGCCATGATTGAGGCGTACAAAGCCGGTATCCCCGGCAACGGCAAGCCGTTCCCGGACGGCGCCCGGATGGCGAAGATCCACTGGGTCGCGAAGAAGAATGAGATCGCACCGGGCCAGCCGCTGGTGGCCGGTGACCTTCACGACGTCGACTTCATGGTGAAGGACAGCAAGAAGTTCGCTGACAGTGGTGGATGGGGCTATGGCGCATTCGAGTTTGACAAGGCCACGGACACGTTCAGACCGGGTAACACTTCCGACCAGCCGCCCCAGGCAAATGATGCCAAGTGTGGCTTCGGATGCCACACAGTGGTCAAAAACCGGGACTATGTTTTCACCGAGTTCCCCAAGCGATAGCTCCAGGCAGGGACTGGCCACGGGCGGCACGATTGATGCTGCCCGTGGGTCGAAGTACGCAGGAGCACAACCCAGATGATTGCCCATACGTCCCTTCCGGTAAGTGACTACAAACGCTCGAAGAGTTTTTACACCGAGGCTCTGCAGCCGCTCGGTTATAAAAACAACATGGAGTACGGCGAGGCAGCCGGCTTCAATGATGGCAAGAATACAGACTTCTGGATTACCAAAGAGAAGACTGTCGTACCCTTGCACGTTGCTTTTGAAGCCAACAGCAAACAGCGGGTGGAGGCATTCCACAAAGCTGCCATTGCAGCCGGCGGCAAGGACAACGGCGCGCCGGGCTACCGCGACTATTCCCCTGGCTACTACGCAGCCTTCGTCTACGACCCGGACGGCAACAACATCGAGGCAGTCTGGTACGACCCGGCGAAGGAAAAAGGCTGACCCGCCAGCAATGAGCCTGACGTGAGGTTCAGCCTGGCATTACCCTGCCCTGGCCAGCTACAGCCGCCGGGCATGTCACGGTCGCGTGTTTTTCTCTCGTTGCTTTAAACCGTTGCCAGAAAACGGATCTCCAACCGGCAATGGAACGCAGGACCCCGTTGACGCGCCGTATTGTCCAGGCCGTGGCAATCGTGCTGGGTGCGGTACTCGCCGCGCCGGCACTTTCACAGAGTATCCGGCCTTCAGGCATAGATCTCAGCGCCCGGGACACGAGCGTGCGCCCGGGAGACGATTTTTTCCGCTATGCGCTAGGTAACTGGTACACGCAAGCGCAGATTCCCCCTGATCAAACCGAGATCGGTGCCTACCCGGACGTAACAGCAAGAGTACGCGAGCAGCTACGGGTGATCATCGAGGAGAGCGCCAGGCTGCATGATGATCCCGAAAGAGCGCGCATAGGTGATCTCTTTGGCAGCTTTATGGACGAGCCGACCATCGAGTCTCTCGATGCAGCCCCGCTGCGCGCAGATTTGAACCGTATCGCGCGAGTCGCGAACAAAGAGGAATTTCTAACCTTGATGGCGGCCGCCCCGGGAAGTTTTTTTTCTTCCCTGTTCTGGCTGCGTATTGAATCGGATGCCAAGTCGCCGACGAACGTACTGTACATCGGCCAGGGCGGGTTGGGATCGAATGATCCTGAGTATTACGTATCCCCCGCGTTCAGTTCGCAGAAAACGGCCTATCGCGACTACATTGCCCGAACGTTGCGTCTGGTCGGCTACGCGGCACCAGAAGCCAACTCCGAAAAGATTGTCGAGTTGGAAACAAACATTGCCAAAGTCAGCTGGTCGCAATCCCAGCGCCGCGATATCGCCGCCACCTATAACCCAACTACCGTCGCCGCACTTCAGGCCCTGGCTCCCGGAATTTCATGGCGCAAGTACCTGGACACGTTGGGAGCGCGGGACACGCGCAGCCTCGTGCTCGCGGAAAAATCCGCGGTCGTTGCAATCGAAGAGATCTACGCAAATTCGACACTGTCGGTTCTCAAGGCGTGGCAGACGTTTCATACCGTAGACAATGCCTCACGCTTTCTCTCCCGGCGCTTCGTCAATAACCACTTCGCATTTCGCGGGATGGTCCAAAAAGGCGTCAGGGAGCTACCTGATCGTTGGAAACGCGGCGTGGATCTAGTCAATGACAGTCTGGGCGAGGCTCTCGGTCGCCTCTATGTAGCAGCGAATTTTTGCCCTGAGTCGAAGCAGCAGATGGAGCGCCTCATCGAAGACTTGCGCCGTGCCATGGCTCGGCGAATTGGATCGCTGGACTGGATGAGCAATACGACCCGGCAGCAAGCGCTCGCCAAGCTCGCTGACATGCGCGTCTTCGTCGGCTATCCCGAGCGATGGCGCAATGATTCCGGACTATCGATCGATCGCAAGGACCTTTACGGCAATGTCAAACGCAGCAGGGCGTTCGACTGGGCTTCTCAACGCGCTACTCTCGGGCACGCCATCGATAAGAACGCATGGGGCCCGGCCTATTGGCACATCACTCCGCAAACGGTGGATGCCTTCAATATCGCATCGGAAAATCTCATCATTTTCCCAGCGGGGATTCTGCAGCCGCCGTTCTTTGACCCGAAGGCAGATGCCGCGCACAACTACGGGTCGATCGGTGCGGTCATTGGCCACGAAATCACCCACGGCTTTGACGATCAGGGCCGCAAAATCGACGCCAGTGGACAGTTGCGTGACTGGTGGACTGCAGCCGATGCCAGGCATTTCGAGCAGCGGGCCGGGCAACTGGCAGATCAGTTCGATGGCTACGAAGTTCTTCCTGGACTTCACGTCAATGGACGACAAACGTTGGGTGAGAACATTGCCGACCTCGGGGGACTTCTGGTGGCGTTGGACGCTTACCATTCCTCACTGGGCCCCGGTCAGGCTCCGATACTCGATGGCCTCACCGGCGATCAGCGGTTTTTTCTGAGCTGGGCGCAGCGGGGGCGGACGAAGATGCGCGATGATGCGCAGCGCAACCAGATCGCAACAGATACCCATGCACCCCTGGTAATCCGCGCCAGTGCACCGCTGCGCGACATGGATGCTTGGTATACAGCGTTTGATGTAGGGCCGTCAGACAAGAATTACTTACCTCCGGCTCAGCGTGTGCGCATTTGGTAACGTTGACAGTACACACCTGAGTTCGCGCCCAGGTCGACCCTGCTGACGGACCGCTGGCTAAATCATCGCCAGCAAAGGCTCGAGCGGGACTGGAGCCCAATGTGACCCGACTCTCAGTCTGAGCCCTCCGCAATGGCACACGCGGCGTATTCCTAAGACATTTCAGTCATCCGGGCCGCCGTGGCTAAATTGTGACCAACGAATCCAGCGGGCTCCAAGAGTACGTTTCGCACCGCCGCGCCGAAGGTGGCGGTGAGGGCATCACCAGGGTATTACACGCCGTCCGCACCCATCTGCAGATGGACGTCGCTTTTATTTCCCAATTCCGCGGGCGCGAGCGGATTTTCCAACACGTCGATGCGGGTGGACACACCCCCATTCGGGCCGGTGATAGTGCCCCGCTCGAGCAGGGTTACTGCAAGCGCGTCGTGGACGGTCGCCTGCCCGAGTTGATCCTCGACGCCGCGCTCCTTCCGGCCACCGCATGTCTGCCGGAAACCCAGGCGATTCCCATCGGCTCGCACCTGAGCGTCCCCATCCGCCTGCGCGACGGCCGCGTTTATGGGACTTTCTGCTGCTTCAGCTTCCTGCCCGATCACTCACTCACCGAACGCGATCTGCAGACCATGCGGGCCTTTGCCGATCTCGTCGCGGATCAGATCGACCAGGATCTCGAAGTACAGCGGGAGCGCGAGACCCGCATCCAGCGCCTGGATGATGTGATGGCGCTCGGCCAGCCGACCATGGTGTTCCAACCGATCTACGACCTCACCACACGGCGAATGACCGGCGTGGAGGCTTTGTCGCGCTTCGATGCGAAACCAACACGATCTCCCGACCTGTGGTTCCGGGATGCCGCCACCGTAGGCCTCGGAATCGACCTCGAGCGTCGGGCCGTGTCTTCAGCCCTGAAGGCATTGCAACACATTCCCACTGACACCTATGTCGCTGTCAATGCCTCTCCGGATGTCATCGAGGCCGGTGTGTTGCATTCCCTGTTGCGTGACGTTGACGCCCGGCGGCTCGTGCTCGAAATCACCGAGCACGTGTCTGTCGCCGATTATGGGCGCCTCTCCGAAGAGCTCGCGCCACTACGCGCGCTGGGCGTAAAAATAGCCATCGATGATGCCGGCGCCGGCTACGCCAGCATGCGGCACATTCTGAGTGTCGAGCCCGACTTCATCAAGTTGGACATGAGCCTCACGCGAGCTATCGACAAGGATCGCAAACGACGCGCGCTAGCCTCCGCCCTGATTGCGTTTGCTCACGAAATCCGCGCCAACATCGTCGCCGAGGGAGTGGAGACCGCTGGCGAGCTGCACACCTTGTGCGAGCTGGGCGTGCGAACGGTGCAAGGCTATTTCCTCTCGCGCCCGAAGCTTCTGCAGGACCTGCCAAAGTCTTTGACATTACCGCCGGTTGCCGCCGGCATCTGATGGCGCCTGCAGTCAGTAGCCTACCGCGCGTCCATTCTCATTGCGCGCATCACTGGCGCCCAGGCGCTCGCCAGTAGCGAGATCGATGGCGATACATTCCGCGTCGCCGCCAACATCCGGCGGGGTGACTTTGTTGCCCGCCACGGTGAGCAAGTGGATGGTGTCAGGGGAAAACCGTCCTTTCTCCAGCTCTACCCGATCAGGCAGCCATTGCTGGTGAATGCGCGGCGCGTTCACCGCCTCCTGGATGTCGAGTCCGTAGTCGCGGACACCGATCAGGATATTGGCCACTGAAGTAATGATGGTGGGACCACCCTCGGCGCCCAACACCAGCCAGAGCTTGCCATCCTTCAACACCATGGTGGGAGTCATCGCCGACAGAGGCCGCTTGCCAGGACCCACGGCGTTGGCGGCGCCTTGGATGAGGCCGTAAACATTCGGTACACCCGGCTTCGAGGCAAAGTCGTCCATCTCGTTATTCAGCAGAAAACCCAATGAGCCGATGGTGACTCGCGATCCGTAGTCATCGTTCAGGGTCGTGGTGACAGCCACGGCATCACCGTCCCCATCAACAACGGAGTAGTGAGTGGTGTGGTGAGGCTCCACGGGAGCCCCGAACACGGGATGTTCGCGCGCGTAGCGATCCAACTCGGGAAACTTCGACGGGCGTTCCAGCTTCAAACTGGCGCTGGGCCGCTCGGAGTCGATCGAAATCGACTTGCTCCAGTCGAGCGCGTACGCCTTGTCAATGAGTTGCTTCACCGGCACGGCGCTGAAATCCGGGTCACCCATGAACTGGGCCCGGTCAAAAAACGCCCGCCGATAACTCTCCGCAATCAGATGCACTGACCGGGCCGACCCCAACCCGGCCTTCGCAAGATCAAACCGCTCCAGGATGTTGAGTGATTCGAGCAGCGCAGTCCCACCCGAAGAAGGTGGCGGTGCACTGATGATCTGCACTCCGTGATAGGTCCCGCGCACAGGCTCGCGATCCTTGACCTCATATCGCGCCAGATCCTCCGTGGTGATCAACCCACCGCCCCGGCGCATGAAGTCCGCAATCTCGCGTGCCATCTGTCCCTTGTAGAAATCATCCGGCGCGGCCGCGATCCGCTCCAAGGTCCGGGCGAGCTCAGGTTGTTTGAACACATCGCCGGGGTGCCAGGCGCGGCCGCCGTTGCGGAAAATCCGCCGCGAATCTGGAAACCGCGTCAGATCCTTCTCGTCATTCAAAGACTGAGCCGCACCCCAACTCAACGCGAAGCCGGCGCGCGCCAGGCGGATGGCCGGTGCCATGACCTGTGCCAGATTCAGCTTGCCGAAGTGCTGCTCGGCATACACCATTCCCTTCACGGAACCGGGCACGCCAACCGCCTCGTAGCCAATCAAGCTGAGGTTCGGGATGACATTCCCCTGAGCATCCTGGTACATCGTCGCCGTCGCCCGGGCCGGCGCAGTCTCGCGAAAGTCCACGAAATGCACCTCCCCATCCTTCATGCGAACCAGCATGAAGCCGCCACCCCCGATGTTCCCCGCGTTGGGATGCACGACTGCCAGCGCAAAGCCGGTGGCCACCGCGGCATCCACCGCATTGCCGCCGGCCTTCATTACCTGTACACCCGCTTGGGAAGCCAGCTCGTTCTGGCTGACGACCATTGCATGCGAAGCATGCTCAGGATGGAAGCTGCCGCCCGCTACACACTCATTGGCGAGCAGGGCAAGAATGATGACCGGCAATGTGAGGCGCATCCATCCACTATAGTGGATTCAATGGCGATCCTTGAAGCTGCCTTTCACGAACGAGTCGCCCTTGCACATCCACTCGCCGTTGATCCTGGTCCACAGGAATACAATGGCGAAGGTAAACGGCTCCGTCTTCCCGTCCGTGGGGTAGACATGGAAGTCCGCCCAATCCCAGCCGGCGTCGCCCTTGACGAAGGTGCGGATCGACTCGACCTTCACTTTGTTGTTCTTCACGACTTCCTGATAGAGCGGCCGGATCGCGTCACGGCCGATAAATACACCTTCGCCCTCACCGACGGAGACGACATCGTCAGTGTAGAACTTCGTCACAATGGTCTCCGCATCGTGAGCGGCAAACGCCTTTTCCTTCAGATCGTACTTGGCGCGGATGGCCTGTTTGAATGCGGCAAGCGCCGGATCGGGAGCCGCGGCAAAAGTGACACCGCTGAACAGCAACAACATCAATGAGGCAACGAATCTCATGCAACCTCCAGAGCTTGTTTACCCGCCCGCTCACCCTCTTCCGCCGCCGTCTCCCACATCTGGGCACCACTCAGCTCGGAGTGCCCGAACGACAGCCGCTCGTACGGCTTTCTCAGCACTTCCTTAGGGGCTGGCTTGCCGTCCTTGCCGAAGAAGAACCCCGGCGGATCGACAATGTAGGCATGACCCCATCGATTCGTGATGAGACCCGCGACGTCGCGGCGAGCATCGAAGCCGCTATCACCAAACATCCGGGTAAATTGCCCGAGCACGGCGCTTTCGATGGCCGCATAGCTCATACCAAAGAGCTGCATGCGCGCGGCCGTGCACTGCTGCGGGTAGGGCACGCCCGGCAACGGGAATGGGTTGTACATTGTCAACACAACGGGCTTGGAAGGATCCAGCGGTTGGGTGAGCTGACCCGGGATTTCCAGGTTGCGCCGCAGGCTGGTCCACCAGCCGAACCCCTCAAACCAGCGGGCCGAGGCAATACCGAGCTTCTCCAGGAACTTCCAGTTACGAACCGCCACATTGACCGTCAACATCGGCGCGTGATGGAAGTGGTTCATGGCGTCGCGATACTCCGGAGAGATATCGCGGCAAATGTGCCGATTCGCGTGCTGCTGTCCGCAAAGCACCGCAGACCTGGCGTGCACCCGGTATAACTTACCGCCCTTCGCGTAAGTGACGATGACGCCCTTGGAGCCTTCGTGCTGGACGGCAACCACCGTCGCAGACAGTCGCATGCGAACCGGCGAGCCCGCTTTATCGAGCTCATCCCACTGCACGGCTCCGTTCAGAATATCGGACATACGGTATTCGCCCTTCAGGGCGGCCGGTATGATCTTCTTGAGAAAATGACGCGCCGTGCCCGCGTGACCGCCCGGGAAGCTGGCCAGATAGATTTCGTCCGTCGGATCCATCCCGCCGTTGTCGTAACGGTAATACCCATTCACGCCGGGCTGCAGGAAGTTGTAGGCCGAGTAGGCGGAGATGACATCGGCGCCCAGACCGCAGCCCATCGCACACGTCACGGGATTGAGGTATTTCAGGACCTCCGTCAGATCCGCCGCTCCGATCCCCATGACATCCGTCAGGAACTGCTCGTAAGTCATGGAGTCCAGCCAGGGACCCCAGTCTTCCCGGCGCGGTGGCGTCCGGAACAGCTCCATATCCACGAGTGCCTTCTTCGCGGATTCGGGAATCGGCGCGTGTTTGAACCCGTCACGCCAGGGATTCCTGACCCACCCCTTCCCCTCATAGAAAAAGCCGGTATCGGATCTTTCCCATGCAACATGCATCGGCGACCAGGCATCCTCCGGCACCAGAATGTCCTTACTCAGGCCCGTCGGCTTCTGGTATACGAACTCGTCGGGAAACCCGAGGTCGGTCGCGAAATGCGACCACATGCCGGCGTTCCTGGCCTTGTTGAATGGCACCACGATTCCGGTCGCACCCTGAGGCGCCGTCAGGTGATAGCCATCCACCTCAAACTCATTCTGCTTGGCTTCGCCTCCGAAAATCGGATGCTGATCCAACATCAGCACCTTCCCATCCGGACGGCCCTTCCTGTAAGCCCAGCAGGCTGACAACCCCGCGATGCCGCACCCGACCACTACAGCATCAAACACCTCCCCCGTGTCAGTTGCCGTCCGCAGAGCTGCGTCCCCATTGCGAATGCCGCCGTGGGCAGCGTTGACCACCTCGTGCGTGTTGCCGTTGGAATGGGCGTAATCACCAATGCCGCCCGGTCCGGTCCACTCGGGCCCGAGGCCGGTCATTTTGGAGCTGGAGGTCTGGGCCCGGACTTCAGATGGCGAGCCCATCCCTAACAGCGCAGCCCCCGCCCCCACCAGCGTGCCACCTACAAAATCCCGACGGGTGATGTCCGCGGTCGACGCTCTCGATTTGGGTCCCATGTTCGAGACTCTCTATTTGGTCACGTGACCAATAAACTAGCCGCGACCTGGGGCGCGAGTCAAGCCACGCGCGTGATAATCAGGCTTTGGGAGCCCTGAGATCGAGCACGCGGCGAGCCTTGCCGACGGAGCGCTCGAGGGCGCCAGGGTCGCGCACGTGCACCATCACACTGACACCGATGTTGTTTTTGATGAGGCGACCCAAATCAGTGGACGCCCGCTGCCGCAGCTCAGAGGCACCGGAAATCTCCGTGCTGCATTCCACATGGACCGCCAGCGAATCCAGATGTCCCTGACGGGTGAGCTCCAGCAGGTAATGCGGAGTCAGCCCGGCGCACCGCAGCAGCAACTCTTCGATCTGCGAGGGAAATAAGTTCACACCGCGAATGATCAGCATGTCATCGCTGCGGCCGGTGATTTTGGCAATCCGCCGCATCGAGCGTGCAGTCGGCGGCAGCAGTCGCGTCAAGTCCCGTGTGCGATAGCGAATCACCGGCAGAGCCTCCTTGGTCAGAGAGGTGAACACCAACTCCCCCTCTTCCCCATCCGCCACCGGCTCACCGGTCACAGGGTCAATCACTTCCGGATAGAAATGATCCTCCCAGATACACGGCCCGTCCTTGGTTTCCACACACTCGCTGGCAACCCCCGGCCCCATCACTTCCGACAATCCGTAGATATCCACGGCGTCTATGTCGAATCGCAGCTCGATTTCGGCACGCAGAGCCTGCGTCCACGGCTCTGCTCCGTGGATCCCGACGCGCAGCGAACATTCGCGTGGATCCAGGCCCTGACGGACAAACTCATCAGCGATGTTGAGCATGTACGACGGCGTCACCATGATGATGTCGGGCTGAAAATCCCGGATCAGTTGTACCTGCCTTTCCGTCTGCCCGCCCGACATCGGGATGACAGTGCAACCCAGCCGCTCTGCTCCGTAGTGCGCACCCAACCCGCCGGTGAACATGCCGTAACCGTAGGCTACGTGTACCTTGTCGCCCGCCCGGCCGCCAGCTGCCTGGATCGAGCGCGCCACCAGGTCCGCCCAGTTGGAAACATCGCTGGCGGTGTAGCCGACAACGGTTGGTTTCCCGGTAGTTCCACTCGAAGCGTGCAGGCGCACGACGCGGTTCAAAGGAACGGCAAACAACCCGTAAGGATAGTTGTCCCGAAAGTCCTGTTTATTCAGGAACGGGAAACGCCGTAAGTCATCGAGGCTGCGAAGGTCGTCAGGATGAACGCCGTGCGCGCTGAAACTACGCCGGTAATGCTCAACGTTGTCATAGGCATGATGCAACGACCACTTCAGCCGCTCCAGCTGAACGGCACGCAACTCATCCTGACTGGCTCGTTCCAGGCTCATGGCTCACCCGCAATCAACCGCCGCCGTTCTGCCTTCACAGCCACCAGCGGCTGATGCCGGTAAGCAGCCACTTCCGCGGCGGTAAACTTCTGAACCGGCCGCTTCGAAGGCACGGCGCTCAGGTTATCGACCATCCAATTCAGAACGTCGGCCAGATCTGAATCCGATAACCTCGATTGCGCTGAGCCCGGAACCTGGATGAGAAAGCGACGCCCCGCGGGCTTGCTTGCGAGCGGGACCAGCGTGTCGCGAACAGAAGGCACACGCCCGGGTTCACCGCGCCCATCCGGTGTATGGCAACCCATGCAGTGGAGCATGTAGTTGACATGTGGCTCGTACGCGCCCACGCCCCCAGCGTAAAGCAGCGCAGCAAGCGCTCCAACGCCCAGCAACCTACCGGGCGGCAGAAACGATCCGCGCCGTCGAGCAATGATAGGGAACGTTGGCCGTCCCATTTCCAGAACACCAGTTGTAGTCGTTCGACTGGAACGGAATGTACAAAGGCGTGTCGCGCTCATTTCGATTACACATGCATCGGCCGCACGTCGCCTTCCCGCAGCAGTCGTTGTACGAGATGACGTAGTCTTTGCCATCCAGTGGGTTGTGACAAGTCCCGACCCAGGTTACCGCGGACATCTGCGTCCCAGGAGGACAGGTATCCTGCGTTCCACCGCAGCATCCGCATAGATATCCGTCGATCGCGCAGTGGCGCCAGTAATCGCAACTCGTCGGATCATCGGTCTTCTTCGCCTTCGGATCGGACGCCTTCGGGGCGGGTGCCTTGGGATCCGGCGTCGCGCCTCGCGCCACCGGCAACAGGGGCACGGCAGTTGCGCCAACCAACAGCGCGCCGAGATATCCCACCATGCCGCGGCGGGAAGTGCGCTTGGCCAGCGAGCGGGCGGACCCCTCAACCAGGTGATCCAGCCACTTCACGGGTTCACCAGCACGGTAGGCGTCGTTCCGATGTCAGTCACCGAGCGAAGGAACTTGCCGCTCGTAGCGTCGTAGATGTCCAGCACGTTGCTTTCAATAAAGATGGAAAACATGAGGGGGTGCGCATCCCGGCTCACCTGGATGGAGCCCGAGTCGTGTTGCATGGAAATCTTCTGAACCCGCGCGCGTTGGGCGAGATCGTACACCCACACCTCGCGCCCGGGATCCTTGTGAGTAAACAGATCACCCTGGTGCATGATGGAGTACAGGCGATTCGAAGAGCCGTGAACCGCGAGTTGCTGCAATCCGCCCGGACGCCATTTGGCGGCCTTTTCCTGCTCGCTCAACAGCGACCATGTTGGCTGCAATGTGAGACTGCCCTTGTCCGCCTTCACCGGATACATCGTCCCGCTGAATGAGACGAAGTACCAGGTGTCGCCCACACGGACGGCCTTCTCTGTGACCGGGTCGTGCTCAACATCAAACAACGGCTTGGTGCGGTCGCTGCTCTTAACTTTGCCGGTGTCATCGAGCACGGTATTCAACAGCGCGCCATCGCCGCAGACGCTGAAAAACGAGCGGTTGCCGGTGGGATAGATCAACGCGCAGCCTGGGCTCTCGACCTCGCCCACGAACTTGCGTGTTTGAGTGTCCACCACCGTCATGCTCTGGCCGGGATTGAAGTTGTAGACCACCAGGAAGCGTCCGTCGTCCGTCAACTGCGCGTTGGCCATCATGGGCAGGTTGGAGGAGCGCTTCGGCGGAATCCTGATTTCACTGATGAAGGACAGATGGGCCGGGTCGTAGAGCGAAATGACGTCCGTACGTTCGCCCCGGGTGCCGCGCGAGAAATAGGTTTCCGGGGAGTAGATGACGCGGCCATCCAATGAAGGAACCACCCGCATGGACCCGAATCCGGTGTCCAACTCACCGACAAAGCGCCCCGCGTCCCCGTCAACCAGCATCGCCTTGCCGCTGACCATGTGGGGGAAAACGAAATCATTGACCCAGACCCAATGAGCCGGTGTGGGCTGCGGCAAGGTCACGACGTTGGGCGCGTCCGCCGCCGACGCGGAAGCCGCGGACAGGCAAGCCAGGAGGAACATCCCCACTTTTGACATTACGCGATTCTTCCCTCGGGCTTCTTTTGGTCGGTTGACCAATAAGCTACAATCCGCCCCGAATGCAAGTCAAGACGAAGCGAGCCGCAACCGGCCGGCGCGCCGGCAACGACACCGCCGCGCGCATAGTTCTGGCAGCCCGCGAGCTGCTGATGACGCAAGGGTACGCGCAGTTTTCCATGCGCAACGTAGCCGCCCGCGCGGGGCTGCACTTGGCCAATGTCCAGTATTACTACAAGACCCGCGAGGCTCTCGTCAAAGCACTTCTGGATGACACCGGTGAGCGCTACCGCAGCTCCTACCAGGAATTGCGGGCACGGGGACCGACGGACCGGGAAGCGCGGTTCAAGGCCGTCGTCGAATTCAACCTCAAGGACATAGCGACCTCCGAAACGCGCCGTTATTTCATTCAGTTGTGGGCGTTGTTGACGGAAATCGACGGCCGGGCCGGCCATCTGATGAATGATTTGTACGCAATCGACATTCAGCAGCTGAGCGATTGCATCGCGGACCTGGTGCCGGACACCGACGCCGCCGAAGTGCGCCGCCGCGCCAGCATCCTGGCCGCCATGATCGAGGGCATGGTCGTCGTTCGCGGCGCCCACAGCCGCAACCCGGCGGAGCTGAAGAAACTCATGGCCCGCGCGCAGGGTATGGCCATGCAAATCGCGCTTGGCCTCGTGCCGGATGTGAATTAGGCTCCAGATCCATGCAAACGCTCCCCGTGATAGAAGCGTCGGCTCTGCCCCACCTCCCGAACCCGAGGTCGGTTCAGTCTGGGGATTCGGTCGACGAAGCCACGGACGTCGTCAGCCGCAACATCTATCCCCATCGCCTGCGGGTCGCCAACACGGGCGGCCGCAGCCTGATGTGCCTGACCTCCGCCCTGGATCTCGGCGACTGCGCGTTGGGTTATGTACAGTACGGTTTCGATGTTGAAATCGACTCCGGTGTCATCGCGGAATACCAGTTGGTGAAAACCACCCTGGCCGGCCAGGGCCGCGTGATCTGCGGTCCGGAGTCCGTCATCACGCAACCCCGCTCGATTGTCATGACCTCGTTGACCGAAGTGTCGCGCGTCATGATGTCGGCCGAATGCCGGCACCTGACCGCCCGCGTTTGCCGCAAAGCAGTAGAGCAGCGGATAGTGGAAAAGCTGGGGCGCGCCTTGCGCGCGCCGCTGAAATTCGACATGGAAATCCCGTCGGATTCCGATTTCGGACTGGCGTGGCATCAGCTCCTGGCCCACATCTGCAATCTCTCGGCGACCGCGCCCAAAGCGCTCGCCGCCGAGGAAGTGCGCAAACAATATTCGCGGACCATGATCGAGCTGCTCGTGCACGCGGCACCTCACAATTATTCCGAGGAGCTGGAACGCGGAGCTGCCGGACAGTCGATCCCCTGGTACGTGCGCCGTGCCCGTGCCTACATGCACGATCATCTGTCTGATCTGCGTTCCGTTGCCGAAATTGCCAGCGCGGTCGGGATTACGCCGCGAAGTCTGCAGAACGGTTTTCGCCGGGTGTTCAACATGACGCCCGCCGAATACCTCAGGGATATCCGCATCCAGGCGCTGCATGAAGCGCTGTTGCGCGCCGCCCCCGGCCGCAGCGTGACCGAGCTCATGCAGGATGTCGGCATCGTCAATTTCGGCCGTTACGCTCAGTACTACCGCCGAAAGATGGGTGTAGCCCCGTCCCAGACCCTCAGGGGCGCCATCTAGTCTCGTTTACTCTTTGGCCGTTGCGCGTCGGCAACAGCCGGCGCCTCCCGCGCTCAATTCTTTCCGATTACGTATCGCGGCTTCGCATTGCACACGACTAAGCTCGTCGGAGCTTCCACGTGGAGTGCCATCGCGATGCCTCGAATAACAATGAAGGCGCTGGCGGGGTTGTCCGCCTGTGCCTGTCTGGGGGTAGTGCCGAGCGTCTGGTCGCAGGAAAACAGCGACTCTGACAAGCTCGCGGAGATTGTCGTCACCGCGCAAAAGCGCGAGCAGAACCTGCAGGATGTCGGTACATCGGTCACCGCATTCGACGCCAACACGCTGCAACAACTGGGTTTGAAGGACGTCACCAGCGTGACCTCGCAGGTTCCCGGCCTGCAGTTCAACCAGTATGGTTCAACGGTCACCATCTACAACCTGCGTGGCGTGTCCCAGAACGACTTCAGCGACCACCAGGAGGCGCCGGTCGCCGTATATTCCGATGACGCCTACATTGCCTCCACGGGGGCATTGGCCGGAACGTTGTTTGATACGCAGCGGGTCGAAGTACTGCGCGGTCCGCAGGGCACGCTCTTCGGACGTAATGCCACCGGGGGCCTGATCCAGTATTTCAGTAACCAGCCTACCGACAAGTTGGATGGCTATCTGGATGTCACGGGCGGCAATTTCAGCCGCTTCGACTCCGAAGGCGCCATCGGCGGCCCACTGACCGACACCCTCGCCGCCCGCGCCGCCTTCGCCACCGCGTACCACGAGGGCTACATCACCAACGACCTGGGCGGCCGCATCAACAATCAGCGGCAGTTTGCCGGCCGCGTGCAGTTCACCTGGAAATTCGCCGACAACGGCGAGGTGCGCCTGAAGCTGCATGGGATCAACAACGACTCCGAAGTCGCGGGCAACTATTCCTGGGCCGCCTCGGCGCCGGATGAAACGGGCCGCGGCGTGTTTATTCCCGGCGGCTCCGATTTCTTCGGCTACACCAATCCCAGCACGAACCCGTTCCACCAGTCCGAGGACCGGCGCGGTATCTTCAATCGCACGGTGTATGGAGCCACGGTGCATGCAATCTACAAAACCGACTGGTTTACCGTGACCTCGGTGACCGACTACCTGCACACCCAGAAGCGCTACGGCGAAGACTCCGACATGTCGCCGAGCCCGATCTTCAACTACGACGTGTTGTATCACTTCCACCAGTTGTCGCAGGAGCTGCGGCTGAATGGCGAAGGCGACCGATACCGCTGGGTGGGCGGTTTCTACTATCTGCACTACAACAGCCGCGACATCGGCACCACGTCACTGATCGAGCCGATCGGCCTCGGCCGGGCGGATTTCAGTCTCAGGACCAGCTCGCCCTCGGTCTTCGCCCAGGCAGAGTATGACCTGCTGCCGCAGCTGACTTTCATCGCGGGTGCCCGTTATACGTACGACGACAAGAGCTTCGACTACACCTACTTCTGCGAGGCCTGCGACCCTCAGAATCTGCACTACGCGTCCCCCGACTTCCCCGGCGCGAGCAAGAAGTTCAACATCGGCACCGGCAAGGTTGAGCTGGATTACAAGCCCACCAAGGACTTCATGGTGTATGCGAGCTGGAACCGGGGCGCCAAGGGTGGCGGCTGGTCGGCTCCCACTTCGGGTCCGGTCGACCCGGAAACACTGCCCTACGCAATGGAACGCATCACCAACATCGAGGCAGGTTTCAAATCAACGTTCTGGGATGGCCGCGCGCGCCTGAACGGCTCGGTCTTCCATTACGACTACAAGAACTACCAGGGCTTCTTCCTGGATGTCGCGACCCAGGTGGTCGAAAACATCGATGCCAAGGTCAAAGGGGGCGAGCTGGAATTTTCCGTGATCCCGGTTCACGGGCTCAACATCCAGCTGGGTGTCTCGCACCTCGAGTCCATGGCGCCTCACGTTCCCACACCGGCCGGAGACCTCGTTCCCGCCGAAATGCCACAAGCGCCTCATTGGACATTGAACGCCCTGGCCCGCTACGAGTGGCCCCTGTTCGGCGGCGTAGCCTCGATTGAGAGCGATGCCAAGTGGAACAGCCAACAGTACCTGGAGCTGATCAACGCTCCCGTGGACCTCCAACCCGCCTACGCCGTGATCAACGCGCGTGTTGGGTTTGGTAGTTTGGACGACCGTTGGCAGGTCAATGCGTTCGTCAAGAACGCCGCTGACAAGTGGTACCGGTTGTACAATCTGGACCTCTCGGGTTTCATCGGCAGCAATCAGGGTGTCTACGCTCCGCCCAGGGAATACGGCCTGGAGCTGCGCTATCACTTCGGAGGTTGAAATCATGGGCTTCTCGTTGACGATTGGCGGCAAGGCCGCTGCCATCAGCAAAACATTCAATGTCCTCAATCCGGTTGACGAGAGCGTCGTCGCGGCGTGCCCGCAAGGGACAGTTGCGTTGGTGGATGAAGCCGTCGCCAGCGCGCGCGAGGCATTCAGATCCTGGGCGGCGCTGCCCGATGCCGAGCGGGTAGCCAAGCTGATGGCCATCGCCGATCTCATTGAGAAACATCACCCGGAACTGTCCGAGCTCATCACCCGTGAGCAGGGCAAGACGCAGAGCGGGCCTGGAGCCAACCTGGAAGTCGGTGGCGCTGTCGCGTGGACCCGGGCGACCGCCAGTCTGTCGCTGCCGGAGCAAACCATCCAGGACGATGCGAAAGGCAAGATTGTCATGCGGCGCAAGCCGGTTGGCGTGGTGGCCTCCATCACGCCCTGGAACTGGCCGATGATGATCGCCGCGTGGCACATCATGCCGGCGCTGCGTGTTGGATGCACGGTTGTCATCAAGCCCTCTCCGTTTACCCCGCTGTCGACGCTGCGCATGGTCGAGCTCATGAACCAGGTATTGCCGCCGGGAGTAATCAACGCGGTGACCGGCGGCGCCGACGTGGGCACTCACCTGGTCAATCACCCGGACGTCAACAAAGTGGTGTTCACCGGTTCGATTCCTACCGGCAAAAAGGTGATGGAAGGCGCATCTCACACGCTCAAGCGGGTAACGCTCGAGCTGGGCGGTAATGACGCCGGCATCATTCTCCCGGGAACGAACATCGATCCCTTGTTGGAAAAGCTCTTCTGGGGCTGCTTCATCAATGCCGGCCAGACCTGCGCGGCCTTGAAGCGCCTGTATGTTCACGAAAGTCAGTATGACGAGGTGGTGCAGAAGTTCGCAGCCTTCGTCGCCGGGATCCCCGTGGGCAACGGCCTCGACCCCCGGAATCTGATCGGACCGGTATCCAACAAGATGCAGTTCGACAAGGTCGCGGACTACGTGGAAGATGCACGTAAAAGCGGGGCGAAAATCGTGGTTGGCGGCAATCCGGAAAAGAAGCCGGGTTACTTCTACCCGCTCACCGTGATTTCCGAAGCAACGGATGCCATGCGCGTGGTGAAGGAAGAGCAGTTCGGACCTGTGATACCGATCGTCAGATACAAGACGGTCGAGGAAGCGATCACGAGAGCGAACTCACTGGAAGTGGGCCTCGGCGGATCGGTCTGGGGCAACAATCCGGAGGAAGCAGCGCGCTATGCCAGCCAGCTCGAATGCGGTACCGCGTGGGTGAACCAGCATGGCAACCTGCACCCGATGGCACCGTTCGGCGGAGTCAAGTGCTCTGGCATCGGCATCGAGTTCAACGTGGACGGTCTGAAGGAATACACCACCGTGCAAGTCGTCAACGTGGCTCTGTAGCCACCCATGACTGTCGACAGGCGTGGTCTGATAGCCGCCATCCTGGTCGGTGTGATCGGGCCGGAGGTATTCATCGTCCAACCCGGTTTTGTGCAGGGATTGGTCGAGTACCTCGGGTTCAATGACAGCAGTGCCGGCTATGCCGCCTCCATTGAGGTGTGGGGAATCACCGCCACCACGGTGTTGATGACGTTCTTCGCGCATCATTTCAACTGGCGCAAGGTGATCACCGTTTCCCTTATCCTGGTCGCGGTCAGCAATCTCGCCTGCATCCTGGTTCACGACAGGACGCTGTTCGTAGCCCTGCGCTTCCTGGCAGGCCTAGGCTGCGGCAGCCTCATTTCACTGAGCTTCACGACCGTCGGGCTGACCAGCAACCCGGACCGGAACTTCGGCTATCTCATCATGTGGGTGCTGCTGTACGGAGCGGTGGTGTTGTTCGCCATGCCGGCGGCTTTTGCCGTCAGTGGGATGACCGGCCCTCTGTTGTTCTTCGCTTTGTTTCCCCTCGTGGCCCTGCCGTTGGTTCGGGCCTTCCCACGCAGCGGCGAGACGGTGGCCCCCGTCGAGGCTGATGCGGTCAATCTCCCGTCCTCGCTCAAGGGTTTGGCATTGGCCGCCATGTTCGCGTATTTCATCGCTCAGGGAGTGGCCTGGGCGTACCTGTTTCTGATTGGCACCGCGGGCGGCCTGTCAGAGCAGAAGGTCGCGAACGCGCTCACCCTCTCGCAGTTCGCGGGCGTCGCGGGAGCGTTGTTGCCCGCGATGTTGGGCTCCCGCTTCGGGCGCTGGCGCCCACTTTCGATCGGGATCGCGGGGGGCGCGGTGGCTCTCGTTTTCCTGATCGGCCACTTCGAGTACCTGCCGTTCACAATCTGGGTCTGCGTGTACAACTTCTTCTGGAATATGACCCACCCCTATCTGCTGGGCTCCATGGCGAGCTTCGACAGGCGGGGACGTATTGTGGTGTATGCAGTGGCATTCCAGATGTTGGGTCTGGCGGTGGGCCCTGCCCTGGCGGCGAGCGTCATCACGCCCGAGCACTATGACCGGGTGAACTGGCTGGCGATCGGCTTCTTCATGGTCAGTTGGATTTGCATTCTGCCGCCGGTGCTGTCGCAACTGCGCACCACCCAAGCAACCAAACTCGGCGGATGGAGAACCTCATGATCGGCGATCTCAGGGGCAAAGTCGCAATCGTCACGGGCGCTGGACAGGGTATTGGCGAAGGCATCGCGCGGTGCTTTGCCAAGGCCGGTGCCAAGGTGTTGATTGCAACCCGCACGGCGCGGAACGGGCAGGCGGTCGCGGACTCTATTGTTGCTTCCGGCGGCGTCGCCAGTTTGTTACAGACCGACGTTGGTCGGCACGAAGAGGTCAGACGCTCCGTCGAGCACGTCGTATCTTTGTATGGCAGGCTCGATATTGTCGTGCACAACGCCGCGGTGTATCCGGTGTTGCCGATCGAAGAGCTGAGTGATGCCGACCTCGACATGACCTTGTCGGTGAATCTCAAGGCCGGGTTCTGGTTCATCCAGGCAGCACTGCCGCACCTGCGCAAGCAGGGAGGCGGCCGTTTCCTCTTCACCTCCTCCGTAACCGGTCCGAACGTGGCAATGCCGGGCACTGCCCACTATGCGGCGTCCAAGAGCGGCATGAATGGATTGATCCGGACGGCGGCATTGGAGTTCGCACGGGACAACATCACGGTGAATGGCGTCGAGCCCGGATACATCCGTACGCCGGCAATGGAAGCGCTGGGCAGCGAAGAGGAGATCGCGGAGATGGCCAAGTGCATTCCCCTGGGCAAGCTGGGTAATCCCATCGACATCGCCAACACCATGCTGTTCCTGGCTTCCGACGAAGCTGCCTACATCACCGGCCAGACGATCGTGGTGGATGGCGGCTCGACGCTTCCTGAAAGCCCGGTCGTGCTGGACGCCTACTACAACTCAAAGAAATGAGCGCGCAATCACTTCTCGAGCGCCGATTCAACGTACTGGGGCGCCGTTCTCCCCTCTTCTATGAGAAGCCGCTGCAGCTCGTCCGTGGCGAGGGTGTATGGGTCTGGGATGCCGACGGCAAACGATATCTGGACGCCTATAACAATGTACCGCACGTCGGCCATTGTCACCCTCGCGTTGTCGAAGCGCTGTGCCGACAGGCCGGGATACTGAACAGCCATACGCGCTACCTGGATGAAACAGTTGTCAATTACGCCGAGCAACTGCTCGCGACATTTCATCCCAGCCTGCAGCGAGTGTTTCTCACGTGCACCGGCAGTGAATCCAACGAGTTGGCACTGCGCATTGCCCGGGAGACGACCGGGCACATGGGTGTGATATCCACCGACTTTGCATATCACGGCAATACTGCTGCCGTGTCGCAGATCAGCTCCGTATTCACGCCGCCGTCGAAGCGGGGCCCGTTTGTCCGGTTTGTGCCGGTTATGGACCCTTTCCGGCAACGCAACGGCCGCAGCGACGAGCAGCTTGCCGATTTTTATGTGGGTCAGGTACAGGGCGCGATTGACGACTTTGAGCGCAATGGCATTCGGTTGGCGGCGGTGTTGTTCTGTACTGCCTTCTCGAGTGAAGGACTGCCGGAAATTCCCGCGACGTACTTCCCGAAAGTGGCCGCAGCGGTGCATGCCGCGGGTGGGCTGGTTATCGCAGACGAGGTGCAGGCTGGGTTTGGACGTTTCGGCTCCCACATGTGGGGTCACGACCGGCATGGGATGGTTCCGGATATTGTCACCATGGGCAAGCCCATGGGTAATGGGCACCCGCTCGCTGGCGTCGTTACCACTGCTGCGTTGATGGAAGCGTTCACCAGCGAGAACATGTACTTCAACACGTTTGGCGGCAACGAGGTGTCCGCAGCCGTTGGACATGCAGTGTTGAATGTCCTGCGCGACCAGAAACTGCTGGAGAATGCACTGACTGTTGGCGAGTACGTGCTGAGCGGAATGCGCAAGCTGCAGCAGAAGCATCCTTTAATCGGTGACGTTCGCGGACAGGGTATGTTTTTCGCAGTCGAGATTGTGTCCAACGGACAGCCGGACGCCTTGACGACCAAGAAGATCGTCAACGCCATGAGAGATCGGGGCGTCCTGATCAGCCGGATCGGTCCGTCCGACAACATTCTGAAAATTCGGCCACCTATGGTGTTTACTTCTGAGAACGCAGATCTGCTACTCAGCACGCTCGACTCGGTGTTGGCGACGGTGAGCTGAGCCGATGGATGCCTCGTTGCAACGCCTGATCACGCTCGTCGAAGCCCGCTGGCCGCTGCAGTGCGCGTCGATTCAGCCGATCAAGGTTCGCGAAAATGCTGTTTACGCCGTGCACCTTCGCGACGGCGGCAAGGTCGTCCTGCGAGTTCACCGTTGCGGATATCACAGCGACGAGGCGCTGCAGTCGGAGCGGAGCTGGATGCAGGCGCTCCAGGATCACGGGATCGAGGTTCCGCGTCACGTTTTGTCTACCAGTGGCAGATCGTTCGAGCGCGCTCACATCGACGGCTTCGAAGGTGAACGTCAGGTTGATGTGTTTCACTGGATTGCCGGCCAGCAGTTGGGTTCGGTGGAGCAAGGTGTTGCCCTCGACGGCGCGGCCGATGTTTATCGCAAGGTAGGCCGGTTGGCAGCACGCCTGCACAATCAATCATCGGCGTGGAGCATGCCTGCCGGCTTCCTGCGGCATGCCTGGGATGCAGAAGGGTTGGCCGGCGAGCAGCCATTCTGGGGCCGGTTCTGGGATCTGGCAGCGCTTACCTCGCCCCAGCGGCAGTTGTTCGTGGAGTTACGGCAATCGCTGTGGCGAGATTTGCGCGCGTTCGGTACGGCACCTGATCGGTACGGGCTGATTCACGCTGACCTCGTGCCGGAAAACATCCTGGTGGATGGCGATGCGTTGCAGGTCATCGACTTCGATGACGCCGGCTACGGGTGGCACATGTTCGAGATCGCCACGTCGCTGTATTTCATTCGGCGCGATTCAATTTACGTTGAGGCCCGCGACGCGGTTATTGAGGGCTACCGGCAGCACCGGAACCTGTCTGAGGAACACCTGGCCCTGCTGCCGATGTTTCTGGCCGCCCGCGGCAGCACTTATCTCGGGTGGGTCCATACGCGCGCGGGCGAACCCGTGGCTGCTGAATTGACCCCGGCGTTGATTGATCTCGCGGTCGCTGCCGCCGAGGACTACCTTCAGGCCTGAGAGGCCGCTAGTAGACGATGCTGCCCACGGATGTTCCGCCGCAGACAAACAAAGTCTGGCCGGTGATGAATCCTGCCTGCGGATCCACGAAGAACAGGATGGCTCGCGCCACATCCTCTGGCAGCCCCAGCCGCTTCACCGGGATCGATTGCACGATCGCGGCGATGCGCGGGCTGTCCTTGGGAATGATCTCGTGAAATACCTCCGTGGCTTCTATGGGCCCCGGAGCAATGACATTAGCCGTGATCCCGTCCGCCCCCAGCTCGAGGGCCCAGGTTCGTGCCAAACCCAACATGGCGGCTTTGGTGGCGGAATACGCCGTCCGCTGCGCCAAGCCGAGCACGGCCCTCGATGACACGAGCACGATCCGTCCGAACCGGCGCTCTCTCATAGCAGGCAATGCGGCCTGCACCAACGCGATTGGGGCGGCGATGTGCAGATTAGCGAGTATCTGATAATCCTCCTCGGTGACCTTCTCCAACGGCTGCTGTCTCACCGCGCCCGCGTTGTGAATAACGGTTGTGATGGGATACTGGCTGGCCAGGTCATGTGCCGTCGCCGCCGTTGCTCGCGTATCCGACAGATCCACCTGAACGTGTCTCAGGTTCGGTGACGCGAGCTCGCCGGGTTTACGATCCAAAGAAATAACCCGATGCCCGGCTGCCAACAGCTGTCCGCACGTGACAGCGCCAATTCCGGAGCTGCCACCGGTCAGCAAGGTGAATGCGTCATTCATCGCGCCACCAGGATTCATCTCGGCGCCAGCACTCATCGCGCCACCAGCACGGCGTAGCCTTCCTGGAGCCGCATTCTGACCTCGACATCAGCGGGGGCCACCGGCACTGATTTCTCCACGTGGGCCAACGCAACCGGCCCACACTGCAGCTTAACGAGGCCGATCCGCAATGGCAGCTGGTCTTTGAACTGCGCCAGGTGACTGTGGAACAACGTCGTTTCGGAAATCATGCGCCCTGCCCCGGATTGCACGCTCCATTCCAACTCGACAGACAGGCACTGGTGACATGCATCGCGCGGCGGGTACTGAACCGCACCACACTTTCTGCACTGCTGCAGCTCAAACCGCCCCGCCGCGGCGGCCTCTGTCATTCGCAGGGCTGCGCGGCTATGAGGTTGCAAGAATGGTCGCTCCACAACACAAGCCTCGATCGTAGTTGATCATGCCGAACCCACTCACCAGCGCGAGCTTCGCATCCGCGACGGGCTTCCCCAGCGCCGCGCCGGTCAACTGCCTGACAGCATCCGTCATTCCCAGAAAACCGCCTGCCGCTCCCGCCTGGCCGCAGGATAACTGACCACCTGAGGTGTTGTGCGGAAAGGACCCGTCGTTGGTGAATGTGTGGTCGCGAATAAACTGCGGGCCTTCGCCTTTGCCACAAAATCCCAGGTCCTCCATCTGCAGAACGCTGATAACCGGGTAATCGTCGTAAGTCTGGAGCAGGTCAATCTGCTCGTGTCGCACCCCTGCCCGTGCAAACAGCTCATCCCGATCGAGGAGCCAACCGCCGCGCATCTGGATGGGGTCGCCGGGAAAGGCATTGTGGCGCTCACAGGTCGAGAGCACCCTGACTGCCTTCAGCCCCAGGTCCCGGGCACGCTGCGCCGACATCACCAGAAAGCCTTCGGCTCCGGCGCAGGGCATGACGCAATCAAACAGATGAATGGGATCCGCAATGGGCCGGGCATTCAGATACTGATCGAGAGTCAGTGGCTTGCGCATGAGCGCCGGGGGAAAACTCAGCGCATTCTCACGTTGAGAGACGCAGAGCTTGCCGAAGTCCTCGCGCCTCGCGCCATATTCGCGCATGTAGTAGGAAGTCAGCAGCGCGAAGCTCGCATTGGGCCCACCCGCGCCGTATGGCCAGACGGCGTCCTGGGTGAAGCGGCTGAAGTTTCCCAGCGTTGCTCCAAAGGCTTCCGGCGAATTCGTATCGGCACCCACGCACGCAACAACATGCGCGTCCCCTGCTTCGACCGCTCGGACAGCGCGCCTCAATGCAACGATCCCCGCGGCTCCTCCCATGGGGATATGGTCCAACCAGCGCAACGACAGGCCGAGATGTTGAGTCAGTGCTACTGCGGTATCGGGTGCAAGCGTAAAGCTGGAAAAGCACAAACCGTCGATGGATGCTTTGTCCAGGTGAGCCGCCTCGAGCATTTCGCCGAGCGCGCGGGCGGCGAACCAATGCGCGCTGTTCTCGCTGAAGCGGGCATACGGAATGGTGATCGGAGCGGTAATGACGGCGGTCATGGGGCGCGATTTTTCATTGGGTTCGCTTTTTCATCGAGCGCAGGTCCAGGGTACTGCCGATCCCAACACGTTCGCGCGCCAGCTCGCCGAGCCGGGCCCGCTGAATCTTCTCCGTCGGAGTAAGTGGCAGCTCGTCACAGAATGCAATGTAGCCGGGTGCCTTGAAATACGCGAGCCTCTGCAGACAGAGCTCGACCAGCTCCCGGGCCAGGGCCGGTGGGTCTTCGACAGCCCCGCGCGGAACCACGCATGCCATGACTTCATCTCCACGAACTTCGTCCGGCACTGCAGCGACACCGACGCTGGCAATGCGGGGATGTTGCAGAAGAACACCCTCCACCTCCACGGCGGAGATGTTCTCGCCGCTACGCCGGATGACATTCTTCTTCCGATCAACGAAATGGAAGTCACCATCAGTGTCTACAAAGACGATGTCGCCGGTGTGAAAGTAGCCGCCTTGCCAGGCCTGAGCGGTGGCTTCGGGATCCTTCAGATACTCGCTGAAGAATCCCCGTCGCGGATGATCGCCGACGGAGCGGACCCACAACTCACCGTGGGCCCCTGGAGCCGCATCGTCCCCTTCCGCGGTGACAACGCGGCAATCCACCTTCGAAGACGGCCGCCCGAAACAGGCAGTGCCGATTTTGCGCGGCTCGTGGCTGGCAATGATGGCAGCGGCACAGCCCGTTTCAGTCATCGCCCAGGCCTCGATCAACGGAAAACCAAAGCGCTCCTCAAAGGCTGCATGCAGCCGAGGGCTCACTCCGGCGCCGAACCCAAAACGAATGCGATGCTGACGATCACCGGGGGCCGGCGCGGCGCCGAGCAGCATCGCCGGCATCACCCCAAGGTAATGGAGCACTGTTGCCCGCGACTCACGGACACTGTCCCACCAGGTACGCGGATGAAAGCGGTCCAGCGGGATGATGCACCCGCCTGTCAGTAACATAACCATGGTTGAACAGGCCATGGCGTTCATGTGGGTCATTGGCAGCGGCGTTATGAGGCGCTCTACTCCCTCTTGCAGTTGGCAGAGGCCGCCGATGCCGGCGTACCAGGTGCCGGACCATAGAAAGTATTCGTTGGTCAGGACACAGCCCTTGGGGCGTCCAGTTGTGCCGGAGGTGTAGAGGAGCGCGCATTCGGTGTTGGCATCGGGCGCTGGCCTGCGATCGTCCGTGGCGCCGACCACGGCGCTCCGCTCCTCCTCCGTGCCAACCGATAGTCGATGGCCAATCCGCTCGGCGGCGCGGCGCAACTCCTCGACTCTCGTCGGTGGGACGATGGCGGCCACCATTTCCGAATGGCCGACCACATATTCCAACTCGGCTTCCCGCCAATCGGGATTCAACGGTACTGCCGATACGCCCAGCGAATTCAGCGCCAGCCAATGAAAGAACATGGCGGGCCGATTCTCCAGCATCAGGCCAACACGCTGGCCGGCGCGAAGCCCGGCAGCGGCGTAGCGATTGGCGAGCGTAGCTATCTCATCTGCCGCCTGGACGTAGGTGTAACTACGCGCCTCAATGCCGTAATGCTGCGCTGTCTCCGGAATGATCGACAGGAATTCCCGGCCCTCATGGCGCGCGAGCGTCCGTTGGAAGGCTTCGTAGACCGTGCCACCAACCATGATCAGAGCAACAGTTGTATCGACGGAAGAGCCGCTTCGCGGTTCAGCAGCTCGATCTTTTTCATCTTGATCTTCCAACCTAGCGCATGGCTTTGCAGGTGGTGGATTGCCACGCCAGCCAGGAAAATCTGCTGATCGAGCTGTGCTTCCACATACAGAAACGGTGTACGCAGAACGCACTCCTGCGCGCCGGATTCAACCAGGGTCGGCTGCTGCAACACGTGCTGGCAGTAGCTGGGCTGCTGCTGTGAAAACGCATTCGGATGGCGCAACCGCTCAATGCGGACTTTCAACAGTAACTTGTCTTCGTAGAACAGTGACGTGTGAGCCTCACCGGCTGGTTGATCACGAGTCAGGGGCATCCAGTACAGCGCATCGTCAGTGAACAGCTCATACCACTCATCGAAGCGCTTCTCATCAATCAGCCGCGCTTCGTAATACACGAATTCGATGGCGGACGTCACGTGGCCCCGCCTGGTGAGCGTGTCATCAAATCGACCCAGGCGCGATATTGGCCGCGCATGGGCGCCTCGTTGGTAGCGCCATAGGTCCCGGCAATCGAGTCGGCCTCGGCCGCCGAGTAATTGCGATGCAGGCTGACCCAGTCAGAGCTCGCCGAGCTCAGCCCCTCTTGGATCGCTCGGTAGCAATGCAGATCATCGTGCCCAACCATCGATGTAGGTGCGTTGATCAATCGTGAGTACGTTGCCGTCCGGGCCAGCATCTCATCCGGCGCGCCTACCAACCTGAACGTCCAACTCTCGATAACCGTCTTGTCCACCGCCAGCGGCCGGGCCACGCGGATCGTCTGAATCGCGCCCTTGATGGTCAGGCTCGGGTAGTAGACCGTGTTGTGCCGTGCCTCGGCGAGAATCGCCTTGGCCCTCTCCTCTCCATAGGCGGCAAACATGCGCCGCTCATACTCACCGACACTCGAGTACTTGGAGTGAATGGAGAAATTCACCCCCGTGTAGCTGTGGCCGTTCGGATAAACCTTCACGCCCATCTTCTCGAAGAATTCGTAATCGTTCACAAACGGGGTGAATTGCTCGATGACCATGGGCTTGGGGACTCCCACGGCAGCAGCCTCGGCCGATGAATCCCACAGCCGCTTCGCCGTACCGGCGGAAGACTCGTGGGCCACCATCGGATGCATGGCGTCGTTCAGATTCTCGACGTACATCTTCCAATTGCAGTCGTGCATATAACGCAACGGGGCGCCGGCAACTTCCAACCGTCCTTCGGGAGAGCGGTCCACCATGTTGTCAATGGAGCTCAGCGAGTCGCCGAAGAATTCCTGGAATCCGATTCCGTCCGCGGCGAGCCGTACAAACACAAAACCACGATAGTTGTAGGAATTCAGCTCACCGAGCCCATGCAAGGCCTCCGCCTGCGCGGCTTCATCGTAACCGCCCTTGAGCGGGACGGACCGCAGTGTGCCATCGAGGCGGTAGATCCAGCCGTGGTAGGGACAGCGAAGCAAGCCGCCCTGACACTTTCCCTGCCGGGCACTCACCAACTTCGTGCCTTTGTGGGAGCAACGGTTGGGCAACACCCGTACTTTGGAGTCATTGCCGCGCACCATGATGACCGGTTCGCGGCCAATCTGGGCGCTGTAGAAATCTCCCGGTCTGGGCACCTGGCTGTCATGGCCGACGTACACCCAGGCATTACGCCACAGGTGTTGCAGCTCCAGCTCGAAAACGGCCGGATCGAGGTACACGTCCCGATGAATACGGTCCGGGCGTACCAGCCCGCGCACGGCAACAGGATCGGCGTAACGGTTCATTTGCAGGACCCCTATGCCATAATAGTATCCCCATCACGTGATTTTGCAAGTAATTATGGCCAGACGCGCGACGCGGGCTGACGCTGAATTTCGGAGCGATGCCAAGTTTCGGGGGGATCCGGCCAATCCGGACTTCAGGGTCGCGGACTGGCCCTTCTACCTCATCGCCCGCACCGCGCGGCGGTACGAGATGGACATGGAAGAGGCCCTGCGCCGTATCGACATGGATGTGCCGAGCTGGCGCGCCATCATGTTGGTCCATGAGCAGAACCCCAGCAGCGTGAGCGAAATCGCGGACCGCGCGGTCACGCGGCTGTCGACCATGACACGAGTGATTCAGCGGCTCGAAAAGCGCGGCTTGGTAAAGTTGGATACCCGCGCGGCGGATGCGCGGGTCACGGAGGTGTTTATCACCCCTCACGGCGAGGAGATCGTCGAGCAGGTTCGCGTCGTCGCGAGCCGGATCTATCAGTCAGTTTTCAAAGACATGAGCGCCACGGAAATCGAAACCCTGAACAGCCTGCTGCTGAGGGTGTTCAACAACTTGTGATGAGCCGAGGCACCATCCGCCGAATTGCCATCGCGCTGATGGTCGGTGGAGTGCTGCTCGTCACCTACCCCGCCGTATCCGGCGGCGTGCTCTGGGACCTCGGCGCAGCCTGCGGCTACATTTGCCTGATCTCGTTTGTTTGCCTGTACGCGTTCCCCGTGCGCGGTGACGGCCTTCCACATGCGCGTCTCCTGGGCCTGTCGCAGCACAAATCGCTCGGTTGGTGCGTGCTGGGCGGCGCCGTCGCACATGTTGTCATCCTGCTGTTGGCTGAACCCCTGAGCACGCGCTATCTGCTGCCCTCTGCACCGCTGTTCATGTGGTGTGGCATTGTTGCGCTGTTGCTGTTGGTGGCGCTGGTCATCACCGGTCTGTCGTCACGCGCGCACATGCGAAGCTCACCGGCAGCCTCGCGGGCCACGCTGCACGTCGTACTCGCGTCGCTGGCAATGGCAACCGCCTGTGCGCACATCGTCGGCAGCTCTCAACTGCTGAGCGACGCATTCAAACCGGTGTTTGTTCTACTTCTGGTGGGCTTGCCGCTGGGCTGGTATGCGCTACGCCCGCGGCTGAGGCGGTGGCAGCCGGCGCGGCACAATGCGGCCGGCACCAACTCGCGTCCGCGGTCAGCGCTGAACGGTACGCCGGGCGCGAGCCGGCGTTCTCTGGCCCGGCCGGCAAGTCATCTTGCGGCGGTTGCACTCGTTGCACTGATGCCTGCGCCGATGTCGAAGCAACTTCTGTTGGAACCCGTAGTCCGCCCCAGCCCCATTGCTGTGAGCTTTCCGCATGATAGCCATACGTCAGTCAACTGCGTGACTTGCCATCACAATTATGTGGATCACACAGGGACGATGGCCTGCATTGAATGCCACCGGAACGCAAATACCGTAGCGCCACGAGCCGACCTCGCGCGACCGGGTCGCCGGGGGCAACAGATCGGCGGCCTCGGTACCACGTTCCGATCGTCAAGTGAGTCGACCTTCCATACCTTCTGCCGAGACTGTCACACTCAACTCGCGCTTGACAGCGAGAAGCACGGGCCCACTCGTAGCTGCTCAGCCTGTCATCAAGGAATACGGTCTAACAACCTCTGAGCCTGTTGGATCACCGCCTCCTGGTGTGGCAGGAGCCCCTGGCCGCCCATGTTCTGGAACACGGGGAGGAAGGGATCGGCGCATTCGGTTCGCACGCCGGTCATTTCCTCAATGACCGCCAGACCGCAGTTGGGCACGTACGCCGTGGAATAGCCGCCCTCGTGGAGCATCACGACACGGCCGCCGCAGATCTCGTCGGCCAGGTCCAGGGTCATCCGCGCCATCGCACGGTAGGTCTCGCTGGTGCACAACATGCGGCCGAGGGGATCCATGGCACTCCCATCGAAGCCGCTGGACACGATGGTGAGATCCGGTTTGAAGCGGCGCACCGCGGGCATTACAACCCTGGACCAGGCCTCCAGGTAGGCGCCGTGGCCTGAACCGGGAGGCAGAGGGATGTTGATGTTGGCACCCACGCCCGTGCCGCGACCATTTTCCGACACGTGGCCGGAATCCGGCGGATAGTAGTTGTCCTGGTGCACCGAAACGGTCAGCACCGACGGATCTTCCAGGAACGCATGCTCCTGACTGTTACCGTGGTGCACATCCCAATCGACGATGGCGACACGCTTGCAGCCATGCACCAACTTGGCACGCTGAGTCACCAGCACGTTGTTGGCGAACACACAGAACCCACGCGCCCGGTCCTTCTCGGCATGGTGACCCGGTGGCCTGACCAGGCAGTAGACATTCTTGACCTGCCCTTTCATCACGGCGTCGAGGCCTTCCAAGGCACCGCCGGCCGACAACAAGGCTATCTCATAGCTGCCTGTGCCGATTGGCGTGAATTCGCCCGCATCTCCGCCAACGCCAGCCGACAGCTCCCGCACCCGCTTCACGTAATCAGCCGTATGATAGTTGGTGACTTCCTTCAAAGTAGCCTGACGGGGCTTGATCCGCACCAGGCGATCCAGAATCCCCGACACTTCCAGCAAACCCAGGAAGCGCCGCTTGGTTTGCGGATTCTCAGGATGCTGATCGGGCTGCAGCGTCAACCCGTACGGCAACGGCCCCGCGCTGGCACCGGTGTGATGCCAGAAATAGTGTTCGTGACAAACCAATCCTGTTGAATGCACTTTTGGCCCCAATTAGTGACGGTAGGTCAGCTCGACGCCGTAGGTACGTGGCTGCCCCGGAACGAACTCGAACCCCTGCGCGCCGACGGCGCCGAAGGCCACCGGAATGATCGGGTAGCGCCAGCGCCGCAGGTCGTAGTCCTCGTCGGTCAGGTTCTTGCCCCAGGCAAACACACCCCAGGCGCGATTCGGACTCTCCCAACCGAGCCGGGCACCGACCAACGTGTAACCGCCGATCTTCAATGGCCAGCTCACAGCACCGTTGTTGAGCAGGCGGACGCCATCCTGGTTAACCGCATCGGAGTACTCAAAGCCTCGGGAGCTCGTGTCTGCGTGCAGGACGAGGTTGCCGAAGGTGAACGGAACGCGATAGTCGACCGTGGTACCGAAGTTCCATCGTGGTGTGAACTGCAGCCGGTTGCCCGAGCAGTCCTGGTGCAGGCCCAAGGCATCGCAGTCCGGGAACTCGAGGTACTTGGCATCGAGCAGACCGCCGCTGACACCTAGTGTCAGGTGCTCGATCGGAGCCACATCCACTTCGAGCTCGACGCCGCGGATGCGCGACTTACCGGCGTTGTTGGTAGTGAAACCCAACCCCACGAGCTGACTCACCTGCATGTCCTTGTACTCGGTATCGAAGATCGCGCCATTCAGGCGTATCCGCCGATGCAAGGCTTCGGCCTTCGCTCCCAGCTCGTAGGTCGTCGCTGTCTCGGGTTTGAAGCTGAAGGAAGCCTGGTCGCTGAAGTCGATGATGTCCGTCTGGAATCCACCGCTCTTGAAGCCGCGCCGCACCGTGCCATAGGTCAGCAGGTCATCCGCGGGTTTCCAGGTCAATGTCACATCGCCGGAGACCTGTTTGTCGCTGCGGCGGATGCCATTGAATTGCACAAAGTCGGACTGGAATCCCAGCGGCACATTGACCGACTGGAGGAAATTGGAGTCCTTGCGATCCAACGTGTAGCGTAGCCCCACACCGAGCGTCCAGGCCGGCAGGAAGTGGTAGTTCAGGTTGCCGAACCCTGCATACGAACGCGTTCCGACTTTACCCACATCCAGGATCCCGACATTCTCAGCTGGATACGGCACGACAGCCGTGTGCCGATTGGCCCTGACATTCTCGTCCAGGTAATACAGGCCCACTACGTAGTCGTACGCCCCACCCTGCCTCGATGTCAGCCGGAACTCCTGCGAGAACATGGCGGATTTGTCAATGAAGTGCGAATGGGTCAGAGTGATCGGACCGGCATCATCATCGTTATCGAGGTTGAAATTGTTGATGCGGTCGGCCGTAATGGACGTGAACAGCAGATCGTTCGGCAACGTCCAGTTGACGGTCAGCGAGCCACCCCCTACATCAATCTTCTCGAAGTTGGCATCGTTCTGGTTGGTCGTGAACCGATCCGTGAAGTACCAGTTGGGTATCGCCAGGTTCAGGACCGGCTCCGCGGACATGCCGAATGCCGTCCGATGGTCCTGGTGCATGAGGTCGCCCGATAGAATGATTTCCAGCTTTTCCATGGGCGTGAAGTAGAGTGCCAGGCGGCCGCCCTGGCGGTTCTCGTTGAGCAGATCACGGCCATCGGCGATGTTGTGCACGTAACCGTCGTTGCGCTGCTCGAAGGCACTGATCTTCCCGGTCAGCATCCCGGGTATCAGCGGCCCGGAGATGCCTACCTCTGCGTCTTTACGCGAGTAGTTGCCAAAGTTGAGATCAACGTTCACGCCCAGCTCGTTCGTAGGCCGCTTGGTGGTTATGTTCACCGCACCGGCGATGGTGTTGCGGCCGTAGAGTGAACCCTGAGGGCCGCGCAGGACTTCCACCTGCTCTATGTCTGCGAGCGAAGCATTGAAACCGACGGGGCGGCCGACGAACACGCCGTCGACATAAATGCCGAGGCCGCTTTCCTGGCCGGCGTTGCGACTCTGGTCCACGATGCCGCGTAAGCCCCAGGAAGACAAGGCATTGATTCCGACCGGATCCCAGTCGAAATTGGGCACGTGCTCCACCAACTCGCCCATGTTGCTGGCGCCCAGCTCCTTCAGCTTGGAGTCAGTCAGCGTGGTGATGGCAATCGGAACATCCTGGGCGTTCTCCGCTCGTTTGCGGGCCGACACCACGATTTCCTCCAGCCCGCCATCCGCGCTTTCCTGGGCGTAGGCCCAGTCAGCAACGACGGCACCACAAGACAACACGATTCCTAGGGTAAGGGAACCCCTGAGCATGACACCCCCGAGAGTTGTGCGTTATTAGCGTGCGGCCCTATGGCTGACGCTATGCCCATGGAGGAAGATGGGGTATCGTTCAGATGAACGGTGTTCAGGAGTACGAGCCGAGGTGACCGCCGCCGACCTGAGCGCGCTGCTGCTCGATCTGTATCGTTATTCCCGCGAAATGACGCTGGTGGACTTCCAGGGCCAGGCGCTCGAGCGCTTGCGCCAGAACCTGCATTTCGATGCCGCCTGGTGGGGCGTGGCCCACTCCAGCCATGACATCCATGGCTCGTTTCCCTACAACCTGCCTGACCATTATCCCAACTTCTACCTGGCGCATGTCAGCGATACGGACGCGCTGGCGGAAGCTGCCCTGGCCACTCCGGGGGAAGCAGTGCGATTCGGCCCAGGGGACTTCGCAGCCTCGCCGGGACTGAGCCTGCTCACGGAGCACTTCGGGATCCGCCAGGCGTTGTGTTGTGTCCTGAGCACGCCCATCCTGAACCTGAGCATGTTTATTTCTCTGTATCGCCAGCAGGCCGAGCCGCAGTACCGGCCGGAAGAGCAGATGTTCTGTCAGTGGGTCGCACCCCACTTGTGGGCAATCTGGACGGCGAACTGGATCTCCCAGATGGAACACATCCGGGCCAACAACGCCGCCAGCCGGGTGGCACACGGGATTTGCGACCACCGGGGAATTCTGCACAGCGCGGAGCCGCGGTTCGTCGAGCTGCTGCGGACCGAATGGCCACAGTGGAATGGCCCAACGCTACCGAGCGCGCTGCAGCAGAACCGCTTCCCTGGCGCTGAATATCACGGCCAGGCCGTGTCACTGCGTTTTTTCAATGCCTGCGGCTTCATGTTGATGGAGTCACGGCTCAACTCCGTGCTCGATACCCTGTCGCCACGCGAGAAGATGATTGCCGAGGCATTTGGCGAAGGCCGCTCCTATAAACAGATTGCCGGCCAACTGGGCCTGTCACCCGCTACGGTGCGCCATCACCTGCGCAACATCTACACCAAGACAAATGTGTCGAACAAGAGCGCGTTGGCGGGACTGCTCAGGTAACCCGGCGGTAGGAGCCTGTCTGACTAGTAGTAGATGTGCGCGGGTTCATCGCGCACGTCACTGAGATCGGGTGCGGGAGTGCTGTCTCCCGGCAGCAGGTGGCGATAGCGGCCCGAGTGGAATAACAAGGGCTGGTGCGGCTGGATACCGGTATGCAACTGCACCACCTGTCCCAACACCATCCAGTGATCCCCGGTCTCAATGACTTTCCACGGCTCGCATTCAATTGAGGCGAGACTGCCCTCGAGCCTGGGCGCGTGCGTTGCAGGAACGAGCCGGAACGGCGGCGGCTGGGGCTCCTTCCAACCGCCGGCAAAGAAAGTGGACAGCGCCTGTTGGTCGTGCCGCAGAATGTTGATAGTGAATGCCGACAGGTTGGACAGATGCCGCGCCAGGTTGGAGCGCTTGCTGGGGCAGAACATGACCAGCATGGGATCGAGCGAAACGGATGAAACCGCGTTCGCGGTCATCGCCAGGACGTCGTCCCCTGCCCTGGCGACGATCACGGCTACGCCGGTCGCGAACATTCCGATCGTATTACGAAACTGTCGTGCGTCCGGCGCGGCCATGGCACTCACCCGAAAGCTTCGTCGCGGGCTTCCTTCACGAACGCCCGCACAGCTTCTGCATACTGCTGGATCTGACTCGAATGTCCGGTCACGAGCGCGCCCGCCATCCGCACCGGATCGCCGAAGAAGAAGCGCTCATACAACACCTGGCGGCCCGCGAACGCGGAGATTGAAGCATCCCAGGCGAGCCTGAAGAGCGGAATACGGTCAAACGCCTCGGCTCGCGCGGCCTGATAGTACTTTTTGATGTCTTCGGTGAGCGGTCCTTTGAGATCCGCCTCGGTCGGCATTGCCACCAGCCCGCTGGCGCCGATCTGTTGGATGATCTCCACCATGCGGGGATAGACCCGCGGGAACAGATTTCGCGCCGCATCCAACGGATTCCAGGCGGGGCGCATAACGCCCCACTCATCGAGTTGCGCATCGGCTTCAGCCGCGCGCAGGAAAGCCTTCATGGTTTCCAGGTTCACCCAGATCTCGGCCAGCTTTTCCTGAATGTGCTGGAAACCCTCGGCGCCGATGGAATTGACCATGAGAGAGGCCAGTCCCAACATGAACTCACACTTGGCGATGTTCTTCACGACCACCTGGTGCGTCATGTGAACAACCGCACCGGTGCGGGCGTATGCCTCATTGCAGCGCTTGATGTCGCGATACAGAACTACATTTTCCCACGGGACAAACACGTCATCGAAAATGACTACCGCATCCATTTCCTCAAAGCGCGATCCCAGCGGATGATCGAAGTGGGATCGGCCATAGTCGACACTCTCGCGGCAGATGAATCGCAACCCCTGTGTATCGTTCGGAATCGAGAACCCGAATGCGTAAGGCGCGTCCTCTTCCGGGTTTTTCAGCAGCGTGGACGGAAACACCATGATTTCGTCAGAAATCGGCAATGTCGCCAACATTCGGCAACCGCGAATCACGATACCCGCATCGGTTTCCTCCTTGACCCGGGCGGCCAGGAACGGATCTGCCTGCTTTGCCGAGCTCACGGCGCGATTTGCCTGAGGCGGGATCAGCGTGTGTGTCAGGCACAAGTCGTTTTCGCGCAGGTATTCGTGGTAGCGGACGGCGTTGGCGCCGAATCTGGGATCCGCTTCAGCCAGGAAAGGCGCACCCGCCGCGTAACCCGTCATTGCACGGTTGATGTAGTCCGGAACGCGGCCCATCATTCCATGCGTGTGGTCCTCCCAGACTTTCATGGCCCGGCTGATGCTCTCCAACTCCTCCCGGGTCTTCGGCATCATGAACGAACGCGCAACCTTGTTGCCGCTGCTGGGTGAGTCGTACAGACACACATCTGCGTTCTGCCACTGCAGGTCATACAGCTTCGCCAGCGTATGGACCCCGCCCTGCAAGGCCGGATGGGTCGTTACATCTTTGACCAGCTCTCCGCGATACCAGATCGACGGCGGCCTCTCTCGCAGCCGCCGCAGTACATGCTCACCCCGTCGTGCTCCCGCCCCTGCGCTCTCTGCCATGTTCGTTTCACCAATTATGAAATGGATAACGATTTTCACTAATCGTAATTCGATCCGCAGGTGGCGTCAAATCCTTGCTGCCGACCCAGGGCGCTCGGCACACTTGCGCCCATGAGCGCACGAAAGACCAGGTCACAGCAGGGAATTCTGTCCATTGAAGTCGGTGCCCAATTGTTGCGGGCATTGGCTGCCACGACGCGGCCGCAAATGTTGCGTGACCTGGCGGCGAGCGCACAGATGCCACCGGCAAAAGCCCACCGTTACCTCGTGAGCTTCATGCGCATGGGGCTCGTCGAGCAACAAAGTGAGACCGGCCTTTACGATCTGGGCAGCTTCGCGCTCGAGCTCGGATTGAGCGCCCTCGCCCGGCTGGAGCCCGTTACATTGTCGGCACCCGTGCTCGCGCAGCTGCGCGAGGAAATCGGGCAGACCGTGGCGCTCGCGGTGTGGGCCAATCAGGGCGCGACGATCGTACGGTGGCTCGGTGCCGATACGCCTGTTTCGGCGAGCTTGCGCGTGGGCGCGGTGATGCCTTTGACCCGATCGGCGACCGGACAGGCCTTCCTGAGTTTCCTGCCGGCGGAGACGACGGCACCCTTCCTGAAGAAGGAGCTCACGGAGCAGAGCCGCCTCGGGTTAAAACCCAACACCCGCGACGAAGTCGACCAACTCATCGCGCAGACGCGGCGGCGCGGGTTCGCGCGCACGAGCGAGTTCATACCCGGTATTGGCGGAATCGCGGCTCCCGTCTTCGATCAATCGGGAGCCATGATCCTCGCCCTGGTAGCCCTGGGTTACAGCAAGCCCTTCGAGAGCTCGTTGGACACCATCGCCGCGGCCACGGTCCGCAAGGCCCGGCAGTTGTCGGAACGCCTCGGCGCTAAAGCGGCCCAGCCGAGTTGACATCCGTCAGGAAGCCGCGCTGAGCGAGCCTCTCGCGCCCTGAGGGTCGGCCACTGCGCGAGCTGCCAGCGCAAACGAGCCAGTCATCGACTACGCGCCAGCGGAGCCGATTCATTTTCCGGCTCGGGTAAGCGCTCGAGGACGTAATCCAATGTGCGGTGCAACTGCGCAGTGAAGTCGACTCCCAGCCGCTTTTCGATCTGCCGGTAAGTCGTATCGATTTCCACTGCCATGCTGGCCGCGAGTTCGCGCGACTTGGGCGTCAGTGAAACCAGTACGCGGCGCTGATCGTGCTCGACGCGGCGCCGGGTTATGTACCCCGCCTGCTCCATCCGTTCGAGAACCCCCGCCATGCTCGGACTGGAGATCGCGCACAATTCCCCTATCTGGCGCGGCTCGAGCGCAGGCACCTCCAGCAACACGCGGACGATGCGCCATTGCTGTTCCGTAATGCCGTGCGCATTGAGGATCGGACGAAAGTACGAAATGACGCGCTCGCGGGCCTGCATCAGCAGCAGCGGCAGGTTTCGGTGATGGAGCTTGCGGGAGCGCGGCGCGGCCATGGTTGACATACTCACATATTAGTAATCAAATTACTAATGTATTAGTGAATCACCCGCTGGGGACGTTGTCCATGCAGATAGTTCCTATGGAAGTGGCTCCGTACCGGCTATCCGGCCGTGTCTACGGCACGCTCGTGAATCACCGCAGCGCTCTGGAGCTTCTCGGTGATTCGGTGAACGCGGCACCTTACAAGGCCGCCCCTGCAGCGCCCGTGCTTTACATCAAGCCGCGCAACACGCTGACAGGACCCGTGGTCGTCCCCAATGATGTCGAAGAGTTGGAGATCGGAGCGCACCTGGGCGTGGTCATCGGTCGCACTGCGTGCGCCCTGTCCGAACAGAACGCATTGGATTTCGTGGCTGGCTATCTCATCGTGTGCGATGTCAGCGTGCCGCACTCGGTCTACTATCGCCCGTCCATCCGATTCAAGGCTCGGGATGGCTTCTGTCCCATGGGCCCGACGGTAGTCCCCCGTGCTGCGGTGCCCAACCCGGATGACCTCCAGATCAAAGTGTTTGTTGATGATGATCTGCGCCAATCCGTCACCACCCGGGATCTGGTCCGCCCCGTGCCACGGCTGCTGGCCGATGTAACCGACTTCATGACGTTGTCCCCGGGAGATGTGTTGGCTGTTGGCGCGGCGGCACCCGCGCCGCGGGCACGTGCCGGCCAGAAGGTAGCGATCGAAATTGATGGCGTGGGACGCCTGGAGACTTCATTCACATGAGGCAAGCTCGCGTCGCCTTTTCGGGTGCTGTTCACACCGCCGAACCCGACGGCCGCGGAGGATTGCGGCTCGCCGATGGCCGGCACGTGACAGAGCAGGAAGTCGTCTGGCTCGCGCCGTTTGAGCCAGGAACTATTGTCGCGCTCGGTCTCAACTACGCTGATCACGCCAAAGAGCTGTCGTTCGGCTCCCAGGAAGAGCCGCTCGTATTCCTGAAAGGCCCCGGCAGCGTGATCGGGCACCGAGGGGTCACGCGGCGGCCGGCTGGCGTGAAGTTCATGCATTACGAATGTGAGCTGGCCGTGGTCATCGGCCAGACAGCTCGAAACGTCAATCGCGCGAACGCTTTGCAATACGTGGCGGGATATTGTGTTGCCAACGACTATGCGATTCGGGACTACCTCGAGAACTGGTACCGACCCAACCTGCGAGTGAAGAATCGCGATGGTGGCACCGTGCTGGGCCCTTGGTTGGTGGACGCATCGGACGTGCCGGATCCAGGCAACCTGGAGTTACGCACCTTCGTCAATGGGAAGCTGGTTCAGCACGGCAACACGCGCGATCTGATTACCGATGTGCCCGGGCTCATTGAGTATCTGAGCTCATTCATGACTTTGGATGCCGGGGACGTCATTCTGACGGGCACACCCGAGGGTGTGGTCAACGTCAATGAAGGCGACGAAGTCATTTGCGAAATTGAAGGCCTGGGGCGGCTGCAGAACACGCTGGCGTCCGATGCCGCCTTTGGAAGGGGAATTTGAGATGAAGATCGACCACCTGGTCAACGGCAAAGTCCTGCCAGGCAAAACGTATTTCCAGGACATCAACCCTTCCACACAGGAAGTGTTGGCGGAAGTCGCCGCCGGCGGTGAAGCAGAAATCAATGCCGCCGTGGCCGCGGCCAAAGCGGCGTTTCCCGCCTGGGCAGCGCGCCCCGCTACCGAGCGAGCGGGATTGCTGCGCAAGCTGGGCGACCTGATTGCCAGGCACGTACCGGAAATATCGAAGACCGAATCAACCGATACCGGACAGCCCATCGCACAGACGGGCAAACAGCTGGTGCCACGCTCTGCTGACAACTTCTACTACTTCGCGGAGATGTGTGTTCGGGTAGATGGTCATACCTACCCTACTGCGACCCACCTCAACTACACCCTGTTTCATCCGGTTGGCGTTTGTGGACTGATCTCGCCCTGGAACGTGCCGTTCATGACGGCAACCTGGAAAACGGCCCCTGCTCTCGCATTTGGCAACACTGCGGTGTTGAAGATGAGTGAGCTGTCGCCACTGACCGCGGCGCGGCTCGGCGAATTGGCGCTCGAAGCCGGAATCCCGCCGGGCGTGTTGAACGTGGTTCACGGGTTTGGAAAGGATGCGGGTGAGGCGCTCTGCCGCCATCCTGACGTGCGCGCCATTTCATTCACGGGGTCGACCGCGACGGGCGATCGCATCGTACGCGCTGCTGGACTCAAGAAGTTCAGCATGGAGTTGGGCGGCAAGAGCCCCTTTGTGATTTTCGACGATGCGGACCAGGCCCGCGCTCTGGATGCCGCAGTGTTCATGATCTTCTCCAACAATGGGGAGCGATGCACAGCAGGATCCAGAATCCTGGTGCAGCGCTCGATCTATGCCGACTTTGTCAGCCGCTTTGCCGAACGCGCCAGGCGCATCAGTGTTGGCGATCCATTGCAGGAATCCACCATCGTGGGCCCCATGATCAGCAAAGCTCACCTCGAAAAGGTCCGCGGCTACATAGATCGGGGACCGAAAGAAGGAGCCACATTGGTGTGCGGGGGCATCGACCGGCCCTCCTACGCTCCGGATCTTCCGCAGGCGATGCGCAACGGCAACTTCGTCTGGCCAACGGTGTTTGCGGATGTCGACAATCGGATGAAGATTGCGCAGGAGGAGATATTCGGGCCCGTGGCTTGCCTCATTCCGTTCGAGGATGAGGCGGATGCCATCGCGAAGGCCAATGACATTCAGTATGGGCTGAGCAGCTATGTGTGGAGCGAGAACCTCGGCCGCGCGCATCGGGTGGCCGCGGCGATCGAAGCCGGCATGTGCTTTGTAAACAGCCAGAATGTGCGCGACCTGCGTCAACCATTCGGTGGGACGAAGGCTTCGGGTGTCGGCCGTGAGGGCGGCACGTGGAGTTACGAGGTATTCCTCGAGCCGAAGAATGTCTGCGTGAGCCTCGGCTCGCACCACATTCCACACTGGGGCAGCCGGTGAGTCTCTACCAGCTGCAGAAGTTCCTGTTCGATATCAACCGGGATCCGTCGGTCCAGGCTGAGTATCGCAAGGATGCCGCGGCACTGGTGCAACGCTACGACCTGACTGCGGAAGAGCGTGACGCCATTGTTGGAGGCGATGTTGGTCTCATCTATGTGTTGGGTGCCAACGGTCAGCTGCTGATGCATTTCGCGGCGTTTCTGGGGATGCCGTGGCCGGCCTATATCCAGGCCATGCGCGACGGGGTTACGAAACACGGCCCGGTCCGTGCGGGTATCTACGCGATGACTACGACTGTGGACGAGAGGGTAGCCGGAGTATGAGCCTCGTATTCGCAGGAATCTGCAGCCATGCCCCGGGTATCACCGGCCGAGCCGAGATGGCCGCGGCTGATTTACGCGAGCCTCTGTACGAGGCTTTCCGGGGAATGCAGCAACAACTCGCGGCCGCACGGCCGGACGCCTTGATGGTCATCGCCGCCGAGCACTTCGCCAATTTCTTCATGAACAACATGCCCAGCTTTGCCGTCGGCATGTCGGATCAGTACCAGGGCCCCATCGAGGATCCTGCCTGGCTGCGCATTCCACGAGTCTCCATCCCTGGCAACGCCGCGTTGTCCAAGCAGCTCATCCAGGAAATCATGCAGACCGTGGATGTGTCATACGCCGAGGAATGGAAATTCGATCATGGGATCATGGTGCCCCTGCACTTTCTGACCCCACAGTTTGATGTGCCCGTCATTCCGGTCAACATCAATTGCCAGGGCCCGCCGCTGGCCCCTTTGCACCGCGCGTGGGCCTTCGGTGAGGCCATCCGGCGTGCTGCCGACAGCGTTCCGCAGCGGATTGCGCTCGTGGGGACCGGTGGAATTTCGCACTGGCCTGCCACACCGGACTCGGGTCGTATCAACGAAGCGTGGGATCGCGATTTCCTGGCGCGCTGGTCGAGTAACGACCGCGGTGCCATGTTGTCCTATTCCGACAGTGATACCTATCGGGACGCCGGCCAGGGCGGCTTTGAGATCCGGACATTCATCAGCGTCGCGGCGGCCGCGCGCGGCGCGGGCCACCTGCGGCACTACATGCCCATTCCGATTTTCGCGGTCGGTTGTACCGTCGCGACCATGGACATTGCCGCCTGAGGTTCGACCATGCCCCATCTAGTCGTACTGTATACCAACAACCTCGAGACCCAGACCGACATGAGCGGCCTGTGCCGAAAGCTGGCAGACGCCATGCTCACGGTGAAAGATGAGGACTCCAAACAGGTGTTCCCCACCGGCGGCACACGTGTGTTGGCCTTTCCAGCCGCGCACTTCGCCGTTGCCGACGGCCAACGGGAGTATGGATTTGTCTACCTCAATCTCAGAATGGGGCGGGGCCGCTCGGAACCCGTGAAGAAAAAGGCCGGGGAAACGCTTCGTGCGGTCGTTCAGGAGCACTTCGCCACGCTGTTGGCTGATCGGTACATCGGAGTTACCTTGCAGGTAGATGAGGGTCAAGAGGCGTTTGACGCCAAGCTCAGCTCCATACACCCACTTTTCGCCCGGAAGTAACAATGCTCTCTCAAGAAGTTGTACGGCAGCTTGCCCGACAGCTGTACGATGCACGGAAGAACCGCGTGCAACTGCGGCACTTTTCCAAGCAGCACCCGCAGATGACCATTGAGGATGGATACACCATTCAACGGGAATGGGTGAAACTGGAGCTGGCTGACGGCCGCGCAATCAAGGGCCGCAAGATCGGGCTCACCTCGCGGGCCATGCAACAGGCCTCGCAGATAAACGAGCCGGACTACGCGCCGCTGATGGATGACATGTTCTTTGAGACGGGCTCGGAAATTCCGGTTGAGAGATTCATTGCCCCGCGGGTCGAGGTCGAGCTGGCTTTCGTGCTGGACAAACCGCTTCGGGGGCCTGGCGTCACGCTGACGCAGGTGTTGAGCGCAACCGCGTATGTCATACCGGCCCTGGAAATCATTGATGCCCGTATCGAACAGTTTGATCGGGAGACCAGGGCTCCCCGCAAAGTGTTCGACACCATCGCCGACTTCGCTGCCAATGCTGGAATTGTGACCGGTGGACGGCCCATACGTCCGGACGCACTCGATCTGCGCTGGGTGGGCGCGATGTTGTACAAGAACGCCGTCATCGAGGAGACGGGCCTTGCCGCCGGCGTGTTGAACCACCCCGCCACCGGTGTGGCATGGCTGGCGAACAAAATTGCGCCTTACGATGAGCAGCTCAATCCAGGAGACCTGGTGCTGGGCGGTTCATTCACACGGCCTACTCTGGCGACCCGCGGCGACGTAATCCACGCTGATTACGGCCCGCTGGGCAACATCACCTTTCGGTTTGTCTGACATGCAGCTACCTCAGAATGTGTTGAAGCGCGCACTGCGCAAGGGTCAGACCCAGATCGGTCTGTGGCATGGCCTCTTCCATCCCTACGTAACAGAGTTACTTGCCGGCACTGGCTTTGATTGGATGTGCCTGGATGCAGAGCACTCGCCGAGCGACCACCACAACCTGCTGGCGCAGCTCCAGGCGATCGCTGCCTACCCGGTTGCCCCGGTAGTCCGGGTCGTCACGGATGACGTATCGTTGATAAAACAATACCTCGACATCGGCGTCCAGACTCTGTTGATCCCCATGGTGGAAACCGGCGAGCAAGCGGCTCGCATCGTAGCAGCGACCCGCTATCCACCGCGTGGCATCCGTGGTGTAGGTGCGGCCTTGGCACGTGCCTCCCGGTGGAATCAGGTTCCGGATTATCTGCAGCGTTGTGAGGAAGAGTTGTGCGTGTTGGTACAGGTGGAGTCCGTCACCGGCGTCCAGAATCTCGCCGCCATCGCAAACACTGACGGCATCGACGGTGTCTTTTTTGGGCCATCCGACCTCGCCGCTTCGATGGGCCTGCTGGGCAAATCCGGCGACCCGCGAGTCCAGCAAGCGATCGAAGATGGCATCGTCACTGTGCGCGCCGCCGGCAAAGCCGCCGGTGTCCTCACCGTTGACCCCGACCTCGCACGCAAATACATCGATCTAGGGGCCACCTTCGTAGCCGTCGGCCTCGATACGAGCCTGCTCGTCCGTGCCGCCACAGATCTCGCAAAGCGTTATAAGGGCGGCGCGGCGTAACGTACCCGGACCAGTATGCGAGTTTCATTTCTGCTTCTGCCGTAAGGCGATTTCATCGGCCACAATAAACGCCTGCACTGCCCTCACATCCTCCCGTGACAGTGCATCCATGAAGGATGGCATTCCAGCGTATGACAACGCGCCGTCATAAACGATCGACTCAAACGCCGCATGCGTCGAGGCCGGCAGGTTCCAAAGATCCGGATAGGCATTGGGAATACCACGGAAGCCGTGGCATCCGGCGCATCGACCAATGAGAGACTCGCCCTTCTTGATAACAGCGGGATCCTGTGTGATTGCAGTCGGTGTTGGCTGCAACTCGTGCTTCACCGGCGGTGGCAACGGCACGGACCCGCCTCCCAGCCTGAATACCAACAGGCGCTCCGTATTCACATACTTCAGGGCTGCTGATCCGCTCGGATAGCCGATCTGGCTGAATGCGCCACCGAAACCGGCAAGTACGGCAATGTACTGGGTTCCATCCAACTCGTAGGAAATAGGCGCCGCAACGATTCCAGTCCCTGTCGGCACGCTGGCGAGCTCACGCCCGTCGTTCGCGTCATAGGCAAAGAAATGACCGTCAGCCGAGCCCTGGAACACCACGCCACCCGCCGTCGACAGCACGCCACCACTCCAGTAGGGCTTGGGCGCAGTCTGCCAGGCAACCTGCCCCTTCACAGGGTTCCAGGCTTTCAAGACCGACTGGAACAGCGGATCTCCCGGGCGCGGGTTGGGCGGCGCCCACGGAATACCGTTGTCGTTACGAGTCCACCCGACATTGTCGCCTTCGTTGTTGGCTCCTACCCGGAATTTCACCTGCTCGCCGGGCACCATGCCGAAATTCATACCAGCGTCCAGCGCGGGAATGAAAACCAGACCCGCCATGGGACTATAGGACATGGGCATCCAGTTGTGCCCACCCGCCTGCGACGGCCAGATTTCCCGTGTCTCGTGGGAGTAGTCGGCTTCGGAACTCATGATCGGGCGGCCCGACTTCAGATCAACGCCCTTCGCCCACGTGACCTTGGTGTAGGCACTCGCGCCCAGCAGCTGACCACTCTGACGATCCAGCACGTAAAAGAACCCGTTCTTGGGTGCCTGCATCAATACCGGCCGGTTGTGCCCGCGAATCGACAACTCCGCCAGGATCATGTTCTGTGTAGCGGTGTAATCCCAACTGTCACCCGGCGTCGTCTGATAATGCCAGCGAAGGCGACCCGTTTTCGCATCCAGCGCCACAATTGACGACAGGTACAGGTTGTCGCCACCACCAGGACTGCGAGTCCAGACCGGATGCGGCATTCCGTTTCCGGTGCCTACGTAGAGCAACCCGAGCTCCGGGTCATATACCATCGAGTCCCAGGCCGTACCGCCACCACCGAGATCCCAACGTGAGTCCCTGCTCCAGGTTTTCCGGGCCAGCGTCACATCCGGGCTTTCGTCTGGTCCTTTCGCCGGATCACCCGGTACCGTGAAAAATCGCCATGACAACTTACCGGTTGCCACGTCATACGCACTGACATACCCGCGGGCGCCCATCTCGGCACCGGAATTGCCGATGACAATGTTGTCTCCGGCGACGCGCGGAGCGCCCGTGCTCACATAGTTCATCGTTGCCCGGTCGGTGAAGGTGTCCACCCTCCACTGCTGTGCGCCCGTTTTCATATCCAGCGCGATCAGATACCCGTCGAGAGTGGCGACGAGGACCCGCCCGCCCGCAAGAGCTACCCCGCGATTAACCGCATCACAGCAGGCTCGACGCACCCACTGGCCCTGCACCTGCGGATCAAACTTCCAGAGCAACTTGCCGTTGCGGGCGTCAACCGCATACACAACGCTCCACGGTCCCGAAAAATACAGAACGCCACCCGACATCAGCGGCGTCGCCTCGTTACCCCTGTGTACGCGCCCCCGAACCACAAAGTCCTGGAACTGGAACGCCAGGCCCAGCGATCGCACGTTTTCCGTCGTAATCTGAGTCAGCGGTGAAAAGCGCGACTCGTCGGCGGTCCTGCCATACAAAGGCCACTCGGAAGTGTTGTCCGCGGCTGATGCGGAGGCGCTGGCAAGACATAACAGCAGGAGACCCTTTTTCAACATAGAAGGCTTGCTCTAGAAAGATGTTCGGACATTGATGCCAATGGTACGCGGCCTGATGGTTGTGGCACTGGACACCCCGGCTGCGCGGCTGAAATCCAAATACGGCGCCGCATCAGTGAGATTGTCGAGATACAGACGGTATTGCGTATTCTTGTTGATGATGTTGAATCCAGCGTTCACCACGTGAAAGGCGGCCTGGACCTGAGTCGCATCCGCAATGGCGCCAATGCTGCCGTCCGGATAGGAAATGGTCTGCTCGGTCTCGAACGCCCGCAAATTGGAACCATGGAACTGGTAGTCGACCCGGAAGGTGCCTGCCCAATCCGCGAGGTTGAGGAAACGATATTCACCATGCGCGCTGGCTGACCAGCGCGGAGTATCGAGCACCTGCTGGCCAACCTGCGCGGAAACGCCCGGTGTGGTCTGGGTGATACGCGAGTCGATATACGAAGCATTGCCGCCGAGCGTGAGCCCCGCCACAATCGGCGACTCAACCGACAGTTCCGCGCCCTTGATCTTCGCCGCACCGACGTTACCGACGAATTGGAAGCCGCAGGAATTGAGGTTGACCTGCTGCTGAATCTTCTTCCAGTCGGTGTAGTAGACCGCGGCGTCGATCAGAGTACGGCGCGGACCCACTTCGTTCTTGCTGCCCAGCTCAAAGGTCCACAGGCTGTCGGGCTGGAAGCTGTCCGGCGCCCGGTTGATACCCAACCGCTGAAAGTCAGGCTCGCACAGCGGACTGTCGGTGTTGAAGCGATTGGGTCCACCCTGCCGGAATCCCTTGGTGGCGCTGCCGTATACCAGCACGTTGTCCATCGCACGGTAACTGACGCTGTACTTTGGAGTCACACCGACGTCAGTGCTCTGTTTCCCGTCAACCGTGCTCAACCCACCGTTAAAAATGCCGTTGAAAAGTCCGTCAACCTTCTGATTGATATCAAACCAACGCAGCCCGACACTCAGATCCAGATTTCTCAGCACTGAGTAAGTGACGTCGGCAAACGCGGCCTTCTGGATGGTATGGGTCAACTGATCGCCCAGGTAGGTCAGATCGGTACCCGTGCCGAAGAAGTCTCCCGCGCCTATGGTGTTGACAGTCTGATAAAGCTCATCACGCTGATGAGAGTAGAAAAGCCCGGCGGTCCACTTCAAGACGGCGTGCGGATCGGCTGACGCGAGCCGAACCTCCTGAGTGAACGTTCGCGACGAGGTATCCGATATATTGTAGGAATTATCGTTCAGGAGCGGAGGAACCAGGCCCGCGATGAACAACGAATAGTCACGGTCCCAATTCACCTTGCGATTGACCCAACCGGACAACGAAGTGAGAGTCACCGCACCCCATGCCTGCGTTACGTTCAGGCTGTAGACATCCAGATCATCCTGGCCAGGCTCATTGAAGCGCACCGAGTTCTGGAAATTCGGCAGGTTGGTGAAGTAGTCATCCGGATTCGCCTTGTTCATTCGCTGAATGGTGGCAACCGGGAGGATGGTCAACGAGTCCGTGGGCACCCACTTCAGCGAGGCGCGCGCCGTTACGGTACGACGGCTGTTCCAGTCGTCGCTGCTGAAAGTGCTGGGAGAGGCGAAGGTTGTCGGCGCGAACGGCTGACCAGCAGGATTGGCGCTATGAGTCCAGACTTCGACCTGGCCGCCCGGCACGTTGTCGATATAGCCGGCGTCATGGCGATACGAGCCACCGAACCGGATCGCCAGTTGATTCGAAATCAACGGGAGATTCAGGAATGACTCGGCGTTGTAGGAAGTCCCACCGTGAGCAACCGTGGCCACTGCGCCTTCGGCGGTAATGCCGAATTTGTCCAGCGCGGGTTCCCGCGTAATGTATTTGATGGCGCCACCCATCGCACTGCCACCATAGAGCGTCCCCTGGGGACCTTTCAGAACCTCAACACGCTCGAGATCCACGAGGCTGGGATCCGTGGCGCCGCTGAAGCCGGTTCCAATGGTGATGAGCGAAATGTCGTTGAGATAGATGCCCACCGTAGGACTCGAGGCAGCCGTGCTGATTCCGCGGATGGAGTAACGGCTCTGTCCCGGCTCGCTGCTGGAAAATGACACGCCCGGGATCGACAACAACAGGTCGTGGAAATCTCCCGCGCCCGCGCGATCCATATCCTGCGACGAGATCGCCGATACTGAAATCGGGATGTCCTGGACGCGCTCAGCCCGCTTCTGTGCCGTGACAACGACCTCGGTAATAGTGTCAGCATCTGCCGTGGTCTGCGCGACCCCGGCGGAAGACAAACAGATTGTCACAACAACGGCACCCACGGAAACCGGCCACTTCCCAATGATTCGCTCGTTCATTTTTTCTCCGCGGGCAATGCGCCTACCGCCGCCGTGGCACAGCCGATGTCCTGGTCCGCCGTACCGCCTGACACTCCGATCGCTCCAACGAGACGACCGTTGATCCTGACCGGCAATCCACCTGGGTCATCGGTCAGTTGCAACAGTAGAAACAGGTCGCGAGTGGGCGGGTCCTCGCCCATCTTTGCCAGCATCTGCGTAGGAGCGCCGGTGCGTACCGCCGATTTGGCCTTCAACGCGGCGACTTCTGCGGTCACGGGGGCTGCGGCATCTGAACGGCGCAGGAAGATCAGTGCGCCGCCCGTATCAACCACCGCAACAGTGAAAGCGGGCCAGCCCTTGCTCCTGGAGTCGCTCAGACAGCGCTGTGCCATGGATTCGGCCAGCGCCTGAGTCAGTGTCCCTGCGGCCTCCGAATCCGGTTCCCCGGCGCGCAAAGCGCGTGTTGGCAGGAAAATGCCCGATAGCGTCGCAGCAACAGCTGCGCATGCGAAGAATCGAAACCCCGACATGCCCCATCTCCCCCGGCTCTCGAGTCCGTGTGGGGGAATACTAGGAGCATGCCGCACTCGGCCGCTTTCGCGATCGTCACTAAAATTTTCCGCGCCGGCGCCGTGCCCGGACGCGAATCAGCTCGCGCGAAACTGGGAGGGTGGTGCCCCGAAATGGCGCGCAAAGGCGGTGCTGAACGCACTGGCGGAACCAAATCCGGCCGAAAAGGCGATATCCGTGAGCGAGAGCCGTGGGTCCGCCAGCAGTTGCTGAGCCTTCTGCAGCCGCAGTTCCCGGCAAAAATCGTAGACAGTCGTGCCGTACAACAGGTGGAAGCCGGTGCACAGCTTGTTGCGATTGATGCCGAACTGACGCGCGAGATGATGGATGGTTGGCGGCGCGGTGAAGCAGGCTTCCAGAAACTCACGGACGCCACCGAGGAGCCGACGGTCGCGTTCAGTCACTCGCAGCATTCGCGGCCGAGCGCCCTCGTCCGCCTGGAAGCGATCGAGAATGAACGAGAAAAGGCCCATGATCCGGCTTTCAATGTGGGTGAGGGGTGCCGACTGCACGCGGGCGCAATCAATCACTGCGGCCGCGGTGCTCAACTCTCCATCCATGGGCGCAGCCACGGTGAAGCGCGGAGTTGAACGCTTGCGGCAGATAAACGCTCGAAGCGTCGGCGAAACGGTCGTCGACTCCTCTTCCAGGTAGTCCCACAGTTGACTCCGGCGCATGCAGATAGTCAGGGACCGCGAATCCTGGGTGGGCAGCAGCCGGTCAACCTTGCGCACACCCTCATCGTGCATCAGCAACGCAGTGGCCGCACCACGCAGGCTGATTTCGTGGCGCTTCTCGAAAGTCATGCAACGATGGCCGGACAATTGGACATGCACTTTCAACAGGTCCTGTCCTTCAAAAGTGCTCACCATCTCCTGCCCGGACGGCTGATCCATGATGAGCGCCTGAATGCCGTCGTTTAAGATGAGATCGCAGGTAGGTACTGACACTCAATTAATGTCAGCGCAAATCCAGGTACTGTCAAGCACTGCAGCATAGCCCGGGTGCCACAAGGGAAACCCTGAGACTCAGAACGGTCGCTTCACCAGTCGCGAACGCCTGCGCTTCGGCTAACCTGACCCGATCGGCACGCGCAGTACGCTCGGATGCGCTGAATCGTGAAACAACTTCACGGTGACCGCGCGCGAGTCCTCGACAGACTCGTTGCTGACATCCTTGCCGGAATTGTGGTTCTTCTGTGCGTAGATTGAATTGACCGGTGCGAACACCAGGCGCAGCCGGCTGCCGCGCGCGATCCGGCGTGACACGAACGTGAAACCCTCGAACTGATATTTCAACGGCTCGGTCGAGGTGATCAGCACCGGCCGCCGCGCGCTTTCGCGATAGCGCGCCCGCTGAATATCACGTGTCAGCAGGACGGCACTGCCATCGGCACGAATCTCCCAAACCGAGACCGAGAAATCCGTGTCCGGCTGGTTGATGGAGATCCAGGCCGAAAGGCTGAAGAAGCCGCTCACCTCGGTGTCCTGAGCAAAGGGCTCGCTGTGATACACCAGAAGCTTGCCCTTATTGGCCAGCGTGAGGGTCTGATCTGTCAGGCTCGAAGGATCGAGCTTTTCCTCGACGGCCGCGATGGCCGTGTCGCGCGGATCGTAGATGTAGGTGTCCGCACCGGCGGCGTGCGATTCGGCGGCGTGGGGTTGGGTGCCAGCAGCGTGAGGTTCGGCGCCGGCGGTCCGGTCACGGCCGCCGCCCCTGGTTGCGTCCCGCAGCGATCCGGAGCGGAACACGTCGTTCGCCTGCCCGTCCGAATCGAGAAACAAACTCTTCTGCTCGCGAGTAACCGCTTCGAGCGTGTCCGCGTAGCGCCACTGTTCAGCGCCCATCACATAGTAGGCAACATGTTGCTTCAGAAAGTCGGGCTTCGGGCCACCACTCATCGTCCACGAATACCAGTCGACATGGAGCTTCGCGATGTCAACGAGACTGGCTGGGCCAAAGGTGAGCCCGCCGACCTGCGCCTTCGCGGCATGAGTCCCGGCATGGTCCCACGGCCCAATCACGAGATAGTGCCGTTCACGCGCCTCCGCGGATGCGTAACGAAAAAACTGCCGATAATGTTGGATGGCGCCGGGCTGATCGTCGTCGTAACTGCCGGTGATGGTCAGAATCGGCAGGGACAACTTCGCATATTGCGCGGGCGTGGGGTTGTATCGGTCCCAATAGGCATCCACATCCGGGTGGGCCAGCCACTCATGAAACACCGGCCAGGCATGGCCGGACATCGTGTCGAGCTCGGAATACGGGCGCCCCGACTCAAACCACTCCCGGAAGTTGGCGGCCCACAGGGCGCCGTCACCCACCACATTTTCCTGCAGCGTGTGTCCCCCCACCAGGGTCAGCCACTGCACCAGGAAAGGGTAGAAATTGCCTCCCCGCATGGGGAAATCTACGCCGGCAAAAGGCGCTGCCGTCGGCACGATGGTCGCCAGGTGAGGAGGAAATTCCTTCGCGGTGGCCCACTGGTCGTAACCGGTATAGGACCCACCCGACATCGCAACCTTGCCGTTGCAATAGGGCTGCCGCGCCAACCACTCGACAATGTCATACCCGTCCCGCGCTTCCTGCAGGAACGGCTCGAACACACCTCCGGAATCACCCCGCCCGCGGGAATCAACAGCCAGGTAGGTGAGCCCATGGCTGGCATAAGCAGTGCCGCGATCGTGATATGACTGAGTGGTGTAAGGCGTGAGAGTGAAGACGCAGGGCGTGGGCCCCTTCACGTCCCTCGGTGAATACAGCGAGGCGTGGAGCTTCACTCCATCCCGCAGAGGCACCTCGACGCTCCACTGATACCTGTCGGCCGGAAAAGTCAGGGCGGGCAGCGCCATCAGGACCCAAAATAAACGGATCATCGAATGGCAGCCCCTGGATAAACGCCTTGAACCACCGCACCCTTGTCGATCACGGGGACGCCATTCACCAACACATACCGCATTCCAATGCTGTGTTCGTTGGGATGCTCATAAGTCGCCCGGTCTGTGACAGCCGCGGGATCAAACACCACGATGTCGGCGTCCGCCCCTTCCTGAATACGGCCCTTGTGCCGGGTCCCCAGCCGCTGCGCCGGCATCAGGCTCATTTTGCGCATGGCATCCATCAAGCTCACCGTGCGCAGGTTGCGCACATAACGCGCGAGAATCTGACAGTAAGTGCCGGCATTTCGCGGATGCCCCAGCTCGCCGTCACTGGCGATCGACGCCAGGGGATGGGCAATGACAGCGTCAACGACCTCCTGCCGATTGAGAAAAATGATGACTTCCTGCGACTTCGGCGAGGCATGCAACTCGTCGAAACGAGCCTTCGTCAGCCGCTCTCCGGTGTTGGGCAGCATCACTGCGTCGTAACTGACACCAAACTTCTCCTGCCACCCGGGATCAAACAAGGCGGAGTTGATGGCGGTCATGCCGGCCAGGTACGGGTAGGCTTCTGTTGTCACGTCGAGACCCCGCGCCCTGGCGCCCGCCACCAGGTCCAGACATTCAGGCGCATCGGTCATGCAACTCGAGTTGACGTGCACAATCTGCAGCGCCGCACCCGTTACCGCGGCAGCCCCGATGACTTCCTCAACTGACTCGATACTCGACCCGGGCTCTTTCCTGCCGGCGCTGCGCACGTGAGTGAACACGGGCACGTGGCGGCTCGCGGCCACGCGAAAGATGCGAATGACCTCTTCCCGCGTCGCTCCCGGCACATATTGGATACCCATCCCGATACCCACGGCTCCCGCATCGAGCTGACCCTGCAGCCACGACTCCATCTGCCGAAGTTGCTCCGGTGTTGCGGGGTCATTCGATACGTGCCCACTCGCCGGAATCAGATCTGTCGGCCCGAGGGGCTGACCCAACGCAGCAGCGCGTGCAGCGGAATGACTCGCGGAGGTGCCGAAGTTGATGAGCGAGTGGCCGGTCTTGCGTGTCAGAAACGCTTTGACGTCGGGTGAGCCAATCTCCATCTCGAGGGCGCTCGTGACACCGTCATATGCCTTCAGCACCCCCGAGGCCTCGTCCTGGCCGTGCTGATGCAGATCAATGAATCCAGGTGCCACAACGAGCCCGTGAGCATCGATCGTGCGAGTCCCGGTCAGTGGCTCCGTTGAAATGCGTGCGATGTGGCCGTCGGCAACGGCGACATTCATAACCTGGTCCAACCCGGTTTCGGGATCGAGCACCCGCCCTCCGCGAATGACCAGATCGAACGGGGCGCTCCATGCGGAGGCTGGAGCCAGGACGGCCAGGGCCGCCACGGTCGCCAAGGCCGCTGAAACCCATTTTTCTTTGATCGAGCTCATCAGTGGGGTAGCTCGTGGTGATATCCCGTACGGAGAATCATGCTCCATACGGAGAACAACTGTCAAAAGCCCTTGCAGGCGAGAGTTTTGGCGCGCACTTCCGGGTCGGCGACGCGCTAGCGCGGATTCTGGGTCGTCAGATTGATGAGCGTTTCGGACAGATTGGTGTCTTCGCTGGAGCAGACAGCGAGCACTAAAGCGCTCTCGCAATCCTTCGCGATATAGGCATGTCCCATCGTGCTGTCGATGTAGACCCCATGCCCTGCCTGCAGCGTCAGGGGCGTATAAAACTGGGAGTGCACTTCAATGCAGCCCTCGAGCACATAAATGAATTCCTCGCCCCGATGGCTGACGAGCTCGCCGAACTCTTCGATGCTGTGGGCACGGATGCGGCCGATGATGGGCACCATGCGCTTATCGCGCAGATCCGCGCACAGGTAGTCGTAGTCGTAATTGGGCGTTTCGACCCGCACCGTGCTGGCGGGATCAGTGGCGCTGCGGCGGGCGGTGACCGAAGTGGCCGAAGGCGGCTCGATGCCAGCCTGCCCCTGGGCCAGAAACTCAGCCATGGTCAGGCCGAGCCGGGCGGTGAATTGCTGGAGCTTGTCGTAGGTCAGTGAGAGCCGGTCCTGCTCCACTTTAGCCAGTGTGGACAGCGGGATACCCACCGTCTCGCTCATCTGGCGAAGGGTCCAGTCGCGCCGTTGGCGCTCGGCCCGAATCAACTTCCCCAAAGTCATATTTTCCTGCACGGACCTGACTATAGGTCAGCCGTGACTGGATGGCCATCCCAGGATTACAGGCATCCCGTTTGAGCTTGTTTTGACATTTACAGGACCTTTTGTCTATTGTCGGGACAATAACAACCACCGGGGGCCAAAATTATCATGCATCCACTGCGACTTTATGCGGCCTTTGGAGTTGCCGGCGTACTCACTTTGAGCGGCCGGTCCGCCGCCGCGGCAGACTCCCTCACGCTCGAGGAAATCACGGTGACCGCGCAGAAGCGCACCGAGAACCTGCAGTCAGTTCCAGCCACCGTCAGTGTTGTTGGCACCGATGCGCTCAACGAGTTGCATGCGACCCAACTCACCGATATCGGCGCTTACGTGCCCGGTCTGCAGGTAGACAGCTTTGGCGCCCCCGGCCAGACGATTCTGTCCATTCGCGGCATTTCACCCATCAGTGCCAATGCCACGGTGGGCTCTTATATTGATGACACGCCGATCGGCTCGACCGGCTTCCACGATCGGGGCGGCAGCTACGCGCTGGACCTCCTCCCCTATGATGTGCGGCAGATTGAAGTTCTGTCAGGCCCCCAGGGAACCCTCTACGGCGCCAATGCGCTGGGCGGGCTCATCAAGTACGACCTGACGACACCCAGTCTCAACTCGAGTGAGTTCCGTGTCGGCGGCACCCTGTTTGGAATCGATCACAGCTCCGGCGTAGGCAGCGGCTTCCGCGGCTACGCCAACACGCCGTTGATTCCCGGCACACTGGGAATGATTGCCAGTGTTGGCCAGGAGCGCACGCCTGGATTCATAGACAACTCGGCGACCGGACGGAAGGATCAGAACGCCGACCTGCAACGCAGCGCACGCCTGGGACTTCTGTGGCAGATCAGCGATGAGGCTTCCCTAAAGGTCAACGGCTTGTATGCCAACACCAGCTCGGACGGAGTCGCGACTGTCGCGCTCGACCCGGTGACCCTGAAACCGTTGACGGGCGATCTGACTGACAACAACCTTCGCCCGAACACCTACGACAACACCTTGTGGTATTTCGCGGCGACATTGAACTGGAAACTGCCGTTTGCGGATTTTGTGTCCGCCACCAGCTGGTCGAAGAAGTCCGACCGGTTCATCCAGGAAGCCACCTACACGTACCAGCCGCTACTGCCGCTGCTGGGCGGGCCAGCCGACGGTACCGTCGACTTCCCGCTGTACATCTCGGCCAAGCGCTTCAGCCAGGAACTGCGGCTGTCCTCCAATACGCAGGGGCCCATCGATTGGCTCGCCGGCCTCTACTACGATTACGAGAAAGGAACCAACACACAGTTCCTGCGGACTTTTGATGCCAGCGGCGCGAGTCTTGCGAGTCTCGGGATCGATCCGATATTCGCCGCGGCTCTGCCGACCATCTACCGCGAGTACTCGGCCTTCGCGAACCTGACCTGGCATGCAACCAACCGCCTGGATTTCGGCGGCGGAATCCGCTACGCACGCAACGTTCAGGGCTTCAGCCAGATTATTGAACCGGGCTCGCCCATCCTGCCCGCCTCGAATGTGCCCGGAAAATCCGCGGAAGGTGTCACCACCTGGCTGGGGCGCGCCAACTTCGAGTTTACCGACGACATCATGGGCTACGGGCTGGTATCGACCGGCTACCAGGCGGGCGGCCCCAACACCTCCCTGCCCGGCGTGCCGCCCTCGGTGTCTTCCTCGAAGCTCACGAACTATGAGTTGGGACTCAAGACGACCCTGCTGGACGGCCGGGCGATCCTCAACCTCTCGGCGTTCGACCTGGAGTGGAAGAAGATCCAGGTCCCCGGCTCACTGCCGAGCGGCATCTCCTATATCGCCAACGGCGGCGGCGCCCGCAGCCGCGGCGTGCAGGTCGAATCCACCATCAAGCTCGCACAGGGACTCGAACTGCGTGCCAACGGTTCCTACACCGACGCCAAGCTGACAGACGATGCGCCGACCGCCTTCGGCTTCAAGGGCGACCGGCTGCCGCTCGTGCCGCAGGTGGCGGGCTCGTTGCGCCTGGATTACCAGCATCCCGCGTTCGCGGATTGGAATTACCACGCGGGCACCGGCCTGCGCTATTCCGGTCGCCGCTACAGTGTTGGATTGTTCGCGCTGGATGGCCTGCCGACTGCCGCCTACACCGCCCTGGATGCCAACACCGACCTCAGCAACAGCAACTGGACGTTCAGATTGTTCGCGAAGAATCTCACGGACAAGCGCGCCTACCTGACCTCCTTCAGCTTCGGCGACCTCAGCGGCGCTGCCGCCGTTCAGAACGAAGGCATAGTGCTGCAGCCGCGGACCATCGGTCTCGCTGTGGACTATAAGTTCTGAGTAAGCGAGGATGCGTGCCCCATTCATTGAGGCACGCATCCGATGCACAAGAAAATCAACCTCATCGCCGGCCTGGTGGCTCTCACGCTGGCCGCAACAGCTGCGGGGGCGGCTGATACATCGCAGGCGCAAGGGCCAATTGTCCTGAAAGCCGCCCACCTGTTTGATTCAGTGTCGGGAAAGTTGGTCGATCACGGCGTGGTCGTCGTGGTGGGCAAGAAGATCCAGGCCGTGGGGCCGGACGCAAAGATTCCCGAAGGCGCCCAGACCATCGACCTGGGCGATGCGACGCTCGTGCCGGGCTTCATTGACGCGCACGTTCACCTGAGCGGGGTAGCGAGCAACAACTGGTACGAGGACTGGTACAACGGGATCATGCGTTTCCCGGCGGAGCAGGCCTTGTACGGGGCGCACTATGCCAAGCAGACCCTGGAGGCCGGAGTCACCACCGTTCGCGATCTGGGTTCAACCGACTACATTGCGCTCGGCATGCGCAACGCCATCAACGCCGGGATGATCCCGGGGCCGCGCATGCTGGTCTCGAACTACGCCGTCGGCTCCACCGGTGGTCATGCCGATCAGGATCCGGTACCGCCACAGAAAATCGCCGTCGCCACCCCCCTCCAGGGCGTTTGCAACGGTCCGGAGCAGTGTCGTGAAGCGGTGCGCTACCAGATCAAGTACGGCGCAAATGTCATCAAGTTCATGCCATCCGGTGGCGTGTTGTCGTTGTCCGACCCCGTGGACAACGTGCAGCTCACCCAGGAAGAGATGAATGCCATCGTCGGGGAAGCACACGCGTGGGGACGCAAGGTGGCAGCTCACTGCCACGGCGATCGCGCCGCCAAGATGGCAATTGCCGCCGGGGTCGATTCAATCGAGCACGGCAGCTTTCTCAAGCCCGACACATTGGCGGAAATGAAGAAGAAGCATGTCTTCCTGGTCCCCACCCTGTTCGCGGGCTACTGGACGAGCCAGCGTCTCGATACCTTCCCACCGAGCATTGCGCAGAAGGCCAAGGCGGCCTCCTCAGCGGTACAGCAGATGTTCAAGGACGCTGTGAAGGCCGGTACACCGATTGCCATGGGCACTGACGCAGGCGTCGAGCCGCATGGACTGAATGCCAAGGAGTTCTCGCTGATGGCGAGCTACGGCATGCCCGCCGACCAGGTGCTGATGGCCGGCACCGCGAACGGCGCGGAGTTGCTGGGCATCGCGGACCAGACGGGTACCTTGACCGCCGGCAAGTCAGCCGACATCGTCGCGGTACCGGGCAATCCGCTCACCAACATCTCGGCTACCGAGCATCCGTTGCTGGTGATGAAGGAAGGCACAATCTACGTGCAGCCCACCGCACACTGACCTTCCGCTCAAACCGTTGGGGGCTTCTTCCCGAGCCGGCTCTTGATGAAGTAAGCCCCCAACGCCACCGCGACGGAGATCGCGCTGGTCAGGAATTCGACCTTGTGGTCCTCACTCTGGGCCATTGCGACCAGCACCAGCGCCATCCCGCCAATGGCGACATAACTCAACCAGGGAAACAGCCACATCGGCAACACCGGGGCCGGCTTGCCGGCACGCTCCCGTGCCCGGCGGGTGCGAACCTGTGTAACACCAATCGTCAGATAGATGAGCGCGATGATCGCGCCCGAGGCATTCACAAAGAACTGGAACACCTTGCTGTAACCGAAACTCGCGGCAAACACCCCCAACATTCCCAGCACACTGGCGAGCCAGACGGCGCGCGCGGGAACATGCCTCGGGTTGGTGTGGACGAGCCAACGGGGAGCATCCCCTTTGCTCGCCAGAACAAACAGCACGCGGGAGGCGATATAAAATGATGAGTTGAGACAGGACAACACCGCGGTGAGGATCACCGCTGCCATGATGTCACTCGCGAACGGAACATGAACCTTGTCCAGCGCGGCGGTGAAAGGTGACTGCCCGGGCACGACCTGTATCCAGGGCAACGCACAGAGAATCACGAAGACCGAACCGATATAGAAAATGACGATACGGCCGATGATGCTCGAAGTCATTTTTGCAACGGCACGCGCCGGCTCAGGCGATTCCGCGGCCGCGATCGTGACCACTTCCGCCCCCATCATCGACCAGATGACGGTGACCACGGCGGCGAGAATGGCGCCGACCCCCTTCGGAGCAAACCCACCAAAGGCCACGAGATTGGAGAAGGTCGGTCCCGTGGGTGACCTGAAACCGCATACATACGCGCCGACCACGATGACAAAGGTGATGATGGCCGCGACTTTGATCGAGGAGAACCAGAATTCAAACTCGCCATAGGCGCGCGCGGACATGAGATTCACGCCCGTCATCAGCGCCATGAGCACGGCTCCAATCTCCCAGGGCTCGAGCTGGGGCAGCCAGCGCTGGATGATGGCCGCACCCGCTATCGCCTCCACGGGGATCACCACGATCCAGAAATACCAGTACAGCCAACCGACGGTGAATCCGGCCCAGTCGCCCAGGCCGGCGCGGGTAAATTCCGTGAACGAGCGCACCTGGGGCATTTCCACGGCCATCTCGCCCAGCATGCGCATGACCAGCAGCACCAGGGTACCGGTCAGCAGATAGCTGAAAATAATGGCCGGACCCGCGGCCACAATGGCCACGCTGCTGCCGACGAACAGCCCGGCTCCGATGATCCCCCCGATTGTGATCATCGAGATGTGCCGCGGCTTCAAGGAGCGGCTGAGGGCGGGTTCGCCGGCCGCGGGTTCGCTGGCCTGGGTCAGGATCTGCGGTGAGGACATATTGTATTTCTTCAGCCCCAGCGGGTGACTGTACGATAAGGGCAACCGTACCACAGGACCCCCGCTCTCATGCCAAAAGCTAATCTGCCTCTGCGCGCGCTGCTGACCGGATTGACCATTGCGGCCCCCTTTACGGTCCTGGCCGCAGCCCCCTCCCAGGAAGTCAATGACGCCTATTCGCAGGCGTACAAGCTCTACGTCGATTTACATCAACACCCGGAGCTATCGGGGAACGAGACCCAGACATCGGCGAAGCTGGCAGCAGCACTGAAGGCGCAGGGCTATGCAGTCACCGAACACATCGGAGGCACGGGGTTCGTTGCAATCCTCAGAAATGGCGCGGGTCCCACCATCATGTTGCGCACTGAGCTCGATGCGCTTCCTGTTGAAGAGAAAACGGGGCTCCCGTATGCGAGCAAGGCTCGCGCGAAGGATGCCAAGGGGCTCGATGTCGGCGTCGGGCACATGTGTGGACACGATGTCCACATGAGCGCCCTGGTGGCGACGGCCGGCATCATGGCCCGCAGCAAGGACACCTGGCACGGCACTCTCATGTTGGTTGGTCAGCCCGCGGAAGAGACCATCGCCGGCGCCAAAGCGATGATCAAGGATGGGTTGTTTACGAGGTTTCCGCGACCCGACGCCGCCCTTGCGCTACACGTCGGCAACGACATGGCCGCTGGCAAAATGGGCATAGTGTCGGGAATTTATAACACCAACGCCGACTCCATCCGCATCACCATCTACGGCAAGGGTGGCCATGGCTCGGCCCCTCACACGGCCGTGGATCCCATCGTAACAGCCGCCCGGACGATCCTCGCCCTGCAGACGATCCCGTCACGTGAGGTCAAACCCGGCGAGTTGGCTGTCATCACCGTGGGCTACATCAACGCGGGCACGAAAAACAACATCATCCCGGATCAGGCGGAAATGGGACTGACGGTGCGCACATTCAAACAGGATGTCCGCAAGCAGGTTCTCGAAGCCATTACGCGCATCACCAACGCGGAGTCACAGGCCGGCAACGCGCCCCGCCCGCCTTCGATTGACCGCTATGAAATGACTGACGCCGTCTACAACGACCAGGGCCTGGCCGAGAAACTGAAGCCTGTCCTGGAACAGGCGATCGGCAAGGACAACCTGGTGACGGAAGAGCCCATCACGGCCTCGGAAGACTTCTCCGCATTCCTCGCCGAAAAGATTCCAGGCCTGTACCTGAGCCTGGGAGGCGCGGATCCGCAGAAGCTCGCGCAGGCGGAAAGCTCCGGCACGCATCTGCCGTCGAACCATTCCGCCCTGTTTGCGCCGGACGCGGATCCGGCGCTGCATACCGCTATCTCCGCCGAAGTTGCAATGCTCCGGTCACTGTTGAAATAGAGCGCGGTCCCGCTGCACTTCTTCCTCGTGCGATACACGGGAAGGCTTCACGAGATCGCTGCGGCTCACGATACCAACGACGCGGCGGGAGGAGGGACTGTCCACCACGGGCAGTCTCTCCAGAGCGTCCGAGGCGAGGCGCCATGAAGCGGCCCTGCAGGTATCACTGGGAACAATATAGGCATCGGACGAGTGTCCGCTGAGCAACTCAGACAGGGGCCGGCCCGGGTCCTCGCCTTTCAAACGATTGATTACAGATCGATCGATCATGCCCACGAGCCTGCCATCCAGCACCACCGGGTAGGCGCGGAATTTCTGATCCGCGCCAAAATGACTCACCAACACTGACGCCAGCGACTCAGTGGCATCGATGGTGGTCACCTCGCGTGTCATGACTTCATCCACGAAATGCCGCTCGAGAGGATCCACCCCATACTCGCGGAACACGTGCCGCCCGCGGCGGGCGATCTTCTCGGTCAGGATGGATCGCGGCATGACGATCACGGTAAATCCGTACGCCACGACACAACCCAGGATGGTTGGCAAAAACGCATTGACGTCGTGAGTGAGACCAAATGCGAACACAACAGCCGTCAATGGAGCGCGCATCGTCCCGCCGAGAAGGGCTGCCATGCAAACCAATGCCCACAGCTGAGGGCTGCCGCCCGGCAACCATCCGCCGAGCACCGAACCCAGGCCCGCACCGATCATGAGCAAGGGAGCCAGAACGCCACCGGATGTACCTGATCCCAAGGCGATCGCCCAGATGAGCATTTTGACCACCAACAGGCTGAGGGCCACCGACAGCACCAGGTGATTCTGAAGAAGGTCGCCGATCACATCGTAACCAACACCCAGCGCCCGCGGCTGGAAGTACCCGCCCACACCGACAATCAATCCGCCGATGGCCGGCCACCACATCCAATGCAGGCGCAGGTGGGAGAAGAAATCCTCCACGAAGTACAGCATGCGCGTCATCGAAGCTGACACGGCGCCGCTCACGAGCCCTGCGACGACGCACGACAACATTGCAATCCAGCCGGGCTCCGGAGTCTCCAGTGGAAACAGCGGGCCGGAGCCTGCCCACAGTGGACGCAGGAATCCGGCAATCGCACAAGCCAACCCAACCGGCAACAGACTGCGCGGGCGCAGCTCGAACAGAAGCAGCTCGACAGCCAGCAGCACGGCGGCCAGTGGCGTGCCGAATACGGCAGTCATTCCCGCGCATGCACCGGCAACCAGCAACGCTTTGCGCTCGGCCGCGGTGAGATGGAATGCCTGGGCCAGGAGCGACGCGGCGGCTCCGCCAGTCATGATGATCGGGCCTTCCGCGCCGAACGGTCCGCCGCTGCCGATCACGATGCCGGAGGACAGGGGCTTGAGGATGGCGACCTTGGGAGACATGCGGCTTTTGCCGTAGAGGATGGCCTCGATGGCCTCCGGAATGCCATGTCCCCGGATCTTGTCACTGCCGAAGCGCGCCATCAGGCCCACGATCAGCCCGCCGAGCGCCGGCACGAAAATCGCGAGCCAGCCCAGATGGTTGTCCGCCGGCGAGGTCGCGGCCGTGGACAGGGTATGGAAATAGAAAAGATTTGTGAAGAAGCGGATCGCCGCGAGCAACACCATTGCGCTCAATGTGCTCAATCCGCCTATGACAACGGCAAACGCCGAAAGCAACACGAGGCGGTTGTTCGCGGCAAAATCCCCGCCGCGGTGCACGCTCTCGTTCGAATTCAACTCGCTGGCAACCACTGTAGCCTCCGCTACTGCTGACGCAATAGTCTATCATGGACCCCACCTGCGACTGCCTCCACGGCACAGGCTACGATTCCACTCCGTGTTATTCTGCCGCCATGGTTCCACTACTACGCGGCGTGCGGATTCTCGAGTTGAGCACGGTGGTCATGGGTCCGCTGGCAGGGCAGATCCTGGCTGACCTGGGCGCGGAGGTCATCAAGATCGAAGCGCTCGAAGGCGACATCGCCCGCAACACCCTGCCCCAGGGGGACGGCGATGGCGCGATGTTCGTCAACAACAACCGCAACAAGCGGGTCGTTGCCGTTGACCTGAAGAGCCCGTCGGGACGCGAGATCGTTCGCAAGCTGATTGCGCGATCGGATGGCCTGCTGATCAACATGCGCCCCGTCGCGGCGCAGCGCCTGGGCCTGGGGTTTGACGACGCTGCCAAAATCAATCCTGACCTCGTTTACTGTGCTGTGATCGGCTTTGGTGAGGCCGGACCGTACCGGGGCCGTCCGGCGTTTGATGATGTCATACAGGCTGCTGGAGGCATGGCGGATGTAGGGAGGCGCGACAACGAGCCTCCCCGGTTCGCTGCCACCATCGTCGCCGACAAGATCGGCGCACTGCACGCGGCGTACGCCTTTCTGGGCGCACTGACCGCGAAAGCTCGCGGACACAAGGGGCCGCTCTATGTGGAAGTGCCCATGTTCGAAACACTTGCCGCATTCGTTTTGAACGAGCACTTGTGCGGCGCGACGTTTGCGCAGGACGGCCAGGTCGGCTACTCACGGATTCTTTCCAGGAATCGCCGCCCGTTCCGCAGTCAGGACGGCTGGATTGCGGTGTTGCCGTATACCGGCGAGCAGTGGCGCCGTTTTCTCGCGGAAGTAGCTCGCACAGACCTGCTGTCGCAGACATGGTTCAATACCCCGGAGGGCCGCAATGCTCACATTGATGAGCTCTACGCGGCTGTTTCTGACGCCATCAGCCGGCGAACCAACACAGACTGGTGCGAGGTGCTGACCCGTCTCGACATTCCCTACTCTCCGGTTGCGAGCCTGCAGGATCTGCTGACCGACCCGCACCTGTCAGCCATCGGCTTCTTTGAGCCCGGGGAAAACTATCCGCCGTCCATCAAGCGCAAGCTCGCCCAACCGGTCACTTTCCGCGGCATCGAGGCGGTCGAAGACCAACCGCCTCACCGGCTGGGAGCCGACACTCGCGATGTGCTTCGCGAGTGCGGCTACAGCGAGCCGGAAATTGACGACATGCTGCAGAAGCGCGAGATCGCTCAGTAGTGAGTGGTGACACCGGTCCGCGGGTTGGTGAAATCCATGCCGCCGTCGCGGCTCACCGAGATCTGCAGCGGGTGACGCTCATCCTGCCTCCCCGAGAGGTTGATGATGTTCGCTTGCGGCGCATTGACGTCCGGATGCAACTCGGCATAGTGAATCTGCCAGATGCCCTTGATCCGCGGTGACGCCTGCGCGGTCTGGATGCTCGGGACGGCAGCGCCTTTCGCGGCGCCGTTGTTGTAAACGACGACCCGGGGTTGCACGGTGTTCACGAGGTTCGGGCTGTTGGCGTTTTCAGTGCCATGGTTGTCGGCGAACATCAGGTCTACCGGCCCGATCAGGTCCTTGGGACAGGCCAGGCGGTTCTCGACGTTCCAGGTGGTATCACCGAGCGACAGCACGCGAGCCTTCCCCCAGGTAATCAGCACACCGAGCGAACGCGGATTTTCCTCGCCACCCAGCTTGTCGTTGGTGCTCGCCGCGGCGCAGTTGGCACCGGGCTCGCCCTTTCCCAACGGGGATTTCGGAACTTCGCCATCGCTGTCCACGGCGGTGATCTTCATTGCATCCATGGACAGCGACTCTCCGGGCTTCAATACGCGGTGCGGACGACTGCCGATCGCTTCCAGGTATTTGGGATAGAGCGTCGCGGGCGCCATCGCCAGGAATTTCGGGTTGGCATTCGGCGCCAGCTCTTCCCGGTTGGGGCCGTGATCGAGCACCGTCCCAACGGGAATCAGTGACATCAACTCCACCGCGCCACCGACATGATCCACGTGATAGTGAGTGACCAGGAGATAGTCGATGCCTTTCAGGCCGGCTGCCTTCACGATTGCGGCGATTCGTTCCGCACTGCTGGGAGTGGGCGGCAGTGTCTCCCCGGCCTCGGGTTTGACACCGCCCATCCCGGTGGGCCAGCCAGTGTCGATCAGCAGGGAATGTCCCTGAGGGGTCACATACAACGTCGCGAAACCGCCCTCCACGTCGATCGCCGTGATTTTGAGGTGATCCTTGGCATCCGTGGCGTCCTTGGCGAAGGAAACACCAGCAGCCATGAAGATACATACCAGTGCACTGATGACTCTCATCGATTAATGCCGTCCTTCAGGAAGTGCGAATACGTACAAGGTGTTGCCCGCCGACACTGCTACAAACTGCGCGCCATCGACACTGTAGCTCATGGGGGACGCCACAATGGGTCTGTTGGTCTGGAAGTGCCACAGCGGCTGCCCGTTACGTGCATCCAGGCCGAGCAGATTTCCTTCGGCCGTCGCTGCGAACACGACCTCCCCTCGCGTTGCCAACACACCCGCCGGCAGTGACAAACGGGTTACCGGAAAGGTCCACAGCTTGCGTCCCGTCAGCACGTCGAGCGCCATGACTCCGGGCTCGGGCGGGCGAGCGGGGATGCGGAATTTGCTCCAGTTCGCGCCGGTATAAACCTGGCCGCTCTTGTACTCGACCGGTTGATAGGTAGCCGTTGACTCGGCCTCCAGGTAGTTGAGGAACAACACGCGCCGCTGCGGATCGTAGGAAGGCGCCTGGAAGTTGGTGCCACCCACGCCCGGCGCGATGCTGTGCCCCTGTGGGGTGGAAACAGATTCGGGATCCACAATTGGCTTGCCATTTGCATCAAAGCCCTTGTTCCAGGTCTGGCGCACGAACGGCACGGCCGAGATGAACTTCCCCGTGACCCTATCGAGGGTATACAGGAATCCGTTGCGATCGGCGTGTAACAGGACCTTGCGAGTTTGTCCGGCAATCGGAACCTCGGCGAGAATCATGTCCTCGTTGCAATCCCAGTCGTGGGTGTCATTCGGTGTGAACTGGTAGTACCACACCACCTTTCCGGTGTCAGGATTCATGGCCAGCACGGAATCGGTGTACAGGTTGTCGCCCTTGCGCTTTTCAGGATCGAAGTCGGGGCCGGGATTGCCAACAGCCCAATACAACAGGTTGAGTTGCGGATCGTAGCTGCCCGTCAACCAGGTGGCTCCGCTGCCGGTCTTCCACGAGTCACCCGACCAGGTCTCGTGTCCGGGTTCCCCAGGCCCGGGGACCGTGTAGAAGCGCCACAACTGGTGTCCATCCCGGACGTCGTAGGCATCCAGGAAGCCACGGATTCCCATCTCTCCGCCGGAAATGCCGACGATCACCTTGTTATCCACCACCAAAGGCGCGCCGGTCATCGTATAGCCTTCCATGGTATTGGCGATCTGCTTCTCCCACAGCACACGGCCACTGCGCGCGTCCAGCGTGATCAACTGATTGTCGAGCGTGACAACAAATACCCGCTGTCCCATGACCGCCACGCCGCGGTTGAAGGGATTGATCTGGAAAGGGTTGACTGTCTGTTGCTGGCGATGGAAACGCCAGATCAGCAGACCGCTTCGTGCATCGACCGCGTAGACCTCACCGGGTGCTCCCGATAAATACATGACGCCGTCCACAACGATCGGTGTCGACTCGAGCGGCACATCTCCCGGCAGCGGGGCCGCCCATCGCGCCTGCAAGGTATGAACGTTGCTTCGATTGATCTGGGTCAGCTCGCTGAAGTGCTCCGAGCGGTAACTGCCCCAGTAGGTGAGCCAGTTCTGTGGCTCCTTTCCTGCCTCTTTCAGACGTTCGAAACTGAGGCCGGTTGACGGCACGTCAATTGGAGTTGGCGCGCGTTGCTTCTGCTGCGCGAGATAGGCCAAGAGGTCACCGAGCTGATCCGCCGAGAACCGTTGAGCCAGTTCCGCAGGTCCCAAGGCGCGCGAGCTGTTGCTCAACTCGCGGATCTGGCGGCGGTCGAGCAAACGATAGCCCCCATCCAGAGTCTGCAGAACGACCGAGAGGCTGTCTTCGTTTTTGATCAGCGCTTCCAGCTTCGTTCCATCGCGCAACGTGACGTTCACGTAGCGTTGGTTTGGGCCGGAGAACAGGCGGCCGAAGTCCGGCAGGTGCGCCATTCCCGTTTTGATGCGGGCGGGCGTCTGCTTGCCGACCTCGGACAGGTCAGCCGCGAGCCACGATCCGCGCCCGTTGATCTCGTGGCAGCTCGCACATTTGCCGGCGCCGAAGAATAACTGTTCACCGCGGCCCGCATCGGCGTTGGCTGGAATGGAGCCGGCGCCGGATCCGGAGCCGGATTGGGACAGGCTTCGAACATACGTGACCAGTTGCCACAGTTGCTCCGCGCTGAAGGACGCGAACGATGGCATCTGGGTTCCCGGCACGCCCTTCTGGATGGTCTGAAAGATCTCGAAGTCGTCACCGCCGTGTTTGAATCGACCTGAATCGAGCCCCGGAGCCCGCTCCGTGCCCACGCCAGCACCGCCGTGGCAGGGCGTGCAGGTTGAATTAAACACGCGCTTGCCGGCCTCCGCCGCGGCCGCATTGCCGGCAAAAGGATTTTTCGCGGAGTCGGGGGCGCCTTGGGCCCACACTGCAGGGGCGGCCAACAGCAAAAGTGCGAGATGCAGTCTCATTGAGTTGCTCTGTTCAGGGCGGCGGGCGCGAGTGTGTACGCGTACAACGTATCGCCGGCGGCCATTACCAACCATTGCCGATCGTCCTGCAGGTAAGTGATGGGACCATTGGACTCCGGGGCCTCCGCGCGGAAGTGCCACAGGATCCTGCCTTCATCGGCGCTGTAGGCAATCAGATTGCCCTGGTCGTCACCCGTGAATACTAGATTCCCCGCCGTGCTCAGCAAGCCGGGGCCCAAAGTAGCCGGCGCGCCATTCAGGTTGGGGTATTCGTGCTGCCATCGCACCTTGCCGGTGCGGACGTCGAGCGCTTTGAGGACTCGTGTGGTGGTGCCGAGGAGATTCACTGTTCCGCCGTACCCGGAGGGTTTCGGATTGGTGTCGAGCAGGTAGTAGATGCCAAAGCCTTCAACCGAATTGACGTAGAACAGTCCGGTGTCGCGGCTGTAGCTCGGTGACTGCCAATTGGTGGCGCTGATGATGGTCATGCTACCAGCCACGGTCGGCTGGATGGCCGGATCGGGAATCGGCTGGCCGAGTTTATCCGTCCCCTTGGCCCAATTGAGCTTCACGTACGGGGTACTGACGACCTTCCTGCCGTTGGCTCTATCCAACACCACGAACCAGCCATTGCGTGCCGCCTGTGCCAGGAGCTTGCGGTCTTTACCGTCTATCTTTGCATCGATGAGTACGGGAGATTCGGTGTTATCCCAATCATGTGTGTCGTGGGGCGAAACCTGGAAATGCCAGGCGAGCTTTCCGGTATCGGGATTGAGAGCGACGATGCTCGTGGTGTAGAGGTTTGCGCCCTTGCGGCCCTGGCCCGCGAAAACGGGATTGGTGTTACCCGTGCCCCAGTAAATGAGGTTGAGATCGGGATCGTACGTTCCCGGGAGCCAGGTCCCTCCCCCGCCATGCATGGCCGCATCCACGGAAGGCCAGGTCTCGATGCCGGGCTCACCGGCGCCCGGCGTGGTCCACCATTTCCACTGAATTTCGCCCGTCTCGGGATCGAGTGAGACGAGAAAACCGCGTATATCCATCGCATCGCCACCGACGCCAACCAACACGTGGTTTTTGACGACCAGGGGGGCGGTGGTGGTGAAGTATTGCAGCCTTGCATCGGCGATTTGCTTGCGCCAGCGCTCTTTACCTGTGTTGGAGTCAACACAGATCACCCAGTCGTCGGGGCCGAGGAAGTACAGCCAGCTGCGGTACATCCCCAGGCCGCGATTGCCGACGAGGTGACCGCCGTCATCTACCCAGGAATGAGTCCAGAGCTTGACGCCCGTTCGGGCGTCAACTGCATAGACATTGTTGGGGATAGTGAAATACAGGATGCCGTTGACCAGCAACGGGGTCGCTTTGATGACCGGCACGGGCGCGCCGCGCTGGGCGCCGACTTCTGTGATCCGATAGCTCCACTGCAGCTGCAGCGAGCTCACATTGGACGTGTTGATCTGCTTAAGAGTGCTGAAGCGATTGCCGGTGTAGTCGCCGTTGAATGTTGGCCACGAGGTGGTGGGTGACTTGCCCAGGGTCGCCATGTCGAGCTCGTTCGCTCGCGCTCGCCCGCCCAGGCCGACCAGAGCAGCGAGGGCACCGAGGCCGATCAGAGAAGCCTTGGCGGCTGAGCGTTTCACTTCAGCGTCTCCAGATAGGCGGTGACGTTGATCATGTCGGGGTCGGCCAGGTTACCTATCATCGCCACGTGGGGTGCCAGGGGGTCGTGCAGTTCGACCGTGACACCGGGGTTGCGTTCAATCACGGTCAGTCGACCTGAGTCGTTCACGAGTGAGACACGGAAGTCGTCGATCTGTTGGACGCGGCCTTGCCAGGTATGTTGGCCATCGTCGGCGCGGTGGGAATCGCGCACGGTCGCGGTGATGGCGCTGGCGGCAATCCGCGGGGGCATGATCCAGTTGCGCTGCAGGTCGGCCGGGCGCCATTTTTTGCCCAGGCCTTTGAGATCGCCCGTGATCGAATGGCAGCCGAGACAGTGGGCGGCAACGTAGCTCGAGCCCTTCTTCGGGTCGCCGAGCACAATGTTCTTGATCTCGTACGTGCCTCGATTGGCCACGTCTTCGATCTGTTGGTGAAGAAATTCGGCGACGTCCTTGCGCTGCTCATCCGACAGTGTGGCGAACGACGGCATGCCCTTCTCCGGGCGGCCGGCTTTCAGGAAGTCGGCGATGGTTGCGCCGTGTACGTCTTTGAGAACCAGCTCCGAGTAGATGAGACTCGGGCCTTCGGCGCCGCGCGCCTGGGGTCCGTGGCAGAAGGCGCAATTCGAGGCGAAGATGGGAGCGCCGCGCTTCGCCGCCGCTGCATCCGGCGCGGGGCCGAGGCCGAGGAATTCGCGCACGGCTTGCGCGCCCCGTGGCGGACCGCCTGGGGCGCTTGCCGCCGGGGGCGCCGGGGTCGGCACAGCCGCGGCGGCGGTCGGCGCCTGCGCCAACAACGCCAACGGCTGGCACGCCAACGTCGCGCCAGCCAGCAACACGCGCAACATCCCTTTGACCGTCGCGGGCATGGCCCTACTTCGCCGTCCAGCCGCCATCAATGACGATGTCGGTGCCGGTGATGAACCCTGCCGCCTCGGAACACAGGAAACACGCAAGCGCTCCGATCTCATGTACCTGGCCCCATCGGCCCACGGGCAGGTTCGCCAGGAACTGCCTGTTGGCGTCAGGATTATTCATCACCACTGCATTCAACTCTGTGCCAAAGGGCCCGGGGCTGATGCCGTTGACGGTAATGCCATCGCTCGCCAACTCCAGCGCCAGCGCGCGCGTAAATCCCAACAGCGCGGACTTCGCCGATGAATACGCGGTCCTTTCCGGCAACGACACGTGGCTCAACATCGAGGTCATGTTGATGACGCGCCCGTAACCCTTACCCCGCATCCGGGGCAGGAACGCGCGCGTCACCAGGAAGGTGCTGATCAGACTCGAATCAATCACGCTGCGGAACTCGGCCAACGTGAAATCCGTGAGCTTCTTCCGAATGTTCGTGCCCGCGTTGTTGATAACAATATCAGCGGGTCCCATTTTCCCGGTGACCGCCTCACACATGGCAGCCACATCCTGCTCGTTGGTCACATCAGCAGTGAAGGACTCGGCTTTCCCGCCTGCGCTGACGATCGCTGCCTTCACGGCATCGAGGCGCGTGACATCGCGCGCAACGAGTGCGATGGACGCACCGGCCTCCGCCAGTGCCTTGGCCATTGACTCGCCCAGGCCACGGCTGCCACCGGTAATCACTGCGGTGTGCCCGGTCAGATCGATTTTCATGTGCGTTCCTCGAGGAAAAACCAACAGGAGGCGGCCAGCAACGAGATGGCCGCCATCAGATAAATGAGCAGATTCCAGTTGTTCCCAGTGGCCTGCAGAATCGTGCCACTCACCACCGGGGCCAGGAAGCCCGCGAAATTGCCGAACATGTTCATGGCGCCCGAAATCGTTGCCGTATTGCGCCGGCCGATCTCGACACAGGCATTCCATGAAATCGGCATGGTCAGGTCGCTGCAGAAACTGGCCAGTCCCATGAGCACCATGGCGGTGGTCGTATTCCCGACCCGCGTAACCAGAAACAACAGCAGGCCCGACAGTGCGAAACCCAGGATTGCGATGGTGCGCCCGCGGATCCGGGCAGCGGCATACCCTGCCACGAGTGAGCCGACTCCACCGAACAACAGCGGCAGCATCGAAAGCTTTGCCGCCTCTGTCAGCGGCAAGTGACGACCGTCATGCAAATACGTCGGCAGCCAGGTCACATAGAAATACCAGACCAACGAGAAGCAGAAGTACTGGCCCAACAGGATCAGCACCGAAGACCGCAGCAACGCGTGGTACCACTTGGCCTCGCCTTCCTCGGAAGTCAGAGTCCGCGCATCGCGCAGCAGCTCCAGCTCTTCGGAATTGACCGCGGGATGCTGTGCCGGGTCATCGCGGAACCACCAATAAAACACGGCGGCCCAGATAAACCCGAGGACCGCCAGCACGACAAACGACCAGCGCCATCCCTGCCACAGCACCAACTGGAGGACCAACACAGGAGTGGCGGCGCCCGCCCAACGGGAACTCGCCCACATCAATGCCTGGGCCCGCAGGCGCGATTGCTCGGGCAACCAGGTACTCAACATGCGCGTCAGGTTGGGAAAACAACCCGCCTCGCCGGCCCCGAACAGGAACCGGACCGTCCACATCGACACGAAATTCCAGGCGGCTCCCGTCAGAGCGGTAAACACGGACCACGCAACTACGATGCGAGTCAGCGTCGCGCGCACTCCAAACCGGTCACCGAGCAGGCCGTTGGGAATTTCAAATAAAGCATACGCGAGCCCGAATGCTCCAAACACCAGGCCGAGTTGGCGCATGTCGAGCCCGAGATCCGAGCGGATGAAGGGCGCAGCCTGTGAGATTGCCACACGCTGCATGTAGGCGAGCGCCGCGAGACTGATCGCGAAGGCAGTCACGCGGTAACGCGCTGTAGTTGCGCTCACGCGGAACCTCCTTCGAGCACCGGGACTCCTATTTCCTGGCGGTCCAAAGTGTATACTATATTCACCTTGAGCGACGCGAAACCCACACGCCCGACTCCCACGACCCTGAAATCACACATCTTCCAGGGCCTCCGGGACGCGATTGTTTCCGGCCGCTACCGCCCCGGCGACCGGCTGAATGAAAGCAAGATTGCCCGTGAATTCGGCATCAGCCGCATCCCCGTGCGCGAAGCGCTGATGCAACTGCAGGAACACGGCCTCGTCATGAATCACGAACGGCGGGGAATGTTCGTGACTCGTTTGAGTGCGGAGGATGTGCAGCGAATCAACAGTCTGCGCGTGGTGCTCGAGGCCGAGGCGCTCAAGCTCTGTCGATTGAAGATCAGCAGTAAGGATGCAACACGTCTGACCAACATCATGGCGCGCATGGAGGCCTGGACGGAACGTACGGAAATGGATGCGGCGGCGCTCGATCTGGAGTTCCATCGCACCCTGTGGGAAGCAGCCGGCAACCCTTACCTGACCCGGGTACTCGACCCGCTCGTGACCTCGTTGTTTGCTCATAAGGCGCTGGAAAACGTCAGTGCCGACGTGAAGCGCTGGAGCCTGACCCATCATCGGGCCCTCCTCGACATCGCCCTGGGTAACTCCAACGCCGAACCGGAAGCTGCGATCATTTTCCACATGCGTACCGGATATGACGAACCCGAGCGTTTTTCGAGCTACGGGGTGACCCGGCCACGTCCGCCGGAAGACTGATTCTTGTCGGTCGTCATGTGAAAGACCGTGCTCGAATGCAGTGTCTGGCCCGGCCGCAGCAGCGTGGTGGGAAAACGCGGCTCATTCGGGCTGTTGGGATAGTGTTCGGTTTCCAGGGCCAACCCATCTCCCTGGCGCAGCGTAGTACCATTCGCACTGACCAGAGAGCCGTTCAGATGATTGGCGGAGTACACCTGCACTCCCGGCTCCGTCGTTCGCACTTCCAACATGCGGCCGCTGACGGGATCGTACATGCGGGCTGCCAGCGGCAACGGATCACCAGCCGGCTTGCGAAGCACGAAGTTGTGGTCATAACCCTTTGCGTACAGCATCTGCGTTTCGCTGGAGCGGATATGCGCACCGATCGGCGTGAGCTTGCGGAAATCGAGCGCGGTACCGGCGACCGGCGCGAGCTCTCCGGTCGGAATCTGGTCTTCGTCGGTGAGCGTATACTGGTCCGCAGCTATCTCGAGTTGTTGACTGTAGACATCGCCGGAGCCGTTACCAGCAAGATTAAAGTAGACATGGTTGGTAACATTCACGACTGTCGGCGCATCGGTAGTCACCTCGTAGTCGAGCCGAAGGTCATTCGCCTCATTGAGGGTGTACGTCACATAGATTCGCAGCTCACCAGGGAAACCCTGCTCGCCATTCGGGCTGACATACGACAACATCACGCCAGCCCGGTTGGGTTCACGGACAACCTTTGCATCCCAGACGAGCGCGCCCCAGAACGGGCGCCCGGAGTGGAGAGTCACACCCCTGGGGTTGGCTGCTGCCAGATCAAAATGATGGCCGTCGATGGTAAAACCACCCTTGATGCGATTGGCATAGCGGCCGATGAGGCTGTTGAGGCCTCCGTTGGCTTCGTAGGTACGCAGGTCGCTCAGGCCAAACACGACATTCTTGACTTTACCCTGGCGATCGGGCGCATTGAGCTCGCAGATGATGCCGCCGTAGTCGAGGATCTTTGCACTCATGTTGTGGCCGTTGCTCAGCGTGTAGACGTGCACCGCCTTACCTTCCGCGGTCACGCCATAGTTGCTGACACTGACCTCAGGGGCGGCCACCGCGCTGGTTGCCACCAACATCGCAAGCACTGAAGAGGTTAAAACGTGCACGATCAATTACGCTCCGATGGCCCGCGGGCCATCATCGTGATGGGTGTCTCCGGCAGCGGCAAGTCCACGTTGGGTGGCGCGCTGGCCAGTGAGCTGAAATGTGCTTTCCTGGAAGGCGATGAATTCCATTCTCCCGAGGCGGTCGCCAAGATGCGTTCGGGAACCCCGCTGACCGATGAGGATCGCTGGCCCTGGCTCGATCGGATGGGCCATGCAATCTCCGCGCGGGTGGCTGCCGAGGGTATCGTGGTTGCCGCCTGTTCCGCGTTGCGGCGGGTGTATCGAGATCGCCTGAGGGCAGCGATCACCGCGCCCGTGAGCTTTGTTCTCATGGACGCCGATCGCGATGAGCTGATGCGCAGGATGACCGGACGGCCCGGCCATTACATGCCGCCCAGCCTGCTCACCAGCCAGATCAACACGCTGGAGCGACCCGGTCCGGATGAGCAGATTCTCACACTCGACTCGCGCCAGCCGGTCCCGACACTGTGCACGCGGACTGTCACATGGCTCCTGGGAGGTTCACCGAATACACCGAGTGGTGAGTGAGGATGAACAGAGTCTGCCCGTTCACCAACAGTTGCAGAGGCCGGCCGCCGGGTACATTGATGACACCCAACTGCGTCTTGTCGGGGCCATAGACGAACACTTCTCCGTTCGCCACGTAGAGGCGACCAGCCGAATCGGTCGCCACGCTCTCCCCGCCGCGCTCCACGAACATCTCCAGGTTGGTCAGCTCGCCTTTCGGTCCCACGGTAGCGGTGTAGGTCTTCGCTTCCGAAGCGTTGCTGACATACACACGCTTTCCCGGCTGGGCAGTCAGGAATCCATAAGTGTCGAGTGAATGCGAGAAACGCCAGCCGCGATTGTCCCCGGGTCCCTGATGGAAAACCCGGTACGCCGGTAGGACCAGGCTGCCATCCGGAGAGGCGTATTGCTTGACGGGCGCCGTTGCAACATCGCTCGTGAAAAGCTCCCCGAGCGTGGCGAACTGATCGCGCGCGAAATCGTATTGATCCTTGAATTCGGCATTGACCCACCAGTCTGCCGGCAGAGCGATGGCGGCATTGGGGTGGGTACCAGCTGCCTCCGCTTCGATCTTCGTCAGCGCACCATCGGGTGCTCCCGGCTTCAGGCTGTAAACACTGCCCTGCAAGCCGGAGGACGAGAGCACCAGCAGGTTGTCAGACTTGTCTACGGCCAGACTCACGGGGTCGAGCGGGTGGCTGGCGACGATGTTGAGCCCCTGCTCCTGCGTCCAGGCGTAGATGAGATTCATGTTGCGGTCGACGAAGTACAGCGTGCCGTGGGAGTCGATGGCGGCGCCGCCCAATGCTTCAAAACCGGTGAGGAGCTCCTTCGCATCGTTTTGTTTTGGAGCTTTTGCCGGGTTGGCCGGGACATCGAGGCGAGCGAACTCATGCTCCCGTACGTCCAGCTGGTGCGACATGTCCTGAATCGCGTTGTCGTAGGAGAATTTGGTGAGGCGCAGGAAAGTCGCGCAGTCTCCGCCGTCGCAGGTTGCAAATCCGCTTTCCGCGTTGACATGGACGTTGCGGAAATGAATGTCGTGCGACCGATAGATACGTGCGGCTGACGGTGCCGGCCCCAGCGTACGCGTGACGCGATAGCCGTGATAGTTGGCGACGAGGATGTCATGGGAATCGCGGATCTCGAGGGACACCGCGTTGCGGCTCTCTCCGAATTCCTCCTCCGTCTGGGGTGCGAGCAGTTCCCAGTTGGACACCCGGTTGAGCACCATCTCGTTGCGAACATGGTGCTCAACGGAGATCTCGTAGACGTGGCCCGGGGTGTCAGTGTCGGATACGTAGAGGCCTGCACTCGCGTAGGTGTCAGGACTCCAGATCCCGTTGAATGTGCCGCCACCACCGTGGGTAACCCACAGGCTCGGATATTGGCCATCCCACCGCCGGGCTGCATCGGCATCGGCGCTATGGTTTTCGTTGTAGGGATTGAACCGCGCGCCATTTGCGAGATTGGTTCCGTGGCCACCTTCAAACTTCACATCGTCGACCAGGGAATTCTCGCCGGCGCTCCACAGCAATGCAGTAGCTCGCGGGTTTATGCCGCCGGTAAACAGGCCGACACCCGAGATGATGGCATCACCACCATCGGCTGACTTGACGAGCGCTTTTGGCTCACCGACCCCTGCGTATGCCGGCGTGTTATCAGCCAGGGCGATCTGCGTCAGGCTCGGCTGTAGACCGATGAGGACTGAGTCTTTTTTGAGTTGAATGGTGTCAGAGACCTTGTAGACGCCCAGTGGCAGATAGACGACGCGATGCGTGTCGATTGCCTTTTGGATTGCGGCAGTGTCGTCTGTTTTTCCATCACCCGTGGCACCGGAATCACGTGCGTTGCTCCATTGCGCAACGGGTGGCAATGGGCGGATGGCCGGAGATCTCGGCTTTGGCAGAGAGCCTGCGGCCATGTCCACGTGAGTTTCGAAGTGGCCCAGCTGTCCCAGAGCAGGAACCGTGAGCCCGTGAGTGAAGTCACTGACCTTGTACGCCGAGCCCTTGCCGTTCACCGTTTTGCCGCTGTCGCGGAATTTTGCGAACACCGGGGTATTGCGCGCCAGCGCATTTTCGAAGCCGATCTGGGTGTAGACGTTGGTTTCGTTGGAGATGACGACGCCGGCCTGGCTCACGTTGTCGAAGCGAACGTCCTTGCCCCAGAGCCAGTCGCCATAGCCGCGGTCGATGTCGATTCCCACCGGTACATCGCGCATCGCGACATTCACGAGTGTCAGTTGGGCTTCGTGCTCACGAATGGCCGCGCTTCTCTGCCCATCGAACGTTGAGTCGATGACCGTAAACTGCCAGGCCGCAGAGGGCTTCTCAGTGACGATACCGTAACGACCTCCGTGGAAATGCAGGTTGTGAACGACGTTGCCTGCCTGGTAGATGCCGGCGAAGCCCGAGCCCAACCTGAAGTCCATGTTGCTCAGGAAGCCGTGTTGGGCAATTCTGAAGCGGATGCCGGTGGCACCCGGATTGCCCGCGCCAATCTCGATGTCTACATTGCTCATCGCCGAATAGAACGTGCCGGGATTTGCGTCCCAGATCTTGTCGTCGAAGGGCACGATGGTTGGCGGCGGAAAGGGCACACGCGGAATCGCGGTGTGTTCCACTTGAGCCAACACGTTGGCTCCGCGCTTTGCGCCCACGAATGCCACCATGCTGGCCAGGTTTTTATCGAAACCGGGCGTGCTGTCCCCCAGGACCAGCACCGGTCGAGTACGGCCCACGCCGTACACGCGAACGCCGGGCCACACCAGGATGCTGCGGGTGATGCGATATCGCCCGGAGGGCAGAAACACTACGCCGCCGGGACTGTGTTCGGAGGCTTGGTCTATGGCCTGCTGGATTGCGTCGGAGTCGTCGGCGCGGCCGTCCGCCTTACCTTTCACGGTGACGGCTCTTGAGTCCGCGGGAGCGGACTCGAGGGCGGATGTTGAAGCGAAGGCTGTTGAGGCCACCATCGTTACGGCGATGGTGGTCAGGAAAAGAGTGCGCATCATTAGGTGTGGGTCACTGTTGGTGGCTGGGGGGTGCTGGCGGCTGGGTTGCTGGGGACTGGGCTCCGGGTGGGCCCTGCGGGCGTGGCGGGGGACGGTAGTCTACCAACTCGTCTACCGGGTGCCGGCCCGCCCAGGCAATCGCGCGCAACAACATGTTTTGAATCTCCGGTTCGGCGAAGTTGGCGTACTTGTGACCCTGCATCCACACGAACGCACGCGCCGGTTGACCGCCGGGCAGCGAGTGCTCGTAGGTCCAGATCTGCGGCACCACTTCGCCCTTGTGGGTGCCGGCGCTCGGGGTTCCGTCGATCACGGTGGTGGCCAGGACGTGGATCTTCGGATTGCTGGCCCATGTCATGTTGAAGAACGCTTCATCATGCAAGGTGATGCCAGCGATGTCCTTCATCAACGGGCTGCCCGAATCGACGACCGTGTAGGGTACGTTCGCTTCGAGGGTGTAGTTCACTTCGCCATGCTTCTTCGCACCGCCGACTAAGGTGGCGAAGTATGTCGGGTCGGGGCCGCACAGTGCGTCATGGATGCTGACGATGCCACCGCCGCGCTTGATGAATGCTTCAAGTGCTTTGCGGTCTTCGTCGGACAGGTAGCCGGCGTCGCCCTTGTAGATGACCAACACGGCGGTTTTGCTCAGCTCCTCGGCCAGGGGCGCGTGGAGAGAGCCGGACACGACCGCGCCGTGATCGGTGAGGAACCTGCTCCAGTCGGCGAGGAATTGCGGGTAGTCGTGGAGACCGGGGCCGTGGGTTTTCAGGCCGGCGCGCAGGTAGACCTGCAGGCCGTTCGGGTTCTGGCCTGGAATTTTGGGGGTGTCAGCCGGGGCTTGGGCACCGGGTGAGGCTTGCGCAATGGGCGGGGCTTGGGCAACGCGTGAGGCTTGCGCGGTCGGCGGGGTTTGGGCGTTCGTGAGACCCCACGTAAGCAGGGTTAGAACGGCGCTGGAGATACACGAAAGACGGTATTTTGGCGTCGAAATGCCCACTGCTTCCCCCTGCACAGCCTGCTGATCCAGCATAACTGTATACAGTATTCACATTCAAGGGAGCGCTACCAAAGTTAATATTTGAGAGCGGGGCGCCCGGCGGCCGTCATTTCCCGGCTAGGCACGACCGCGGGTCCGAGCGGCCGCCGTCCTCGGGTTCGGCGATCGATGGCCCCACCGCTTGCGCGCGGGCGGGGGTTCGGCGGTCGAGGTTCCGCTACTTGCCGCAGTCGGTCCGGCTGGTGTCGCCCAGGGAGGCGATCAGCCAGCGGCCGTCCACCTTGACCAGGCTGGCGCTGTCCGTTCCGCAGTGGTCGATCTTCCCGTTGAGCACGAAGTCGAACCGTGCCCATATGTGGGCGATGTTGTTGTCCACGTGGACTACAGGATCGTAGATCCGTTCTTGGCGTGTATCGGTTCCGGGGGCGCTCAATCGTTCCGCGAACGTGTCGAATGCCATCTGCACGGGCTTTCCATTTCTCATGAGCGTGGCACTGCCTCCGGGCAACAGCTGCGCGGCGATCATGTTCTTATCGCGCGCGGCGAGACCATCGAGCACGCCTTGGAGTGGCGCGATGACTTCCTTCTCCTGCGGCGAATGGGTCTGGCTGTCGAGGTGGGGTGTGGCTGTCGCCGCGCAACCTGCCACGGCGGATGCGAGAATCATGAGCGCAAGATGGCGAGCTGACGGCACGGGTTTCTCCTCCTGAAAAGAGTGACAGTAGCGTGTTATGACGTGCCGGACCTAAGTCTCTGTCTAAAGAAAGCGCGGCTTGCGCCGATAACTTCTTGAAGTAAGCAAAAGATGGGGCCAGTCCGGTGCGTGTCAACCTGACTCCAGTGGACAAGGAAGGGATTGTCGTCGGGCAACCCCTGCCCTTCTCTATTTTCAGCGCCGAAGGCAGCCTGTTGTTGGCCAAGGGTCACGTTGTTGAGAGCGGCCGTGCGCTGCAGGTTTTGTTAAATAACGGCGCGTGCCGCGAACGTGACGCCAAAACCTGGGCGACCGGCGTCGCAGATGATGACTCCACCGAACGGCTCAGAGTCAGCCCGCTGATCGCTTTTCAAAGCAGCTATCGCCACTCAAATCCGGCCCGCGGCTTTCCGATGTCCATGGCCAGAAGTGACACGTCGGAAGCGTTCCGCACTCACGTTTTCGGTGTGCGCGGTCAGATTCTCATTGTGGACGCGCCACGTCGGCCAGATGGCGCGCTGGTGGCAGTCACGCCCAGACAGACGTGGCTGTGCCGAACGTTTCAGAGCACTTCGGCGTTCCGATTTCTGGGCACCGTGCTGAAAGTTGTCTTCGAGCCTTTTCCGTATTTGTTTGTGGAAGTCCCCAGGACGGTGGAACAGCGGAAAATACGTAACAGGACTCGAGCGACTGTGCTGCTGTCTGCTGCAATCGAAACACCGACTCCGGCGCAGTGCATCGTTGTTGATCTCAGCGCTGGAGGTGGACGCATTGCCACGTCTGACGATGTTGTGCTCGAACGCGACCAGCCCATCAATATCGTCATCGGGCTGGAGATGATCGGGTCGCGGTACAACCTGTCGCTTCGAGCGACCGTGGCTCGCAATTTTGGTGCGAGCAACCCGGAGCATCCGCGGGTGGCCTTCTATGGCATTCGGTTCGAATCGCTGTCGGAGCTCGACGCTTGCGTGTTGAATGGGTTTGTCAACAGCGAGCTGGCTCTGGAGTTGAATGGTTTGTGGCAGGTGTTGTCGATGTCGTCGCCTGGGGCGCGGGACTGATAGGGTAACGAGGCGGTGATGCGCACGGCTGATGTCGGCGCAGCCGCGGGGGCTGAAGTCAGCGACGCTGGGTCTGCTCGGCGAACTCTGCGAGCTCGTGGTTGAAGCGCCGCGGGTCTTCCCAGAACGGCATGTGGCCGCAATTGGCGTAGATCGACAGCTTACCGTGCAGGCGTTGCGCGATGTTTTCCGCGGCCGCCGGCAATGTCAGCGCGTCGCTGTCACCGTGTGTGACCAGCACGGGCAGGTTCAGCTCATCGAAAAAGCTGCCATATTCCATGTGCCAGGCGCTTGCGCCCTGGCGGGCTACTGGCGGCACAGCCATCGCATCTTCGAGGAACGACCGCTCTTCGCTCGGACTGACGGGCGCGAGGGTGCAGTTGCGAATGAAGCGAGCCGTGGCTGAGGTAGACTCCGCCGGCGCGGCGGAGGTCATTTCCGGCCCACTGCTCTCGCGCTTTATTGAAGCGCCCGAGGGTTGCAACACGCGAGCTGATATGAGATTGAGCCCGGACACTCGTTCAGGTCCCTTCACGAATACATAGTGAGCAGCAACTCGCCCGCCGAGCGACCAACCCGCCAAAACTGCTCGCGGCATTCCAACTGCCGCGAGGACACAATCCAGGTCGGCAGCCCAGAGGTTGCTGTCTGAGTACGCAGCAAGACTCTCCGGTTTGCCTGATTCTCCATGACCGCGAAGATCGTACGCGACGAGGCGGCACCGGTCCGCCAACTCTCCAACTAACTGCCGCTCAAACGCCGAGCGGGAGAAGAGCCAGCCGTGAATCAACAAGACCGCCGGACCTCGGGCGTTGCCCCATTCGCTGAAGGCGATCTCCGTGCCGTCGATGCTCGATGTGCGCTCGGTTCTCAACACTTGCTTGGCACGCTGATTTGTACTACCGATGGTAGCACGTGAGGGTGGGGGCTACGAATTTCAGTAGCACCCACTCATCGAGATTGAAATCGCCGGCGGACTGTAAACCGGCGGTTTCATAGACCAGCCGCAGTGCAGGCACCTGCGGACGCGTGAACCCGCTGATGACCAATACGCCGCCCGGCAGCAACGCGCGGCACAGCGCCGGCGCGAGGCTGCGAAGCGGCGCTTCCAGGATGTTGGCAACGACGAGGTCAAAGCGCGCACCCCAGTGATCGGGCGCCTCGGCGCCGAAGTGGATGTTGAATTGGCGCGCCCCGGTGGGGGTGCCGCGCCAGTTGAGTGAGTCCAACTCGGCATGCGCCTTGGCGCAGGCGACCGCGGCCGGGTCGATGTCGGTGGCGGCAACGAAGGTGGCGCCACGGGCGCGGGCGATGCGGGCCAGAATTCCCGTGCCGGTACCAACATCCAGCACGGCCATGCCGGGCCGCTGGCGGCACAGCAAATCAACCGCCGCCGCGCACAGCCGCGTGGTTGGGTGCGAGCCGTCGCCGAACACGACATGCCTCAGCGGCGTCGGGCCTAACGCCGCTGCCACACCTGTCGCCGGCGAAACGAGACTGCACGACGGCGGCGCCGAACCTAACGCCACCGAAGGACCCCGGAGCGAGCCAACAGCCACATCCGATGCGGGCGATGGCCGAAGCGGCGTGCCCTCCTGGGCGCCCGGTGCTCCGTCGTGCGCCGGTGCCACCATGGACCCCACCGACGTAGCCGCACCTGCCGATGCCGGCGCCCATTCGGCAGGTGAAGGCGGCGCCGCACCTAACGACGGCGGTGACGCATTCGATGTGACGGCCAGCGGCTCTGGGCGCGCAACGCATGCCGCGCCAGAACCTGCGGGCGTCGGCGATACTAGGACCGCCGCACTAGGCAAAGCCGGCGCGGTCGCGGTGGGTAGCTGCGGTAGCGCCAGCCATCCCTCTTCCACCGCAGGTGCAGCCGCGCCATGGGGATACACAAGTACGCGAGGGGCAATGTTGAACACCTGCGGCATGCGCGCTCAGGAGCCTGTCTGGCTAATTGGCGACGTCGCGAGGCCGGGGCCCAGTGAACCCTCATGGGCCGGCCGCAGCGGGCGAACTTTAGTCAGACAGCCTCCTCGGCAAACACCTGGCGCAGGTGCTCAATAGCACACTCAACAGCCCGGGACGCGCGTACGCCGCCTGGGCGGATTGCGTAGATGCGGTCGCCGAAGAAACCGACCGGGCGCCAGTCCGGCAGGACTGGCACCATCGAAGCGGACTCCACGCTCGAGCCGAGCAGCTGGCCAGACTCTGCGCTCGTGTCGGGCAGCAAGCTGAAGTCGGGTAGCAGGCCGATACCCAGCCCACCAACGATGGCTGCCCGCAACACCTCGCTGTTGTTGGCTTTGAACGGTCCGCCAACCGGCACATTGATCCGTTCACCACGCTTACGCGAGCCGGCCTTCTCGAAAGCGAAGGACCAACTCTGCGCAGACCCGTCGCGGAGGTAAAGCAGGCAGTCGTGCCTCGCGAGGTCTGTTGGATGTTCGGGAATGCCGCGGCGCTGCAGGTACTCGGGGCTCGCCATCAGCAATGATCGCGATTCACACAGAACACGCGCGATATAGGTGTCTGGAATAGACCGCGCATGGCGCACCGCCAGATCGAATCCCTCCTGGGTGACATTCACAAACCGATCGCTGAGATCCAACTCCAGGCGTATTTCCGGATACCGTCGCAGGAAATCGGGCACTGACGGCGCGATTCGCTGCCGTCCGAGGGCAACCGGCGCCGATATCCGGAGCAGTCCCCGCGGCTTACCCGCCAGATCCTTCGCCTGTTCGAGGCTCTGCTCGATGCGGGCGAATGACGCCTGGGTATCATCCACCAGTTGAAGAGCAGCCGCGGTCAGCGTCACCGACCGGGTCGTCCGGCGGACCAACGACATGCCCACCACGCGCTCGAGGTCACGAAGGCGCGTGCTCACGGAAGCCTTTGAAATCCCGAGGCGGCGCGCGGCCTGGGTCAAGTTGCGGGTCTGAGCAATGATGGTCAGCAAATGCAGATCAGGAAGCACATCTGCCACCCGGAAACCGCTCATGCCACCTCCGAAAACGCAGGAAGATTGTTCATTTTACTGAACATTGAGATCAAAGGTTCGACCTTCTCCACTGCCGCAGGCGGCGCCTAAACTGGCTCATGAACACAATCGTAAGTCACTGGATCGGCGGCAGGCCGGTCGCCGACGACCGCATGAACGGCGCCGCGACACAAGACGTCTTCAACCCCGCCACCGGCGAAGTCACGAAGCAGGTCGCCCTGGGCGGATCGGCAGAGATCAACCAGGCGGTCAAAGCGGCGGCGGCGGCTTTTCAAGGGTGGGCGGACACGCCCCCAATCCGCCGCGCTCGCGTCCTCAACCGCTTTCTGGATCTCCTGAACCAGCATCGCGACGAGCTGGCCAGAATCATCACCAGCGAGCACGGCAAGGTATTCAGCGACGCGCAGGGTGAAGTCATGCGCGGGATCGATGTGGTTGAGTTTGCCTGCGGCATCCCCGAGCTGCTGAAAAGCGATTTCACGGACCAGGTATCCACCGGAATAGACAACTGGACCCTGCGCCAACCCCTCGGTGTCGTAGCGGGAATCACTCCATTCAACTTCCCGTGCATGGTCCCCTGCTGGATGTTTCCAGTGGCGCTGGCCGCGGGCAACACGTTCATCCTGAAGCCCAGCGAACGCGATCCCTCAGCATCGATTTTCATGGCTGACCTGCTGAAGCAGGCCGGCTTGCCCGATGGCGTGTTCAATGTCGTCCAGGGTGGCAAAGACGCTGTCGATGCGTTGTTGGAGCATCCGGATGTTCAGGCATTGAGCTTTGTCGGATCCACTCCCATTGCCCGCTATATCTATCAACGCGGCGCGCAACTCGGAAAGCGCATCCAGGCACTGGGCGGCGCGAAGAATCATCTGGTCGTGATGCCCGATGCGGACATTGAGCAAGCAGTCGACGGCCTGATTGGTGCAGCCTACGGGTCAGCCGGCGAGCGGTGCATGGCCATCAGCGTTGCCGTGCTCGTTGGCGATGTGGCTGACAAAGTCGTCCCCATGCTGCGCAAACGCGCCGCGGAGCTCCGCATCGGTGACGGACTCAACTCCGATGTTGAAATGGGCCCGGTTGTTACCCGGCAGGCTCTGGAGCGCATCGAAGGCTACGTCGACCTGGGCGTGAAGGAAGGTGCCGAGCTCGTGTTGGACGGCCGCGGTCACAAGGTCGCCGGCCGGGAAAAAGGCTTTTTCACCGGGGCCACCCTTTTCGACCGTGTCCGCTCAGACATGCGCATCTACAAAGAGGAGATCTTTGGCCCCGTGTTGTGCTGTGTGCGGGTAAAGGACTTCGCAGAGGCGGTGCAACTGATCAACGCGCACGAGTTTGGAAATGGGGTGTCCTGCTACACCCGTGACGGGCACGTTGCCCGTGAGTTTGGTCGGCGGATCCAGGTGGGCATGGTGGGAATCAATGTGCCGATTCCCGTGCCGATGGCCTGGCACGGGTTCGGCGGGTGGAAGAACAGTTTGTTCGGCGATATGCACGCCTACGGGACCGAGGGCGTGCGGTTCTACACCCGGCAGAAATCGATCATGCAACGCTGGCCGGAGAGCACTCCCAAGGGCGCCGAATTCGCGATGCCTACGGCGAAGTAGGCACCGCCGTCACGGCGACTTTTCGACCACGACCTCGCTGATCTGAATGACAGGTGTCAGATCGGTGTAGTTGGGAATGTCCCCGAGGATTTCCGCGGCGTGCGGCCCGAAACCTTTCTGGAACGCTTCCGCGCTGTCACAGAAGATGTGACACATGCCGACATAGGTTGGCGGTGTTCCCGGCTCTCCGCCGGCCACGCCCTTGTCGACCGTGTAGTACTTGCAATGGGCGCCCATGCGCGCCTTCAAAAGAGGCATGTGCTTGTCACGATAATAGGTGTGATCGAAACGTGCGCCGGCCTTGTTGGGATACATCACGCTGACTTTGATCATGAGTCGTCGGTCTCCTGTGGCAGAACCGCAGGATACTGCGAATACCCGACCGAATCAGCCCGGCCCGGTTCAGCAACACCAGGGGCTGGGCCTTAGCCGGGCAGCTTTTTCATCTGGACCTTGCCCCGATCGCCGTCATATGCGACTCCGGTCACCGTACCGGAGGCGTCACGCTGAAACTTCAGAATGCCGTCGCCGTAGTCCAGGTGGAAGCTCTCGTTCGACTCAGCGGTCAGCGGCGTCTTCATTCCATCAGGGGTCTCGGCCATCAATGTGTCTTCGCCTCGAAGCGCAATCGATACCACGAGGCCGGGCGCGATTTCATAACGTCCTACATAGGTGCGCAACGTGGCCGCCGCAACTCGGAAATCCGCCGCGGGCGCTTTGCGCAAGGGACTGTGAGCGAGCAGCTCGGCGTCCCCGCGGAACACCAGGTTGTCGTCTCGGTGCCAATGCCGGTCGAATGCTCCTGAAGCAATCCGACCGCGTTCCGCTCCCAGACCCGTCGCCAGATCAGCCTGCCGGCCGTCGCGAAGGGTCCAATCCAGCCCGATGGTGGGGTAACCGTACGGTTGGTTCCACAGGCCGCTCGGATTCCAGAAATACATGCCGGCCGCGGAATTCGCCGCAACCACGAGAACATAGCGGTCATGTGCAGCCGGGCTCGGATAAATCATCTGCACGACGGCATCGGAAGCCGGGAATTTCGCTCCATCAATCGTGATCGAATGTGCGGAGACAGCCAGTGGCAGATGCGACTGCATGCGCCGGGTCACGCGGTTGGTATCGGGGCCCCCGATGAGAAGCAATGAATACCGCTTCTCGTCCTCAGCACTCAGCTGGCGGTCGGTAAACACTCGGGGCGGCTGATGTTGCCACCACTGCCACATGCCTACAAATGCATCGGCCTTTTCCCGGCAACGTTGGTTCATCAACGGGTCGGATGAAGAGGTTCCGACCACGAGGGCAAACGGAGTTGCTATGAAACTCGACAGTCCTCCCGCGAGCCCTGGCCGCTTCGCGGAAGTATCTTTGGCAAGCGAAACAGTTCCGTCGGCCGCGACCGGCACCCGATGTTCTTCACCATTCCAGACCACCCGTAAAGGATTTGGAGCCAGCTCACGTGGAAGCGACAACGTGACAGAGATGACATTTTCCGTATCTAAACGGACTTCTCCCGGTTGGATCACCTGGGCGTCCACGCGAGTGACTGCGATTGGAGTGACCAGCCCGGTGACCCGAACCCAATAGGCGGCAGCGCCGTCGAGGTCCGTCGACCTGACTCGAACGTGCAGTGGCGCGTTCACACGCCGATGGGTCAAAAACCAGTCTGCAACCTCATCACCATTATCCAACTCTTCGTGACCACGGCCGGGATGCTCGCGGTAGCGGACGTCATAACCCCAACGCTGCAGCATGCGGGCCACGTGCCTGGAGCCCTCAACAGTGACCGTCCGATCAGAATCACCATGGTGGATGTAGATGGGCATGTTGAGGAGCGATTCGGCCATGCCAAATGTGCTTTGAACCTCCTGGTAGAAGCGCTCCGTCAACGTGGTTGCATTGGGGTTGTAGTTTGCACTGTCGGTTACCCGGACATCCCAACCGCCATAGGTGGGAGAGATGGCCGCAAACAATTCAGGATGACGTGACCCGATATACCAGACACCCGCGCCGCCCATGGACCCACCGGTAAGATATACGCGATCGTCGTCAACACTCAGAAGCCGCTTTGCCTCGCCAAGACAGCGCAGCACATCCTGCTCGCCTATCCCCATGTACTGAGTGTTACCGCGGCCGTGCGGCTCAATGTAAATCACATCGTGTCTGTCGGCGATGTCGTTGTGACGCCCATCGGCCGTCCACCACTTTACGTATACCGGGTTCGCCGGATTGAAGCCGTGCAAAAAGATCTCGAGAGGCCACCGGGTGGCAGACGAGTAATGAAGTGGCAGGTAGGCCCGGCAATACTGGGTCGAACCGTCTGTGTCATCAACGTACGAAATACGAACAAACCCACCGGGATGAATGCCCTGATCGAGGCGCAACTCCTCATATTCGAGGAGCGGTGAATGGATGCTACGCCAGCCGTCATCGGGAAGTTGACTGATGTCAGAGCCCGCCTTTTCACGCACCATGTCAGCCAGCATACGGACCTGAGGGCTGGATGTATCGGCGATCAATCGCTGCGCCGCTGCAACTGCCGAACCCTTGTACCACGGAACATGAACGGTGACGTCCTTGCCCCAAACAGTCTTTGTTGTGAGATGGACCTCGTAGGCGCCATCGCTCCAGGAGGCCGTGGGAATCTCAACAGTTTGATCGCGCGAGGCCGTTGACGTCCCAACCACACGGCCGCCTGCAGCGGTCACGGAGATCTCGACTGACCGGTCGGCGTGGGAATGGGCCGACTCGGCTCTGATCTTCAGGACGGAGCTACCGTCAACATGCGGGATAATCTCATCCCGGCTCGCGACAACCGTGCCGGGCTCGAGCACGCGCGCGGCAAATCGCCACGGGCCGGTACGATGTTCAAATTTCAACAGCAGGCGGTTGTCGCCGGCATGCAGATGGACCGGGATCTGAACCCGATCGAAGGCGAATCCGGTTGAGGTGGGCACGTCATACACCTTCGTCCCATTCAGCCAGACACGTGCACCATTGTCGTGTCCCAACGAAATGACGGCATCACGCTCACTATCACTCTTGATGATCCGGAAGGCATAGCCGACTTCCGGGGTGGCAGCCGAGCCGCGATATTGGCGAGAGGAGAAGACCGCGCTCAGCTCCAGCAGGTCCTGGCCCCACCCCTGCGGAACCCAACGCGCCGTGCCGCCAGCATCGCCGGCTGCAGGATGGACCGCCGCCTCGCCCCCATGGAGTGCTGCCTTGCCGCCCTGAGCCACCGACTCGCCGCCTTGGGACGCCGACTCATCCGCCTGACCGCCTTGGCCTGAAGAACCATCCGCAGGACTGCCGCGGCCTGACAGCTCGTCCGCCTGCAATGTGCCTGGCAATGGCCCCAACAAAAGCCACTCACGCAGGACCCGCGTATCACCGCGCGACCACTGGTCACGCAAAGGTGGATCAAAAGGCGCAACGGCCATCGCCACGGACATGCAGCCCAGGAAACAACAGGCAGCCAGCAGCAGATCGGCTGACAAAACGAAGCGCACCGGACGATGTGACACTGACCTCTCCTCTCCTTCCCTGGGACCAGATAAAGTGTAAACCCCGTTTACAGGCAACCGGCTCACGTGATGGCTCGAAAAAGCACCCTTTCGTCGATCAAATGGCTGCGCGCGTCGCGGCAGCGTACTGGCGGCACTGTCCTGCGGGACAAGGCGCTGAGCCCGGGCGTCTCGGTCTATCACTACCTGGAGTATCCACACGCGCTGGCCATCTTTGGGGAAAACCGCCTGCGGTTGGCGAGTCCTGCCGGTTGGACCGATCCCTACGAGCGTCAGCGGATCGAACGCATTCCGAAGGGTGTGAGCGTGTACGCCCTGTGCTCAAACCGCAGCCGATACGATGAAGCCGCGTGGCGCATGGTCGGGTTCGGGCGAACCAATGCGCTGGTCAGAATCCGGTGCCGGGTTCAAACCATCCTGACAGCGGCCAGCGCCCTGGCTGAGCAGCGCGAAGGTGAGTTCTATATCGGCAAAGTCGAGTATGACAAGAACGAAGTGACCCTGAAGGACGACCTCAAGTCGGTCGCGGGCCTGATGCTGCGTAAAAGTCCGGCGTTGAAGTTTGAACGGGAGGTCCGGGCGCTGTGGTTTGACAGCGAGCCGCAGAACAAGGGCGTGTTCCTGCCGATCGACGCGCAGGAGACGATCACCCAGGTCATGTGCAGCCCCCACGCACATCCTGACGTGAAGGCGCGGATTCAACAGGAGTTCGAAAAGTTCGGTGTCAGCGTCGTAGGCGCGGTTGGCAGCCTGTCCGACTAGCCGCGACCGAAGACAGGAATGGCAGCGCCCGTAATGGCGCGAGCGCCTTCCGAGGCCAGAAACACCACCACATCGGCAATGGCTTCCGGCGGAACCCATTTGGAGGTATCCGCCTTCGGCATGGCTTTGCGGTTTTGTGGGGTATCGATGGTGCCGGGCAGCACGGCATTCACCGTAATACCGCGATCCTTTACCTCTTCCGACAAACTCTCCGTCAGACGCAGCACACCTGACTTGGATGCAGCATACGCTCCCATCCCGGCAGCCGCTTTCGCCGCGGCTCCCGCGCCAATGTTGATGATTCGTCCTGCATCCGACTTCAGGATACTGGGCAAGGCCGCCTTGGAAGCCGTTACGGCGGTCTTCAGGTTGATGTCATACATCTGATCCCAGCCTGAGATGTCGCCGTCGGCCAGTGTTTGCCAGCGGAAGGCTCCAGCGATGTTCACCAGCACGTCGATGCGGCCGAGCTTGCCCGCGATGGTGTTCATTGCGTGCTCGGCCTGAGCGAATTGGGTCAGGTCAATTTGCCCGACCGGCAGATAGCGATCGCTGGTTTTGGCCGCTTCGGCTGCGGGAACGGCACCGTGGTCGATGACGGCCACTCTGAAGCCGGCAACCTCGAATGCACGCGCCACTGCACGGCCGAGGTTCCCCATGCCACCGGTAATCACGACAACCTGGTCTGTCATAGGAGACCGAGACTACCCGAAGTCGATATTGCCGAGAATCCCTTTCGGATCGCAGAGCTGCTTGAGCTTACCGGCGAACGCGCGCTCTTCAGGACTCGTATAGCGCTTATAGTAGGCAACGTTGTAGGGCCCAACACCGTGCTCCGCGCTGAATGACCCGCCGAATCGTTTCACGACCGTGTCATACACGAGGTCGCGCAACGCATCGACCGTGGAAGCATCGTAAGGGGGGCTGGCGTCCGGCGGCCAGACGATATTGAAGTGGTCTCCCCCGTCGCCACCATGCCCGAAATCGCACACCCGCAGGAAGGGATAATTCGCGTGGACGGCCGCCAGCAGCTCAGCACGTAACGCCGGCAACCGAGTCCGGGCAACTGACACATCAAACGCAATAATCCGCCCCAACGCCTTCACACCATCGCTGATGGAATGTCGGATCGCCCAAAGATCCTCGGACCGACCCAGCAGCCCATCGGCAATCAGCGGATCGTCCGCGCTCATGTAGGCGCCGAGCCGGTCTGCCAGAAAATCGTTCAGATCGATCCGGTCCGGGCTGAGAACCGAGGCGAGCTCCACCAACACCGTGTAGGGCGGAATCGAGCCTTTGTCGAAGGGGTTGCGGATGCGAGGGTTGTGCTCGAGTGCCGCTTCCACGGCATTCGCGGACATCCCCTCGAATGCAGCCAGGAACTCGCCCGCCTCGGCTTCCAACAGATTCAACAACTGCGGAATGGCTTCCTGGCGTGCGGGAACGAGGAGTGCCGTCGCCGTTTGCACCGGCAGACGCTGCACTTCCAACTGGGCCGCGGTAATGATGCCGAAGGTGCCGCCCGTACCGACCAACAGTTGCTTGAGGTCGATACCTGAATTGTCCTTGCGCAACGCCTTCATGTCGGTCAACACCGTAGCGTCTGCATCGGCCAGCACAACCTCTAGGCCGAGCAGGTTTTTCTGGACGTCGCCATAGCGCAGCAGGCGGGAACCACCGGTGTTGCTCGCAATCATTCCGCCGATGGACGGATCGGCGCCGAGATCGATGGGAAAGAAAAGTTGGTCGGTTGCGAGCTGTCGGTTCAGGGCGCTCAAGCGCGTACCCGCCTGCACCCGAGCCGTGCGGTCACCGACATTCACATTCTCGATGGCTCGCAGCCGCTCGAGACTCAGGATCAGTTGGTCACCCGTCGAATCGGGCGTGGCAGCCGCTACCAGACCGGTATTGGCGCCTTGGGAAACGATCCGCACGTCTTTGGCGAAGCAATAGCGCACCACGGCCCGCAACTCGCCCGTGGTGGCGGGACGGGCAACCGCGAGCGCCCGCCCTGTCCCGTACCGATATCCGCGTTCGTATCTCTCGAGGCCGTCCGACGGTGCCAGTACACCGTCGGCGCCGATCAGTTGCTGCAGATCGCTGACTGCGCTCACACAGCTCCGGCGGCTGCGGTCATCTTGAAGATGCCCTGCGCATTGCTGCTGTCGAACGCGAGGTCGAGCCGGCGGCTCCCAGTGGCCGGATCGGACACGAAGTCGCGTTGAATGAACTCGTAAAACGAGCCTGGAACCTGGTGCTGCATCACGGAAGCATCGTCGCGCAAAAACTCACGCATGACCATGTCAGCGCGGAACGCAGTCTGGCGGACGCGGCCGGACTTCGAGGACTCGATGGTGGGCTTGAGGGCACGCCCCGTCTTGCGCTGCTCATCGACCAGGGCGTCAATCGAGGCAACACGATCGGTGGCATGGTTGAAGGCATTTCCTTCCGTGGAGATCCAGGCCATCTCGGCCGACTCCGCCAACAGGATCTGGTAGTCAGCCCACGACGGGTTCGAATGCTGACGCCCGAAGCAACCCAACAGGCTGCCGATGAGCTCACTCGCGGTCACCGTGTTCAACCACTCCTGTTTCTGCAACACCTGCAGAGTCTGGAGGTCCTCCTCAGTCAGAGGGTCGACTGACGAAGCCGTTACGCGGCGCACAGCTTCAATGAATGCCGGCGAGAAACGTTCAGGATGCAACTCGCTGACAAAAAACTGGGGCAACACTTCCGGATGATCAATATGTGTATACGCGCGGCCAGTCATACCCAGACGGTCCAGCGGGTACACATCGTTCATGCGATAGCCCAACGGCAACAACACGCGCGTGATGGCCGCCTCACCTGCCGGCAAGCTCCCCATTCCCGCCAACGCAACAGTCCGCAAAGCGCCGTGGTCAAACACCACCTCGCGGCCCTGCGCAAGACAATCGTTCACATAGGCACGCCCGGTGGGCACCCGCTCCAACAGATCGCCGAACAGAGCGACGTTCAATGCCAAAGCAATGAGCGATCGGGACGCTACACCCTCCTCAGCGCCAGCCAGCGCACGCGGCAGATGGAGCACCTTCAGGGAGCGTTCGAGCGTTGCAGGGTCGACAACGGAATCCAGCAGTCGGGTCAATTGGTGTTGCAGGGTTTTCGGCATGATTTAACTTATTCGGCGAAGCCAATAATCTCCGGGCGCAATAAAGCGAGGCGCGGCAATTGTGGGGCCGCGCCCGCGAGTCTCAAGGTATGAAGTCACAGCCTCTACTGATCAGGCGGCTCTCGGGTAGGCCGCATAGCGCTGCACCATCTTTTCCAGAGGCACTGGCTTGATTTTACTTGCATTCCCAGCCGACCAAAAGGCCTGGAAGCGGTCCTTGCAGATGCCTCGGGCGGCCACGGTGGCCTCCTTGAACAGCTTGCGCGGATCGAATTCGGCGCGGTCGAGGGACATCAGGCGGCGCATGGCGCCGGTCATGGCGATGCGGATGTCTGTGTCGATGTTGACCTTGCGTACGCCGTTGCGGATTCCTTCCTGGATTTCCTCGACCGGAACCCCGTAGGTCTCTTTCAATTCGCCGCCGTGCTCGCGGATCGTCGCTAGCCACTCCTGCGGAACCGATGAGGAGCCATGCATGACCAGGTGTGTGTTCGGCACTGCCTGATGGATCGCCTTGATGCGGTCGATCGCAAGCACTTCGCGGGTCGGCTTGCGTGAGAACTTGTACGCGCCATGCGAAGTGCCGATCGCGATGGCCAGGGCATCGACTCCGGTCCGACTCACAAAATCCACACATTGCGCCGGGTCGGTCAGCAACTGGTCGTGCGACAGCTTCCCCGCGGCGCCCGAACCATCTTCCTCACCGGCCATGCCCGATTCCAGCGAGCCGAGACAACCCAACTCCCCTTCTACCGACACCCCAACCGCATGCGCGATCTCAACAACTTTCGCCGTTATGGCGACGTTGTATTCGTAGCTCGCCGGTGTCTTCATGTCTTCTTTCAGGGAGCCGTCCATCATCACGCTGGTAAAACCTGAGCGGATGGAGGCCTGGCAGACGGCCAGACTGGCGCCGTGATCCTGATGCATGACAACCGGGATGTGCGGCCAGGTTTCAACGGCCGCTTCGGTGATGTGCCGGAGAAAGGCTTCGCCCGCATATTTCCGGGCGCCCGCGGAGGCCTGCAGGATCACCGGGCTGTCGGTCTCGTCGGCGGCCTGCATGATGGCCTGCACCTGCTCCATATTGTTTATGTTGAAAGCAGGTACGCCGTAACGATGCTCGGCGGCGTGGTCGAGCAACTGGCGCAAAGAGATCATAGCCATGGAATTACCCCCTTACTTGAATGGGGTACATCGTCGGCCGCGGGCAACGCCAGCGTCCAGTTAGTAATTCTTTCTGCAGCCATAACCTGTGGCTTATGGCTCAGATCTTCTGGAGCCCGTATTTCCTTATCCGACTGAGCAGATCCCGGTTCGTAGGCAAAGCGGCCCGGAGGCTGGCGCCGTGGCGCGCGGCTTCGGCCATTTTCTCGCGCGCCCGGGCCCGGTCGGCTTCATTCAGCAACCAGGGCATCGGCTCAGGCTCGAACCCCATGCCATACAACACGTATTGAAAGCTCGCCGCCGAGAACACTTCTTCTCTGTGGGAGAAGTCTTCGTGCCAGGGGGAATGCTGGCGCCAGTAATCCGGCACGATCTGCGCCGCCCGATTGTCGGTCCAGAACGGCTCGGTGCGTTTGCTCAGCACATAATGAAGCTTGAGGAATTCAACGATGCGCCGCCAGCGATGCTGAAACGTCTCGTTGAATATACGCGCCGCCTGCGGCAGGCCGCCGCGGAAGCCCGGCAGCAACTCGGCAATGGATTTCGCGGACAACTCGATCATGACAATCGCGGAGGCTTCCAGCGGCTCCAGGAACCCGGCTGACAAACCCACGGCAACGCAATTGCCCACCCAGAATTCGCGGCGATAGCCGGAGTTGATGTTGATGCTGCGATAGCTCAGATCGCTTTTTTGCAGATATGAGAGCAACTCACCGGCGGCCTGCTCTTCCGTCGTGTGATTGCTCGAATACACATACCCGACACCGCGGCGAGCGTTCAACCCGATGTCCCATATCCACCCCGCTGACTGTGCGGTCGACAAGGTCACGGAAGCAATCGGGGCCTCCTCCGTCTCGTAAGGGACCTGCACAGCCAACGCCTTGTCAATGAACAGCGTGTCTTTGCAGGATATGAATGGCACATCGAAGTGCTTGCCGATCAGGAGCGCGGCGAAGCCACTGCAGTCAATGAACAGATCGCCTGGCAGCGGGGTCCCGGACTTCGTGAGCAGCTGGGAAATACTACCGGCGTCATCGGCTTCAACACCCTGAATATCATCCAGAACGTGTGTGACTCCCAGCTTATCGACGCAGTGCTTCTGCAGGAACGGGACGAATTTACCGGCATCCAGATGGTAAGCATAGTTCGCAACACCAGCGTACTCGGGTGTTGTGATCTGCTTCGGCGCAAGCGAGTGATCGCACAACCGGGTCTGGAAGCACAGACTTTCCGCAAAGCTCGTGGTGCGCGGCCCCTCCAGCCAGTAAGGAGCGAGATTGCGGTCTATGTAGTCAATGGGCAGCGTGAACGGGTGGTAGTACGCATCCGTGCTGCTGCCGTCCACCCAACCAACAAACTTCGAGCCCTGTTTGAAGGACGCCTCGCACTCCCGCAGGAAGTCAGTTTCGGTGACGCCGATCTGCTTCAACGTGGAACGGATTGTGGGCCAGGTGCCCTCGCCCACTCCGATCGGCGGCTGGGTACGTGACTCAATCAGAGTGACGGATATGCCATCCGGTCCCCGTTGGGGGAAGCGTGCAGCCAGGACGCCCGCGGTAATCCAGCCCGCAGTGCCCCCACCAACCACAACTATTCGGCGGATAGGATCAGCGTGCGACACCGCTGATCAACCGGTTCTTGCGCGCGACGAGACCCGACACGTGTGCCAGGGAGGCCATCTGGAAGTACATCCACTCGAGGTACTTGCGATTGCGCAAGTCCACCAGTTGCTCGGCAGTCAGCTTCTGGACAGCCGCCCCGGCAATCCAGTACAGGCCCTGCAGCTTCTTTTCCGAGCGGTCCACGAACTCAACTTTGACCTGCACGGACTCGAGCAGCTCCAGCTCCACCAGGCGCCCCGTGAAATTGAAGGCCTCCGTGGAACCGGTAACCAGCGCCTGCATCATCGAGGCCCGATCCTCCAGGAACTTCGTGGCCTTGCCATCCTCCGAGAACAGGCGCTCACTGCCGTCGTCACGGATCTGCGGGCTCTTCATGTCGATGGCCAGATCGAGCGCGGCCGGCACGCCTTCGGCCATCGGGCGGCGGACCAACGAAAACGGATGCCGCAGGATCTGCAGTGGCACGTAGTCAACATCCCAGCGCTCATTGGAGAAAAAGAGGTTCTCTGCCTGGTCAAAGCCCAGCAGCGCCACGGGCTCGAAGCGGCCCGACTCCTGGCTCTTGACGAAGAAAATGGGGTAATGGGCCAGCAGGCGCGGAAACTCCTGCGGAATCACGCTCACCGCATTCATTGCCGCGCTCTCGCGGGTCGGCAGTGGCGACACGCGCAGGTTCCGGTGGCTCTGGCTGTTGATAACGGTCAATTCAGGGGTCATGTGATCCTTCCGCTTTCGAGCATTATAGCGCCCTGCCGGAAGGTACAATGCCCCAATGAACGCCGAAGAATGGCGGGACGTTGATCCCGATCTGTTCGAGAAAACCATCCGGCCGCGCGGCCGTCCCGCGATTCTGCGCGGGCTCGTGCAGAGCTGGCCGGCGGCGCAGGCGGGCCGCGGCTCACCTCAGGCTTTGATCGAGTACCTGCGTGGCTTTTACGCCGGTCAGCCCGCGCCCCTGTTTGAGGGAGCGCCTGAGATCGACGGCCGGTTTTTCTACAACGACACGCTCGACGGCTTCAATTTCCAGTCGCGGCGCGCTCCACTCACGGAGCTGTTTGATCGGCTGACGGAGGGTTTGAGCGGCCCTGGCCGCCGTCCTGCCCTCTATGCAGGCTCGGTGTCGTTGCCAATTTACTTCCCGGGGTTCTCGGGCCCCAACCATCTGCGCAAACTGATCACTGTCCCGTCCGTGCTCGAATCCATCTGGATCGGTAACCGCACGTGCATTGCAGCGCATTTTGATAACACGGAAAACATTGCCTGTGTCGTGGCCGGCCGGCGTCGCTTCACCATGTTTCCGCCGGATCAGATCGGAAACCTATATGTTGGACCCCTGGACCTGACGCCCGCGGGCCAACCTGTGAGCCTGGTGGACATCCGCAATCCGGACCTGACGCGCTTCCCGCGCTACGCCGGCGCGCTCGAGGTTGCTGAAGTGGCGGAGCTCGAGCCCGGGGATGCCGTGTATGTGCCGGCACTCTGGTGGCATCACGTTGAAGCGCTGGATGACTTCAACGTGCTCGTCAACTACTGGTGGCGGGAAGTCCCGGAGTATTTCGATTCGCCCTCCTCCAGCCTGTTGCATTGCCTGCTGACAATCAAAAGCCTGCCGCCGGAGCAGCGCGCCCGTTGGAAGGCCGTATTCGACTACCTGATTTTTCAAACCGAGGCGCCGGCGCTGGAGCATCTGCCGCCCGAGGCGCGTGGTCTGTTTGGTGAGCTGACGGAACCGAAGGCCGATCGCATCCGCGCGATGTTGATCAAGAGCCTGTCCCGCCGCTGAGGGGATACCGCGGCGAGCCCGGTTGTTGCCCATGCAGGCGTGGCAACTCGCGAGCCCGCCGCGGCGGGGGAAAGGAAGGGCGCGGCCATCGAGCGCCGCGCCAATCGAACTACAGCGCCATCCGGACGCCCAGCTGGTAGCGGGCAAACCCTTCCGAGGCCGAGTAGAACTGCTCGCTGTAACGGCCATACTGCAACATGTTGGCGCCTGTCAGGTTGATGGCGTCGAAGAACACCGACACGTGCTTGTTGATGTCGTAGCTCGCGCTCATGTCCAACTGGCCGTAAGCCTTCGTATAGACCGGCTCGTTGCTCTGGTCCGTCTGGCTCAACGCCGAGAGGAAGTCGCCACGATGGCTCCAGGCTACGCGCGCCTGGAAACCCCACTTCTCGAAGAACCCCACGACGTTGTAGGACTTGCTCAGGCCCGGCAGCGCAAACTGCGAACCAATGACCAGCGGATTCCACTGCGCGCCACCCTGCGGCAACGAATAGTTCGCCTGCACGCCGAAGCCGGTGTCCCCGAACACCTGCTGGATCGAAAACTCCCAGCCGTGGATCTGAGTGCGATTCGCGTTGGACGGCTTGGTGATGTCCCAGGTCACGAGCGGATCGCCTGGCTGGCCGGTAAAGGTCAATTGTCCGGGGTTATCCGCCAACATCTGAGCAAAGATGTTCTGCGCACTGAGGGCCTGACCCGCCGCGGCCAGCTCCTGCTGCGCCTTGGCGGCAAGCGCCCCCGCGTTGGGATCGGTTATTCCAAACAGCGGACCCTGGGTCGTGGTCTGTGTCAGGAAGTTGGTCACCTTCTTGGTGAACCAGTTGACGGCCAGATAGCTGTCCTTGGCGTAATACCATTCGGCCGCGAGATCGAAGTTGTTCGACTCGTACGGCAGCAACCCGGGGTTGCCGGCGGTGGCGGTGCGCGAGCCGGGTTTCGGCGTGGAGGTCACCGACGTGGTTCCAATCATGGAATTCAGATCGGAACGCGCGATGGTCTTGCTGTAGGAAGCCCGCAGCAACACATCTGGACGCACCTGCAGGCTGGTATCCAGGCTCGGCAGGAACTCGTCATACGCGGCATGTACGTTGCTGTATGTCGGGTTGTTCGCGTAGTTCGTGAAGAACTCGGTCGGGTTGGCCCACGTGACGGAAGTCGGGACCTTCTGCAGGCTCGCCGCGACGACGTCACTCCTCTCGAAGCGCAGGCCGGCGAGAGCCTTGAAACGCATTCCGTCAAAGTCCGTATCGAAGTCCATTTGCGCATACGGCGCCGGGGTGACCTCCCGGATGTGATCATCGTTCACGGGCGTCGTGTTCTGCGCAAACGTATATGGCGGGAAGTTGCCGTCGGTCGGCAAACCGCCCGGCTGCGTGTAGCGAATTACATCCTGCAGGCTGTAACTATAAAAGTACGGCACCGCGATACCGCAGTTGCCACCCGAGATCCCCTTCAGGATCGAGCAGCTCGACACCTTGGTGAACATGCTCGCCGGCAGGATCGCATTGTTGACGTAGGCGCCGTTGTAATAACCCCAGGCGAAATTACCGCTGTTGAAGGCAATCGCATCCGTGGTCATGCGCTTGAAGTCGATACCGAGCTTGATGCTCTTCAGGCCGCTTTCCGCGGAGGTGTTCTTGAAGACCGCTTCCAGGCGGGCTTCGTCGATCACGTTGCGGTACTTGTTGTTGTTCGCCTGTCCGAACAACGGGGTGATGGTGGCCGTGGTGAGATTGTTGATGTTCAACCCGTTCTTGTAAGTCCAGGTTGTGGTCGGAATCGTGGTATTGCCGAGACTGAAGAACTTTTTGTCGGCCTGCGACGGGTCCTGACCCACGATGCCGAAGTTGTTGTTACCGAAGGCACCGCCGCCCGAATCCGCCGCCGAATGATGAGCATCGAAGACTACCGCGATGTTGTCAGTGGCTTCCCACTGCACATTGAATCCGACGGAGCCGTTCTGGTTGATGAACTGGTCCGAGGCCGTGAAATACGACAGGTCGCTGCCGGTATCCACCAGGTCGGTCACGGTACCGTGGGAATTGATGGTCGCGCTCGTCGGATTACCCGCGTAGTCGAACCACGCGCCAAAGGTATGGCGGTCGATGTTGTCGCGGTAGAACGAGTAGGTGTAGTCGGCAGTCGCCACCAGCGAATCAAAGGGCTTGAACTGTATCACCGCCTGACCGTTGACCCGCGTGCGGTCGTGATCGGCTACGCCCCATCCTTCATTGCGCGGCGCCCAGTTGTGACCGTCCGGATTGGTGTTGGAACTGGTTACACGTGAATCGCCGGCGGCGAACTGGTCCTGCAGCCAGCCGTCGATGTTGGCAAGCTCCTCGCGGCTATGGCGCTTCGAGTAGGAGCCGTTGACCAGCACACCGATGTGGTCGTCCAGGAAAGTATCGCTGAACAAGCCGGAGAATTCCGGTGTGTACTTGCTGCGCACCTCCGCAGAGGTGTCATCGTTGACTTTGGCAGAGAAGGCAGCCTTCATCCCGTTGTAGTCAAACGGGCGGGCTGTCGCGATATTGATTGTTGAACCGATACCGCCACTGGCGATATCCGCGCGTCCCGTCTTGTAGACGGTTACGCCGGCAATCCCATCCGCGGACAGGTTCTCGAAATCGAACGAACGGGTGCCGCCCGTCTGGCCAGGGATGATGCTGGCGGGCATGGAGCGGCCATTCAGGGTCACCATGTTGAAGTCGGGACCAAAGCCGCGCACCGTCACGCGCGAGCCTTCGTTATTCTGCCGATCGATGGTGACGCCCGGCACGCGCTGTATTGATTCAGCGAGGTTCGTGTCAGGAAATTTGCCGATGTCTTCGGACGTAATGGCATCGACGACGCCGGCCGTGTCGCGCTTGATGGTCTCGGAAGTAACCAGTGACTGACGCAAGCCGGTCACGACGACTTCCTCGACGTTGTCGTTGGCACCCGCATCGGCGGCGGCCGGCGCGGCTGCCATGGCGGCGCCGGAACAACACATTGCGACGACAATCGCCAGTGGCTTCATCTGCAGTTGCGACAACTGCAACTGTGGACTCCGTGACGCAGGCGCACGTTTGGACTTCTTCAAGATACCCCCCCTCTCTCTCACATTGGATCCGCGCAACTTGTTAGTCCGCCAAAGCCGAGAGCCCCCTCTCTGCGAGCGGTTTCTGAAACCGGTTGCAGGACGCAATATGCAACCAGTCGTTTCCAAATACAAGTGCCCTCGCCGCAACAGGAGCGATGTTTACGTATTCCGCGGACACCGGCGCTTGACTTCGAGGGCCGCTCGCCAGAGCATGTTCTGAAACCGGTTGCACCGGAGCGGGGCCCGGGAGCCTGTCTGACTGATGGGCGCCGTCGCGAGGGCGGCCCCCAGCGAGCAGATTTGGGCGATCCTTTCACGCGCATAGTCGATGCTATGTAAGTGAAAGGATCGCCCAAAGATGCCGCTGCGGGCCGGCCGCAGCAGGCGAACATTAGTCAGACAGGCTCCTGGACCCCGTGGCGGTGTTTCCAACCGGTGGAAAGGGGGGCCACGTGAGTCACTTCGTGAGCGATGTTGCGCACAGCAAGAGCGATCCTCAGGTCGAGCAGGGACCCGAAGGGGCTCTGACACCGTTGTCAGGCGCCAGGCTACTGGGTGTCGCCTGCACGGTGGCGCTGGGCGGATTCCTCGTCGGGTTTGATGCCACGGTGATTTCGGGGGCGGTCCCGTTTATCCGTGACTATTTCAATCTGGGAGGTGCGTCCGGGGGCCTGCAGTTGGGTTGGGCCGTGAGCAGCCTGGGTTGGGGGGCCATGGCCGGCAATCTGGCGGCCGGCTTCCTGAACGACCGGTTCGGACGCCGCACGGTGTTGCTGCTGGCCGCCGCCCTGTTTCTGGCCTCTTCATTGACCGCGGCCTTCGCCACCAGTTTCGCAATGTTCGTGGCCGCGCGTATCTGTGGAGGGTTGGGTGTCGGAACCGCCATCCTGACGGCGCCCATGTATATCGCTGAAATCGCGCCCGCCGGCACGCGCGGCCGCCTCGTCTCGCTCAATCAATTGATGATTGTCATCGGCATTTCCGTGTCCTTCTTTTCCAACTACTTCCTGCTGTCGCTGGGAGAGGCGAGCTGGCGCTGGATGCTGGGGGTGCAGGCCGTCCCGGCCACCCTCTTCTTCCTGCTCCTGACCCGGGTCCCGGAGAGCCCGCGCTGGCTCGCCGTGGCACCCCGTGTTGAGTTCCGCGACCTGCTGGCAGCCCGGCTGCGCTGGGTGCTGCTGTTCGGATTTGGCATCGCGTTCTTCCAGCAGGCCACCGGGATCAACGCCATCTTCTATTACCTGCCGACCATCTTCGCGCAGGCCGGAGGGGGACTGGCAACCGCGTTCGGACAGTCCGTGTTTGTCGGGCTGGTCAACCTGGGAATGACCTTCGTCGCGATCTGGCTGATTGACCGCATCGGGCGCAAGCCCCTGCTCCTCGTGGGCCTCACGGGCATGACGGCCGCCCTCCTCACCATCAGTTGGGCATTCAACACCGGCGCGCCGCCCATGGTGATCCTCATCGCGATTGCCGCCTATGTGGCTTCATTCGCAATCTCACTGGGTCCGGTGATGTGGGTCATGCTTTCCGAAATCTTTCCAACCGAGCAGCGCGCGGCCGCGATTGCCGTCGTGGGGTTCTGGAACTCCCTGGTGAGCGCCAGCATCACGCTGTTGTTTCCGAAGGAACTGTCGAGTTGGGGGCCTGCGGGGACGTTCCTCGCGTACGGTTTGATCGCGGGCGCGGGGTTAGTGTTTATTGCGGTATTTGCCCCTGAGACAAAGGGCAAGACGCTGGAAGAACTGGCGCAGATCCTGACGCCGGCGGTAGAGAGGAATCGATGAGTCTGAAATCCGGTACGGTACGGACCCGCGGCAAAAGCGGCCCGGCACCCCGTAAATCCGCCACTTTGCGCATGGTAGCCCGCGAGGCCGGCGTCTCCGCCAGCACCGTATCGCGAATCATCAATGGCACGGTCAACGTCAGCGACGGCCTGAAGAACGCCGTCGATGCCGCCATTGCCAAATTTGATTTCAGGCCGAATGCCGCCGCCCGCGGCCTGGCGCTGGGCAAGACACTGACCATCGGTGTCGTCGCGCAGGCGATTGACAGTCCGTTCTACGGTGAAGGACTTCGAGGGATCGAGGCCTGCCTGCGCCATCGCGGCTACGCGCCCCTCTTCATGAGCGGCAATTGGGCGGATGAGGACGAAGACCGTTGCATGCGGGAATTCATCGGCCGCGGCGTGGATGGAATCATTGTGTTTGCCGGCCGCCTGGGTGATACGAAGCTGCGCAGTTACGCCAAGGACGTACCGATTGTCGTGACCGGCCGCAAGCTTCGTGCGCAGGGATTGTTCAGCCTGCAGATTGACGACCAACACGGAGCCGCGCTTGCGGTCAAACACCTGGTTGAGCTGGGTCATCGCCGGATTGCCTTCATTACCGGATCCGACAACCATCCTGACGCGCTCGAGCGTCTGGAAGGTTACAAGACCGCGCTGCAGGAGGCGGGCATCAACTTCGATCCGCGGCTGATTGCAACCGGCGACTGGCACGAGGATGGTGGCGTGCGTGCAACGCAGTCGCTGCTCGAGTCGGGTATCAAATTCACGGCGATCTTCTGTGTGAATGACCAGACTGCCTACGGCGCCTGCCTCGCCCTCTTCCGCAAAGGTCTTTCGGTGCCTCGCGATGTCTCGGTGGTCGGCTTCGATGATCTTCCGTCTTCCGCTTACCGCCTGCCGCCCTTGACCAGCGTTCGCCAGTCAATTGGTGAGCTGGGCGAGCAATCCGCGCAGGCCATCCTGCAACTCATTGCGGGGCAACGGCCGAAAATAACACCCCGGCCGGTTGAGTTGGTGGTACGCGAATCCACGTGTCCGGTCGCCAAGAGCTGAAATATGGACGATCTCGAACCTCTCCGAGCGCTCGGTGCGCGCTTTCCGGCCACTTTTGCCTGGGGTGTCGCCAGCAGCGCGTTTCAGATCGAAGGCGCCTCCACGGCCGACGGCAAAGGCCCCTCGATCTGGGATGAGTTCTGCCGTCGTCCCGGCACCATCGCCGACGGCACCGATGGGACGGTCGCCTGCGATCACTACCACCGGCTCGAGTCCGACCTCGACCTGATTGCCGCTCTCGGCATCCGCGCCTACCGGTTTTCAATCGCGTGGCCGCGGATTCAACCTGCGGGTTCCGCCGCCATCAACCCCGGCGGCCTCGACTTCTACAACCGGCTGGTTGACGGGCTGCTGGAGCGCGGAATCGAGCCGTATCTCACGTTGTATCACTGGGACCTGCCCGCCGCCCTCCAACACGAGCACAACGGCTGGGCCGATCGGCGGACGGCGTATCGGTTCGCGGATTACGCGGGACTGGTTGCCGAGCGGCTCGGTGATCGCGTGAAGTCTTTTACGACTCATAATGAGCCGTGGGTGACGGCGACCCTGGGCCACGAGATGGGAATCTTCGCGCCGGGCTTGAAGGACCGGCGGATTGCCATGCAGGCATCCCATCACTGCCTGCTGAGTCACGGGCTGGCAGCTCAGGCGATTCGCAGCGCGCGCAGCGGACTGCAGGTTGGAATCGTTTTGAACTTGTCACCGGTGTACGCCGCGTCGGACTCGCCGGAGGATCAGTTGCAGGCGCGCCTCGATGACGGGTTCCTGTTGCGGTGGTACATGGATCCGCTTCTCCAGGGAAAGTATCCGCAGGATGTCATTGAGCACCTCGGGGCCGACGCGCCGGAAGTTCGAGCCGACGACACCGCGTTGATTGCGCAGCCGTTGGACTTCCTCGGGATCAACTACTACTACCCGATCACCGCGGTTGCCGGTACGCCGTTCAATCCTACGCGTCCGGGAGTGCCTGTGACGGATATGGGTTGGGAAGTTGCTCCGGAGCGGTTGACGGATCTGCTGCTGCGGCTGGATGGCGATTACGAATTGCCACCTTTGATGATTACCGAGAATGGCGCTGCGTTCCGCGACCAGGTAGTTGATGGTGGGGTCCAGGATGAGGACCGGCGGTTGTACATCCAGACCCACCTCGAAGCGATCGCCGCGGCCATTGAGCAGGGTGTCGATGTCCGGGCGTACTTCGTCTGGTCGCTGCTCGATAATTTTGAGTGGGCGTCGGGGTACAGCAAGCGCTTCGGGATTTACTACGTCGACTACGCGACGCAGGCGCGGATTTTGAAGCGTAGTGGACAGTGGTACCGGAGCTTCGTGGCCGCCACGAAAAGGAACGGATGAGCTCATTCGTTGGGTACCCAGGGCACAACGGGGACGGGAGCAGTCGACGTGGTGGCCGGAGGGCTGTCGCTCCACCAGGACAGGCTCTTGCTCCACGCATACCCTTTGCTCCAGGCATACCCCTGGGCCCACGTATAACCCTTGCTCCAGGCATAGCCCTTACTCCACGCATATCCCTGCGACCAGGCATACGCTGAGCTCCAGTTGTATCCCTGGTTCCATTGGTACCCTGTAGACCAGGAATACCCGTCGGCCGGTGATGTCTGCCCCCAGGCTGAGCCGTCCATGTTCATGATGAAGTAGTTGCCGTTGGCGTCCTGGTTGGCCGGCCCACCGAAATGCGCGGTGCCCGAAATGTCAGCATTGATGTCCAACCCCACGTTTGCGCAACCGGTCGCGGTGCTGCCCACCGCCGCCACTGCATCCACCAGGCCCGCGCCCTGTTGGAACACACTGTAGGCAAGTTGGTTGTCCGTCGTGATGGCCGGCCGTGCCGATCTGAGCAGCCGGCATTTGACCGTATCCGGTTGCAACGTCGGATCAGCTTGCAACATGAGTGCGACGACACCGGTCGTTACGGCCGCCGCCTGCGACGTACCGGACATGGTGAACATCTGCTCGCCGGACGACATCGAGCCCGGATCGATGTTCGCCAGATAACTGTTGCTCGACATGGAAGCGTTCATGTGCCCGCCCGGGGCAACCATTTCCGGCTTTACGAAACCCTCGAAGGTCGGACCGGTGGACGAGAACGAGGCGAGCCGATCGTCACTGCCATCGTAGGGAGTATGATTGTCAGTGAGCGCGCCGACCGTGATCACGTAAGGCACGTTTCCCGGAACATCGATCGTCATCGGGTCCGGGCCTTCATTACCCGCCGCCGCCACGACGACGATACCGGCGCGCCACGCGGCCATCACGGCCTGATTCAGTGGATCGTCCCAGTAAAATGACTGCGGCGGCGCTCCCAGTGAGAGATTGAGCACGCGGATGTTATATTTCTGTCGGTTGGCGACCACCCAGTTGAGGCCTTCGATGACCGCTGAGTAACTTCCCTGTCCGATGCCGTCAAAAGCCCGGACGACGACCAGATTGGCCTGTGGCGCGATTCCGAGATAATTGAGCGATACGTTCTGTGCGCCACCAGCGGCGATCGAAGTGATGTGAGTGCCATGTCCGTACGGGTCTGAAGTTACCGGGCCGCGCGTACTGGAGGTTACATCCACCGACGCCAGCAGTCGCGGGCCGAAATTCTGGCTCGAGTCCTGCCACAATCCCGTGTCCAATACCGCGACGGTGACACCGCGCCCTGTTATGCCCTGCTGTTGCAATTTGTCCGCGCCAACGAGTATCGGGTAGTTGGTCTGATACAGGAGAGTGGGAGCCGCCACACCGGTTCCATCCTGGGAGCTGGATCCCGAGCTCAGCCCCTCCACGACCGGTTCGACAGTGGTAGTCGTGACGGGGGCAGCCACAGGAGTCGCCGTCGTAAGCAACGGCGCGGTAACTCCACCGGTCGACGAGGCAATGGGAGTAAGGATCGGATAGGTTAGATTGACGAGCGGTGCGGTGGTCGTAACCGTACTGCTCAGCAGGCCGCTGACACCGAGCGGCCGGTCGGCAAAGACTTTGATCCCCTTGAGCCCGGATAATGCACGGGCCTGCCGCGGTGTCAGGTCGGCTGCAACCGCGCGTATCAGTGAAAGGTTGCGCACAGGCGCCGAACCCACAGAGTGCACGGCACGGCGCGCAGCCTCCGTGTTGGCGGCTTGAACAATATACGGGCGAGCGGCCGCGGCCGCACACCAGACGGCCGAAACGGCACCACAGATCAAATAGCGCGATATATTCATCACGACGCCAACACCTCTCCAGATTGCCTGTCTTGCGGGCTATTTCAGCCTGACGGACCGGGGAATTGACGAGAACCCTGCATGCCAACATCTGAGCGCTCGTGATCGAAGTCGCATAATCGTGCGTGTAAAATCTGCCGCAGCGCGGCATGCCGCGTTCTCGCATCGAGGCCGGGCTGATGCCATAATCACGCGATGGGAAAGCATCGGAGCAGGGATCCGCTCGTCGACCAACACGCGATCGAAGTGCCGTGTACCGGCTGTCAGCATTCGGTTGACACGACGGTCAGGGAGATTCGGGACCGGAGCCAGATGTGCTGTCCCAACTGCGGGCACACGATTGTGCTCGGGACTTCGCGGATCACGGCCGAGATCCGCTCCATCGAGAGCTCGATTGGCAAGCTGCGGGGACAACTTTCGCAGTCCGGAACATTTGACGCGGCCGGGGTGCAGTGGAAAAAGCCTGCGCCCCGTCGACGCAAGCCAGGCTCCTGAACCGCCGCTCAACTCAGCATCAGGCCCGAGTCAGCAACCGAAACCAGGGCCGCACCGGTTGCATGAGTGCAGGTGGCGAGAATCGTTTCCAGTTGGGTCTGCCGATCGGCGCCTTCCGCGATACAAGCGAGTCCGAATGCGCGCGCAGTTGCGCCCGCGGCCTGGCACGTGGCGCGCGCTTTCGTATCGCGATCGCAATGTGCGGTCACTGATCGGGATAACCTGACGCCATCCAACGGCAACGAGCCCAGGCGCGACAGAGACACCCCAACATTACCGAAATTGCCGAGAATCATCCTGACTCCCAATTGACGCAGACGACGAATGTTCTCGAGACTCGGACTACTGGAAGCAATGGACTGCAGATCGAGATGCAGAACGAGCTGTGACAGGTCCACCTCGGCCGACTCGGCAACGGCCTGAATTTCCGCCACCACTGAATCTTGCGACAACCAGCTGCGGCCTGCGGGCAGATGGGCACAGAGCCGGACGTTGCCCTGTGAGTTAGCCCGGGAGATATCCGCGCAGACACGCTCGAGCAGCCAGCGATCGAGCCGCGAGCGCAGATCGAGGCAGTCCAACAGATCCGAATACGCTGACAGCTTCACCTCACCCCAGATCGCACGGGTCCACCTCGGCGTGGCGACAAACTCCGCGACACGGCGCCCCTCGAGCTCAACCAATGGCGCATAACTCACTTTGAACTGACCCTGATCGATGGCCCACCGCAGCTCGCTCGTCAGATCGTTTCGTTCACCCCCCGGGTTGCGGCCGGCACGCGGTGATTTGCGGGCGAATGGCGCAACGTCCAACTCCGAGGCGGACGCCCGGGCCCGGTCCAGCAGAACGTCAGGCTCCAGACCGTCTTCGGGATATATTGCGAAACCGACACTCGGAATCAGCTTGTACCGGCTCCCCTCGATGGGAATCGGCTTCGACAGCAGATCCCGGATCCCGGATGCCAGCCGGTGCGCGGCATCGGCGTCGGTTATCCGGTCCATGAGCACCGCGAGCTGCTCTCCCGCAATACGCGAGGCTCGCAGGGATCCCGCGCCGTCGACCGATTGGCCTGCGCAATGGAAGCTCAGGCGCTCGGCCGCAGCCGTAATCGCGATGGAACTGATGGCGCCTCCGTGAGCCTGTTCCAAACTCGGCAAAGCGCCGAAGCTCACAACCAGGAGCCCGACGCGCGTCTCGCGCATGCGCGCGGACTCGATCGTCGCACAGAGTTTGCGCGCAAAGCCCACATAGTCGTTAGGATCAGGGGCCCGGACATCCACCGAATCACTATCCGACTCGATCGTGGACGTCTGCCGGATCGTGACAAAACACCGATCCACTCCCTGAGGACTCACCCGGGCCTCGACCCGCCGGTCACCGAGCACCAGGCAGCCCACTATCGGCTTGCGTGCCTTGAGCGATGTGCGCAGCGTTCGAATGAGCTCCTCGGCTGCGTTTCCCGGCCACAGATCCGCGAAGGTCTTGCCGATCAACACTCCAGGCTGAGTCGGGATCCCGAGATCCCGGCCTCCGAGATGCGAAATCACCAGGCCGTCGCGCCTCACGAGCAGACTGAGATCGGGGAAAGCCCGAACGAATGTATCAGTCAGCTCACTCATGTCTGACGTGTCCCCCGCCAGCCGGCCGCCGCAGCAACAACTCGACGGTCTCGCACAGATCATCTTCGGAACGGCAGACTTCCACGAACCCGGCGCGTTCCAACTCATCGAGGTTTGACTGAGCCCGCAGTTCCAGATCCTCCTGGTCGCGCGCGCGCTCCACGGCCGCACAACCGACCCAGGCGTTGCGCCTCTTTTTGGCCCGATACATGTTGGCATCGGCGACGGCCAGCGCGCGATCCCACGCCAACGGCTCGAACCTGCCGGGCGCGAACGGGAACAAGGCAAAGCCAATCGAACAACTCGTGCGCCCGACCTGGCGCTCCCCGAGCTGGAACTTCCGCTTGGAGACCCGATGGCGAATCCGCTCGGCGAGCGCGGCAGCGCCGCGCAGATCGCGCAGGCGGTGGACGATGACGAATTCGTCACCACCCCAACGCACGATTCTGTCGTCGTCGCGCACGCACTCCTTCAGGATGGCGGAGACTTCCTTCAGCAGCCGGTCGCCGGCCTGGTGTCCCAGTTGATCGTTGATTGGTTTCAGTCGATCCAGGTCGATCAGCAGCAGGGCCAGACGGGCTGACTGCGGGTCACGGCGCCACTCGCTCAACAACCCTTCCGTCAGGGTGGCAACCGCCGCATCCAGGCCGCGGCGATTGCCGAGACCGGTCAGAGGGTCCGTGTGACTGGCGCACTCGAGAAGTTGATTCGCCCGTTGCAACTGCGAATTCTTCTGCGCCAGCTCCACGGTCCGCATTCTGACCTGTTCCTCGAGATGAGCCTTTTGAGCAGCCGCCGCGGCAAGCTCCCTGCGCCGTCGCAACCACAGCCACGCAACCAGCCCGGCGCCGGCCGCCGAATACGCGGTATATGCATATGCGGTTTTCCAGGGTGGCGGATCCATTGATACCGCGAGATTCCGACCGCGCTCATTCCAAACACCTTCAGAATTTGCGGCACGCACGCGGAAGGTGTATTTGCCGCCCGGCAACTGCGTGTAAGTAGCCGACGAGCGCTCGCCAGCCGCTATCCAATCGTGATCAAAACCCTCGAGCTTGTATTCGAATCGATTGGCCGCGGGCGAAGTAAAGTCCAATGCCGCGAAATCGAAGGTAATCAGCCGATCCTGGTAGCCAAACCGGGCCACGGGCAGGCTATCGTAGGGAATGCCCGTTTCGACCGGGCGGCCGGATGCCGAGATACCCGTCAACACGACCGGAGGTGGCAGCGAGCTGGGCTCGAGCGCCCGCGGCCGAAATGAGTTGTAACCATTCGGGCCGCCAAAATACAAGCGCCCGTCGTGGCCGAGATAATGAGCGCCGAAATTGAACTCATCGGCCTGCAGGCCCTGGCTGCGGCGGAAGCTGATGACCTGGCGCGATCTCACCTCGAGGCGCGCCAGGCCGTGATTGGTGCTCAACCACAGGCCCCCGTCGTCATCGGGCAAGATCCCATAGACACTGTTGTTGGGCAGGCCGTCGCGTTCGGCAAAGTTTGCAAAACGGGGCTGAGCGCCTGCGCGGATCGGTTCCGTCGTTGCGTCGATTCCCGCGGCCCGGGTTCCCACCCACATCACTCCCTGGGGATCGCAATACAACGAGTAAATCGTGTTTGAAGAAATGGACTGACCGCCGTGCGCGTCATGCCGCAGGTTTTGCAGCTTGCCGCTCACAGGGTTCACTATGTTGATACCCTCGCCGTCCGTTCCCATCCAGATGCGGCCCAGGCGATCCTCGGCAATGGCAGTGACTCTGCCGCTGCTGGCGTCGTATCTTATGAATCCATTGAGCCCGGCATCGTACCGCGACAATCCGGCACCGAATGTTCCCACCCACAGAGTACCCCTAGAATCCTCGAACAGGGACATGACTCCATCGCTCGGCAGTGCGTATCTGTTGGCGCGGTCATATCGATAGTGCGTGACTGACATGTCGTGCGCGGAGATGCGCTCGAGCCCCCCCGCCATCGTGCCGGCCCAGATCACACCGTGGCGGTCGGTGAGCAGGGCCATGATCCGACCATCACTCAGTGGCCCGCCGGCGCTCGCGTCCCGCATCGTGTTGAGCACCTTGCCCTCACGGTCACTCACAATCAGGCCACTGCCCATGGTGCCGATCCAGAGCCGGCCATCGGCCGTTTCCGTAAACGACATCACGTTGCGGGAAGACAGCGCCGGCGGCACTTCCGGCCGGCGATGACCGAAGGACCAGGAGCGGGGATTCCATTTTGCAAGCCCCCCAAACTTCGTACCGATCCACAGCAGGCCACTGCGATCCTCGAATATGGAAATGACGTGCGGGTCCAGCAGGCTGTCGGCATCGCCCGCCGAGCCCCGATAAAACATGAGCTCGCCGCGTCCCTTATCCAACAGACCGAGTCCCTGGTCCGTTCCGATCCACAGTCGCTGCGCCCGGTCTTCAAACAGGGTCTCGATCACCGCGTCGATGGCCGCGCCGCCTGGCTCGCTCAATCCGACCTGCTCAGGCAGAACACTGCCGGCGCGCACCCGTGCGAGACCGTGTTCGGTGCCTATCCACAAAGTGCCGCTCCGGTCCTCCAGCAGCGACCGAACTCCCTGTTCCTTGACCGCACGGCCAGCGCTCAAAGCCCCTGTACCTGCCGCCCCGGTCAATCGCAGATATTCAACACCCCAATCACTTCCGATCCACATGCCCCCATCGTGAGACTGCGCCAGCGACGAGATTGCATCTGCGCTGCGAGCTCGAGATGTGCCTGTCTCGTGGGTGTAGCGATGTATTGAGCCCGTTCGGGTATCGAATATGGCAAGGCCCTGATCGCGGGTTCCGATCCAGACCGCTCCGGTGCGATCGGCACGAATGACCCGTGCATTCTCCAGTTTGCGTGCTTCACCCAGCTCGACCAGCGTCGACAGCGAGTGGAACGCTTTGTGACCGGCACGCCTGACAGCAACACCGCCGCCCTCCGTGGCTATCCAGAGGCTCCCCGCGGCATCAAAACACAGGTCGGCAATGAAGTTCTCCGGAACACTGTCGGGAGATGCGCTGTCGTGTGTGAAATGTACGAATCGATAGCCGTCATATCGATCGAGGCCATCTTCCGTGCCCACCCACAGGAATCCCAGAGAGTCCTGGGCGATGGCATTGACTGCCAGCTCGGACAAGCCCGCATCCAGGCCGAAGTTTTCAAACCTCATCGGCGGCACGGCCCAGGCCCCGGGCTGCGCGCCCCACACGAGCAGACCTGAGCAGACGATGCGCAGGCTGCGCGCGGCTGCGCGCCGGAGCTGCTTGGAGTTGATTGTGAACATCAAAACCGATGCTATGCGCGCAAGTGAGAGCACAAATGTGAACTACTGCGGAGCAAAACCTGGTTGCAGTGCAGCGCGCGGCGCGCATCGGATTATGCCCGTCAACACGCACCCGAGCGCAGGTGCCGCATGGATAAAACGCGAACCGTTCCTCGACTTTTGTCGGTGCGCACAAATAACTTCCAACTCCACAACGTGGATCCTTCCAACTCTTCCGCGTATTTCGGTCGATTAGGTGTACCGATGATGATGGGATGCTGTAAAAAGTCAGCTGGATCTGACACCGACGCGGAGGCCTGTGATCCGCAAGCTCTGGTTCGTCAGTTACAACGCTGTGTGCGCATGTTGAGCAGTGTATCGACACTGCTGCCACGGGCGGTGGACGTTTCCGACCTGCTGACCCGGACATGTGACATGGCAATCAGAGTCGGCGGGTACCGCGCGGCCGCCGCCGCTCTGTATCAGGAACCTCACGGGCGGTCACTGACATGTGTTGCTTCCCGCGCAATCAATCCCGGACTTGCCGCCAGGCTCGCCAACGAGATCGTCCTCGCCGGAGCGCGCCCGACCAGCATCGTCGCGGGCGCGCTGCGTACCGGCGAGCCCCACTGTTGCGACAGCCCCTTGGATGACACTGCGACGATTGTGCTGAAATCCTTCATGATCGAGCTTGGAGTACATTCCGCGGTGGCGTTGCCGCTGACGGAACACTCGCGTGCGGTTGGAGTCTTGTTACTCGTCGCCGATTCCGACCTCGCTTTTGGCCAATCGGAGCTGCAGCTGCTGCGCGATGTGGCGGGCACGATTTCCTTCGCGCTCCGGGGTCACATGGCGGGGCCCAGGTCCCGCGAAAGCTGGCGCAATGATACGCAGGCCACTGTTGCGAACCGGGACCATTTCTGCCGGATCGTGGCAGACGTGCTGAGTGCGGCAAGGTCTGGGGAGCGAAATGTCGGTGTGTTGATTCTCGATGTCGGGAGGCTGTCCGTCATCAACGACTCCCTGGGCCGCAAAGCGGGCGATGCGGTATTGCGCTCGTTGGGACAGCGCCTCATCGATGTATACGGTGAGCAACGGGTCGCACGGATATCCGGTGGAACATTCGCGATCGTCATGGAAACCGGCACCTGCGCGCCCTGCGAATCCATACTGCGGCGGGCGCTTGCGCTTTTCGATACTCCATTTCGCGTCGACCGGCGGGAGGTTTCGGTCTCAGCCCGGGTCGGTGCCGCCTTTTTTCCGCGGGATGCAACCGAGACTGCAGCGCTGATACAAAAAGCGGAGTCAGCGTTGTATGCCGCCCGGGAGCACGGCAATTCGTGTGTCATGTACGACGCCGCGAAGCACTCCGAGACGCTCGGATGCTTCGCGATGGAGCACAAACTTCGCCTCGCCCTGCGGCGCCGCGAATTCCGGCTCGAGTATCAGCCGAAGGTGGAGCTGACGAGCGGACGAATGATCGGCGCCGAAGCACTGATCAGATGGACCAACGCCGAGCTGGCGGAGGTGCCGCCGAACATCTTTCTGCCGATTGTTGAATCCAGAGGCCTGATGCCCGAGCTGGGCGACTGGATCATTCGCCGTGCGGCGGCAGACCTGCGCAACTGGGAACAATCCGGCCTTCCGGCACTGCGGATCGCCGTAAACGTCTCCACCTCACAACTGCGCATGCCCGACTTTGATCGAGCCTTTCTCGATGCCTGCGGCAGGTGGCGGGACAGCTCGTGGGGTCTGGACATCGAGATCACCGAAGGTGTTCTACAAAGCAACTCCGGGTTGGAGATTGCAAGACTGCGGAACCTGCATGGCGCGGGAGTGCGCATTGCAATCGATGATTTCGGTACCGGCTATTCCTCCTTGAGCCGCCTCGGCGCGTTGCCGATCGATGTGCTCAAAATCGATCGCTCGTTCATCACCGGAATACCCGAGGAGGCGACCCGCATGGCGCTGGTGCGAACCATGGTCAGCCTGGCTGGCGCGCTCCGCATGACGACCGTCGCCGAAGGCGTGGAAAGTATCGAGCAATTCACCGCCCTACGGCGGCTCGGCTGCGATCAATATCAGGGTTACTATCACAGCCGCCCCATGACCCTCGAACAACTCACTGAGTCGTTACGGACGGCCCCCTGACTAACGGCTTGCCGGGGTTCGCCTGCATTTTGTCGAATACGAATTGCGAATGATTCTCATTACCGATAGTCTACCCGGGTCTGAATGGGTACATTGGGAACTCGCATCTTGTCCCCTCTCGTTGATGAGTGGCTGCATACCGACCCCGGCCGGGTCCTACCCGGGCTGAGCCTGCTCGCGCACGACGGCGATCCCCAGGCGCAGCTGCTGCTCGGTCAACTCCTCATCAATGGTGTTGGTATCTCCCGCGACCCGGATCGCGCGTTTCACTGGTTCAAGACCGCTGCTGAGGCACGTCTTCCCATGGCCATCAACATGGTCGGAAGGTGCCACGAGTACGGCCTCGGGACGCCGGTGGATCTCGAGGAAGCCGCCCGGTGGTATCACCGCGCGGCGATGTTTGACTGTGACTGGGCCATCTATAACTACGCGCATCTGTTGGCCAGCGGACGTGGAGTCCCCAAGGACCGGGCCGCGGCGTTTGTCTGGTTCCGGCTGGCGGCCTCGCGCGGGCACGCTCGAGCCATGCATTTTCTCGGTCAGTACTACGAGCACGGTTGGGAAACTCCGGCGGATCGAGCGACTGCGTTTGAATGGTATCGACGGTCAGCCGAGGGCGGCGATTTCCGTGGGCAATGCAGTCATGCATCCGTGCTTGCGGAACACGGGCATGTTGCGGAGGCAGTTCATTGGGTACGGCTCGCCGTAAAGACGGCGACACCTGAGTACCTGCAACAACTGCGGCAGGCACTGTTGAAGTCCGATATCGCGGAGCTGCGTGCGATCGCGCAGGAGATAGCGATCGCCTCTGGTCAATAATGGCCCCCTGGATGTACTCTGGACCTTCCTGGTTGCCGCGCCGCTCGCGGCGGTCGTCCTCGTGTCAGTCCGGTGAGCAAACTTCGCGTCAGCGACACTGTTTCGGTCTCGACTCTCTGGGAGTCGCCTCGCAACGCCAAAGCCTGTTACATACTGGCTCACGGCGCCGGCGCTGGCATGTCACATGCCTTCATGCAGTCCGTCGCAACCGCGCTCGCCGAGAAGCAGATTGCGACTCTGAGATTTCAGTTTCCGTACATGGAGAAGGGCTCCAAGCGCCCTGACCCGCCCAAACTCTGCCATGCGACCATCCGAGCTGCCGTGGACTACGCACGCGAGCGGACAGATGCCCCGCTGATCGCAGGCGGCCGCTCGTTCGGCGGCCGAATGGCCTCCCAGGCGCAAGCCGAGGAACCTCTGCCCGGCGTCGTAGGCCTCGCCTTCCTGGGATTCCCATTGCATCCGCCGAAAGCCCCTTCGGATGAGCGTGCCGAACACCTGGATGATGTGCAGATCCCCCTGCTGTTCTTGCAAGGAACGCGGGACGAGCTCGCGGATTTAACCCTGCTGAAAGCGCTCGTGAAGCGCCTGGGCAAGCGGGCGACGCTGAAGCAATATGAAGACGCCGATCATTCCTTTCACGTGCGCGCCCGCAGCGGAAGCACGGATGCGAAGGTCTTTGAGCAGATGATGGGCGACCTCGACTCCTGGGTGGACAATATTTCCTGAGCCCGATTCGTCGTAACCGGTGAGGTTCACCATTACGAGTACTTCATGCTCCACGCTCACGCGTCCATCCAGATCCCCACTCCCGCACGATACATGGCTCGGCTTTGCAACCATTTCGCCCACCGCGTCACCGTCCAACGTGAAGCGACCAGCGCCAAAGTCGCCTTCCCGAACGCTCCGTGCGAAATGCAGGCCACCGACGACCATCTCGAAATCCGGATCGAGACGGATGACCCGGCCAACCTCGAGCGCCTGCAGGGCGTCGTCACCCGGCACCTGAAGCAGGTCGCGCCCGAGGAGACGTTTGATGTCAATTGGAATGTGACCTAGCCTACTTGCACACGGTTGCGCGCGGACCCATGCGCAGGTGTCGAAGCGTCATTTTTCTTTGTGAGGCTTCCCCAGCAGTGCAGCGCCCAGACCGCAGGCGGCGGCGAACGACAACCATACGCCGGGGATGGCGCGATTATCGGTGGCGTGAACCAGCCAGGTGCTGATCGCCGGGGTAAAACCGCCAAAGATCGCCGTGGCCAGACTGTATGCCAGGGAGAACCCTGAAGTTCGGACCGACGCAGGCATGAGCTCGGTCAAAAACACCACCATCGCCCCGTTGTAGCTGGCATAGAGAAATGACAACCACAATTCCGCGGCCAACAACCTGGAGAAGGACGGAGCCGCAGTCAACCACAACATCAGGGGATACGCGCTGATGAGCAGCGCGAGCGTACACGCGAGCAGCAACGGCTTGCGCCCGATCCGGTCCGAAAGCGAGCCCATGATCGGCAACCAGAACAGGTTGGAAACAGCCACACAAAGTGTCACCTCGAGGCTATCCAACGTCGACAGCCGCAGAACGGAGCTGCCGAACGTGGGGGTGTAGGCCGTGATCATGTAAAACGAGACCGTGGTCATCACCACCAGGCACGCACCAACCAACACTACCTTCCAGTTTGAACGCAACGAGCGCAGGATCTCGGCCGTATCAGGGTGGTGGCGGCGCGCCGCGAACTCGTCGGTTTCCGGCAACGAACGCCGCAGGATGAATAGAAACGGCACAATGAGGCAGCCGAGCAGCAGAGGCACGCGCCAACCCCATTCATTCATGGCATCCGGCGAGAGCCTCGATGTCAGCACGACGCCCACCAGGGCGGCGAACATCACCGCCACCTGCTGGCTGGCCGATTGCCAGCTCACATAGAAACCCTTGCGGCCGGGAGGCGCAATTTCCGCGAGATAAACCGAAACACCGCCCAACTCCATGCCGGCCGAGAATCCCTGCAATAGCCGGCCCAGCAACACGAGCACCGGCGCAAGGACGCCGAGGGTCGCGTATCCGGGCGTGCAGGCAATGGAGAGAATGCCGATGGACATGAGAGTGAGTGTCAGGAGCAACCCCGCGCGGCGTCCATGTCGGTCGGCGTAGGCGCCCAGTACGATTGCGCCCAAAGGACGCATCAGGAATCCGGCACCAAAGGTAGCCAGCGACAACATCAGGGACAGGTAAGCGTTACCGCTCGGGAAAAAGGCGTGACCGATGGCAGCGGCGTAGTAGCCGAACACCATGAAGTCATACATCTCCAGGAAGTTGCCGCTGGCAACGCGGAGGATGGAGCGGAAAGGCGTTGATTGAGGTGTGACCATTGGCGGCCCTGCGCATGCGCTTCAGGGCCGCTACCCTAACGGGCCGGCGGCAGGGTCGCAACGCCCGCATAACTGTCCGGCGGCGAAACAACACCCATGCGATAGCCGAAAGGCTTCAATAATTTCTCGAGTGTCTCCACAGTCGGACTTCCCCTGCCTGCCTCGATGTCAGTCAGCACGCGGGGCGCGACATCACACATCCGGGCGTACTCTATCTGCGATTTGCGCGCAATGAGGCGCATAGTCCGCAGAAGACGTGGAATGTCCGCCGCTGCCCTGGGAACCAGGGCCAGCAGTTCGTTGCGGAGTGACTCAATTTCATCCCGCGACAGGTTGCGATGTACTCGTTGCATCAATCCATCTCCCGCAACTCTCGTAGCTCTCTCACCAGGCGCGCGATCTCCTCCTGGCGATTTTGGATAATACGAGACGCAACGCCACAATCACGCATCACTTTGGGAAGACCGTCGAGCTTTTCGGCAAAACCGCGCATCCAATTTACCAACGACGGCCAACCTTCAAACTTTGCACCTGCTTCTTCCAGCCGGACCGCCGCATTCGCCACGATGTTGTTCCAATCCCGCCGATCAGGCGCCTCCCCATCCCAGCGAATGACGCGGACAATCGAACGCGCGTCGAGAAACGAAGGACCTAAATCGTACAGCGGAGCCAAACCCTGACTGCCGTCGATGTCCTTCAGTACCGCCATGTTACGGCCGTGGTTGTCCCGATTGCCCAGTGCAATATTCAATAGATCGCGCCGCACGTACTCTCGCAGGTCGGATTCAAAATCCGAGACACATCCCGCCAGAGCAATGAGGACGTCGTGGTGCCGCACGACAGTCGTCGCGGAGTCGATCACGCCAGTTATGGAGTAGAGACTCTCCACTCCGAGACGTATCTCAGTCCCGTTCATATACCGCCGATCAAATCTCGGAATCAACAATGCACCGTCGACATACTCAGGTAACTGTTGGGTGACTCGCAGCCCCATTCGCTGAGCAACACGCTGGTACAGCGCTTCATGTTCCAGAATCTGCTTCGCAGACTCCCCAGCCTCCGGCACGGGAAACTTCAACAGCATGTAACGCTGAACGGCGAAATCGAGCGCCCCGCTGTCAGGATGCCAGCGGCCGTGCTCATCTTCGACCACCCAGAACTTGGGTGCCTCTCCCTGAGTGTCTGTCGCGCCTGCCACGGTCGCACCCGACTCATGGGCATGTTCAACAAACGAGTCGCCACGGGCGATCATCTCCTGCAGTTGAAAGCCCGGATGTCTGCTCGGCAGTCGCGGCTCACGCGGTCGGACACGAAGATTGCCGACCGGATTGACTGCCCCCAATCCCAACAGTGACCAATCGGTCAGCACGCCAGACTGAATACGCTCGATGCGCTTTCGGGCCGCACCTTGTGGAAGCAAGTCGATGAGGAACGAAGGCCAATGCTGGAGGTCTCGGGTCCCGAGATCTACCGGTGCACGAACCGTAAGTGCTCTGAAATCCGCGGCGCCTAAGTGCTCAATAGCGTAGTCGGCCTCGTACCGCAGGCGCACGCGACCTGCGCGAGACTCCCCTTCCCGATCCAAAAGAGCGAGCGACGCACACGGATGCCATCTGCCTTGGAGGTGGATATCGAATTCCATAACCAGCAGAATAATAGCATATTATCTCTCGCAGCGGCATCTAATTAGCATTTTTACGCTAATTATTAATCCAACGGTCAGGCAGCCTGGCTAGCGGGCCGTTGTCAGCCAGCTCTCCGCCAGCCGTACCCACATCGATGCACCCAGCGGAATCAACTCGTCATTGAAGTCGTAACTCGGGTTGTGGAGCATGCACGGCCCGCCGCCATGGCTGCCGTCGCGATGCGCGCCGTCACCGTTGCCGATCACGAAGTAGCAGCCGGGTTTTTCCAGCAGATAGAAGGCAAAGTCTTCCGCGCCCATGGTGGGCTCAAACACCTTCACGTTCTCCGCGCCAACAAACTGATTCAACACGCCGCGGACAAACTCCGACTCGGCGGCGTGATTGATGGTCGGCGGGTAGTTGCGCCTGAAATTGAAATCGCAGGTGGCATCGAATGCCGAGCAGATGGAATGGGCAACATCACACATGCGCCGCTCGATCATGTCGAGCACATCGAGCGTGAAGGTCCGTACGGTGCCCTGCACCTCGCAGGAGTCCGGAATCACGTTCACGGCTTCTCCCGCATGCACCTTCGTCACGGAGATCACGGCCGCGTCGATCGGCCGCTTGTTGCGGGTAATGATTGTTTGAAAGGCCTGCACCATCTGACACGCGATCGGCACGGGATCGATCCCGTTGTGAGGCATCGCGGCGTGGGCACCCTTGCCCTTGATGGTGATCTTGAACTCATTGCTCGACGCGAAGGCAGGTCCGACATTCACGGCAAACTGGCCGGCCTCGAGCCCGGGCCAGTTGTGGATGCCAAACACCGCCTCCATGGGGAACAGGTCGAACAACCCGTCCTTGATCATCTCACGGGCCCCGCCACCGCCCTCCTCGGCCGGTTGGAAAATCAGGTAGATCGTGCCGTCGAAGTTCCGGTGCTGGGCCAGGTAATGGGCGGCGGACAACAACATTGTTGTATGTCCGTCATGGCCGCAGGCATGCATTTTCCCTTTCATGACACTTGCGTGCCCGAAGGAGTTGAACTCGGTAATGGGCAAACCATCCATGTCCGCCCGTAGTCCCACAGCGCGATTGCTCTGCCCGCTGCGGATGATTCCCACGACTCCCGTCTTTCCCAAACCGCGGTGGATGGGAATCCCCCATTCCGTCAGCATCCGGGCTACGAGATCGGACGTGCGCTGTTCCTCAAAGCACAGCTCTGGATGGGCGTGCAGGTCACGCCGCACGGCGGTAAACGCTTCCGCCTGCGCAACGATGGGCTCCAGCAGGGTCGTGGGCGGGGCCATGGACTCTCCGTAAAGGGACGTGACCGGTATGATGAGGCCAACCGTCGGGAGAGTCACATGATCTACAGCTTAGGAGACCGAAAACTGGAGACCGTGGGCGAGGATTATTATGTCGCCCCCAGTGCCCAGGTCATCGGCTCCGTCATTCTGGGGCGTGGCGCCACTGTATGGTTCAACTGCGTGCTGCGCGCGGATTCGGACCGGATCATTGTGGGCGACGGGACCAACATCCAGGATGGCACCATCATCCACGCCGATCCCGGCAGCCCGGCGCACCTCGGCAATAACGTGACGATCGGTCACGGCGCGCTCGTGCACTCCTGCTTCATTGACGACGGCAGCCTGATCGCGAACCGCGCCACGGTCCTCGACCGCGCCCGCATCGGCCGGAACTGCCTGATTGCCGCGGGCGCTCTGATTCCGCCCGACAAGGAGATTCCCGACGGCTCGGTCGTGATGGGCTCGCCTGGAAAAGTCGTGCGCCAGGTGACAGATCGCGACCTGGCGATGATGCAGCACGCATGCCAGCACTACATCGAACGCGGCCGCGAATACCGGGAGCAACTGAAGGTCGCAAGACCCGACTATTAGCGGGACAACGGCAAATTTCGCGCGCTGTGCCGCGCGCGAGGTTACTTCTGAAAGAACGCCAGGGGAATCGCCTCCGCCATGGCTTTGTAGCCGGCGGGAGACGGGTGCAGGTGGTCGCCGATGTCGTAGGCGGCCAGCATGCGTTCCGGATGAGCCGGATCAGCGATCGTTTTGTCAAAGTCGACAAAGGCATCGAAGTTGCCCGGGACACGGATCCAGGCGTTGACCTGCGTCCGGTCGGACTCGTTGGCGGCATCGGGATGGTAGAACTCGTTGCCGACGAATGGAGTGATGGTCGCGCCCATGACCTTGATTCCGTGCGCGTGGGCACGAAGGATGATCTGTTGGTATGCCCCGATGAGCGAGTGGACCAACTGCGCATGTTGCGCTTCAGTAGCGGTCTGGGTACGTGTCAGGTTGCCGATGTCGTTGATTCCCTCGAGCACCATCACATAACGCACGCCGTTTTGTGACAGCACGTCGCGGTAGAGACGTGCCAGCGCATTGGGTCCCGTCCCGTCGAGCAACAGGCGGTTTCCGCCGATACCTTCGTTCAAAACACCCACGGGGCGCCTGGAACCGGCGTGTTGGAGACGCGCGGCCAGAACGTCGGGCCAACGGTCATTGCCGTTGGTCGTCGCGCCGTGGCCGTCAGTGATTGAGTCGCCCAAGGTGACGATCGCGGCGGCATTCGACTCGGCACTCACATCTACGCCGGAGAGGAAATACCAGTGATCGATGGCCTGGGTGCCAGCCGGCATTTCGGCCGCTGACACGGACCCACCGGCAGCCAGATATGAGGTGGCGCGGGAGCCGGGATGGCCGGTCTGACGCTCCGGGGGCGCCTCGAGTTGCATCGTAACGGCGAGGTCCGACAGAGGGGCTGCCTCGTAGGCGACAGGGTCGGAGGTGTACTCAGCGCCCGCGGGAATGAAAACGTCGGCCCGGCGGTCAAACGTAACAGCAACATCCGAGGCAGGATCGATGCGGCTGGCGTTGGGGGCCGGCGCGTGGGCTACATGCAGAGCAATGAGGTGAAGCGGCGCCGTGCCGAAGGCATTGGAGACCCGGATGCGCACCCTGGAGCCGCCGGCGGACAGATGGACGATCTGGCGTAACGTTCCGCCCCGAAACAGCTCCCCGGGAGCGGCGCTGTTTTGCTCGGCGATCATCTGGGAGGACGCCCAGGACCCCAGCCACTGCGGCTCGCCGTGGTGAGGCGCGGCCACTGCGGCGGTTGACAGGGCAATCAGAAGCAGGCTGGTGCTGATGGTTTTCATGGCGCGGTACGTTAGCGTTACCAAAGTGCCGTGTAAACGCGTCCGCCATGCGCGTGCCAACCGGCGGCCGCTCGCCGGCTGGGCGCGGGCCCATTGCGCTTTTCGCTCATCGAAATACAATTCGCCTATGGCAAAAGAGAACAATGGCACCCGCCGCCGGGAAGCCATGGGGGGACTCGCCAAAGGACTGGCGGTCATCCGTGTCTTCAAACGTGATCGCGCCTCACTGAGCCTGAGTGAGATTGCGCGAAGTGTGGGGATGCCACCGGCGACCGCACGCCGCTGCCTGCTCACCCTGGAAGAGCTCGGCTACGTGACCCGCAGCGGCCGTGAGTTCGTACTGCGGCCCAAGGTGCTGGAGTTGGGTGCCGCCTATCTCGACTCGATGGACATCGAGCACCTGACCAAGACCCACCTGGAGGAACTGGCGCGCAACACCTCCGATTCCGCCGCGCTGTGCGTGTTGGATGGAACAGAGATCGTGTATGTCGCACGAACCTCGGTTCGTACGCTGCTGCGCCTCGAGGCCCATGTGGGAAGCCGCTTTCCCGCACATGCAACTTCCACCGGACGAGTGCTGCTCGCAGGCCAGTCACCCGAGCGCCTGGAACAGTTCTTCCAGACATCGAAGCTCGAGCCCCTGACCGACCAGACTGTCACCCATCCGGGCAGGTTGCGGCAGCTCATCGAGGAATGCCGCCGCAACGGTTATTCGGCGGTCGAGGATGAGCTGGCCTATGGCGTGGTGGCCCTGGCGGTCCCGGTGTTTGATCAGCGTGGCCGGATCGTCGCCGCGCTCAACAGCTCCAGCCATTCGAAGAAAATATCGAAGACGCGGCTGGTGCGGGAGCGCCTGGAGATGTTGCAGCAGTTGAGCCGCCAGATCTCGAACGATCTGCGCGGGCTCCCGGGCCTGTCACTGAGTGCGACTGTCTGACTTACTGGTACCGGTAGAACCGCACCCGCTGAATCTGGAACTCCCCGGGAGGCAATCGGATGTGCCGTCCCTGGTGAGTTTGATCGCCATTCAGCAGCCTGCCCGGCACCCAGACGCCCACGCTGTTGAAAGTTCCTTCCCAGGCGCTGTCGATACCCGCCAGCGGGGGACCTGCGCCGAGCGGCGCGAAATTCACAATGAGGCCCTGCCCTGCGATCAGATAGTCCTCGGGCCCGACCTGGATGATGAGCCCGCCGTGATTGACCGGTGCCTGATTGGCCACGGGCGTCCACATGTCAATAAACGACACCGTGAATCGATAACTGCCGATGTCTTCCACCACCGGAGTTGAAATGACAGTGCCATCCTCCAGTACCCGGGGACGAAATCCTGACATCTTGCCGCGACCCTGGGCCGCCAGTATCGCCGGACTCAGTTGTTGCAACACCGAGTACGCATCCGCGAGCGGACTCGGCTGCTTCGCGTCTATGGACTCAATCGAGAACGGCCCGAATCCAATCGCATCCAGCTTGCCGAACGCATAGAAGGCATTGGCCGGAACTTCGCTCCTGTCCGCGCGGTTCGCTTCAGGAATAAACAGCGGATTGTCGGAACGGCGGTACCGGGCAGCAAGATCGGTGAAATGGGTGAAGTAGATATCCGGCGCCAGGAAATCCAGCTCCGGTGCTCCCGCCTTCCAGATATCGATCAGATGCGGCAGCGGTCCGCCGCTCGGATACTCACCAGGCGCACGACCCGGCGCATTGAGCGCGACATTGACGTACATGGGAATCGGATACACGGCCTTCCCGGCTTCAACGAGCGCCTGCACATAGCGGGCGTAGTGCCAAGCCGTGAACATTTCGGCTGTTGCATCGCTCTCGCCAAATACATGGCTCCAATCGCCGGTGGCGCCGCGGCCGAGCTCCTGCGGCACGGGCTCGTGAAAAGCCGAAGTCGCGGCAAGGCTGTAGTCGCGAGCCACTGGCAACATGCCAATCTCATTTTCAACCTGGATCATCACGACCGTTTCATTGCGGCCATCCATCCGGGCGAGATGCGCGAGCAGCGCGCAGAACGCACGCTGGTCCGCCTCACGGGTGGTCGCGGAAAAGGCCGACAGGATGTCGAGCCCCTGGCCATTCGGCAATTGCGCGCGAGGGAAACGCGTCTGGTCGCGCTTCACCCAGGCCGGCACGTACGTGGACATGCTGTTCTTCCAGGCGCCGAACCAAAGAAACACGAGCTTCAGTTGGTTGGCACGGGCCGCATCGATTGCCGAGTCAACCGAGCTCCAGTCGAAGTGGCCTTCCGTCGGCTCTATTAGTTCCCACGAGACGGGCGTCAGCACCGTGTTGAGATGCATCTGGCGCAGGCGAGGCCAGTGAGGCGCCATGTATGCCGCGCTGGAAGCGCTCGAGTTCCCCAGCTCGCCGCCAATGATCAACATCGGCTGACCGTTGACGATCAGGCGCCTGGCCGTTCCCTGCGGTTCGAGATGCGGGACTGCCTGCGCGGGCAGGGAGCCAAATGCAAACACCAGCCCTGCCAGCAGCCCGACAAACTGCTTCACCACTTCCGCCCCCTCGGTCTGCGCCCTACTGGTAGCGCTATCTTAGCATGGGGCGACACACGGCCGTGCCGGTGGTGAACTACCCCTGCTTCGATCGATCGTAAGCGCCGAGACCGGGCTTGTAGGTTTTCTCGTCAATGAACTGGCGGATACCTTCCTTGCGACCTTCGCCGTCGTAGAAATTCGCCGCCTCCTGGGCGCGGATCAGGTAGTCCTCCGCATTGTCGTAAGTCATCTCACCAACACGGCGGACGGCGTCCTTGGCCGCCTTCAGGGCCACAGGATTCTTCTGCAGCAAGACCCGGGCAACCGCGGTCACTCGCTCCCGCAACTGCGCGGCAGGCACAGCTTCGTTCACCAGCCCCCATTCCGCGGCAGTGCGCCCGTCAATGTTCTCACCCATGAGCGTGTGATACATCGCTCTGCGAAATGACAACAGCTCCCGGGCAACTTTTGCCGCCCCACCGCCGGGGAGAATGCCCCAGTTGATTTCCGACAAGCCGAATTGAGCTTCCTGCGCACAGAATGCCAGGTCACAGGCAAACAAAGGACCATAACCACCGCCAAAGCACCAACCATTGACCATGGCAATGGTCGGCTTCTGAAACCAACGCAATCGCCGCCACCAGCTGTAAGCCTCACGCTGCGCCTGGCGTGTGCCCGCCAATCCCTGCGCCTCGGTTTCGCGGAAATATTCCTTCAGGTCCATGCCGGCCGACCAGGCACTCCCCTCGCCCGTCAACACGAGCACGCCGACGTCCGCGCGGAACTCGATCTGATCGAGCACACGCGTCATCTGCCGGTTGAGCTTGGGACTCATGCAATTGCGCTTTTCCGGCCGGTTGAACCGCACCCACGCAACCTGATCAACCACCTCACAGGCCACGGTCTCCGATTCAGCACGCTCGCTCTGGCTCGTATCGTTGCTCATCACGATTCACTCGGGAATTGAAGTCACGCTTCGATTGCTATACAATATAGCTATTCCATGATGGGACGCAAGCGAACTCGTGAGTGTGGTGCCAGTCGACCCGTTGAAAGACCTGCCCGGTTATGCGTTGCGGCGGGCCTCTTCCGCTGCGATGCAGAAGCTGGCACGCGAGCTGGCGCCGTTGGATCTGCGGCCGTCGGACGCCAGTGTGCTGCTCGTCATCGAGGCCAATCCCAACATCACACAGAGCGAGATTGGACGGATGCTCGAAATCGCCGGTGCCAACATGGCACCTCTCGTCAGCCGCCTGGAAAAGCGGGAGCTCGTGGAGCGCCAGCCGGTTGACGGCCGTTCGCATGGACTGGAGCTGAGCGCGGCGGGCCGTGCTCTATGCGTGCGCGCGAAGAAGGTGATGAAGTCTCACGAAGACAATCTGCTGGCCAGGATTCCGCCGGCCCAGCGCGCTGCGTTTGTATCTACCCTGCAGGCGCTTTGGGATTCCGAACAGTAGCCGCGCCATGCTCCCACCTGCCCGGTTGGATTTCGTCGCGCACTTTGCGCTCGTGTCGCCCGATAAGCTGGCCGTTAACGACCTCACTCAATCGCGGCGTCTCACCTACGCCGAGCTCGAAGCGGCCGTTCGGAAAGCAACTGTTGCACTGACCAAAGCCACGGGCAATCCCAATGGGCAGAGGATCGCCGTGGTTGCCCGCAACAGAGTTGAAATGCTCATCGTGCATTTCGCCTGCATCCGTTGTGGCGCCATCTTCGTTCCGGTGAACTGGCGCCTGGCGCCCGCGGAAGTGGCGCATATCCTGGCCGACTGCCGCCCCGCTCTCATCATCGCCGAGCCTGAGTTCGATGGGTTGGTGGACAGCCATGACTGTCCTCGACTGGCGTTCGACGCCATCGAGGCAGAACTCGCAGCTGCCCCGCCCCCACGGCACACACCGTCGCCCGACACGCCCATCACCCTTCTCTACAGCTCCGGAACCACCGGCAAATCAAAGGGCGTGATCATCACGCTGCTCAACGCTTTTGCGAGCTCACTCAATCTCTCACTGGATATGCACTGCAGCGCTGACAGTGTGTTCCTCTGTGACATGCCTTTTTTCCATACGGCTGGCTTGTTTGCTGCCGCGCGCACTCCGCTGATGGTAGGCGGTACCGTTCTGATCAGTCAGAAGTTCGATGCGCCCGTGACCTATGAACGGTTGAGTGATGAAAGCCTGGGCGTCACTCACTATTTCTGTGTCACCCAGATGGCCATGTTGATGCGGCAGTTGCCCGGATTTGACGGCCGGCGACTGGCGCGGCTCACGGCTCTCATTACCGGCGGGGCTCCCAATCCGGAAGCGCACATCCGCCGTTGGCTGGATGACGGTGTCACCATGGTCAATGCATGGGGGATGAGTGAGATCGGGTCGGGGACCTCGCAACCGCTCGGTAATCCGCAGCGTCTGCTGGCCAACCCCAGCGCGATCGGGTTGCCACATCTGACCCTCGAGATGAAGCTGATGACATCCGATGGACAGGAAGCGGCAACTGGAGAGCCCGGCGAAATCTGGGCCCGTGGCTGGAGCGTTACGCCAGGTTACTGGGAGCGGCCTGACCTGAATGAGCAAGCGTTCGTGGACGGTTGGTTTCGTACTGGTGATATCGCTGTACGCGATGAGTCAGGCGCATTCACGCTGATCGATCGAATCAAGGACATGTATATCTCCGGCGGAGAGAACGTGTATCCAGCGGAGATAGAGGCCGTGATCGTCGAGCTGGCAGGTGTCAGCGACGTTGCTGTTTTCGGAGTGCCACACGAGACGTGGGGCGAAACCGGAGCCGCACTGGTCGTGATCCGCGCAGGCTCGCAGCTCGATGCAGCGGCAATTGCAGCTCATTGCAGCGCGCGCCTGGCGCGCTACAAGGTGCCGCGGCATGTTGAGGTTGTTGCCAGCCTTCCCAGAACCGCATCCGGGAAGATCCAGAAACACCTGTTGCGCGCGTCTTACCGACCGTAACGGACTGTCTGGCCTCGGCCCCTCAATTCGCCGCGACCTTCGCGGGCGCGTGCTTCTGCTCCTTGATCCAGGAGTTGGTGCGCGAATCCAGCAGATCCAACGGCAGCACGCCGCCGTTCAATATCTCGTCGTGGAACGCCTTGACGTTGAACTTCGGACCCAACTGCTGGGTGGCGCGCCCGCGCAACTCGCGGATCTCGAGCTGTCCGAGCTTGTAGGCCAGCGCCTGGCCCGGCCAGGCAATGTAGCGATCGGTTTCAGCCTGGATGGTGGGCTCATCCACCGCATCGGCTTTGCGGAAGAACTCGACCACCTGGTCGCGGGTCCACCCCTTGGAGTGAATACCGGTGTCGACAACCAGTCGGACGGCGCGAAACAACTCGCTGGAGAGACGGCCATAATCGCTGACAGGGTCCGTATAAAAGCCGACTTCCTTGCCCAGTTGCTCCGAGTACAACGCCCAACCTTCCACATAACCCGAATTGCCGCCGTGCTTACGGAATTGCGGCAGGTTGGGCAGCGTCTGGGCCACTGACAATTGCATGTGATGGCCTGGGACGCCCTCGTGATAGGCGGTCGCCTCGTCGTCAACCAATGAGCGGTGCTCGACGTTGGCGACGGCAACAACAACACGTCCGGGGCGTTTGCCGTCAGGAGTGCCAGTCTGGTAGTGCGTGGCATTGCCGGGCTCGAAATCCGGCATCGGCTCAACAGTGACCGGCGCTGTCGGCACAAAGCCAAACAGGTCGGACAGCTTCGGCTGCATTTGCGCTATATACCTGCGGAAATCATCGACGATGACCTCCGCCGACTTCGGCCGATACTGGGGGTTGTTCTTGATCGAGGCGCGGAAGGATTCGAGGTCGTTGAAGCCTGCCTTTTTCGCGACGGCGAGCATCTCGCCCTGGATGCGGTCGATTTCCTTCAAACCGATCTGGTGAATCTGCTCCGGCGTGAGCTTGCTGAGCGTAGTCCGGCTGCGGATGTCGTTCAGGTAGCGCTTCTCACCGCCGGGCAGAGAAGTAACGGCCAGCGTCGTACGGCCAAAGGGAGCGTACTGCTCGGAAATGAAGCTGGCGAATGACAGGTATGACGGCAGCACTTCATTGACCACCGTTTCGGTGATCACTCGCGTGAGCCGCTGCCGCTCTTCCGGCGAAATGCTGGCCGGATACTTCCTGGTGGGCAGCACGAACGGATCCGCTGCAATCACACCCAGGCACTGAGCCGGCACCCTCTCCAACAGGAAACGCACCGGCATGAGCCCGTCGTTCTTGCCCGCTCTCAAGACTTCTTCAGTCTGAGCGAACATGCGCGGGATCTGGTGCAGCCGCGAGATGTAGTCCTCGTACTGCTTCAAAGTGTCAAAAGGCACGGCCAGCGCCAGATCGGCCAGTTGCGTGTGCGGCCCGCTCATCTGGTTGACGGGCATTTCAAATTCCTTGAAATCGTAGTCGGCGATGCGCTGCTCGAGCATCCGCGCCATCACCTGGTGAGACAGCACGTCCTGCTCGGGAAACCCGGAGGTGGAAATGGCGTTCAGCCGTTTCAGGAATGACTGGTTACGGTCGTTTGCCGCGTTGATGGCCGAGAGGGAAACATCGTCCAACTGGTCGTTGTAGCGATAATCACCGAAGGCCGTGGCGCGCTCCGGATGCGCCTTCAGATCCGACTCATATTGCTCATCAAAGAGCGCGTTCTGCGCGGCGAGCCGATCCGCGACCGGGTTGGCCGCCAGCGCCCCCGTGCACAGCGTCCAGGCCACGAGTCCCATCAGAATGTGTTGGTTTCGCATTGAGACTTCTTCGCAAATTGCTGAAACGATCCCCCCATGATACTCCTATATAAGACTTATAAGACTGGGATTGCCGCGGTGATGGGGGTGAGGCCGGCCTCAGGTAGCCGTCACTGGGCCAGCGGTTTTTGGAGTGAGTGGACCTGAACATGGCCGCGGGCGGCCACTATGGTGAGACCATGAGCAGCACTACATCGATCCAGACTTCCGCCGCCAGTCCCCAGCTCTCCGGTCTGGGGCTGGTTCTCGCTGGAGGACTGGTGGGCGGAGCCCTCGATCTGACCTTTGCGTTTCTGTACTACGGGCCATCGGGGGCCACTCCCCTCCTCATCCTCCAGTTCATCGCCAGCGGCGTACTCGGCCAAGGGTCCTTCCAGATGGGTCTGGAAAGTGCCGCCCTTGGGGCCTTTTTTCACTTCTTCATCAGCCTGTGCGCGGCGGCGATCTACTATTTCGCGAGCCTGCGCTTCTCGTTCCTGACGCGCCGGATGCTCATTTCGGCAGTTGTTTTCGGCATCCTGGTCTTTCTGACCATGCGGCTCGCGGTGCTGCCGCTGTCGGCCGTGAAGTCCGGCCACATGAAGATCAGCAGCATCATCGGCGAGCTGTGCTCGCACATGTTCCTGTTCGCGATCCCCATCGCCTACGCCGCCAGGCGCGCCGCCACCCGCCGCGGCAGCTAGAAATCCCGCTCGCATCGCCGACTACTGTCGGTGGCGCCGCCTTTGCCCGATCGCGCACAGTCGCGGTTTCGGATCCGAAACCGCCATGCCTGTCCCGCAAATCGGAAGCGCGCCATCGACGAGCACAAACGACCTGCTTGGACGCATCGTGTCCATCCTGGACGGCGCACGCGGGCAAGTGGTGCGCGCTGTGAACCAGTCCATGATCACGGCTTACTGGCACATTGGGCGCGAGGTGGTCGAAGAGCTTCAACGCGGCAATCAGCGGGCAGATTATGGCAGGGCGTTGATCGGACGGTTGGCTGAACAGTTAACCGCTCGGTACGGCAAGGGGTTTTCAGCAACCAATCTCGCCTACTTTCGCCAGTTTTACCTGGCGTACCGAGACCGAATTCTCCACCCACCGGGTGGAGAATTGGCCGCTGCCTTCAACCCCAATCTGACCTGGTCACACTACAGATGCTTGATGCGAGTGACCGATCCCGAAGCTCGGCACTTCTACGAGGCCGAAGCAGTGCGTGCCAATTGGTCGCGCCGTGACTTGGATCGTCAGATCAGCAGCCTTTTTTACCAGCGAATGCTTATCAGCAGTGCCGACAAAACCGCCCTCGAGGCCCGTCACCAATCGCCTCAGGCACTGAGGCCAGTGGATGTGCTCAAAGACCCTTACGTTTTCGAATTTCTCGACCTGCCGCACACTCCGCAGTTGCACGAAAGCCAGCTGGAAGTCGCCATCGTTACCCGTCTTCAACATTTCCTGCTGGAGTTGGGCCGCGGCTTTTCGTTCGTAGCCCGGCAGCATCGCATTCGCTTTGGCGACAGGGATTTCTACATTGACCTCGTCTTCTATAACTTCCTGCTGAGGTGCGTCGTCCTGGTGGATCTCGAGATCGGAGAGCTCACACACCAGGATATCGGTCAAATGGATGGGTACGTCCGCGTGTATGAAGAGCGCCATCGGCGCGACGGTGACAACCCTACTATTGGGCTGATCCTGTGCTCGGAGAAGAACGAAGCGGTTGCTCGCTATTCCGTCCTGAACGAAAGCCAGCAATTGTTCGCATCGCGCTATCGCTTCACGCTCCCGAGCGAAGAAGACCTGCGGGTGGAATTGCTGCGCGAACGGGCCCTGATCGAAAACCAGATGCGCACTGCTTAGGGGACGACCCCAGAGATCCAACCCTCCATCCTGAACGCGGCAGCGTTGAGCCCATAGAATGGGTCAACGCTTTCACTGGCCGCCGCATGACCTCGTTCTGGTCCAAGCTCATCCCCATTCTGGGCACGGTCGTTCTGGCCGCAGCTGTTTCGTTGCCTATGGGCTCCTTGCTGGCCGTGATCTGTCTGCTCACACTCGCGGGAACCGTCGTATGTGCCGTACACCACGCCGAGGTGGTGGCGCATCGAGTCGGCGAACCGTTTGGGACGCTGGTGCTGGCGCTGGCTGTCACGATCATTGAGGTCGCCCTCATCGTCTCGATCATGCTGTCCGGCGGACCGGAGACGGCCGCCGTTCCGCGGGACACCGTGTTCTCCGCCATCATGATCATCTGCAACGGCCTCATCGGGCTGTGCCTGCTCATTGGCGGCATCCGTTACCGCGAGCAATCCTTCAACATCGGCGGCGCCAACGCAGCCCTCGCCACGTTGATCGCACTCACGACCCTTTCGCTCGTGCTGCCTACATTCACCACGAGCTCCGCGGGTCTCACCTACTCACCCTCGCAGCTGGCGTTCGCGGCGATCGCATCCCTGGTCCTCTGGGGCATGTTTGTATTTGTACAAACCATCCGCCACCGCAATGATTTCCTGCACGTGGCCGACGGCGAAGACGAGAACACCCCCGCCGCGCCGCCCACCAACCGGAAGACCTGGGTGAGCTTCGGGTTCCTCAATCTCGGTCTGGTGGTAGTGGTGGGGCTCGCGAAAATGCTCTCACCGAGCATCGAGGCCGCGGTGGTCCGGGCCGGAGCGCCTCAGGCCACCATCGGAGTGCTCATTGCGGTGTTGGTGCTACTGCCCGAAACGATGGCCGCCATCCGCGCGGCCATGGTCAATCGGCTGCAGACCAGCCTCAACCTGGCTCTCGGTTCGGCGCTCGCCAGCATCGGACTGACGATCCCGGCGGTCGCACTGACGTCCCTGCTCCTCGGCACACCGTTACAACTCGGGCTGCAGGCCAAGGACCTCGTGCTTCTGACCCTGACATTCCTGGTGACTTCCATCACGCTCGTGACCGGTCGTACATCGGTCATGCAGGGTGCAATTCACGTCGTTATTTTCGCCGCATTCCTGTTCCTGACGCTCATTCCGTGAGCGCCCGCGACGCGGACGACTGAGGCGGCTCGTCCGGCTCCGGTTGTTCTTCCAACTCAGTGACGTTCGTCCCATCGAGCACCACTCTCGAGTCGTAAATCACAACCCGATCTCGGCCGGAACGCTTGGCCTGATACAGTGCCGTATCGGCGTGTGCCAGGAGTTGCCGCAATTCGTGACCGGAGGCGGCGGAGGCGGATATCCCGAAGCTCGCGGACACCTTCGATTCAGCTCCAACGGAGCTGGCCACGATGCCGGCGATGGCCATACGCAACTGCTCGGCGCGCTGCCAGGCCTGGTCCACGCTGACACCGGGCAACAGGATGCTGAATTCCTCTCCGCCGAAACGCCCGAACAGGTCCTCCGGGCCCAGGTGCTGGCGACACTTGGCAACAGTCTGTTGCAACACGTAGTCGCCCATGGCGTGCCCATGACGGTCGTTGATGGATTTGAAATGATCCAGGTCGAACAGAATGATGCACAGCTCCTGGACGGTCTTGCGACCGTGCTCCAAGGCGCTTTCGGCCTGCCCGATGAAATGCGGCCGGTTGCTGATACCGGTGAGGCCATCGAGGCGCGACACGGTCATGAAATGCAACTGGGAGCGCTTGACCTTGTAGGCCCACAGTCCGACGAAGGCGAGAATCGTGATCAGTAACGTAATGTAAAGGCGGCTGTTCTCGACGGCCTTGGCGCCCAGCTCTTTCTGCAGTTGCAGAACCCGCTTCTGCTCATTCAGGGCCGCCACCTGCAGCTTGTCGGCCAGGTTCTCGTGAACGACTTTCTCATACGCCAGCTGGCGGGCACTCACCTCGTCCAGGGATCCCTTGTCGGCTGCGACATATTTCTCATGCAGAGCCAGGGCCGCCTTGAAATCACCCTGCTCTTTGGCGATGTCGTACAACACGCCCAATGCACGGGACGCGGTCGTCGAAAACTGGCTCTTCGCCGCGAGTGAGTCGGTTGCATGCTTCTGCGCCAACGCAATCATCCCTTTCCTGTGATAGGCGTCAGCCAGCAGAGCATCGAACTCGGCGATGAGGCGTACGAACTGAGTTTGGACGACTTGATCGTAATGGTCTTTCAGGAGCGCGATGGCCTCGTCGAGCCGGTCCTGACTGATATAGAGCTTCGCAATGTGAGTATTGATCTCGTTCGCGTAGCCATATTCACCCCGCTTTTCACAGGACGCGATCACCGACTGGACTTCCGCATCCACGCTCTGCAGACGGCCGCTTTCGTACAAGGCAGCCATTTTCTGCTGGCCGCCCCGGCACACGCCCCGGTCCGCCCAGTTTTCATCCATCGTGACCTGCGAATAGCGCAGGCTGAGATCGGTCTGACCGACTGCCCGATACAACTGCGCGGCATTCATCATGGCCTGCTCGCGGGCGCCTTTGTCAGCCACCCGCGGCAGCAGTTGCACCAGCCGGTCCAGCTCCCCGTACGCCGCGTCGTAGTCTCTCAGAACCTCCTCCACGTTCATGAGAGTCGAGCGGGCGCGAAACTGGAGCGTTACGTCACGCGCCTGGGAAATGAGCTGCTTCAAAGTCCTCAGCGCGACGTCGTTCTCACCTTCGACTGCCGCGTTCCAACCCTTCAGGTAGCTCAGATATTCCTTCTGGCTGCCTGAGAGTCGGGCCGAGCGCGATGACAGGGAATTGATGATTCCCAGGAACTCCGGGCGATTGCTGCTCTTGATGCTGTCGGCCTTCTGCAGCAGCCGGGTCGCGTCATCCGGCGACGCGGCCAGCGCACAGGTTGTAACCAACAGCAACGCCGCGAAGGCGGCCCCCGGGCGAAATCGCCGAGGATTATTCCTCGTCTTCATCCTCAGACTCTTCCTCTTCGTCCTGCTTGCCGTCGCCCTCGTCCTCGTGTTCCTCTTCTTCCTCCTCGGGCGCATTGATCATGCAGCAGATATTGTGGGTGGCGCCAAGGAGGGATTCGAGCACACCCTGATCCGCTCCCAGCAGGGCTGTCCGCACGTCGGGCGCGAGGCCCGCCTCAATCAGCGCCGCCTCCCGAGCCTCGTCCGTTGTATGGCGCCACTGCGCATCGCGGCCCCATTGCTCGATAACATCAATTAAGTTCGACATCGATTGCGTTCCTGGTTAATGGTGCGGACCACACTAACTTACCGGATTTGTTGTCGGTGTTGTATGACACGTGTCGAGACTGACGGGCATCGGGCTTGCCGAAAGCGCCAATACCGATTGTTCAGGCGGTCGTGCGCATATCGAGCTCAGTCAGCCACTCCCGCACAGTTGGATCTGCCTGCAGCTTCGACCCCGGAGGAATGACCAGGGTCATATGCATATCGACATCCGCCGCCGGCAGATCACGCAATAGTAACCGCTCGATCCGGGGCTGGTGCATGGGCAGCGTCACAGCCTTGTAAAGAATGACCTCGTGGCCGGGGTCGTAATCCCGTGCCAACACGTCGACCAGCACCTGCCGATAGGCAGGACCCGTCGCGAAGCGCGCCAGGGAGCGGTCACCTGCAACACCGATCTGCCACAGCACCAGGTACGCGGAAGTATCGATCCGGCGCCGATAGAGCATGTACTGGCTGGCCTCATAGTGCTGGCAGCCATATTTCCCCGGATCGATACCCAGATCGGCATAGAGGCAATCTTCAGCCGAAACACCGGGCTCCATGTGGGCGGAGTAACCCTCGCGCCGGGCCATCTCGATTGCTTTGTGGGTCGGTACGGCAAATACGCCCGGGTGGCCATAGAAGGCACCACAGACCTTCTTGCCGGCACGGACCTCCATCAGCATGGCGTCCACCATCTGCTGATAGGTTTCGCTGCGCGGCTTGCCTTCCCGATAGAAGGATTGAAGGCTGCGGACGTCGGGATGCATCTTGGCCAGCCAGAGCTCGATGACTCCGTCCGACGTGCCCGTAAACACAACATCGGCGTTGTCGATGTAGCTGCGCGCCAATGGTGTGATGTGGGAACCGAGCGTCATGCCGATTCCCACGCAGACCAGGCTTCCTGAACGACTCATGTGCGCCCTCGTGGCAACAATGCGACGCAGGTTAAGCGCAACCCGCTACCCCGGCAACCCGGTCGCCACCCCGGGGCCCTGGACTTTAGTCCAGGTTCGTTACTGTCGCATGGCGAACGTGACGCGGAAGGGATAGCAGGAGCTGACTGCCCGGCCATCCTCGGTGCTCGCCCGGTAGTGACCCGAGCCCGCCCTGGCCAACTTCAGCGCGCCCTGGTCGAGGCCCGAGAAACCCGAAGTCTGCACGAGTGTTGGATCGCCGGTCAGCCTGCCCCGGTCGTCGGTGCACACTCTGACTGTTGTGCTTCCGGTGACTCCCTGGCGGATCATCGCTGGCGGATAGTAGTCGTCCGTGTTGGGGAAGTTTTTGCCCGGACCGCCCATAACCCGGTTGACCACAGTTGGTTGCGTTACTGTGGTTACAACCGGCAGGACCTGAGGTTGCTCCCGCGGAGCCACAATATCCGGGGCGGTGCTGTCGTCAATCCTCGGCACATTCACGAGAGGATCGATCCTGGGGATCTGCTTCTGGAATTGCGGCAGGTCCGGCAGCGGCGGTGGCGCCTCCGGTGTTTTGGGTTGAGTTGGATACATGGTGATCGGCGGGGCAAGCTTCGTCATCACCGTATGGACGAGCCCGGTCGCAAACCCGTAAATAATCACTGCGTGCAGAGCGAGAATGCCCAGAACGGCGACGGACCGGCGCGAAAGGAATGAATAATCAGGTGGCGTGTAACCACTCGCGGCAATCGTCGCGCCGCTGGCGCTGGCCGTCGCAACCTTGGGCTCCAGGTACTCGTGCGCAATTACGTGCGTCGCCCAATAGCAACCGACGCCAAAGCGCAGCCGGGCCAAACTACTCTTGCGCTCTTCAAAATCAGCTGACCACTCCTCCTCCAGCCGCTGCGCCAGCGACGCCGGCGCCTGGCGGGCAGCGTGTTGAACCAGAGAACGTGCAATTCCATCTACGAGGTTGTTTTTCATGTTGCTAGGACCCCCCGGCCGAAGCTTGCGAAGACCTCACTTGCCCGTGCAAGTCCACTCGGTGTCAGCCGATAAAGCCGGCGCCGCGGGCGGCCGACGCTCGCGGGATCGACGGCTTCCCACCGGCTGACAAACCATCCAGCTGATTCGAGTCGCAGGAGAATGGGATACAAGGTTCCGGAGGCGAGCCCGCTGCGTTTCTGCACATCGGACCCGGAGAGCTCGTCAGTGGGGCTCTCGAGGAAGGCTTCCAGCGTGCGAAGGGTCTGGAGAGACATCCGCACGGAACGTTCTTGCTTACCCATGATCGTAACTCTACATAGGGTCCCTGGCGGCTGCAAGCTTTTTATCGGTCGGTATCAGGGCACGAGCACGGCCGCCCCGTTCAATGCGCCCCGCCGCAGATTCTCCAGCGCCTCGTTTGCGCGCGTGAGGCTGTAGGTTTCAACTCTCGGGCGCAACTCAACCCGGGCCGCGAGCTCCATGAATTCCGAGCCGTCCCGACGCGTCAGGTTGGCGACGGAGCAGATGGATCGCTCGCCCCACAGGAGCTCGTAGGGGAAGCTCGGGATATCACTCATGTGAATACCCGCGCAGACGACTCGCCCCCCTTTGCGTGTAGCTCGCAAGGCAGCCGGCACCAGGGCCCCCACCGCCGCAAAAATGATCGCCGCATCCAGGGGCTCTGGAGGCGGTTCGTCGGAGCTTCCGGCCCAGGCGGCGCCCAATGAGCGCGCAAACCGCTGACTCTCAACATCACCGGGGCGCGTGAAGGCGAAAACCTGACGTCCTTCTGATCGGGCGACTTGCGCAAGCAGATGAGCTGACGCACCGAAGCCATACAAGCCCAGATTCATTGCATCACCAGCGGCACGATAGGCCCTGTACCCTATCAATCCGGCGCACAAAAGCGGCGCAGCCTCGGCAGCTGAATATCGCTCGGGCAAGCGCAAGCAATAGCGGGCATCGGCCACGGCATATTGCGCATAACCGCCATCGAGCGTGTACCCGGTGAAGCGGGCAAACTCACACAGGTTCTCTTTTCCCGCCTGGCAGTAACGACATTTGCCGCAGGTGTAACCGAGCCAGGGCACACCCACTCGATCGCCCACCGAAAAGCCGGCTGCCGCGGGTCCAACCGCATGCACGCGGCCGACAATTTCGTGTCCCGGAGTAACCGGATATCGGATGTCAGGCAGCTCGCCGTCCCGAAGATGCAGGTCGGTGCGGCAGACTCCGCAGGCCAGTACTTCCAACAACACCTGGCTGTCGCGCGGTACGGGCCGAGGAATCGAATCGAGCGATAGCGCGCGCCCTGCCGCATCGAGGCGCATGGCTGACATGGTGTCGCTCAAGTTCGGAAATCCTCCACTGTCCCCGCGGCCGCTACGGCAGCGGATTCGTCGCAAACCTCGCAAAGTAGCTGCTCTGTTTCCACTTCGGCCTGGCCTGCTGGTCCGCGACGTGTACGGCCAGCTGATACACCAGCTTGGTATAAGCCTCAGCGGCACCCAGATCAACAGGCTGGTCGAGGTCGTCCGCTTGAGCGTGATAACGCTGGGAGAACCATTCCTTGCGCGTGGCCTCTTGCGGCGTGCCGGTAGCTGGGGACATCTGCAACATGATCGCCGGCGTTCCTTTCCGCACGAAGTTGTACTGGTCGGAACGTACGAACACCAGGTGGTCCGGCTCCGGGTCGGGGACGAGCTTCACACCCGATTTTGCCGCAACCTCCCGAACGTCATCACCCAATGTGCTGTCGTCAGCTCCAAACCCGACTACGTCGTGCAGCGGATAGAGAGGCAGGAACATGTCGGTGTTGATATCCGCGATCAGGTGGCCTGCGTGACTGGTTGGATGAGCGGCAAAATAGCGCGAGCCCAGCAGCCCCTTTTCCTCAGCGCAGACCGCGAGGAAGAGGATGGAGCGTCGGGGCTTTGCCTTGGAGGCATTGAACATGTGCGCGCTCTGCAGGAGGGTCGCTATTCCTGAAGCGTCGTCCATTGCGCCGTGGAAAATCCCGTTGCCATGATCGGGCTTGCCGGTACCGAGGTGATCCAGGTGTGCCGACAAGACGACTGCCTCAGGCGCCAGTGCCGGATCGCTGCCAGGCAGCTCACCAACAACGTTGACTGAAGTCAGCGGCGCGACCTCTGCTTCGACGTGTGCGTCGATGGTCGTCGCCAGCTTCAGGTGAGGCAGCGGTTTGTGGGCATCCGCCAGCGCCACCAGCCCCTCGAAGGTTTTACCCGAGCCGGCAAACAACATCTCAGCCTTGCTCTCGTCAAAGGAGGTACCGAACATTTCACCCTGGTAGCGCCGCAGACCCTTCTCCGCCAGCACCATGCCAGGTTGAGTCCCGGCCGCCTTCTGCCGGGCCCAGGGCACTTCCCGATTCTTCGGGGTGCCGATCTGCATCACACCGACAGCGCCGGCGCTTTCCAGATAATGCGGCAGCACCTCGGCAATCGCATGCGCGCGATGCGCGCCTGCAATCGACTCCGGCCCGCCCACGATGAACACCACGATGGTCCCACGAACATCCAGGCCGGCGAAATCGTCATAGCCTTCCTCGGGAAGGTGAATGCCATAACCCGCGAACACGAGCGGCGCCCTGGTCTGTTTCCGCTGCAGAATGCCCGGGCTGAGCACGAGAGCCTCACTCACATCGATGGGTGCAGCCTTTCCCGATGTCAACATCACCCTGGAGGACGCAGTTTGAATCGTCTGCACCTCGAATTTGACATCCTGGAAATAGCCATCGGTTCCAGCGGGCTTCAAACCCTCCCGCGCGAACACGCCGGCGACATAGTCCGCTGCCTTGCGATAGCCGGGACTGCCCGTCAGGCGGCCCTGAAAATCATCGGAAGCGAGGGTCCTGATATGCGCCCACCAGGGGCTGTTGTTCTTGTCGAGCACGGCCGAGTGGGCGGCGGCCATTAAAAATGCACTCGACAGCAGGAACGCCAGGACGCGGTACGGAAATCTCATGAGCCCCTCTTCCTTGTTATACGACCGATATGGGCAGTGTAGCCGGTCCGGGCTAGAATCGTCCCGATGACCGACTTTAGCCCCTGTGTCCACAAAGGCGCCCTGCATTGAGCTCTGTCGCGCGATTTGAGCTCGTGCTCATGCTGTTGACCGCAGTGATCATCCTGGAGCTGATCGCCCGCCGGTTCCGCATGCCACCCGCGGCCGCCTTCATTCTGGGCGGAATCACGCTCGCGCTGATACCCAGCGCACCCGACATCGAGCTGGATCCGGACCTCGTGCTCGTCCTGTTTCTGCCGCCGTTGTTGTTGTCGGGCGCGTACTTCACCGTGTGGCGCGACTTCCGGGCCAACCTGCGAATCATCCTCCAGCTCGCAATCGGGGCCGTCGTTTTCACCACGGCGGCCGTGGGAGTGGTGGTTCATTGGATGGTGCCCAGCCTGCCCTGGTCTGCGTGTTTCGCGCTCGGCGCGATCGTGTCGCCACCGGATGCGGTCGCGGCGAAGGCCGTTCTGCAACGAATTTCGCTGCCACCCAGAGTCACTGTTCTGCTCGAGGGTGAAAGTCTCGTCAACGATGCCACCGGCCTGGTCCTGTTTCGTTTTGCGGTAGCCGCCGCGCTGACGGGTACTTTCAGCGCGAGCAGCGCAGTGGCCACCTTCGGTGCGCTGGCCATTGGCGGCATTGCTGTTGGTATGGCGTTCGGATGGCTCGTAACCCGCTGGCTGCACCGCGTGCAGGATCCAACACTGGCCATCCTGACCACCTTTCTCGTTGCCTGGGTGTCCTACATCGTAGGCGAGCATCTGCATGTCTCCGGCGTGCTGAGCACGGTCACGTGTGGCCTGGTCATGGGATGGACACAACATACCGTGTTGACCGCAGCAACGCGCACGCAGGCCGGAGCGGTCTGGGAGGTCGTGACCTTCGTTCTGGAGTCCCTGATCTTCGTGCTGATCGGTTTGTCCCTGCGCGGCGTCCTGTCGCGGCTCGGTGGCAACGTTCATGCCCTCGACAGCCTGATCCCCGCCGGGCTCGCTACCATTGGCACAGTCATCATCGCCCGCTTCATCTGGATCGTTCTTGGGACGTACATCCCCCGAGCGCTCGTGCCCTCCCTGCGGCGTAGCGATCCCTATCCACCCCTCGCCATTCCCATCATCATGAGTTGGGCGGGAATGCGCGGCGTGGTCAGTCTCGCCGCCGCGCTCGCATTACCTCAGGATTTCGTCGGGCGCGATTTTCTACTGGCAACGACGTTTGCCGTCATCCTCGTCACCGTGCTGGTGCAAGGTTCGACCCTCGGCCCATTGATCCGGTGGCTGCGCCCTGAAGGCTTCAAGATCCTCCACGGCGATACGCTGCACGAACATGAGGCACGCGCGCGGATGGCGGCAGCACAGCTGGCTGAAGTGGAAAAGCACTCGCTCCAGCCGGACCACAGCCACAAACATCCGCGCCTGGTGGAGCAATACACCTACCGCGCCAGGGCAACCGCCCGCTTCAGTGAATCAAACGGCTCGCTGATTCAACACAAGCGCGAGCATTTCCACGTGGTCCTGGCGGCGATTTCCGCCGGCCGGACGGAAATCCTACGCTTGCACAGCGCGGGCTCCATTCACGATTCGGTGCTCCATATCCTGGAGCACGACCTCGATCTCGAAGAGATGTCCGCGCGGCGCCACCTGGGCGAGCCGGGCTGATGTGCCCGGCCTGCCGCTTCAGGCGAACATTATTGAAAGCAGGGCCTTCTCAGTGCTTCGGCGCCACCAGCGCGAAGAACGCGCCCTGCGGGTCAGTGCACTGAATGATGTACATCGGTCCCGGTACCTCGTGCGGGCCATTGACCACCTTGCCGCCCGCTGATTTGACACGCTCAGCGGCCGCATCAATGGCAGGTACATTGAAATAGTAGCCCCAATAAGGGTGCGGAATTACCGCCGGTTTCGTCATCATGCCACCCACGGGGTCAGCGCCAGTGGCGAACAGTTGATAGAAGCAGCCCGGTCCCATCTCGTGCGCGGGTCCTTTGGTCCAACCAAACATCTTCTCGTAGAACGAGAAGGCGGACTGCCACTCGCCCGCGTACAACTCCCGCCAACCGATGGTGCCGGGAGTGCCAAAGGGAGGCTCTTTGTGGGGTTCGGTGGACAACCCGCGCGCAATCAGAAATCCCGCGCCCTGCGGATCGGAAACCACGGCAAAACGGATGATCCCGGGAATCGTCATCGGTCCCTTGTGGACGGTTCCACCCTCGCGCTTCAGCTTTTCGGCCGCCGCGTCCACATCATCCGCGGCGATGTATCCCATCCACGCGGGCGGGACGCCATGCTGGGCGGCATCCTCTGGAATGGGCATCAGCCCGGCCACTCCCTGTCCATTCACTGTGAAGAGACTGTATTCCCGACCCTCGGCGTCGGCTTTCTGAACGCCCCACCCCACGACGTGGCTGTAAAACTTCGCCGCTGCCTGGGTATCGGTTGTCATGATGTCGTACCAGAAGAATTGCCCTTGCATCGCTGAATACTCCTGTGAGAAGCCCATTTCCCCCAAGGACGGATGAGGCGGACCCGGGCCGACAGGTGCGATGCTTTTTTACGGAGCAGGTATTGGGGCGGGTTCGCCGGGAGCCCGCCGCCGCATCTTGACCGGCGCCGTCTCGGGCAACTGAAACAGCGCGATGAGCCCGATGATGACGCCACAGAACATGTACCACGCCGGCGCGAGCGGGTTACCCGTCGCGCGGATCAGCCACGCCACGAGGAACTGGGCCGAGCCTCCGAACACCGAGATGGCGAGCGCATAGATCAGCGCGATTCCGCCTGAGCGTACCCGCTGCGGCAACGACTCGGTGATCGCCACGATGACAGTCGCGGACGAAATCGTGGATATGCAAGCCAGCAGCCCGCAGGCAAGGTACAACGCGGCGCCGGTACGCAGTTGGTCCAACATCCAGAAGGTCGGAAACACCGCCACAGCCAGGAACAGCCACGGAATGATCATGACCGGCTTGCGGCCGAACCGGTCCGACAACCAGCCGCCCAGGGAGTCGCAAACCACGCCACTGAGACCGATGACCGCCGTGGCCCCGAACGCGATTTTCGCCGGCATTCCCAGGTTCACGCTGGCGTAGGTCGTCATGTATTCGAGCAGATAGTTCGTTGTGGTCGCAGTGCTCAACAGGACCAGGCCCAACACCACGATCCGGGCGTAGCCTGTTGGCGGCGGACCGTCGACCTCGGGCACTGACGGTTTCAATGTTTCATCCATTCGACGCCGCATGGCCAGACCGAACGGGATGATGCAGGCACCCAGCAACAAGGCAACACGCCAACCCCAGGCATCCAGAGCTGCCGTGTCCAACACGCTGGCGAGACCTACACCCACGAGCCCCGCCACAAAAACTGCAAAATCGGCGCTCGTTGCCTGGAGCGAAACATACAAACCGCGCCGCAGCGGCGGCGCGGCTTCCATCAGGAACGCGGTGGCTCGGCCCCACTTCCCACCGAGAGCAAACCCCTGCACCAGGCGCAGGATGATCGCGAGGATCGGAGCCAGAATACCAATGGAGGCGTAGGGTGGGATGAGCGGCAGACCGATGACACCCACGCCGATCAGAAAGAACGAAAGCAGCATGGCCGGCTTGCGGCCGACGCGATCGCCGAACCGCCCGATCACCAGGGCGCCCAACGGGCGGGACAGGAATCCGACACCGAACGTGGCCAGGGATGCCAGCAGGCTGGTGCCCGGCGTGTCGGAAGGAAAGAACGCGCGGCCTATCTGGGATGCAAAAAACGCATAGGTCACGAAATCGTAGTATTCGAGCCCGTTACCCGCGACGACCGCCAGCACCTGCTTCAGCGGCGGATGTGCCGGGATGGGAACGGTTTCCAAGCGGAGCCCTTATTGTTGCTTAGGGCTCCATGAAACCATAGCCGGCCCGGGGCCGCATTCAGAATTTCACGTGTCCGTAGAGCCCGAAAGTCCGCGGCTGGTTGGTGATGTATCCCACGCGCGCGCTGCGGCCCCGCTCGTAGTCCAGCGCCAACCGGGCCGTTTTGTCCCAGACATTATTGACGTAGAAGGCCGCTTCCCACTGGGCATTGCGCACGCCAAACCGGACATTGCCCAGGGAATAGCTAGGCAACTCCGCGTTGAAATTGATCTGGCTGGTCGTCAGCGGCCCGCCGTAGGGAATCAACCGCGCCGCATTCGGCGAGGACCCGCCGATGGATCCAAACCCATCCTCTTCATTCTCGAACTGTGAAAACGACGAGCCGATGTACTGCACCGTGGCCGTCGCGAAGAAATCCCGATCGGATGAAACGGGCAGTGTGTAACCGAGAACGCCGACAGCCTGGAACTGCGGTGCGGTGGGCAACCGGTTGCCTGACGCGAGGCCTCCCACGACGACCTGCGTTCCATCCGGGAGAGTCGAGACCACGGACGATTTCAACTTCGCATTGACGTACGTCGCCGAGATTCCAAAATCCCAGTTGGAGGTGGGCCGGGCGAACAACTCGGCTTCGATACCTTCGCTACGCGCCTTGGGTACGTTGAAAACGATACGCGAGGAGCAGGTTCCGGCCGTAGTCGTGGCCTGCAGGTCCTTGATGTCGTCATAGAACGCGGAGACATTCAATGTCAGGCGCTGTTGGAGGAAGCGCATCTTTGCGCCCACCTCGTAATTCCAGTTGTGCTCGTCCTTCCAGTTCTTCTGGCCACCGAAAACGGCAATGTCCTGCGGTGAGCACAGCGGGATGTTGATAGGGTCATTGATGCCACCCAGGCGAAATCCGCGTGCCGCCTGGACGTTGAACTGCATGTCCTCATCGACCTTGTAACTGACGATGGCCCGCGGCGAGAAGCCATGAGAGGACGTGTCTCCCGGGACGCCCCCAGGAGGCGTTGGGCTCGCGAATACACCGCCGAAGTTTAGGACGCGTTCTTCCTTGAAATTGTAGTACCGCAGACCGGCCGTAAACGACAGGCTGTCGGTTGCCTTGAACGTCGCCTCGCCAAAACCGGCATATTGCTTGAGCGTATAGGTCAAATCTGAATAGAACGGTGTGTTGGGAGGCGCATTGTTGGCCGCGCTGTCGGAGCCGATCAGAGTCTGGGTCAGCGCGTCATAACCGGGAGTGGGCAGATCCTGTCCGTAGCGGCGGCCGACGTGTTGAAAAAAGCCACCGACCAGCCACAGCAGTGGGGAATCGCCTGCCGATGCCAATCGCAGCTCTTCACTCAAGACGTTCAGATGAGTCCGGTCATAGAGTGGTGAGTTGAGTCGCACCTGTGCCCCGTCACCGCCCAGGTCAAACGTGACGCTACCCGTCAATTGCGTGGCGTCCCGAAGAACCTGGACTCTGCGATGCGTGTAGGAAGTAATCGAGGTTGCCGTAAGCGACCCGAAAGTATAGTCGGCCTTGAGGTCGGCCAACATGAAGTCGTCGTGGATGCCTTCACCTTGTTGAGTGAACTGCTGGCGGTCACCGATCGTCACCGGCGGCTGTGTCGTGGTGTAGGGATTCGCGAGAATGTTGTAGAGATCGACCCTGGGATAGCCGTTGGTGACCAGGCTCTGGAAGACCATGCGCGGTGTGACGTAAAGCTCTTCGACCGGATGAAACAGAAACGAAATCCGGCCGCCGCTGCGGTCGCCGTCATTCACGTTCTTGTGGATGCTGCCATCCGGCTGGATCGCATCAATGAATCCCGGCAGATGATGGTAATAACCCACGAACCGGGCCGCGGCCACATCCCCTACCGGCAGATTCACGGCCCCCCTGATCGAGCCCCCGATGTCGCCCTGCTGGACATCTTCATACGATGCGTCCGCGGCTCCCTCAAACACGGAGAGCTGCGGCTGACGCGTTATATACCGGACCGTACCGGCTTCGGATCCGGCGCCGAACAGGGTTCCCTGCGGACCCCGCAGCACCTCGAACCGGTCCAGGTCGAACAGCTCGAGATCGGGCGTAAACAACGCCACCGAGATGGGTGACTCATCCAGGTACACACCCACCTGTTCCTTGACGCCCGGCTGATCTCGAATGACCTGGCCCGCGCTGATGCCGCGAATGGCCATCTGGCTCTGGCCGGGACCGAGGTCGGCGATGGTGAGGCCTGCGATGTTGCGGGCGAGATCTACGACATTGGTCGAGCCCGAGTTGCGGATCTGATCCTCGGATGAGGAGGCTACCGAGAAGGGAACGTCCTGGAGATTGGCCACACGCTTCTGTGCAGTCACCAGGACCTCTTCCAGGGCGGCTTCACCGTTTTGTTGCCCGAAACTAACAGTACTGCACGTCAGCGCGGCGAGGCAGAGTGCCAGCGCGGCCACGCGCTGTTGACGGCCGACCGACGAAATTCCATTCACGTCCATAGCCTTCCCCCTGGTGCGCCGCATCAGCGCGGCGCATTTTTGTTGGGAACAGCTTGCCGCCGGGAACCGGCCGAGTCAATACAGCCCGTTAGGATCCGGTGTCAGTGTTGGCTTTTGCCCCCGCAGGCGCTGGTTCATCGGCTCCGAATACAGCCGCGCCACCGCCTCACCCAGCAGGGCCGACAACAGGATCGTGGCGGCAAACAACAGGACGACCGGCGACCTGAACCATCCGAACAGCGCAAACACCACAAACATGTGCGTCAGGTAGATCTCATAGCTGCGTTGTCCGAGCCTGGTGAGAGGCTGGAGGAAACGCGGAGCCGTCCAATCACTCTGCGCGGCGGCCGTGATGACGAGACAGGTGCCGACGGCAACGACCGTCATGTCCAGGCCGCCCGCCTCCAGTCCCCAGGCGGCGGCGAGCTTCGAGAATCCCAGGCTGAAAGTGAGCAGCGTCACTCCGGCCGCGGCGCTCCAGCGCAGCGTTTGTCGGGTCAGGGTCCGCCCGTCGAGCAGGATGGCGGTCAGGCACCCGAACGCAATGGCATCCATGCCTCCCAGGTAGGAGTACTCGTGCCAGACTTCATTGCCCGCCGAGAATACCGTGCGAGCGATGGGGCCCAACACAATGAAGATACCCAGTACGGCAAGCAGCAGCTTGCCACGCACCCACCGGGTCAGGGGGAAGAACAGGTAGAACATCTCCTCCACCGACAGGGACCACAGGATGTCCCAGTTGCCCGGCAGATAACCGCGGGTCGCCTCCAGCCAGTTGATGTTGAATGTCAGCGCGGCCAGCAGCGCCCGCCCGAGCCCGCCGGTGTCCTCGGATACAACATAGTGATTCACACCTGCGAAATGCAGCAGGCTCAGAACCAACAGCAGGAGCCCCAACAACGGCGCGATGCGGGCGAAGCGCAGCCGGTAGAAGGCCGGTGCCGACACCCGGGACAGCGCGCCCCAGCGCCGGATCGACGTGGAGGTAATGAGAAATCCGGAAACCGCAAAAAATATCTGCACGCCTCGCTGACCACTCCAGAACAACGTGGCCACGAGTTGGTGCGCAAGCCCCGCGGTGTAGGGGATGTCCGCCAGGAACAGGCGCATGTTCACGTGGTTCAGCAGCACGGTCAGGATCGCAATTGCGCGCAGCACGTCGACGCCGTCGAGACGGGAAGCAGATGGCCGGATAGACAAGAATCTCATCCCTGTGTTATTAGTAAGAGATGGAATTCTCAATCAGCCGCTACCGCTTTGCCTACTATTTTAGGACCCCTGTCCCCGGCGGTACGCGGGCTGCGTTCGACTGATTACTGAACAGCGCACATCCCGAAAAAACCGCCGGCACTGGCGGTTTTTTTTCGCCAGTCGCTCGGTCACACCCGGAAAAACAAGGTGAATATACAAACCGACGACCTGCGCATCCGCGAGATCCGCGAGCTCATCACTCCCGAGGAGCTCACGCGGGCGCATGCCCACACCAGCCAGTCCAGCGAGACGGTCACCCGCTCCCGCAAAGGCCTGCACGAGATTCTCCACGGCCGGGATGATCGGCTCGCGGTCGTCATCGGCCCGTGCTCCATCCACGATGTGAGCTCCGCCATGGAGTACGCGGGGCGGCTGGTAAAAGAGCGCGAGCGGCTGAGTGACGCATTGGAAATCGTCATGCGCGTTTATTTTGAGAAGCCGCGCACCACGGTGGGCTGGAAGGGACTGATCAATGACCCGGACCTGGATGGCAGCTTCAACATCAACCGGGGTCTGCAGGTGGCCCGCCGACTGCTGCTCGATGTTAACAAAATCGGGTTGCCGGCCGGCTGCGAGTTCCTCGACATGATCACGCCGCAGTACATCGCGGATGTCGTAGCGTGGGGCGCCATCGGTGCCCGCACGACCGAAAGCCAGGTCCATCGCGAGCTGACATCGGGACTGTCCTGCCCCGTCGGTTTCAAGAACGGCACGGATGGCAATGTGAAGATTGCCGTGGATGCCGTCCAGGCCGCCTCGCATCCGCACCATTTCCTGGCGGTCACCAAGCAGGGCCGCTCTGCCATTGCCACCACCACCGGCAATTGCGACTGCCATGTAATCCTGCGCGGCGGCCGCGCCCCGAACTATGACGCCGGCAGCATCGATGCAACCTGGAAAGTCATGTCAGGGGCCGGCGTTTCGACCTGCATCATGATTGATGCGAGCCATGGCAACAGCAGCAAGCGTCCCGAGAACCAGCCGATGGTGATCGAGTCGATTGCGCAGCAGCTCGAGGAAGGCGACCGCCGCATCGGCGGTGTCATGTTGGAAAGTCATCTCGTGGCCGGCCGACAGGACCTGGTGCCGGGCAAGCCGTTGGTGTACGGCCAGAGCATTACTGACGGATGCATCGACTGGGACACGTCCGTGAAGTTGCTCGATCGGCTGGCCACCGCGGTCGAGCGCAGGCGGCGCGCTACGCAGCAATGACGGCCGCAGCCACCCAGGGCGACCGCGGCTCCGGCGGTCGGCGGCTACTGCTCTTAGGTTGGCTGTTGTACGCCCTGTCGTGGATTACGCCGAGCATCGACGGCCGCCAGTTCGGCGCCGTTGCGTTTGTTGAATCGGTCAGGTTTGGCTGGAGCCTCGTCACCACGGACAACATCCTGCCCGGGGTGGCCGTGATGTTGGGATGGCTGGCCAACTTTTCCCTGCTGCCGCGGCTCCCCAACTGGCTGCGTGTCGTTGCAACCATCGCGCCCTGGCTGGCCTTTGCAGTCGTACTGGCGCAGTTGCCAGTACGACCCTCACTACCCGGGCGAGCCGCCTTTTTCCTCTACTTCTATCCTTGGGCCGCGGGCATTGCCCTCATTCATGCAGCCAGGTCCAGGAGCCTGTCAGGCTCCTAACAAGCCAGCTACAGGTGCTCTTCGATGAACGAGGCGAGTTGCGCCTTGCTCAGCGCGCCAACCTTCGTGGCCACGGGCTGACCGCCCTTGAACAGCATCAGGGTGGGAATGCTGCGGATGTGGTACTGGCTGGGCGCCTGCGGATTTTCATCGATGTTCAGCTTCGCCACACTCAGCCGACCCGCGAAGCTCGCCGCCGTCTCCTCCAGCATGGGGGCGATCATCTTGCAGGGACCACACCACTCAGCCCAGTAGTCGACGAGCACGGGCACGTCGGAGCCCAGAACTTCCTTTTCGAAGGTCGCATCAGTCACTTGGGTCGCCATGGAATTCCTCGCATTGAGAACGTGCCCCGCAGCTTATTGTTCATATATGCGATGGTAAATAGGCTATTATGAAATGACTATTCATATCCATGAACAATAACCATGGACAAGCTGCAAGCCATGCAGGTTTTCGTTCGGGTGGTGGAGACCGGGGGTGTCACCCGGGCAGCGGACAGCCTGGGAGTACCCAAAGCCACCGCCACGACCTTGATCCAGAAGCTGGAAGCCAATCTCGGCGTGCGGCTCCTGAACCGGACGACCCGAAGGATCAGCGTGACCGCGGATGGAGCTGCCTACTACGATCGATGCGTCGCCATACTCGGCCTGGTACGGGATACCGAGGAGTCTCTCAGCAAACAACATGCGACTGCGCGCGGGCGGCTGCGTGTCGATGTTCCAACACTCATGGCGCGATCCGTGTTTGTACCGGCCCTCCCCCGGTTCTTCGCCCGCTACCCCGAAATCGAGCTCGCACTGGCGGGCAGCGAGCGCCGGGCCGATCTCATCGAGGAAGGAATCGATTGTGCCGTGTGGAGCGGCGAGATCGAGGAATCCAACTACGTGGCCCGCCGGGTGGGCTTTTTGTATTTCGCCACCTGCGCCGCGCCTTCATACCTTGCCCGACACGGCCGGCCCGCGCATCCCAACGATCTCGTGAAGCACAAATGCATCAATCACTTCTCGCCGCGTACCGGCAAAGTGGCTGACTGGGTGTTTTCCAAGGGCGGAACGCGCGTACAGACCTCGCTGCAGGGGTATGTTTCCCTGGAGGATGAGAACAGTTATGTCGCCGCCGCGGAGGCCGGGCTGGGTATCGCGCAGATTCCGGCTTTTGTTCTCAAGGAATCCATGGAGCGCGGCGCCCTCGACCTCGTGTTGGGTGACTGGTTTCCCGAGCCCTCCCCGCTCCATGTCGTCTACCCCCAGCACCGCCACCTGTCGGGTCGGGTCCGGGTGTTTGTCGACTGGGTGGCGGAGATGTTGGGGGACCACGATGGTATTCAGCTGCGCTCCACGTTGAGCCGCAAAGCGAGCTGAGGTCCGGCTACTTCTTCGGAATGTATGCCGGCAGACATCAGCGGCGCAGTGCCTGCCTGAAGGTGAGGTTGATTCGCTGGCGTCCCAACACCGGATGGTCGCCGTCCTTCAATGGGCGTACGCCGTGATACCAAAGACGTGACGTCCCGCCCCATACCGCGATATCGCCGTGCACAACAGGAATCGGACGGGTTTTGTCTTCACGACGCGGGCCACCAAACAAAAACACCGCCGGCAGACCCAGTGAAACCGACACAACAGGGGCAGTGTGGTCCTGCTCGTCTTTATCCTGATGTAATGACAGGCGCGAGCCCGGTTCGTAGCGGTTGATCAGACAGGCGTCGGGACGGAAATCGGCGAAGCCGCCGCGAGAAGCCGCGCGAACGGCCAGCTGCGCCAACACCGGCGGCATGGCGGGCCAACGCAATCCGGTCTCAGGGTCGAGAGCATCGTACCGATAGCCCGTGCGGTCCGTGACCCAACCGACGGCGCCGCAGTTTGTCATGGCCACGGACATGCGAAACCCACCCGGCGTGCTCATGTGCCGGAAAGGAGCCTGCCGCGCGACCTCGGCGATTGCACCGAGCACCTCGGGCGCCTGCGCAAGGGCAAATCCCCGCAGCAGCGTCGCGCCCGGGCCCAGCGGCTCCTCCTGAGGCCCCGTCAGGGACACAGATGCGAACAAGTCGAAAGTCATGGCAAGCGCGAGAGTACTCCACAAAGCAGCTCTTAACGACTGTTCTCACGGCACCCTTCCATGATCCCTCGCTCACCAAAGCGGAGGAACAACATGCCCAATGGCATCTGGTTGACGGTGCTCATAGTCTCATCTGCCCTGCTCATTCTGGCTGCGATCCGCGCGCGGCGAATCCAGCGAACGGGCTCGCGAATCACGGCCATGGCGATCCTGTCCCTCCTGTCGATCTCGGCCGTGTCGGCCAGTGTCATTGCACTTGCGGGAATCATCAAAGCGAACAGTCGAAGCGCCCCCATTCCCAACGTACACATCATCGGCAACCGCGAGCAGATCGACCGCGGCGCGCAGATCGCGGACAGCTTCTGCGGAGCGTGTCATACCAAAACCGGCCCGCTGACAGGCGGCGTGGACATCGGCAAGGAGCTGGCGGTTCCCGTCGGCTCCTTCGTGTCCTCGAATCTGACACCCGCAGGCGTTCTGTCCCACTGGACCGACGGTGAAATCTTTCGTGCCATCCGCAACGGCGTCGACAACCAAGGCCGCTGGCTGACGATCATGAGCTATACCAACGTCAACCACCTGAGCGATGCGGACGTAGAAGCGTTGATCGCTTATCTGCGCTCGCGGGCGCCGGCCGGTGAGCCCACGGTAAATCCGCCCGACCATTTCAACCTGTTGGGTCTGATGATGCTGGGCGCAGGCATGCTCCCCAGTGGCAGCCCGGTGTTCACGGGCACGATCGAAGCGCCTCCAGCGGGTGCAACAGCCGAATACGGTTCCTACATCCTGTCATTCCAGGACTGCCGCACGTGTCACGGCGAAAAGCTGACCGGCGGCGTGCAGGGTCAGATCGCACCGATCGGGCCGGGCCTGCAGAGGGTCAAGACCTGGAAGCCGGAAGAATTCATCGCGGCACTGCGTACCGGCAAGGATCCCACCGGCCGGCAGCTCAGCGACGTCATGCCCTGGCGCACGTTTGGAAGAATGAGCGACCAGGATCTCACCGCCATCTACGAATACCTCGCGCATTCGTTCAATTGAAGGACTTCACATGAGCACGTCGTTCAGCTATTTCCGCGACGGCCGGGCTTCCGAGCCACCTACTTTCTCCATTGCCGAGCTGGACCGGGATCCACACCCCCTGTTTCGCCGCATGCGCCTGATGACACCCTTCCTGCGGCGCGACGACGGCAGCTACATTGCAATACGCTGCGGCGATGTCGAACGCCTTTATGCGGATACCCGCACGCGGCAGATGGAGACGGAGCGCTTGCGTTCGCAAGGGATCCATAGCGGATATCTGTACGACATCTTGCGCCACACGATGTTGTATGCCAACGGAACCACCCATCGGCAACGGCGCGCACCCTTGTCGCGAGCATTCGCATTTCGACTCATCGCGGAATTGCGTCCGACCATCCGGGCGCGCGCTCACAAGCTCATCGATACTGTCGAGGCCCGATCTGAAATGGACCTGGTGGACGAATACGCGGCTTTGATACCCGTCCACACCATCGGCGAAATACTCGGCCTGCAGGAAAACGACATCCCGCAGTTCACCCGCTGGGTCTCCAGCATTTCCAGGGCCGTCAGCTTCTCCTTCACCCGGGAGCAGGTTCCTGAGATGGAAGCAGCCGCCCACGAACTGACGAAGTACGTGGAAGCGCTTCTGGCCGACCGGCGCGCCACGCCCAGGTTGGATTTCCTGAGCTCCTACGTGCTGGGTGTGGACGAGGCAGCGAAGCTCTCACCGATCGAGGTCCTGTCCCAGATTGTCACGGTCATCATCGCCGGCAGCGATACAACACGGGCCGCTCTGGCAATCATGGTGCACCTCCTGTTGCAACACCGGGAGCAGTGGGAAGCCGTTTGCACGGGTAACATGGGGCTCATCGCGGGCGCCGTGTCCGAATCGTTGCGGTACGAGCCCTCAGTGGGATCGACGCCGCGCTTCACGCTGGCCGATATCGAAATTGCCGGCTATCTGATACCCGCGGGCAGCGTGCTTTCGCTGTCGACGCTGTCGGCCATGCGGGACCCGGCCCTCTACTGCGAGCCGGACCGATTCAACATACGGCGCGCCGACCATCCACGCCGGCACATTGCGTTTGGCGGTGGCTCGCATCGCTGTCTCGGCGAGGTGTTGGCGCGTGCGGAGCTGGAGGAAGCGCTGGCTGCATTGGCCGGACGACTGCCCACGATGCAGTTGGCCGGCGAGCCGCTGCGGATCTTCGGCCATGCCGACATGCGGCGCATTTCTGGAATGAGAGTGGGCTGGACCCGCCCCTGAGGGCGGGTCAGCGGCGGCCGGTCAGGTCCGGGGCAGCTTTACCTGAGCGAGCGCGCCGTCCATGGCGTCGCTCACACAGGCGTGATAACCCGCCAGTAAGCGCAGATCGCGCGTGTCGGGAGCCCCGCACACAATGTCGGCGGCCCACCTGATACGCCGGCGCAGCGCTTCCTGACCATGCGCCGTGGTGAGATCCAGGTCCTGCACACTCACGGTGAGCGTGCGCGGAGCGAAATCATCGATGTGTGCCCCGGCACTGTTGACAGATAATCCGGCGACCGCGATTGCGATCCCCGCCAAGAGTTGGGTTGACCTCTTCATATTTTGCATCTCCGGTTGGATGCGATGCAGGCGGCATCGCGAGAACCCATGATGCGAACGGACGCAGGCAATGTCCGTTAAGAGCTGAAAAGCGCGTTCACGTGAATTCGTCGTGTAACACAGACAAAAATTATCGCACCCTCCGCAGCGTCTGTTCCCACCCCTCTTTAGGGGAGTCATGCAGCAGAATCGATGCGGCTATAATTTCCGGATGGAAGCCGCAAACGGCATGGAGACCAACGCCAGGGTCGGCCACATTCTCGTAGTGGACGATGATCCGGCCACGCGCCGAATGGTCACGCGCTACTTCGAAGAACACGATTTTCCTGCCAGCTCCGCGGCCGGCCGCCAGGACTTGAGCCGCCAACTGCAGTTGGGCGAGCCCAGTCTGATTCTGCTCGACCTGCGGCTCGGACAGGAAGATGGCCTGGATCTGCTGCGCGAAATCCGCTCCAGCTCCGATGTCCCCGTGATTATTACAACCGGCCATCGTCTCGATGAGATTGACCGGGTCGTTGGTCTCGAGCTCGGCGCGGATGACTACGTTACAAAGCCCTTTGGTCTGCGGGAGTTGCTTGCAAGAGTGCGCGCCGTGTTACGCAGACACGAGCTGGGCCGCCTGGCGCGCGCGCGCGAGCCGCAGCGCGGCGGTTATAAATTCGGCGGATGGCGCCTGGAGCGCGAAGCGCGCCGGTTGCTGGCGCCGGATGGCGGCCCGGTAACCCTGACCAAGGGCGAGTATGCATTGTTGGTCGCGTTTCTCGAGTCCCCGCGGCGGACGCTCTCCCGGGAGCAACTGTTGCAGGCGACCCGGGTTCACGAAGACATCTTCGATCGAAGTATCGATGTTCAGGTTCTGCGGCTGCGGCGCAAGCTCGAGACCGACGCCAGCGCGCCCCGGGTCATTCAGACGGAACGGGGCGTCGGCTACCGCTTCGACATGCCCGTTGAATCGTATTAGTCATACTAATTGAGCCGGCCGTGAGATTTCCCCGCTCATTGTGGACGTCAGTGGCGTCCGCTGTTTTCCTGCTTCCCGGTTATCTCGCGCCGGAGTGCGCTTCCACGCATGAAGTCAACTCGCCCGCACCGGTAATGGACGAGCCCATCACGCCGGTGCCGCCGCCTCCCGCGTTCGATCCGAAGAAGGTTGCATTGGGAGAGCAGTTGTTCAGAGACGTTCGTCTATCCCGTCAGGGCACGCACGGCTGCGCAACATGCCACGATCCCAGTTCCAACGGCTCGACACGGCACACCTCCGGCATCATCCGCTCGGAATCCGGACGCAACTTCGACGTCCCCTCGATTTTCAACGCGGCTCTCAGCTTCCGATTGAGTTGGGAAGGCAAATATCACTCACTGGAGGAACAGGCAGCCGCTTCGCTGGTCTCACACAGCACGATGGACAGCAGCGTGGAGGAAACAGTTGCTCGTCTGAGCCGCGATCCCGCGCGGGAGCAGGAGTTTGCGGACGCCTACGGACATGGGCCGGATGCTGAAAGCCTCCTCAACGCCATTGCAACTTATGAGCGCTCGCTGGTCACGCCCGGCAGCCGCTTTGATCGCTGGCTCGCCGGCGATGCCCGAGCGCTCACGCCGCAAGAGCTGAGCGGCTACCGGCTGTTCAAATCACTCGGTTGTGTTTCCTGCCACCAGGGCGTCAACGTGGGCGGCAACCTGTTTCAACGCCACGGCGTGTTTCGTCCGCTGGGCCGGCTGGAGCCGGTGATGTTGCGTGTTCCCAGCCTCAGGAACGTTGCTGAGACCGCACCGTACTTTCATGATGGCAGCGCCCCAACGCTGGAAGATGCCGTGCGCAAGATGGGCGCCGCGCAACTCAACTTCAATCTCAGTGATGAGCAGATCTCGGCCATTGTGGCATTCCTCGGGACCCTGACCGGCAATTACCGGGGCCGCCCCGTGGGAGAGGTGAATTGAGACCGAGCGGATTCATTGCCACCGCGGTCTGCCTGTTGTTGCTGCTGACCTGGCTGCTCCTGCGCGGCATGAATTCAGGCACGACTGTGCTGGACGACGGTCTGCGGGCCCTGGATGACTTTGCGATCGCCGAGTCGGCGCTTCATAGAGATGTGTTGAGCGCTCGCGTGGGAATGCTGCGCAACTACGATCCCCTGGTGCGCGAGGTCGAAACACTCCACACGTCGATTGACATGCTGCGCGAGTCGGCACCGGACGATCGCGAGCTCGACATCAGCATCCGCAACCTGGATCAGCTCGTTGCCAGCCAGGAGCGGCTGACCGAGCAGTTCAAGACCAATAACGCCCTGCTGCAGAACTCCCTCGCCTACTTCGAGCTGTTCAGCGCCCGACTGGCGGCACAGGAACCCGGCGGCAGGTTGGTTCGCGAAGTCAGCGACCTGTCCACGGCGCTGTTGCACCTCACACTGGATACCTCGCCGACCGCGGCCTCGGATGTCGACGAACGTCTCGCGAAATTTCCGGCGTCCGGGCTGTCTGAAATCCAGTCTTCGGTGGTCAACTCCCTGCTCGCGCACGCCCGGATGCTGCGGCAACTGCTGCCGGAGACCGACCAGACCGTGCGCGTGCTGTTTGCCTTGCCCCATGAGCAGGACCAGGGCGTGATTCGCGAGCTGTTGAAGGCGAAGAAGAACTCCGCCAAGAGCCGGGCGGAGCTGTATCGGTTCACGTTGTATGCAGTCTCATTGATGTTGGTCGGGGTCCTGATCCGGCTGGGCATGCGCCTGCAGTCTCGGGCGCTGGTGCTGAGCCGCCGCGCCGGCATCGAACACATCATTGCCGGTATGTCCACCCACTTCATCAATTCCCGCCCCCACGAGACCGCGGCTCACGTCGAGCTGGCGCTGGCCCAGCTGGCGCAGTGGAACTACGCCGACCGCGCCTATTTTGTAGTCTCGGGCGCGGCCGCGGGCCCGGCCGCAAAGGTCTACAAGTGGAGCCGGCCAGGCGTGAGCTTCGATCCGGGCTGGCCCGAATCGGCTCCGGAGGCCGCGGCCCGTTTTGAGCGGCTCGAGGATGGCGCAATCCAGATCTACGACGTGCGCAAGGCTGCCCTGACAGAAGCGACCCGCCCGCTTCGTGAAGCCAACATCCACAGTTGGCTGTGCATACCCGCAATGGGTGAGCAGCAGGTCCGTGCCGTGTTGGGTTTCGACACGGTCAGTCGCGAACCCGAGGAGCGCTGGTGTGAGCTCGGAATGCTGCGCATGGCCTTCGACGCCATCGCCAATGCGCTGGATCGCGAGGCGTTGGAACGCGATCGGGAGCGCCTTCAGGAGAATCTGCAGCACGCGCGGCGCATGGAAACTATCGGCGCCTTCGCAAGCGGCATCGCACACAATTTCAACAACATCATTGGCGCGATACTGGGCTACGCAGAGACTGCGCAGGCCTACGTTCGCCCCGGTAGCCGTCCGGTAGAAAGCCTCATCGAGATCCGACGCGCCGGCGAACGTGCCCGCGATCTGGTTCACCAGATCCTGACCTTTGGGCGCCGCACGGATACCCGGCGCAGCCGGGTTTGCATCCAGGCCCTCATCACGGAGGCCAAGTCGCTTCTGGAAGTCTCGCTGAGCCCTTACGTAAACGTGGTGGTCCGCACGACGACGGAAAACACGACAGTGCTCGGCGAGCACACATTGTTACAACAGGTCATTCTGAACGTTTGCAACAATGCCGCGCAGGCAATCGACGCACCCGGCCCCATCGAGATCGACCTGGACGTGCAGAACATCCGCGAGACGCTCCAGCTGGAGCACGGCGAGCTCACGCCCGGCCGCCACGTCGTGATTTCAGTCATCGACTCCGGCCGTGGCATGGATGAAATGACCCGTGAAAGAATGTTCGAGCCGTTCTTCTCCACCCGCGTCGGCGGCAATGGTCTCGGGCTCGCCACAGTCCGCGAAATCGTCCTGCAACACGGCGGCGCGCTCAAAGTCCGCAGCACACCCGGCGCCGGCACTCAATTTGACATCTGGCTGCCGTGCGCGCCGAGCATTGAAGCCGTGCCTGCCGAGGAAGCGCACGAGCCTTCCGGCCGCGGCACCGGCGAGACGGTCCTGGTTCTGGAAAACGATCGGGACCGCCTGTTGCGTCACGAAGAAATATTGGCGGCTCTTGGTTACGAGCCCGTTGGTTTCACCAGCCTGATGGATGCCATCAACGCCTGCCGCACGACTCCGGCGCGTTTTGACGCAGCGGTACTGTGTTGCCATTTGCATGGCGGTGCAGCTTTAATCAAAGATGCCAATGAGCTGCGAGCCGCGGCGCCCGGATTGCCGCTCATACTGGCAACCATCTCCGCTCGCGAGATCGCAGCCCCTGCGTTGGCCGGGGCTGGAATTGCCGGAATCATCCGCCATCCCTTAACCTCGGCTGAACTGGCCGGAGCGCTGTCGACCTGTTTGTTACCGAAGTAACCAGGCCGTCAGAATTGAAATCCCGGTGTAGCTCAGTGATTGCATTCTGGCCACCTGCACTGCGGGAAGGTGGCCGGAATGAATTCAACAGTTGACTCGACCAAGGTCGGCACATTCGGCGAATTGATCGGATCAGTAGGCGCGAGCGTGCATCTGCCTGGACCCGATGACTACCTTCGTCCAAGCGATGTCGACACTCCGAAGGCAGCCTATGTCGTCAACTGCCGCAGCGTGGATGAGGTCCGCCTCGTAGTCACCGCGGCGCGCGTGCGCAATCTGCCTCTCTCCGTCCGGGGCGGTGGTCAGGACTGGGTGGGCCAGCCGATGCGCCAGGAGCGGCTGGTAGTTGACTTGTCCGCCATGCGCCGGGTGTTCATTGATCCGGTCGCCCAGGTGGCCACAGTCGATGGCGGCGCCACTTCGACGGATGTCATTCGCGCGGCTCAGGCACACGGGCTCGTCGCGGTCACCGGCAACTTCGGCTCCGTCGGCATGGCCGGCTTCACCTTGAGTGGCGGCTACGGAGCGCTCACGCCTAAATTCGGACTGGCCCTGGACAACCTGTTGTCGGCCGATGTCGTGTTGGAAGATGGCAGTCTCGTGACCGCCGACAACAGCACGAACGGTGAGCTGTTCTGGGCCCTGCGCGGGGGTGGGGGGAATTTCGGAATCGTCGTGAGCATGCGCATCCGCCTGCACTGTCTGCGCGAGGTGCTGGGTGGCATGATGTTCTTCCCGCAAACCGACTCGCGCGCCATCCTGGCACGCTACGCCGACTACATGGCTGACGCACCGGATGATCTGTCGGTCGTCGCCGGCCTGTTTCCCATTCGCGGGCGCGAGCCCACCGCAACCCTGGTTCCCACATGGTGCGGCGACCCGGCTCGTGGCGCGAAGATCATGTCCGAGCTTCAATCGCTGGGCAACCCCATCCATACACGAGTCGGGTCGCTGAGCTACGCGGACATGATCGCCGCGCAGGACTCCTGCATTGAAATCAACCGCCGCTACACAGTCGAAACCCAGTGGTTGTCCGATCTGAAGACGGACACGATTGCGACGCTCGTAGCCGCGGGAGTGGCGCGCTCATCACCGAGCTCATCCATCATGCTCCATCACTTTCACGGTGTAGGCACGCGCGTCGCAATC
>Ga0268264_10000149_pt1 | contig 163972 bp, 146 predicted proteins | sample KBSSwiS32_FD_190357 | JGI IMG/M metagenome (GOLD analysis project Ga0268264, IMG submission 190357) | Switchgrass rhizosphere microbial communities from Kellogg Biological Station, Michigan, USA - KBS Switchgrass S3-2 (SPAdes) (version 2) | ecosystem: Host-associated > Plants > Roots >... | reverse complement strand
AGGCGAGAGGCGATGGAAACTCCGCGCCCGGCGGACAGCAATGCTGCGGCAAGCTCCCGGAATTGCGCGAATTACGGTGCACGCAATAGACGCATCGCGCTTTCGCGCGTCACTTGCAAGCCAAGTCCGCCGACCGTAATTCGGGCACTGATCCGCCCATAGGCGTCGGCAGACCTCACGTCCAATGCGAATTTTGCATTGGAGGATGCTGATGATGCGAATTAATCTGACAAGAAGCATCCACGACTAATCCTCGAGGCGCCGGACATGCGGCCAGGATCGACGCATGTCGACCTCGGCGCTTTTCCGATACGCCTGCCCCCACGCCGGAGATTCCCGAATGAAGTGCATTCCCGTCCTGTTAGCCGTAACGTCGCTTGGCCTCATCCTGAATAACGGCGTATCCGCCGCAGAGACGGCCGACCTCGTCATCAGTGGCGGGACGATCTACACCGGTGGCGACGAGGCGCCATTCGTGGGCGATATTGCGGTCACCGAAGACAAGATCGTCTATGTCGGCCCCCATGCCGGCGCGCCAACCGCAAAAGCGAGCATCGACGCAAAGGGCATGATTGTCGCGCCCGGGCTAATCGACGTTCACACCCATCCGGAGAGCTTTATCCGCTCGCCCGATGCGGCCAAACGCCTGAACGCGCCGTGGCTGATGCAGGGTGTTTCAACAACATTCATTGGCGTCGATGGCAGGGGGATACCCGATGTCGCAGCCGATCACGCACAGTTCGAAGCGCAGAAGATCGGCACCAACATTGTCAGCTATGTCGGTTTTGGCGCCGTCCGCGAGGCGGTACTGGGCCAGGACGCCCGCGCGCCAACGCCTAGCGAACTGGAGCGCATGAAGGCGCTCGTCGCCAAGGGAATGTGCGAGGGCGCCATCGGCCTTTCCACCGGTCTGTTCTACGCGCCGCAGAGTTTCGCCAAAACGGACGAGGTGGTGGCACTGGCCAGGGAAGCCGCCCGGCGCGGCGGCGTCTACGACACCCACCAGCGCGACGAAAGCTCTTATTCCATCGGCCTCATGAACTCGGTCAAGGAGGTGCTGCAAATCGGCCGTGAAGCCGAAATCCCCGTGCATTTCGCGCACCTCAAGGCGCTTGGCATCGATCTGCAAGGCCAGATCCCGGAAGTGATCCGCCTGATCGTCGAGGCGCGAGCGACCGGTCAGAGGGTGACCGCCGACCAGTATCCGTGGCTGGCGTCGAGCACCAGCCTCGACGCAGCCCTGGTGCCGCGCTGGGCGGTCGATGGCGGCTATCCGGCGATGATCAAGCGCTTCGACGACCCGGCGGCGATGGCCAAAATTCGCGCTGAGATGATCGAGAATTTGCGCCGCCGTGGCGGCGCGGAATCGATCCTGCTGACCAGCGTCGAGCGGCCCTGGACCGGCAAGCGGCTGTCGGAGATGGCGGACGCATGGAAGATCGAACCGATCGACGCCGCCGTCCGAATTCTCCGCGCCAATGTCAAAGATTCGATCGCCTCGTTCAATATGATCGACAGCGACGTCGACCTCGTCATGAAGCAGCCATGGATCGTCACCGGTTCGGATGGCACCGATGGCCATCCCCGCCAATACGCCACCTTTCCGCGGAAGTACGCCGTCTATGTGCAGGAGCGGAATGTCATCGACCTGAAGACCTTCATCCGCCAATCGACCGGCCTCTCGGCCGACATCTTCAAGCTCGATCGACGCGGATATTTGCGGACCGGTTATTTCGCCGACGTCGTGGTGTTCGACCCTGCCGGCTACGCCCCCAAGGCCGACTATGTGCGCCCCCGCGAATTGACCGTCGGCGTGCAAACCCTGCTGGTCAACGGCGCGCCGGCCGTTCAGGACGGCAAGTTGACCACCGTCGCCGCCGGCCGGGCGCTCAAGTACACGCCGACGCCGGGGACTTGTCCCTAGGCTATCGCAGGGAACGTCTGAGCGGCACCGGATGCTGCCTTGCAAGCCGGTCGAGTGACAGTTCGCGGAGACAAGGATTCAGCCGCCGGACTTTTCCAGTACCGCCGCAAACGCCGGCGGCGACCGCCAGCCCGCCTGCAAGAAAATCCCGTCGCCTCATGCCATCCCCACGGAAGTTCGCCCCCTTATCCGCTCCAACCCTATCAGACATCCTGGTGGAAACCGGGCGCGTCGTTCTCCACACGAAGAGTTCGAGCAAGTAGCCCGCATGAGCGCAGCGATATGCGGGGATAATGGGAGTGAGAATCCCCGGATGTCGCTACGCTCATCCGGGCTGCGCTTGCTGCGATCATCGCTTCCAGAACCCTTGCGATGGAATGCGGAATGCCCGGTTGAAGCGCGTGCCCGCGTTCTGCCACGCGATGATCATCGTTAGTTCCGCGATGGTGTCGTCGTCGTAGTGCCGTTGCAGCCGCTCGAACAACTCGTCGTCGACGTCGCGGTGCGTGTCCGTGATCGCGTCAGCGTACTCAAGCGCCAGCTTCTCTGCATCGCTGAAGAGCGGGCTCTTCGCGTAGTCGTTGAGCGCCTCGATTTTTTCTGTCGAGATGCCGAGCTTGCTGCCCTTGGCAGCATGGGCGTCCTGGCAGTATTCGCAGCCATTCCACCAGGCGACGCGACGGTTCAGCAGTGCTTTGAGCGTAGCGGGCACGCGCGTCGCCTCTTCTTGAAGAGCGGCCCACATCGCCTTCGCGGCGCGGAAGTACGCCGGGTGGCGCGCGTAGAAGAGGTAGGGATAGAGCGGCGTGCCCCAGAGTTTGCGCTGCTCCTCAAGCGTTTCGCGTAAGTCGCTTGCGCACGTCTTTACGACGACCGGCGGGATGCGCGTTTTTCCTTCCAGCATGGAAACCACTCCTCCTAGTCGGGTGAATCCGTCGACTCCCGGAGCAAAATGACCTATAGGCCCTTGATAACAAACGAGTAATGGGAGACCATATGTGATCATTTCTCACAAATCGGCCACGACCCATGCGACGCCGCCTCCCGCCCCTAAATGCGCTCCCGAGCTTTGAAGCCGCAGCCCGCCATCTGAGCTTTTCCAGAGCGGCCGACGAGTTACGCGTGACCCACGGCGCCGTAAGTCGTGCTGTGCGCAATCTCGAAGATCAACTCGGAGTGCAACTGATGATACGGGCGACTCGCTCAGTGCGGCTGACGCCAATCGGTGCATCCTTTGCGGCCGAGATTCGTAACGTCCTCGAACACCTTGCGGCGGCGACGTCGGCAGCAACCGGGCAAACCTCCGGGATAGTCAACGTCAGCACGATCGACTCGTTCGCAGCCAGATGGCTCATGCCCAGACTTTCTCGGTTTCGTCAGGCCCATGGCGATATCGACGTGCGGGTGGCGACGTCGGAGCGGTTGGCGGATTTCGTCAGCGACGGGATCGATATCGCGATCCGCTGTGGCGGTGGCAAATACCTGGGTCTATCGGCGGAATTGCTGATGAACGAAGATCATTTTCCGGTCTGTAGCCCCAAACTGCTCAAGGGTCGGCATCCGTTGCGCACGCCCGGCGACCTCGCTCGCCACACACTCCTGCATGACGTTTTCACGGTCGATTGGGCGATGTGGCTGCGCAGCGCCAGCATCGACAATGTCGATCCGCAGCGCGGTCCGACGTTTCTGTCGTCCGATCACGCAATCCTGGCTGCGATCCAGGGCGAAGGCGTCGCGCTCGGCCGCAGCGCCTTGGTCGCCGATGACCTTGCCGCAGGCCGGTTGGTGCGGCCGTTCGAATTGAGCCTGCCTGCCGGCTTCGCCTATTACGTGGTTTATCCACAAGGCGCCCTGCGGCGGCCCAGCGTGAGGGCGTTTCGCGATTGGCTGATGATCGAGGCCCGGTAGCGCAAAAGGCTAAGCACAAATAAAGCCTCGCGCCGGCAATCGCTAAGGTCCGCTCCGGGTTAGTCGCTACAGGTCGTTTGCCACCGAGCTGGGCGCGAGGTCCGCATTGGCTCGAACGCGACCGATCTTGCGGTGCAACCAAAAATCGTCAAGTGACAAGAGTGTGTTTGAAGCTACACCTCGCATCTCGGCAGCGATAGAAACTATGAGCACCATCGGCGGCAGTCGCCGGCCTGCGCCCTTCACACGTGGAGACAGAAAGAGATTTCAGTGTCTCGACGGCCAACAGGATTTCGAACCCTTCAGATGAGCTGAAGCGTCTGACTATTGTGGCGACAGGCGCTTCATGTTGGCGGCGACGTGCTCGCGATAGCGATCGATGATGGCGCCGGGCGCCGCGCCGGCGAACCAGCTTGCCGTGGCCTCGAACGCGGCGGCAATCTTCTCGTTGACCATCAGACAGGCTTCGCGGTCCGCGCCATCCTCATGCTTCGCAAACTTCTCGAACCGAAGGCGAACGACCTCGCAGGATTCGATGGCGAGCATGGTGCCTGCAAACCACGGAAAGCCAGCATCCAATCCGCCGCGGACGGCGTGACGGTCAAGCGCGGATAGCCGAGGTTCGTTTGTCATCGCGGTGCTCACAGTCCAAGAAGACGCGCCATGAAGACGCGATTATTTGAATACGCTTCAAATTTTAATGTCTGCGCTGCACAACCCACGATATCTTTGCCTTTGCCGGCACTGCGGGTTAACCAAGCCGGCCGCGCCCGCACCGCCCGTTGGAGGGCCAGCCATCAGCGGCTTGGCATTCTTCCGCATGGCGCCATGAATGACTAAATCCTCCAAGGACACCTCTCCGGCGCGGGCCGGGAACTCGGGGATCAATCCCCTCTGCAATCCCGATCAAAAGGCTGACACGTGCTCTATCTGGAACTCGGGACCGTCACGGTCCTGATCATCGTCAATGGCCTGCTCTCGATGTCGGAACTGGCGATCGTGTCCTCGCGCCCGGCGCGGCTGGCCGGTCTGGTCGAGAAGGGGGTCGCCGGATCGCGACGGGCGCTGGCGCTGGCCTCCGACCCCGGCAGATTCCTGTCCACCGTGCAAATCGGCATCACCCTGATCGGCGTGCTCTCGGGCGCCTTCTCCGGCGCGACACTGGGGCAGCGCCTGACTGTCTGGTTGACGGAAGCCGGGCTGTCGCAGGGGCTCGCGGACACGATCGGCGTCGGCATCGTCGTTGGCATCATCACCTATGCGTCGCTGATCGTCGGCGAACTGGTGCCCAAGCAGATCGCATTGCGCGACCCCGAGGCCATCGCGGTGCGGGTCTCGCCCGCGATGACCTTGCTGGCCAAGGCCTCGCTGCCGCTGGTATGGCTGCTGGATCGATCCGGCAAGAGGCTGCTTTGGCTGCTCGGTCACCGCGGCGAAACGGAAGAGAAGATCAGCGAAGAGGAGATCAGGACCCTGGTCGTCGAAGCCGAGAATGCCGGCGTGCTGGAGCCTGGCGAAAAGGAGATGATCGCGGGCGTGATGCGGCTCGGCGATCTCCCTGTCGGCGCCGTGATGACGCCGCGGCATGAGGTCAGTATGCTCGATCTGAACGATTCCGATGCCGAGATCGCCGCCGCCCTCCTGAAGAACAATCACTCCCGTTTCCCGGTCTTCGACGGCAACCGCGACCACGCGCTCGGGATCGTCAACGCCAAGGACATGCTCGACGGCTATCTGTCGGGACAGCGGCTGGAACTCAGGAAACTGATCCGCCAGGCGCCGATCGTTCCGGAAACCGTCGATGCGCGCGATGTGATCGCGATCTTGCGCGACTCAGCCGTCCATACCGGGCTCGTCTACGACGAGTACGGCGTGTTTCAGGGCATCGTCACGAGCGCGGATATTCTGGAAGCGATTGTCGGCTCATTCCACACCGAGGCAGGTCCGGCGGAGCCAGCCTTCGTCCAGCGCGACGACGGGTCCTATCTCATATCGGGCTGGATGCCCGCGCTCGAATTTGCCGAGCTGCTCGGCATTCCGCTTCCCTCCTCGCGCTCCTATCAGACCTGTGCGGGCTTTCTGCTCCAGGAATTCGGAACGATTCCCGGCGTCGGCGACAAGATCGACGCCGGCGGCTGGCGGTTCGAAATCGTCGATCTGGACGGCCGGCGTATCGACAAGGTGCTGGCAAGCCGACTGGATGCGGTCTAGTCGGCTTCAGCCAAATTGAATGGGATGCGGCTTGATCGTTGTCCGCCACGCCCCGATCACGACGGAGTTTTGCGTTGCAGACGATTTTCGGGGTGCCAATTGCGGACGCCTGGTGGGTATGTGCTACCGTTCACTCAGCTGCGCTGAACGTCGAGCGAAAGATGGACATTGCCAAGAAAGTGATTACGAAGCTCCCGCTTGAGGAACTGTGGGACGGAAAAGATATCCTGAACGCGCAGCGTGTCTCGAGGGGACTGAACGCATCGGAAATAACAGAGATGATAAAAGCAGGGGCGACTTTCGTAGTTGCTGACCTTGGACAGCAGCCCCGCTGGATAGATCCAGCGCATCGCTTCGAGTTCTGGAAGACCGAGGTGAAGTCACGACTTGCAGAACCCGACAAACCGGCCTTCCTTGACCGCTTCTCCGGCGAGTACTGCTATTTAGCTTCGAAATGGCAGCTCGCGGACGGGCTTCCGCTGATTGTCCTCGAAAGACACCACTGATTAGTAGGAGCGGGTAGGCAGCCAGAACTGCCTGGGTCATTCACGACCGGGTAGAGCCGGCAATAGGTCCTGCCATTTCCGTTGCACCCTGATCGCGACCGACCTTTGCGGTACCGTAATTTCGCTATGTGCACACAAACGGAAGTGCGGTGATGTTCGTTCGATCGCAAATCAAGTAGCTGGCCCACTTTGGGAGCATCACGAATCTTCCCAAAATCGCTTGATTTTGGGAGGACTCCAAGATGAGTTCCCTGCTACGGCGGTTTCGCCAACGTCCTGGCAAAAAACTCCTGCGCTGCCGCGATCGCCTGACGATGGGTGTCCGCCTGCGGGACCTTGAAGGTGCACCACTGCGGGAATGCAGCCCGACCGGCGTCAGTACAATCAGGCAAAAAATCGGTGTGACCGACGCCCGGCAGCCGTAACAGCGTCGCCCCGGGGATCGCCTTGGCAGCGATGAGGCCGTTCGTCACCGGCGGCACGTCTATGTCATCATCGCCCAGCATGATGCTGACCGGCTTGCGCATGGCTGCGAGACTTGCGGGATCGAGCATTTGAATGGGCCCCGGAGCCATGACGAACGCCGCCTGCACTTCGGGCAGAGCATGGCTTTCGCCAGCACGGGCACGCTCAGCAGCGATTTCCGGCAAATCCAGAGTTTTCTTCCTGTCGGCTGGCGTCATCGGCACACTCCCGCGCGCGCGCTGATGACAGATGCCATCGTCGGGATTCTCGGCGCAGAAAGCGATGAGACGATCGAAATCGAAGGATCGCGCGCCCGCCGCGACAAGCGCCGCGTATCCGCCGAAGGACAAGCCAGCCGCACCGACGCGCGCGCGATCCAGATGCGGCCCAATCACAGGGTCATTTTCGGCCGCCGCGAGCGCTGAGCGCAGATCCTCGGCGCGGTCCCAGGCCAGGAGCATGGCCGCCGTCGTCTTCACATCATCGCCGTTGTCGCCGGGGTGGTCGACCGCGATCACCACGTAGCCGGCGCGGGCCATGGCGATCCCGAACCAGCCCACCATGCGAGCACGGGCGCCACCACCAGGCGCCAACAACAGGATCGGACGCGGCCCGCTATCGGCGAAAGGCGCGTCGAACGCGACCGATCCGACTTCGAACAAGGGTTTGTCCGGTGGGCCGACGACCAATGGCTGCTCTACCGCATCTTTTGCTGCCGGATACCAGACGGTGACGCGCAATTGGTCGCGATGCTCCGCGTCGCGCAGGGCGGCGGTCTTTTCGGTCGTCACACGATGCGTTTCGCCGACAGGGTCCGCATGCGCGCGTTGGAACGACAGAAGAACGAGCAACGCCGCGCCGAACAAATGCTTCACCTCAACCCTCCCGTACATTGAAAATTCCCAAAGCTTGCAGTCATCCGCGAAACGAAGCCTATTACCCATGGTCCGGCAAGACAATACAACCCTTGATTGAGCAATTTCTGGAGGTCGGTCCCTCGGCATCGCCGCGCGGCAACGCAGCCTCACTTCCGCACTGGGTCAATCGTGACGGGGGCGAGCCAACAGCAGGTCCGGCCATGTGCGCCTTGCCGCGAAAGCTGAAGTCAGAGCCCTGCGGCTCCGCGAGCCCCGAGACGGCCAACAAGATTTCGAACCCTTCAGATCAGCTGAAGCGTCTGATTGGTTCTACTGCGTCATCAATTCCTCATGGTGAGGAGGCGCGCGTTCGCACCATCCCCCACACGCTACATGCAGTGGCGCGCCGTCTCCCGGACGATGCGGAGCCTGTCATCTCTACGCGAGCGCTTGCGCTCGTCGGGGGCGCGCATTCGCGCGACCCGGTGGCATCGCTCGGAGAACCATGAAGGCCCGGCTGTGGCCTCAATCCTTCGAGACGCATCGCGTTCCGCGATGCTCCTCAGGACGAGGGGATAAACGGGTTATGACGCAGTAGGACTACCCCGGGCGACGTCTCGCCGTCGACAGGCTGGCTCGGACTTTGCCCACAGCAGATATGCGACCGTCGCACGCTCGGGCGCATTGATCGCCGGGGAATGCTATCATGCCCGCGGTGGGGATCGCGAAATCGGCCAACCTGTTGTAATGCCTGCCCGGTCGCGGCCGGCAACTGGCATCGCCTGGTCCCATGATCTCAACGAGGGAGTGGATGTTGTGAGCTTACTCGCTGATACCATTGGCATTCCCTTTTCCGGAGAACGCGCGGCAGCGCGTCCCGCTATTCCGCAGGACACCGCGAAATTCGCCGAGGCGGCACTTGCCGAGAGCAAACGCGAAGGCCTTTTGCTCGCCGTCCGCGCGCGCTGGGTGGCGTTGGCTTTGATCGCGGTGACCCTGCCGCTCATCAATCCGAACCAGGATGTCATCTATTACATCCTGATGCTCGGCGTTTTTGCGGCGATCGGCTGGGCTCAACTCAAAGTCGGCTCGGCCGGCCGGTCGTGGCGAGAGCTGTTTCTGATGTTTTGCGATCTGGCGCTCATGACCTTCCTCTCCGTCGTGCCCAATCCGTGGAGTTCGGTCGACTGGCCGATTGCCATGCAATTCCGCTTCGACACTTTCATTTACTTCTTCGTCCTGCTCGCACCCGCCACGCTGGCCTATTCGTGGCGAACCGTGATCGCGATGGGGACCTGGACGTCGGTCCTGTGGGTGATCGGCGTCGGCTGGGCCTATCTTCAGCCGGTGACCGCGACCCATGTCGCGCTGGCGAAGCGTATCAGGGCCGCGGTCGGGCCGGACGATCGCATGTTTTGGATTATCGACCCCACGGCGATCTCACTGGGTGGGCGAGTCCAGGAAATCGTCGTCTTCCTGATCGTTGCCTTCACCCTCGCGTTGGCGGTTCGCCGCTCCAATCGGCTGTTGATCAGCCATGCCGGCATTGAACGCGAGCGAACCAATCTGGCACGGTATTTTTCACCGAATGTCGTGGCGGAGCTGTCCGGAAACGACGAACCGCTCAAGCAGGTTCGAACCCAGGACGTTGCGGTCCTGTTCGCGGATATCGTCGGTTTCACGCGCTATGCCGAGGGCCGGAGCCCGACCGAAGTGATCGGCACGCTCAGGGAGTTTCACGAGCGGATGGAGCGCGAGGTCTTCCGGCACCAGGGCACGCTGGATAAATATCTCGGTGATGGATTGATGGCGACGTTCGGCACCCCGTTCGCGGGCGAGCGCGACGCCGGCAACGCATTGCTTTGCGCACAGGCCATGATCGGCTCGATCGACCAACTCAACCGCGAACGCAACGCTCGTGACGAACCGTCGATCCAGCTGAGCGTCGGGTTGCATTACGGCCAGGTCGTGCTCGGCGATATCGGATTGAACCGGCTCGAATTCGCTGTCATCGGCAACACGGTCAATGTGGCGAGCCGGCTGGAGTCGCTGACCCGCGAATTCCGCTGCAGTCTGGTCGCCAGCAACGACCTCATGCAGCGGGCGCGGGCCGAGACGACCGGATCGAACATCGAGTCGATGCACCTTGTCGAGAGGCCGGCCTGGATCGTTCGTGGCCTCGAGCAGCCGGTGGACATCTGGATTGGCGTCAAGGGGCCATGATTTTGCCCTGGCACCGACTCGTCGATCACGCAGACGCCGATCGAGCCCGTGTCACCACAAATTCTTGCCGTCGATCACGGTCACCGGCACGGCATCGAGATCGAAATCATCCAGCAGGCGCGAATTGACGCCGACGCGGGGATTGTCGAAATCAGGCTTGCCCGTCGACCAGTCCGGCGACTCGGAATAGGTGCCGCAACCGCAATCGGCGCAGAAATGGTGTTTGACGGTCCGGCTGTTCCATAGGTAGGTCGCAACTTTCTCCACCGGCGTGGTCAGGCGAAACTGGGCCGGGGTGTAGTACGCCCACAACGCGCCGCGCTTCGCGCAGAACGAGCACGTGCAACGCGTCACACCCCCGGGGGCCTCGCTCACCTCGAACTGCGTGTTGCCGCAATGGCAACTTCCCTTGATCGTCATGCACTGGTCCCCTCTCATGATCGGCAGGGCGCCGACATGTCTGTCCCGGCATACCTAAACCGGTCCTGTTGCCAGCATTGTGTCAGCAATGATCGCGGGCGGGTGGCTCTTTCGACCCGGGGTGCTTATTGCTGACCGCGGCGTTCCAGCCACCGGATCACGGAGTTCCCTGCTCTTGGGCTTGCTGTTCATCCTTGCGGTCGGCCTTGCCGCCGGCACCATCTCAGGCATCGTCGGCACCGGCTCATCGATCATGCTGATGCCGATCCTGGTCTATCAGTATGGACCGAAGGAAGCCGTGCCGATCATGGCGTTGGCCGCCGTGCTGGCCAATCTGGCGCGCATCCTCGCCTGGTGGCGCGAGGTCGACTGGCGGGCCTGCGCGGCCTATTCCATCACCGGCATTCCGGCCGCGGCGCTGGGGGCGCGCACACTGCTCGCCCTGCCCTCGCATGCGGTCGATCTGACGATCGGGCTGTTTCTGATCGCGATGGTGCCGGTGCGGCATTGGCTCGCCCGTCACCAGTTCACACTGTCGCTCTGGCACCTCGCGGTCGGCGGCGCGGTGATCGGCTATCTCACGGGCATCGTGGTGTCGACCGGACCCTTGAGCGTGCCGCTGTTCCTGTTCTACGGCCTGACGCGAGGCGCATTCCTTGCGACCGAAGCCGCGAGTTCGCTCGGGATCTATCTCAGCAAATCCGTGACCTTCGAGCGCTTCGGCGCGCTGACGGCCGATATCGCTTTGAAGGGCCTGACCGCGGGCTCTTCGCTGATGTCCGGGGCCTTCATCGCCAAGCGCTTCGTGCTCAAGCTGGATGCGGACGTGTTTCGGCTGGTCATGGACGCCATCATGCTGGCGGCGGGATTATCCATGCTCTGGACCGCGGTTGGATCATCCTGAACCGCCACTCTTCCAGTATTGCCGATGCCGGCGACCGTCGCGGGCATCTTGCGTTATCCGGCGCTCGGACATGAGACAGCATCACTGTCGCAAATCTGATCGCATGTCCGTGAAGACCTCCCCAGGAATGTTTCGAGGCAACCGGGGTTAACAGGTGGGGATTCGTGGCCTAACGAGGCAGGAGATTCGCATGAGTTCGATCGTGATCAGGTTTGTGACGCTGGCGACGGTTTCGATGGCATTGATTGCAGTGCCTTCGTTCACTCCGGTCTTAGCGGCCGGCGGTGGAGGAGGAGGTGGTGGTGGTGCCGAATCTACCAGCCCTCCGCCGGCATCGGACACCAAGGCCACCAAGGCTCACAAGAGCAAGAAGAGCAGCAAGCAATCCAGCTTCGACGACCCCACCTTTGCACGAGGCTACCGCGCCGCCTACGACACGATCTACGAGCGGAACGATTATACCGCCGCGATCGACCAGCTGAAGGCGCTCGGCCATGACGATCATCCGAACGTGGCCAACCTGATCGGCTATTCCTACCGCAAGCTCGGCGACTACCGGCTCTCGCAAGTCTGGTACCAGCGCGCGCTCAAGGCCGATCCGAACCATGTGCTGACCTGGCAGTATTATGGCCTCTGGCAGCTCGAGCAGGGCAATCGCGAACAGGCGCTCTATCATCTGGACCGCATCGCGGCGATCTGCGGAACCGGCTGCGAGCATTATAAGTCCCTGGCGGCAGCGCTCGAAAAGCCGCCTGGCACAGGCCTGGTTTATTGAGGCGAATGCCGGTTGCCGGTGGTCAGTCGTCCCACGGGACGATCGAATTCGAAGCCATGCAAGCCGGTGTTTCCATGCTAGGAACGCGGGACAGGCAATCCTGACCCGCGATTCCATCCCCTCATGGCCAAATCCGCCCTCTCCTTCGTCTGCCAGAACTGCGGCGCGGCCTATAACCGCTGGCAGGGCAAATGCGAGTCCTGCGGCGAGTGGAACACGCTTTCCGAGGAAGACATCACCGGCGCGACGTCGATGCCGGTGTCGATCCGCTCCAGGCGCAAGGGCCGCACGTTCGCGCTGGAGAGCCTTACCGGCAAGAGCGTGGACGCCCCGCGCCTGCCGTCCGGAATGGCGGAGCTCGATCGCGTCACCGGCGGCGGCTTCGTCCGCGGCTCGGTGTTGCTGGTCGGCGGCGATCCAGGCATCGGCAAATCCACCCTGCTGACGCAGACAACCAGCATGCTGGCACGCGCCGGCCACCGCGCGGTCTATATTTCGGGCGAGGAGGCGGTCGCGCAGGTGCGGCTGCGCGCCGAACGGCTCGGCCTCGCCGACGCGCCGGTTCAGCTTGCCGCGGAAACCTCGGTCGAGGACATCGTCACCACCCTGTCGGAAGGCCCGGTGCCGCGGCTGATCGTGATCGATTCGATCCAGACCATGTGGACGGATACGGTGGAATCCGCACCGGGCACGGTGACCCAGGTGCGCGCCTCGGCGCAGGCGCTGATTCGCTTCGCCAAGAAGTCGGGAGCAGCGATCATCCTGGTCGGCCATGTCACCAAGGATGGCCAGATCGCCGGCCCTCGGGTGGTCGAACACATGGTCGATGCGGTGCTCTCGTTCGAGGGTGAAGGCTCGCAGCAATTCCGAATCCTGCGTGCGGTGAAGAACCGCTTCGGTCCGACCGACGAGATCGGCGTGTTCGAAATGACCGGCCTCGGCCTGCGCGAAGTCTCCAACCCCTCGGAATTGTTCCTCTCGGAACGTGATCTCGGCAGTCCGGGAACTGCCGTTTTCGCAGGCATCGAGGGCACCCGCCCGGTGCTGGTCGAATTGCAGGCGCTGGTGGCACCCACCTCGCTCGGAACGCCGCGGCGCGCCGTGGTCGGCTGGGACCCCAGCCGGCTGTCGATGGTGCTGGCGGTGCTGGAAGCCCATTGCGGGGTCAAGCTGTCCGGTCACGACGTCTATCTGAACGTGGCCGGCGGCCTGCGCATCCAGGAGCCCGCCGCCGACCTGGCTGCCGCCGCGGCGCTGGTCTCCTCGCTCGTCAACGCGCCGCTGCCGACGGATGCGGTCCATTTCGGCGAGATTTCGCTCTCAGGCGCGATCCGCCCGGTGGCGCAGACCTCGGCCCGGCTTAAGGAAGCCGCAAAGCTCGGCTTTACCCGTGCGGTCTTGCCCGAAACCGCGCGCGGCGAGGCCAATGGCGATGCCGGTCTCAACCTCAATGCCGTGGGCAATCTGACCAGCCTGGTCGCAGAAATCGCCGCCCGCGGCCGTAAGGGGAACCGGGAGGGCAATACAACTGGGGAGAAAAATGCCACACCAGCGAGAATCCGCCGCCAGGAGGGCTAGCCAGGCGTGACCTCACCAGTCGCCGCCGCTATACATCCGTCGCGCCAACGTCGCGGATGCGGAAAGGCAAGATATCGAGGCCTTGCGGAGAACACCGTCTGCGCCCCACCTAGGGACAGCCGTGAAGCGTCGATTCGGGCTTTAAACTTGCGAGCGGACCTGACCAGCCGATGCCGATAACCATTCTCGATCTCGTCCTGCTCGGCGTCATGCTGATTTCCGGCCTGCTCGCGATGGTCCGCGGCTTCATGCGCGAGATCCTGTCGATCGCCGCCTGGGGCGCGGCGGCGCTGGCTACGCTTTACTCGTTCTCCAGGCTGCTGCCGACCGCCAAGACCTATTTCAACAACGATACCGTCGCCTCGGTCGTCGTCGTGGCCGGCGTGTTCGTCGGCACCCTGATCGTGGTCTCCATCATCACGGTCCGGATTTCCGACATGATCCTGGATTCCCGGATCGGTGCGCTCGATCGCACCCTCGGCTTCCTGTTCGGCCTGGCGCGCGGTCTTTTGATCGTTGTCGTGGCCTTCCTGTTCTTCAGCTGGCTGGTGCCGGAGAAGCAGCGGCCCGATTGGGTTACCGGCGCGAAGTCCCGGGTGGTGCTGCAGGGGACGGGGGACTGGCTGATGTCGCTCTTGCCTGACGATCCCGAGAACACCATCTTAAAGAAGTTGAAGAAGAATAAACCCGACGAAGAGGCTGATACCGAGTCGCCCCCGCCGGGCGGTGAGGGCTATACCAGACCGGCCCGCGACAGCTTGAAAAAACTGATCGAAAAGCCCGCGGCACGCTGACCGCGGACCTGAAGCGAGATGACTTTGATCGAATCGTATCTCGCGCTATGTTTTTGTTTGAGCATGATCTTTTCGGAAAGCCGGTTCCCGCTTTCCCGGATCTGGCTCTAGAAGAGAGGCGCGATGGACGAGATGCAGAGCCCTTCCGACGACCCCGCCCAATTCCAACTGAAACTGGGCGAGCCGGAGCCGCATCTCCGGGATATGGATCTGGAAGGAGACACGCTGCGCGAGGAGTGCGGCGTGTTTGGCATTTTCGGCCATACCGAGGCGTCGGCCATCACGGCGCTCGGGCTGCATGCTCTGCAGCATCGCGGCCAGGAAGCCGCCGGCATCGTCTCCTTCGATGGAAACCGGTTTCACAGCGAGCGCCGGCTTGGCCTCGTCGGCGACACCTTTTCCCGCCGCGAGGTGATCGAGCGGCTGCCGGGCACCTCCGCGGTCGGCCATGTCCGCTATTCGACGACGGGCGAGACCATTCTGCGCAACGTGCAGCCCTTGTTTGCCGAGTTGAATGCCGGCGGGTTAGCGGTCGCGCATAACGGCAATCTCACCAATGGGCTCTCGCTGCGTCGCGACCTCGTTCGCCACGGCGCCATGATGCAGTCCACCACCGATACCGAGGTGATCCTGCATCTGGTCGCCCAGTCCAAGCGCAACCGTTTCATCGAACGCTATATCGACGCCTTGCGCACCATCGAGGGCGCCTATGCGCTGGTGTCGCTGACCAACAAGAAGCTGGTGGGTGCCCGCGATCCCCGGGGGATCCGCCCGCTCGTGCTCGGCGAGCTCGACGGTTGTCCGATCCTGACCTCGGAGACCTGCGCGCTCGACATCATCGGTGCGCGCTACGTCCGGGATATCGAGCCCGGCGAGGTCATCGTCTTCGACGAGAACGGCCAGGACATTCACAAGCCGTTCCCGCGCATGGCGCCCCGTCCCTGCATCTTCGAATACATCTATTTCGCGCGGCCCGACTCCATCGTCGGCGGCCGCTCGGTCTATGAGGTGCGCAAGGCCTTCGGCGCGCAGTTGGCCCGCGAGAACCATGTCGACGTCGATGTGGTGGTCCCGGTGCCGGATTCCGGCGTCCCGGCCGCGATCGGCTACAGCCAGCATTCCGGCGTGCCGTTCGAACTCGGCATCATCCGCAATCACTATGTCGGACGCACCTTCATCCAGCCGACCCAGAGCATTCGCGAATCCGGCGTGCGCATGAAGCATTCGGCCAACCGCGCCGCGATCGCCGGAAAACGCATCATCCTGATCGACGACTCGCTGGTCCGCGGCACCACTTCGAAGAAGATCGTCCGCATGATGCGCGACGCCGGCGCCAGCGAGGTCCACTTCCGCCTCGCCTCGCCGCCGATCCTCTACCCCGATTATTACGGCATCGACCTGCCCGACCGCGGCGGGCTGCTGGCCGCCACCCATTCGCTGGAGGAGATGCGGGAGGCGATCGGCGCCGACTCGCTGGCCTTCCTGTCGATCGACGGCATGTACCGCGCCATGGGCGAGCCCGGCCGCGACCCCGCCAATCCGAAATTCGCCGATCACTGCTTCACCGGCGTCTATCCCACCAGCCTCACCGACCAGACCCAGATCGAACCGCAGCCGCGGCAGCTGTCGCTGCTGGCGGAGGCGAGCTGATTCCAGGCACGATGATGGAGCCGACAATCGCGATTGTCGGCGGCCTGTTGTTGGTTGGGTTTATCTATTTTGCGTTCCGACAGGGCATGAAGGTCACGCCGGATGATCGCATAGATCGTGGGCCTTCGGTTGGCGGCGGACCAGAATAGGGCAGCGATTCAGACGCCGAGTTTTCGTCATGGCCGGGCTTGTCCCGGCCATCCACGTCTGTAATACCCCGCCGCAAAGACGTGGATGCCCGGAACAAGTCCGGGCATGACGAAAGTGGCACGACATGACCAAACCCCTCGCCTCCCGCATCGCCCTGGTCACCGGCGCCTCCCGCGGCATCGGCTATGCTACCGCGCGCGCGCTCGCCAAGGCCGGCGCGCATGTCGTCGCCGTGGCGCGGACGCAGGGCGGTCTGGAGGAACTCGATGACGAGATCCGCGGGGATGGCGGCAGCGCCACCCTGGTGCCGCTCAGCCTCGCTGACACCGACGGCATTGCCCGGCTCGGCGCGGCGCTGCATGAGCGTCACGGCAAGCTCGATATCCTCATCGGCAATGCCGGCGTGCCCGGCCCGTCCTCGCCGCTCGGCCATATCGAGCTCAAATCCTTCAGCGACGTGATGGCGGTCAACGTCACCGCCAATTTCCAGTTGATCCGCTGCATGGAGCCGCTCTTGAAGATGTCGGATGCGGGACGCGCCGTGTTCGTCACGTCAGGCGCCGCCAACAAGGCCAGCGCCTATCTCGGCCCCTACGCGGCCTCCAAGGCCGCAATGGAAACGCTGGCGCGGGTCTGGGCCCAGGAGACCGCTGATACACCGATCCGGGTCAACCTATTCAATCCCGGACCGATCCGCACGCGGATGCGCGCCACGGTGTTTCCCGGCGAAGACCCCGACACGCTCGACACGCCCGAGCAGGCCGCTGAATCGATCGTGCCGATGTGTTCGCCGTCATGGACCGAGACCGGCAAGTTCTACGACTACAAGACCCGGACCTTGATGAGCTTTCGTTCGCCGGCGTGATTGCGAGCACCGCGGGGTCCGGTCTCGTCGAATACATCGTGTCGACCGCGGTTGCTACTTCGTGTCCCCCGCGATTTGGACGGCAATATCGGCCAGTTCGACAATCTGGCGTTCGACCTCGGCCTGTCGGCCGGTCAGTTGCACGGCAACGGCTGGCGAAACCGGCCTGATGATCTCGACCAGACGATCGATGGCATTGGGATCGGTCACCCCGAGCTTGTCCACGATCCCCAATATCGACTGCGCCTTGCCTTCCCCGCCGATCCGCCACATCAACTCGGCGGCGACAACCAGGTCGGCGGCCGTCAACGGCGCGTGCTGCTCATCAGCCAACTTCATGGCCCTGGACAGGTTGTTGCGCGCACTGTCTTCGTTGCCCACGGCATACCAGTCATGGGCCGCCCGCAGCAGCAGACCCGCATTTTGTTCAATGTCGGCCAATTGTTCCAGCGCCTCGATCGCCGGCGCCGCCGCCGGTCCATAGCCGCCTTCGATCGCGTTTCCAGCCACGTAAGATGTCACCTCGCGAACCTGGGCGGCGTCGCGCAGTTTAGCGACAACGGCGAGCGCGCCGTGGATGTCGCCATGACCGCCACGAATGATCGCAAGATTCTGCAATGACGCGTAATGATCCGCTTCCAGCTTCGGCTCTCCGGTCGGGGACGATACCGCCACGTCCAGCGCTTCCGCATCGAATCTTTCGGCGGCATCGCTGCGCCCGAGACGAAAGTAGGCATCGGCGGCCTTGCCCAGGCACTGGCTGCGATAATAAGGGTTGCTCACGGCGCGCGCCGCCGCCTCGACGTCTTGCTCCCGCGCGAGGCCGGCCAACACTGGCATCAGGACGAGGACGGTATTCGACTGGCCTGGTGGCCCCTTCCCAAGGACCCATTGCGGCCACGGCTTGATCAGCTTGGCTGCCATATCTGGAAAGTCAGCCGTCAGCAGAACTTGCGCCAGCGAGATTGCCGGGTCTGGATGGTCGACGTCGGTCGCTCCGGCTATTGCAGTGCTGGCGCGCTCACCTGCGCGCGAGGCTTCCGCATGGTCGCCGCGCTTGATCGCATCTTCCACCAGCAGCTGCCACGCATAGGGCTCGTTGAAGCGTTCGGCTTCGCGCCAGGCCTGCTCGCGCAAGCTGGCCGCCGCCGGGTATTTGTTGGCCATCGCCAGCAAAGAATCGATTGATCCAAGACCTTTGCCGCCGATCAGGCGTGCCGCGCGTTCGGTCTGCCCAAGCCGGGCGCGGATCTCCCCGGCGTCACGGGGAAGCGAACCTGCGTCTTGATCGTTGTCGTCGGCCTTGATCGACGGCAACTCGCGCTCGACCTCGTCGACGATCTTGGTCGCACGCGCGGGATCGTTCTTGTCCAAGAGCTGCGCGGCCACCGCCAGCAATCCACCGAGGCGCTCGACCGGTGAAGTCCGTTGCTTGGCTTGCTTGATTGCGGCATCGAACCGCCCGGCCCGCGCCATCCACTCGATATCTTCCCACGGCGATGGGTCCGGATTGTCAGAGCTCACGTAGTCAAGCGCGGTCTTGATGTCGCCGGGTGCCAGTTCCCGTTCGGCGAAACTGACGTGCCGCCGAAACCATTCGTCCTCGGGAAGTGTTTTCGCCAACGAGAAGATCGCGGCGGCAAGGCATTTGACGCTGGGCGCGGAGCCGCAATCGATCGGTCCGGCGGTGGCTCCGCCCGTCGTGCCCAGGCACTGCATCATGCACAGCATCAAGGCCGCCATCCAGCCGCCCAACCATCTGCGCATGCAATCTGTCTCCGCGACACCAGGTCGCGGTTAGATACCTCGGCTAGACCAGTCGCACAACGCTCGGCCGATCGCCACAATTGAGGCGCTCGCAAGATATTCTGCTGCGGAGCCCGCAACAGGGCCACGCCATGCGCGGCCCCTGTGCCCTACCTCACCGTGATCGCGATCGGCCTCGCGCATTTGCCGTCCCTCGTTCACGCCCCCGGTGGCACGATGACCATCCAGGAGACGCCGAACTTGTCGGCGACCGCGCCGAAGCATGACGCGAAGAATGTCTTGCCGAGCGGCATCTGCACGGTGCCGTCGGCGGCGAGGGCGTTGAAGATGCGTTCGGCCTCCGCCGCGCTCGAGACCGACAGCGACAACGACATGCACTGGAAATCGAGATCGCCGCTGCGCATGCCGTCCGACATCATGATCTCCGCGCCGTTGATGCGTAAGGACGAATGCATGATCTTCTCGTCGAGCGCCGCCGGCACCTTGTCCGGCCCCGGCCTGTCGGGATTGTCCTTGAAGCGCAGCATCATCAGGACCTCGGCGCCGAGCGTGGCCTTGTAATAGGCGATCGCTTCCTCGCAGCGGCCGCGGAAGAACAGATAGGGTTGGATCGCGGTCGGCCCCGCATCGCCGATGAACGGTTTGAAGCCGCCGAAGAACATGCGCGTCGCATCGAATGGCAGGGTCTTGGGGTTCATCCCGGCCATGCGGGGATCTTTCATCGCGCGTCCGCCGACCTCGTCGCGGTGGGCCCGCGAGCGATAGGTGATCATCGCGACAATCACCGTCTCACCGGCTTCCAGCGCGACGCTCTGCGGGAACGATGTCACCTTGCCGGGCTTGGCGTCATCGGCCTCGAGTTCGACATAGGACAGCGCCCCATGCTCGCGCCAGACCTGGGCGGAAATCTCCGCCAATCGACGATAGTCCCCGAGTCTCGCCGCCGGCACGGGGGTGATGACGAGGTCAACATAGCTGCTCATGACGTTCTCCTGATATTGGCGCTGCAAATCCAAGACGATCGGGACGACCGCGATCCGACACCGGCCCGACGATTTTTGTGACGGATCCTCCGCTGGAACCGTGCTCTGCCTGCAGACCGTTCCGCAGTGCCACGCAATTGACTCCTTTGCTTCCCCGCGATTGACTGCGCGCCAAGCGGGTTAACCGCGGCAAAAGACCACGGGAGGATGCAGTGATGCCGGTGCAGGCTTGCGCGCGCTCAAACCTTGTCGTTAGGGCCATCTCGTTCGCCATGGCCGCCGTCGTTTCGATCGGTGTCCTCACGCTGTCGCGAAGTGCGACGGCCGGCGACGTCCCGGCCTTCGCGGTCGAGGCCGCCTGGCCGAAGCCGCTGCCCAACAACTGGATCCTCGGCCAGGTCGGCGGCATCACCGTGGACTGGCAGGGCCATATCTGGGTGATCCACCGTCCGCGCTCGCTGACCGATGACGAAAAGGGCGCAACCCTCAATCCGCCGCGCTCGAAGTGTTGTGTGCCCGCGCCTCCGGTGCTGGAGTTCGATAGCGACGGCAATCTGCTGCGCTCCTGGGGCGGCCCCGGCGAGGGCTATGAGTGGGTCGGACGCGAACATGGCATCGAAGTCGACGAACGCGGTTTTGTCTGGATCGGCGGCAACGCCGACAACGACAATGCGATCCTGAAATTCACGCTCGACGGCAAGTACGTCGCGCAGATCGGCCAGATCGCGCCGAGCAAGGGCAGCAACGACACCACCCAGCTCGGCAAGCCGGCCGAGACCGCGATCGACAAGGAGGCCGACGAGATCTATGTCGCCGATGGCTACGGTAACCGCCGCGTCATCGTGTTCGATGCCACCACCGGCGCCTACAAGCGGCATTGGGGGGCCTATGGCCACCAGCCCAACGATGACAAGCAGCCGCCCTACGACCCCAAGGCGGAGGCCTCGCAGCAATTCGCCAATCCGGTGCATTGCGTGAAGATCGCCAACGACGGGCTGGTCTATGTCTGCGACCGCATCAACGACCGCATCCAAGTGTTCAAGAAGGACGGCACGTTCGTCAAGGAATGGTTCTTCGAAAAGAACACGCTCGGCAATGGCGCGGTCTGGGACATCGCGATATGGCCCGATCCGAAGCAGAGCTATCTGCTCAGCGCCGACGGTGAAAACAACGAGATCCGCATCATCCGGCGCGACGACGGCACCGTCGCCGGCAGCTTCGGGCGCAACGGCCGCAATGCCGGGCAATTCCATTGGGTCCACGCCATGGCGGTCGACGCCAAGGGCAACGTGTATACCGCCGAGGTTGACACCGGAAAGCGTATCCAGAAGTTCAGGCTGACCTCCGACGCCCTCCATTGAGACAATTGCGGCAGTGCGCAAGACAGGCTAACGATTGGCCAAGCTTCGGCCGAAACCTCCACAAGAGAGCCGGTCCGAGCATTTCGCACTGGAGGAAAGACCATGAGAACGACGACCGCGTGGCGCTATGCCGCGCTTGTTGCCATTGCCGGTTCCGGCATCGCATCCGCGGCCCTGGCCGATGACAAGACCATCAAGATCGGCGTGCTGAATGACATGTCGAGCCTGTATGCCGATATCGGCGGACCCAATTCGGTGGTCGCCATCAAGATGGCGGTCGAGGATTCCGGCCTCACCAAGAAGGGCTGGACGATCGATGTCGTCAGCGGCGACCATCAGAACAAGCCCGATGTCGGCGTCAACATCGCGCGGCAGTGGATCGACAACGACAAGGTCGATGCGATCGCCGATACGCCGAATTCCGGCGTCGCGCTGGCCGTGAGCAATCTCGTCAAGGAAAAGAACGCCGTCCTGCTCAATTCCGGTGCCGCCTCCGCCGACCTCACCGGCAAGGCCTGCACGCCGAACACGATTTCCTTCACCTATGACACCTACATGCTCGCCAACGGCACCGGCAAGGCGCTGACCAAGGCCGGCGGCGACACCTGGTTCTTTCTGACGTCCGACTATGCTTTCGGCCATGCGCTGGAGCGCGATACCTCGGCAGTGGTCACGGCCAATGGCGGCAAGGTGCTGGGCGGCGTCAAGCATCCGATCAATTCGTCGGACTTCTCGTCGTTCCTGCTGCAGGCCCAGGCCTCGAAGGCGAAGGTGGTCGGTCTTGCCAATGCCGGCGGCGACACCACCAACGCGATCAAGCAGGCGGCCGAGTTCGGCATCGTCACCGGAGGCCAGAAACTCGCAGCGCTCCTGCTCTTCATCAATGACGTGCATTCGCTCGGCCTGAAGACAGCGCAGGGCCTGACCTTCACGGAATCGTTCTACTGGGACATGAACGAGCAGACCCGCGCCTGGTCGAAGCGGTTCTCCGCATCGGCCAACAAGAACGCGATGCCGTCGATGACCCAGGCCGGCAACTACGCCATGGTACTGCACTATCTCAAGGCGATGGAAGCGCTCGGCGGCAATCCGCATGACGGCGCCAAGGTCGTCGCCAAGATGAAGGAGTTGCCGACCGACGATCCGCTGTTCGGCAAGGGCCCGCTGCGCATCGATGGCCGCCGCATCATCCCGGCCTATCTGTTCGAGGTGAAGAAGCCGGACGAGTCGAAATATCCGTGGGACTACTACAAGCAGATCGCCACGATCGCGGCGGAAGATGCGGCCAAGCCGCTCGAAGCGAGCGATTGTCCGCTGGTGAAGAAGTAGCTGAACGAACAACCGGCCGGATCGATCCGGCCGGTTACCGACTTGGGCGCGCGTCAGGCCTCCAGGGCGACCTCTCGGAACGCGTTGACCAGCGAGGTCTCCAGCTTTCCGTCCATGCCGAGCAAGCTGTTATAGGCGTTCAGACGTGACATCGGCGCCCGGTAGGGTCGCGACTCGATGAGCGCCGCGAAGATGTCGGAGATGGTCAACAATCTGACCAGATCGGATATCGCCGGGGCTTTCAGCGCATCGGGATAGCCGGATCCGTCGAGATATTCGTGGTGGCTCCTCACGCCCTCGAGACTCTCCGAACTGATGCCGGGGACATCTTTCAATAGTTCATATCCGATCACCGGATGGCGCCTCATCGTGTCCTCTTCGCCGGCATCGAGGGGTCCAGGTTTGTCGAGGATCGTCAACGGAATATAGGCCTTGCCGACATCATGCAGGGTCGCAGCCAATCCGAGCCGGGCAACATCCGGACCCGCGAACCCCAATTCCAGAGCGAAGCCGACCGCCACTCCGGTCACCAACAGACAATGCTGGAACGTACCCTCGTGATAGCGCCTCACGTCGTCGAGCCACGCGCCGACGCCGTTTTGCCCGATGCTGTTGATGATTTGCAGCGTCGCATGTTCGGCATCCGGCAAGTTGATCTGTTTGCCGATGCGAACGGCGGCGAACATGGAAGCGAAAGCCGTCGCGCTGTCCGTGACCTCAGGCGGCGCCGTCGCAGGACCGCCAGTTTGTGGGGCGGCTCTCCTGGCGAAGTCGATCTGCTCCAACTCGAACATGATCTCCCCCGGCCGCGAAACCACCGAGGTGGCGCCGAGCGCATAAGCCTGCGCGACCAGAGGCCGAATGCTGTTCCTGACAACAAACAGCTTTTCAGCGACGTTACCCAGTGCCTGGACGAGGTGCCGGATCTGTTCGACACGAACGGCCTTGCGCAGATCGGCATCGATCATCAGGACGCCGCTTGAATACGGCTGCTTGCCATCAGATCCCAAAATTCGCGGGACGACCTGATAACGCGGCTCCAGGACCTGCCGAATGGCCGGTATTTTGGCAGGCTCGTCGGTGATAAAATGAACAAGCATTTTAAAGCCAGGTGGCAGGAGCTGAAGTCGCGGTCTCTCCGTTGATGACAAAATCCGGCGACAAGGTCACAGCATAGGGCTGGGTCCCTAATCGCGGACTAATCCACTGCGATGCAGCGGCACGATCATGTTACCATCGAAAGCAAAGGAAGGTTGCTCGCGACGTGGATCATTTGATTCGAGTTTATGCGTTCGCGAGAACGGCGAAGCCGTTGGGCACCAAACGCGCAATCGCCATGGTTTGCGTCTGAGGCGACAAGGGCCGCCTCGGCATGATGCCGCGCACCTCAATAGGATCGTGCCGTCGATGTGGTTTCAACCGCGGCCCTCAGCCACGCCGCCTTCCTCGATTTGAGTTCATCGAGCAACTGAAAACCGGTCGCGGTCCGCGGCTTCTGCCAGGCACGCATCGATGACCGACAGCAGGGTCGCAGGCGTGAAGGGTTTGCGCAAACAGCGCGCGGCGCCGAGGTCGAGCGCCATGCGCAGGAAGTCGGGGGCCGGCGCGCGCTGTTCGGCGAAGACATAGCCCGAGATGGCAATCAGCGGCACCGAAGGCGCCTGCTGATGAAACACCCTGACCGATTCAAAGCCGCGCATGTGCGGCATGAAGATGTCGACGATCATCAGATCGTACGTCCCCGTATCGAGCGCGCGCAGCCCGGCCTCGGCACCGTCGGCCGTCTCAACCTCGTAGCCCCGGCCTTCGAGCCACAGGCTCATTGCGCCCGAAATCAGGGGATCGTCGTCGACAATGAGTATTCGAGTCATGATGGTCTCCGCTGCCAAGTCTGCCCTTCCCCAACCACCAACCACCGGACGCAACTTGCCGAACACCACCACATACTACCTACGCGCACGAATCATTCTCAATCATGCAAGTAAGAGTTGCAGATGGGCCAAAGTCTAGCCGATTGTGGCAAAGGGAACCGATCCGCGGAAGCGAAAGGTAGCCGTATGCCACTGGCGGGCAAGAAGGGTTCCGGCCTTACCTTGCTGAAGCTGCCGCAGGCGACATTTCAATCATAGATTGAATTGATGGAATTCTGACCTGGTCAAGAACCGCGGAGTGGCGACGCCGTCGTGGTCAGCCTTGGCCGGTCCACGACGATGGACGGTCGACGCCAACCGTGCCGTGTGAGTCGGGACGCGGTGGACGCCGCATCGTCGATCGGGATCAAGCTTTCCGACCACTGACGACACCGCCGGTGTCGCTCCCGATCGCCTGCGCTGCCGGCTTTCGAAAAATGAAATTGTTGCAATAGTCCTTGCTCTTGAAGAACCATTCACCGCTTTGGCGCTGATGGATGGCCGCGTCGAATCTGGAAATCGGCAAGAGCTCGTCGCGGCAGACGAAATGTCCCTGGTAGCCGAGGCGTTCTAGATAAGCGAAGACGTCGCCGACATCCCCGTTCGTGAGGTGGCGATTCTCGCACTCGAAGACGAGCAGTGGAGCGTGTTGCCGCAATATCCTCTCGGCGCCCTTCAAGATCTCGAACTCGGCGCCCTCCGCGTCGATCTTCAGCAGCCCGATCTTGTCGTGCTCGCCGAAATATTCGTCCAGGGACACCAAGGGCACGGAGAGGGTTTCAAAGCTCTCGCCCGCCGCCGCCTTGCGATTGAGGGAGGCGCCGGGCTGGTGACCTCTCGGCACGAACAAATCCTGCGTGCCGGAATGCGAATAGGCAGCCTTGGCCTCCACCTTGACATTGTCGAGCCCGATGACCCGACAGATAGTCTCGAGCCGGCGCGCCAATTCGGGTTGCGGCTCGAACGCGATGACGCGCCCGTTCCGGCACCAGGATGACAGCCAATAGATGAAGCTTCCCTTGTTGGCACCTATGTCGCAAGCGACGTCGGTCGGCCGCAGGTGCTGTCTGATGACGCCGAACTCGATGCTCTGATCGCGGAAGCGCGCCTTCAGCGCACGCACCCGAAATCTGATGCTCTCGTTCGCGAACCAGGCTTGGATGACGGACACCGGCCTACCCTCTCCTCACTGATGCCAGCGTCCACACCGCGATGCCAAGCGCCAGGACCAACAACAGCGACGCCAGCAGGAACGGCGCGCCCGGCAATTGTACCGGGGACTGCTCCCCGATGAAGTAGGCGAAAGTGAGCGTGAACAGGAACGGGCCTGCGAGCTGGGCCACGCTTTGCACGCTCGCTGTCGCACCCTGCAATTGACCTTGCCGGTCGGGTGCCACCAGTTGCGTCATCAAGGCCTGCGACGCCGCGCCGGACGCACCCCACAGCGCCATCACGGGAATACCGACCCAAAACAGCGGTCCGGTGGGCGCGAGGCCGAAAATCAGAAAGCCGATCGCGCCGCTGATCAGTCCAAGCATGAGCGCGCGGCGCTCGCCGAGCAGCCGCACGATCGGCCCAATGCCTGCGCCCTGCACCACCATCGCGCAGATGCCGACCAGGGCCAGGGTCAGGCCGACGGTTTTGGTGTCCCAACCGTAGCGGTAGGTCGCATACAGCACGAAGGTCGACGGCAGGACCACATGAGCGGTCTGCGCGATGAAATTCATCCACGACAATCCCGCCAGCAACCGATCCGAGCGCAGCAAATGGAACCCGCCGACCGGATTGGCGCTCTTCCAGCGGAACGGCGCACGCCGGTCCGCCGGCAGCGATTCCGGCAGGATCAGGAGGCCATACAGCGCGTTGGCGAAGCTCAAGCCCGCCGCGATCCAGAACGGCAGGCGCGGATCCAGATTGCCGAGCAGGCCGCCAAGCGCCGGCCCCAGGATGAAACCGGCGCCGAAGGCCGCGCCGATCTTGCCGAACACCGCCGCGCGTTGTTCCGGCGGCGTGATATCGGCGATATAGGCGAACGCCGTCGAGACGCTCGCCGACGTGACGCCCGAGATCACCCGACCGACGAACAGCCAGAGCAGCGAGGGCGCCAGCGCCATCAGGACATAGTCGAGCGCGAGCCCGAAATTCGACAGCAGCACCACGGGCCGCCGGCCGAACCGGTCCGACAGGCTGCCCAGAACCGGCGAGAACAAGAACTGCATCAGGGCCCAGGCCGTGCCGAACAGGCCGAACATCCGTGCGGCGCGCGCGGTGTCGTTGTCGACGAAACTCTCCACGAGCTTGGGCAGAATCGGCATGATCAGGCCGAGCGCGAGCATGTCCAGGAGGATGGTGACGAAGATGAAAGCGGTCGCAGCGCCGCGCATCGCCGGCACGCTGTCGGCGCCTTGCGACAACGGCTCGCTCATGATGGACGCTTGCGCTTGTGCGCGAAGGGATTGGCCTTCTCGCGCAGCGTGATCCGGACCGGCGTGCCGGGCAGGTCGAACCCCTCGCGCAAGGAGTTGGTGAGATAGCGCAGGTAGGACTGCGGCACCGCGTCGGCGCGCGAGCAGAACAGCACGAAGCTCGGCGGCCGCGCCTTGGTCTGGGTGATATAGTTCAGCTTCAGCCGACGCCCCGAGACCGCCGGCGGCGGATTGGCGTCGACGGCCTGCTCGAACCAGCGATTGAGCGCGGCGGTCGCCACGCGCTTGTTCCAGACCGCATAGGCCTGCACGATCGCTTCCATCAGGCGGTCGATGCCATCGCCCATCAGGCCGGACACCGCGACGACCGGAACACCCCTCACCTGCGGCAGCAGGTGGTCGACTTCGCCGCGCAGGGCGGAAATCTGGCCGGGCTTACCGTCCATCAGGTCCCACTTGTTGACGCCAAGCACAAGCGCCCGCCCCTCGCGCTCCACCAGATCGGCGATACGCAGATCCTGCTCCTCGAAGCGATGCTGCGAATCCATCATCAGCACCACCACCTCGGCGAAGCGGACGGCGCGCAGCGCATCAGCCACCGAAAGCTTTTCGAGCTTCTCCTCGATGCGCGAGCGCCGCCGCAGGCCTGCGGTGTCGAACACGCGGAAGGCGCGGCCCTTCCAGTCGATCTCGACCGCGATGGAATCCCGCGTGGTGCCGGCCTCCGGGCTGGTCAACAGCCGCTCTTCGCCGAGCAGATGGTTGATCAGGGTTGATTTTCCCGCGTTGGGCCGGCCGACGATCGCAACCCTTATCGGCCGCTGCGGCAATCCCTCCTCGTCTTCGTCGTCGTCAATCTCCTCCACCTCGGCCGTCGGCGGCACGAGTTCACGCAGAGCATCGTAGAGTTCACCAAGGCCCTCGCCATGTTCGGCAGAAATCTGGATCGGCTCGCCGAGACCGAGCGCGTAAGCCTCCATCGCACCGGCCTCGCCATGCTTGCCCTCGCTCTTGTTGGCGAGCAGCAGCACCGGCTTGTTGGCGCGGCGGGCAAAGTCGGCGAAGGCACGGTCGTTCGGCGTCAAACCGGCGCGGGCGTCGACCACGAAAAACAGGGCATCGGCCAGCTTGATCGCGGTTTCCGTCTGCTCCTGCATCCGCGCCGTCAGCGAGCCCTTGGCACCCTCGTCGAGCCCTGCGGTGTCGATGATGGTAAATTCGAGGTCGCCCAACTTGGCCTCGCCTTCGCGACGATCGCGGGTCACGCCCGGCAGATCGTCCACGAGCGCGAGCTTCTGTCCCACCAGCCGGTTGAACAGCGTCGATTTGCCGACATTGGGCCGGCCGATGATGGCAATTGTAAATGACATGAATGATCCCAGCGCCAGTGATGCGCGGCGGCTGCGATTGTGTAGCGCAATGGAACGGAAAACTGAAATTTAGCGCGAGAACGAGCCACTCGGCATTGGCGCCGGGAACGCGGATTGGGCCGACTGCGGTGCCGAGGACTGGTCGGGCGGCGGCGCCGTGGTGCGCCGGCGCACGATCTTCTTGGTGGGCTTGGGTGCCGGCGGCGCGCCCTGCATCGTCTCCTCCTCGGGCATGGCCTCGCCGTTGGGCTCCTCTGCCGCGGCCGCCGGTGCCGCTGCGGTCATGGCAGCCTGCTTGCCCTTGCCCTTCGATCGGGACATCTGCTTCGACTTCGGTTCATCGGGCGGTGGCGGCGCCGCTGGCGCCATCGCGCCGGGCGCGGCGGCGACATTCTGCTGTTGATCGGTCTGCTGTGCACCCTTGTACAAATCCTTCGGCACGCCCTGTTCGAGGCCCGGCACGCCGTCAGGGAATACCGGCTTGCGATCGCCCGGCAGCTTCTTCTTGGTGTCGAGGAAATCGAGCATATCGCTCGGATCGAAACTGGACCCGAAACCACTGGAACAGCCGGCCAGAGCGCCGGAGAAGGCGATGAGCACGGCGGCTGCGATCAGGCGTTGCGGACGGCGCATGGTCGATCTCTGTTTCAAACTCGTTCCTTGCCTTCGGCTCTGAGCGTCAACTCTCAAGTGCCAAATCCTATCGTCAACTCTCGTCGCCAACTGTTGACACAAATTCCCGGCATCAGCTTTTGGCAACCGGCGGAAGCAAGGCCTGCAGCGCTTCGGCACGCGAACGCAAACTTGGCGGCGTCTCGCCGTCGAGCGCGATCATGTCGAGCCACTGTCTCGTCGCCGAAACATCGCTCGCACGCCACGCCGACAATGCCAGCAACTCCCGCGCCATGTGGCGGAAAGTCGCCCCGGGGCCCGTCGACGGCTCAAGGCGTTCTACCATATTCTGATAGCTCGCGCTGTCGAGCAAAAGCCCGGCGGCACGAATCTTCGCCAGATCCCGCTGCTCGGCGGCAATGCTGCGATCGGCGGCAAGCTCGTCGAACAGTTTGGCCGCGGCCTGCGGATCACGATTGACGGTCTCCGCGGCGGCGCGGAACCGCGCCAGCATGCGGTAGCCCGACGGCGCCTTGGCGGCCAATTCGGTAAATGCCGCTTCCGCTTCGGCGTGCTTGTTCTGTTCCGACAATTCGACGGCCCTGTTGAAGGCATCACCTGCCTCGGCCGCCTTCTTGGCTTCGAGATACTGGTAGCCGCGCCAGCCGCCGACGCCGGCGATGATCAGGAGCGCCAGCGCGACGATATAGAGGGAATATCTGTCCCACAGCTTCTTGAGCTGTTCGCGACGGACTTCCTCATCGACTTCGTCAAATAATTCAGACACTTAGATATATCCCATCGCGCCGCGCAGCGCGGTTCCAGAGGCGTCGCCTCAAGCCGGAGCCGCCCCTCAGGGGCGGATAGCCTATCGATATGGCGGTGGCAAGGCAAAGTGAGCGGGATCAAGGCGTTAACCACGGACACTGTGATGCCGCACCAACGCAGCTATCACGCGCCGCGCGTCTCGCGCAACTGCCGTTTCATCACCTTGCCGTTGGCATTGCGCGACTGCGGGCGACTCGGGAACGTCAAACCGACGGCACGAGGTCAGCCGCCCATCACCGGCACCCCGATCACCATCGGGTGGAAGGCGAATGCCAGCGCCAGGTAAGCGATAATGCCGACGACGACGGCGATCAGGTCGTTGCTGACGCCGCCCACCGGAATCGGCGGTCCACCGGAGTCGGTCCTGCGCTTCAGCGAGATGCGGTCGAACACCGCCCAGCCGAGGAACGAGCCGAACAGGATGATCGAGCCGAGATCGCCATTGGCGAGCAGATGCGCGACCGCCCAAAGCTTGACGCCGGCCAGCATCGGATGTTTCAGCACGGTGTAGATCCGGCCCCTGATGTAGGAGGCCACCACCATGATGACGGCCGGCAACATCAAGGCGACCGTGATGTGCCTGAATGCCTTGGGCGGATACCAGACGTCGATCCAGCCCGTGGCGCGGTAGTGCGCAAAGCCCCAGACGATGAGGGCAAGGCCTGCGAACGACACCAGCGCATAGCTGATCTTGTAACCGGCCTGGCCCATCCTGGCGATGCAGCGGGCGCGCAGCTCGCGCTGGGTCGTCAGCGTGTGGGCGCCGAGAAACAGCGCGAGACCCGCAATCATCCCCAAAAGTCCCACGACGCTCTCCCCCTGCTCCCTCGACTTCAGCGCTTCATTTTCCGGGTTGCGCCGGCAAATGGCAAGCGCTCACGGCTGCTCCGCGGCCTTGCCAAGAGCACGATTGTCGACATAGCGGATCGCGATCGGCCGTCCCGCCAGCGCGCCGCCGAGTCCACCGGTGAATTTCAGCGGCAGGCACGCGTCAAGCGAGGCGCTGATCGCCTCGAGATAGGAGGCACGGATTTCGGAGGAGATGCCGGCGGTGGCGAAGGTCAGCCGCGGCGCGCCAATCATCTCGCCGGACGTCCTGAAGCTGAAGCGCACCGACATCTGCATGCCCTCCCGCGCGCGCTCGGCCGGCGGCGGCGACCAGCATGAGCGCAAGGCGGCGAACAGATCGCCGATCGTGTCGAGGTCATGGTCCGGCCTCGCATACTTCGCCGCATCCTGCTCGGCCGGCACGCTCTGGATCGTGAGCTGCAGATTCTGGCCGTAGGGATAGAAGATTTCGGGGATGCAGGGGCCGTCGTTGAACACGCTGCAGAAGGTCGGTGTGCAGGGCCTGTTGTCGAGCACGCTGCAGGGAGCATGCGCAAACGGCGTGGCGTCGATCTGCCGCCTTCGGGCTTCGGCAGGAGCGGCCGCCATCAGTCCCGCGACGGCCATGCCGAGACAGAAAACGATGCGCCCGCGCATTCAACCGCCCTTCGAAATGACGCCCCCAGGCGGAGAAATGACGGGCGAAAGTGCCGACATCAAGCCGGCACTCGTTCAAATCTCTGCGCACTTGGCCAGCTGCTTTGCGGCACCACCGCCATTCGCGCTTCTTTGTCGTCCCCCGCGAAGGCGGGGGACCCAGTATTCCGATGCGTCAGTGATGGAATCGAAAGAGCGCGGCGTACTGGGTCCCCCGCTTTCGCGGGGGACGACAGAGTGATGCGAGCCGTTCACGGCTCACCCCCTTCCGGCTCGCACCTCACGCCTTCTTCTTCACGTCCTTGACGCTGGAGAAGACAATGCCTTCGGCGCGGTCCTTGGTGTAGCCGAGATAGAATTCATTCTTGGCCAGGAACACCGGATCGCCGTCGACGTCGTCGGCAACGCCCGAACCGTTGGCGGAGATGAAGGCTTCCAGCTTCTTCCTGTCGTCGCAGGAAATCCAGCGCGCCAGCTGGAATTCGCTGACCTCGAATTCGACCGGCAGCGAATATTCGGCATCCAGACGGGCTTTGAGCACGTCGAGCTGCAGTGGACCGACCACACCGACCAGCGCGGGCGCGCCATCGCGGGGCCGGAACACCTGGACGACGCCCTCTTCCGACATCTGCTGCAAGGCCTCTTTCAGCTTCTTGGCCTTCATCGCGTCGGTCAGCCGGACACGGCGGACGATTTCAGGCGCGAAACTCGGCACGCCGACGAAGGTCAGGTCCTCACCCTCGGTCAGGGTGTCGCCAATACGCAGGGAGCCGTGATTGGGAATGCCGACGACGTCGCCGGCATAGGCCTCGTCCGCGAGCGCGCGATCCTGGGCGAAGAAGAACTGCGGGCTGGACAGCGGCATGGTCTTGCCGGTGCGCACCAGTTTCGCCTTCATGCCCCGGCTGAGCTTGCCGGAGCAAAGCCTTGCAAAGGCGATACGATCCCGGTGGTTGGGGTCCATATTGGCCTGGATCTTGAAGACGAAGGCGCTCATGTTCGGCTCGGCAGCGTCGACCTTGCGCAGATTGGATTCCTGCGCCCGCGGCGGCGGCGCGAAACGCCCGAGTCCCTCCAGCAGGTCGCCGACACCGAAATTGCGGAGCGCGCTGCCGAAATAGACCGGCGTCAGATGGCCTTCGCGGAACGCCTCCAGCTCGAACGGCTTGCAGGCCTCGGTCACCAGCTCAAGTTCGTCCCTGATCGCCGACGCGTCAAGGTTGGCGTTGAAGCGGGTGAGATCGGCGAGATCGATCTGCTGCGCCGCGCCGGTCTTGGCACCGCCCCCTTCGAGCAGGCGGATGCCGCCGGTGGCGACGTCGTAGGTGCCGAGGAAATCGCGGCCACGGCCGACCGGCCAGGTCATCGGCGTGGTGTCGAGCGCCAGCGTTTTCTCGATCTCGTCGAGCAGGTCGAAAGTGTCGCGGCTCTCGCGGTCCATCTTGTTGATGAAAGTGATGATGGGGATGTCGCGCAGGCGGCAGACCTCGAACAGCTTCCGCGTCCGCGCCTCGATGCCCTTGGCGGCGTCGATCACCATCACCGCGGAATCGACCGCGGTCAGGGTGCGATAGGTGTCTTCGGAAAAGTCCTCGTGGCCCGGCGTGTCCAAGAGATTGAAGACGAGACCCTCGAATTCGAAGGTCATCACCGAGGTGACGACCGAAATGCCGCGCTCGCGCTCGATCTTCATCCAGTCGGAGCGGGTGTTGCGGCGCTCGCCCTTGGCCTTGACCTGCCCCGCGAGATTGATGGCGCCGCCGAACAGCAGCAGCTTTTCCGTCAGCGTGGTCTTGCCGGCGTCGGGATGGGAAATGATGGCAAAGGTGCGCCGGCGCGCCACTTCGGTGGAGAGCAGCGAGCGGGAGGTCGATTGTGCTGGAAGCGCGAGGTCGGACATGGGGTCAAGCGTGTGGCAGGGAAAGCCGGCCGGATCAAGGGTGATCGGCTCCCGCCCAATATGGGGGCTCGATCGCTCGATTTTAAGCTGACTTAGCGCAGCAATGACACCGCCCACCAGGCCAGCGCCGCCACGATGGCGGAAGCGGGAATCGTGATGACCCAAGCGTAAACGATCGAACTGGCCACATTCCAGCGCACCGCGGAGGTGCGTCGCGCCGCGCCCACGCCAACGATCGCGCCGGTGATGGTGTGGGTGGTCGAGACGGGAACCCCGAGGAAGGTCGCCATGAACAGGGTCGCAGCCCCGCCGGTCTCGGCGCAGAATCCCTGCATCGGCGTCAGCTTGGTGATCCGCAGCCCCATGGTGCGGACGATCCGCCAGCCCCCCATCAGCGTGCCCAGCCCCATCGCCGCCTGGCAGGCCAGCACCACCCAGAACGGAACGGCAAACGCCGCACCGGGAGGTCCCTGCGAATAGAGCAGCACCGCGATGATGCCCATGGTCTTCTGGGCATCGTTGCCGCCATGACCGAGCGAATAGAGCGAGGCGGAGGCGAACTGTAGGATGCGGAACGCGCGATCGACCGCGAATGGCGTCGAGCGGACCGACGCCCAGGAGACGACTGCGACGAGAACCATGGCCAGCAGGAACCCGACCACCGGCGACAGCACGATGGCGAGCACGGTCTTTGACAGCCCGCTCCAGACCGCGGCCGACAGTCCGGCCTTCGCAAAGCCGGCTCCGACCAGTCCCCCGATCAGGGCGTGCGAACTGGACGAGGGTATTCCCGCCGCCCAGGTCACCAGATTCCAGACGATGGCGCCGACCAGCGCCGCGAAGATCACCTGGGCGTCGACGATGGCGGGATCGATGATTCCCGTGCCGACGGTCTGCGCCACATGCAGCCCGAACACCGTGAAGGCGACGAAATTGAAGAACGCGGCCCAGAACACCGCATATTGCGGCCGCAGCACGCGGGTCGAGACGATCGTCGCGATCGAGTTCGCGGCGTCGTGCAGTCCGTTCAGGAAGTCAAACAGCAGCGCGACGGCGATGAGCCCGAACAGAACCGGAAGACCAAGTGCTGTTTCCAAGACTGAAAGCCCTGCCCTAAACCTGTTCGATCACGATCGAGTTGATCTCGTTGGCGACGTCGTCGAAGCGATCGGCCACCTTCTCCAGATGGTCATAGATCTCGGCGCCGACGATGAAGTCCATCGCACTCGCATTGCGATGCTTGAGAAACAGCTCCTTCAGGCCGATGTCGTGGAGATCGTCGACGCGCCCCTCCAGCTTGGTCAGCTCTTCGGTGATCGCGGTCAGCATCGACACGTTCTGCCCGATCGACTGCAGCAGCGGCAACGCACGAGCCACCAGATTGGCGCATTCGACCAGAAGCGTTCCCATTTCCCGCATCGGGGGTTCGAAGGTCCTGACCTCGAACAGGATCACGGCCTTCGCGGTCTGCTGCATCTGGTCGATGGCGTCGTCCATCGAGGTGATCAGGTTCTTGATGTCGCCGCGGTCGAACGGCGTGATGAAGGTGCGCCGGACCGCGGTCAGCACCTCGCGGGTGATATTGTCGGCGTCGTTCTCGAACTGATTGACGCGCTGGCAATAGACCAGGGTTTCCTCCCCGCCCCGCAGCACGCCCTCGATCGCATGCGCACCCTGCACCACGGTCTGGGCGTGGCGGGCAAAAAGCTCGAAAAAACGCTCCTCCCGCGGGAGAAACGCGCGAAACCAATTCAACATCGGACCCGGTCCATGGTTTGGGAAGGCCGCTCGGACAGCCCGTCACGAAACTGTCGTATATCGACTTTCGGCTGGCCGCGCACGGCTCCGCACCGCCGGGGGGCGGTCATCCACCGCTTTGTGTGGGTGAAAAAGCCCGGAAAAATGGTCGTTTGGTCGAATTGCGTCGCGTCTTCGCTGCATGGGAGCGATCGCTCGTCACGTAGGGGCGGTGATCAGGAACGACGCGGACTTGCCTGTCGAGCCTTTGCCGACACACAGCAATTGTTAGTATGGGGTGGTTGGTTGGGTGCAAAGCAGAAGGCGCATCGACAGCGGCCGACGGTTACTGTTGGAGTGGTAGGATGTCAGCGCCCGAGCTGGTGAAGAGCTGGAGAACCACCGAAACGCTGCTCGCGCGTGCCCGAGATGCTCTGCCGGACGCGCCCGCACACCACGAGCAGGAATATGCACGACTCTTGGCCCAATACCGGGAGTTTCTGGAGCACAATGAACTTGTGCTGGCGCTCGATATTCTCGAGGAGCTCGGCCATCTCGTCCCTGCCCGTGGCGGGTTTTGGCGCGATTTGGAGCGAGCCGCCAAAAACATGGGCCTGGTAGATAGGCTGCCCGCCCTTCGAAAGGCGTTCTCTGAGGCGATCGTGCCGTAGCCGATGTGATTTGCTCGCCACGAACGCGTAACCCGGATTAAGCTTCGTAGGACGAATTGGAGGCGACGCCGTACCCCGCCATCTTGCCAAACGTAACGGCGGATTATCACGGCTGCATTTGATCATGTCGAAAGACTGCGGTGGCTCAGCAAGGCGGAAATCGCTGTAATCAAATCGCAGCGCGGATGGGTTGAGCCCTTCGCGAAACCCATCAACTTCGCGAACCGCGATTGATGGGAATCGCTGCGCTCCATCCATCCTTCGAGTTGCGTCAGTGACCCAAAAACCAACTCCGGCAAAGGCTAGAACTTAGGTCCGAGCTGTTATCTCTCTGAACTCCGAAACCACCCGTTTAACGGCCGTGGATGCCGTGTCCTGTTTAACGAGCCCCTCTTTTGCGGTGGCACTTATCCTGAGTTCGCATTCTCCAGAATCGCCATCGAGAGCTTCCAGCCGCACGATTGCGGGATTCATGTCCAGGAAGCCCGCCCCGACGACGGCCTTCAGTATTGGGTGAGGTGGTTTGATGTCGTCATTGCTCTCTAGCTTCCCCAGTTTCGAAAGTACAGAAAAGCCCAACTTGAGTGCTTCTTCTGGCGCGATCTTAAGAGCAAGGGTTTCCGCATAGGCTTCGGTCGGAAGAAACTTGTTAACAAACCTTGCTCCAGCCATCAGCCTTGACGCGATGCTGGCTGGGAGAACTCCTCCGAACTCAGCTGCCTTGTTCATCCATTGGTTAAAGATCTCATCATCACTCGTTGGCATTGGCTTTCTTCCGATGGACCAAACTGGGGCGATGCTGCTTGTGTCAACTTGTATAACCACAGATTGAGCGTCGGGAGCCTACAGGTCAATCCCAGTCCAGGGCGACATCCCAGTCCATGGCGAAAAGAGCCACGATGTCCGACCTTCGGTTCGGCCCGGTCAAGGCGCCCGAACAAACTTCCGAATTTCAGAAATTTTTCTTGACGAGAGGGTAAAATCAGCGCTATTGATTCGCCTGTCCTGTCCCAACAAAGGGGCGACACGCGATCGTCACGTTCGCGGGCGGGATGCGGTGGACGCGGGCGGTGCGACTGACGAGCGCCCTGCCTTGCGGACGGTGAAGCCGTGTGGTTCTGGCGCCCCTATGCAGGCGTCAAGTTCGCAAGACGCCAACGCGTCGCGCGGATGACGGGGTCAACAAAGCAAGTGGTCCCCGGGGAGAGCGCGGAATAAGCCGTAAACCATTGCGTGGGGGATGCCGGATGATTCCGGTGCTTCCGCTGTGAATATTCATGCGCATCCTTCACGACCCTATAGCGCGCATGAGGCTGCGGGTGCATTGGGCACCCGGCATTCCCCGCGCCCTGATTGGAGAGGGCGGGACTTGCAGAGCAAAACTCGGGCATCTTCGGCCGCGAGATCGCGAAACTGTGGAAGCGAAGCGAAACCTTGGATCAGCAAATTCTACCGCGTCATCACCTGCTTTGTCCCCTCGCCCTGAGAGCCTCACCGATCAAGTAGCTATGGAATGAGATGTTTCCCCGTCATTGCGAGCGGCCAGCGAAGCAATCCAGTCGCGCCGCGAGTCAAAGACTGGATTGCTTCGTCGCAAGAGCTCCTCGCAATGACGGGGAAACAGCTCTATTTCATGGGCTGCGTTTCGAGTCCGGCTCGCTGAACGCGATGCGTCTGGAGGGATTGAGGCCACTGTCCGGCCTGCATGGCTCTCCGAGCGATGCCACCCCACGCTTCCGGCAGTCCCGAAGTTTCAGCTGGGCTAGAGAGTGCCCCTAGCACCGCGATGACGAGTTCAAATTCGAACCGACACCCAAGGCCTCGACTAGAAAATCGATGAACAGGCGCGATCGTAGTGGCAGCTGCCGTCCGAACGCGTGGAGGACGTAGATCGGCGTAGTAAACATCGGTATCTCCGGCAGCACGATGTTCAACCGTCCGGCAGTAAGCTCATCCTCTATCGCGAGGCGCATGAATTGTGTGATACCAACCCCTCTTACAACTGCCTCGATCAACGATTGAGCATCGTCGCTGTCGAAGGGTCCATTGGGTACGATCCGCGTGCCGTCCGCAAAGGTGAAGGCTTGGGGCCGGCCACCAAGCAGATGGCGAAGACAAGCATGCTGCTTGAGATCGTCGATCGACCGCGGGATTCCCCGGCGTCGAAGATACTCTGGCGATGCGCCCAGAACATATTGCAGGACGCCCAACGAGCGACCGATCAGGTTCGTATCTTCCAACTCTCCAATTCTTACAGCGAGGTCGAAACCCTCGCGAATGAGATCGACGCGGCGGTCTGTGACGCTGAGGTCGAGCTTGATGCCCGGATAGCGTTCCAGGAACGAGCCCGCCCATGCAGAGATGAGCGGGCGTCCAAATGTACTCGGCACGGTGACCCGAAGCACGCCGCGAACGTTGCCCGGAACCTGCACGATGTCATCGGCTTCCTCGATCGCGCGCAGATGAGGGGCCACCTGCTCATAGTAAGCGGCGCCTTCGGAAGTTGGGCTGAGCGTGCGCGTCGAGCGCTGCAGCAAGCGTACGCCGAGACGTTGTTCGAGGCGTGCGACGCTTTTCGATACCGCTGAAGGACTGGCGCCGATCGACCTCGCAGCGCCGGCGAAGGAACCTGCATCAACCGTTCGAACGAAGGCCAGCAGACCGGCCGTTCTCTCCAATATCGTTGTCATTCAGGACTTTTGATCACGAAAGAACCGAACGAAATATACCTATTCAGCAACTTATGACCGAATAGTTTTAGCTTCGCAACGGGGGATCCCTGGCAGCCGCGTTCCAGGTCTTCCAATGCCATCCATGGCTAAAGTTCGTGCAAGAAAAAGGATGCAGTATGTCTGCGCAAACCAAACCAACGATCGTTTTCTGCCACGGCATTTGGGCCGATGGCTCTTGTTTCAGCAAAGTCATTCCAGCATTGCAGGCCGACGGGTACGAGGTCATAGCCGTTCAATATGGCCTGGACTCCTACGAAGAGGACCTGGCGACGGTTAAGCGCACACTCAACCGTGTCGGCAGCCCGGTCCTCCTGGTCGGTCATTCGTATGGAGGTGCCACCATCACAGGCTCCGGCACCGATGAGCGCGTGGTTGGCCTCGTATACATTGCGGCGGTGGCTCCGGATGCCGGGGAGACCGTACAGGACCAGCTCGACAAGTATCCGTCGGATATTTTTTCTCGCGTCGAGGTCGCGGATGGGCGTGCCTGGATGCTTCCGAGCGGCACCGAATTCTTCGCAGGAGACCTCTCCGAGGAAGACCAGAAGCTGGTGTGGGCCACCCATTATGCGCCCGTCTACAATCTGTTCCAGCAACAGAAGCTCAGCGCCGACAACATCGCGTGGAGGTCGAAGCCGAGCTGGTACATTCTGGCCACGCAGGACCACACTGTGCATCCCGACCTGCAACGCTGGGTCTCGAAGCGCATGGGAGCGACCGTCACCGAGGTGGCGAGCAGCCACGTGCCGATGCTCTCCCAGCCCGACGTCGTTATCGACGTGATTCGCAAGGCCGCGGCCGCCGTTCAAAAAAGCTGATCGCAATAAGCATACATTGCCGGGCACGCAGGAGAGGCCGTTCGCAAGGCGGCCTCTCTTTCTTATTCATGGGTCGCGCCGCGAATCAAAGACTGGATTGCTTCGTCGCAAGAGCTCCTCGCAATGACGGGGAAACAGCTCAATGTCATGGGCTGCATTGCGAGTCGGGCTTCGCGGAGCGTCGCGCAACACGACGCATCCGGGAGACGGCGTGCCACGGCAAGTCTTGTGTGCGGATGGTGCGAACGCGCGCCTCCCAGGAAGAAACACGGTGACGGTTCGAACAGGGCACCCACGAGGGGCGCCCCTACGTCATGTCGATCTCTCGTAGGGGCGACCCTCGTGGTCGCCCTCGTTCGACACCCCGCATGCAGCCCATTTCATGCACGCGGGTCGGCCGAAGGCCGGTGTGAACGCACCATGAGGATCTGATGACGCAGTCAAAGCGACCGGCGGAAGTAGTGCGCGAACTCTCCGATCACGCCGCGGCGGAACGTCAGCACGCAAGCCACGAAGATCACGCCCTGGATCACGGTGACCCACTGGCCGAAGCCGGCCAAATATTGCTGCATGGCGATGATGACGAAGGCGCCTACGACCGGTCCGAACACGGTGCCGAGGCCGCCGACCAGGGTCATCAGCACGATTTCGCCGGACATGCTCCAATGCACGTCGGTGAGCGAGGCATTTTGCGCGACAAACACTTTCAGCGAGCCGGCAAAACCGGCCAGCGTGCCCGACAAAATGAAGGCCAAAAGCTTGTACTGGTCGGTCTTGTAGCCGAGCGAAATCGCGCGTGGTTCGTTCTCGCGGATCGCCTTCAGGACCTCACCGAACGGCGAGTTGATGGTGCGATAGATCAGGAGGAACCCGCCGAGGAATCCCGCGAGCACGACGTAGTAGAGCGTCGTCGGCTTCGACAGATCGAAGAGCCCGAACAGATGGCCCTGCGGGATGCCCTGGATGCCGTCCTCGCCATGGGTGAACGGCGTCTGCAGATAGATGAAGTACAGCAACTGCGACAGCGCCAGCGTGATCATCGAGAAGTAGATGCCCTGGCGACGGATCGCGATGACGCCGGACACCACGCCCAGCGCCGCGGCGGCCGCGGTGCCGACCAGGATGCCGAGTTCCGGCGGCAAACCCCAGACCTTGAGCGCATGCGCGCTGGCATAGCCGGCGGTGCCGAGAAACATCGCATGGCCGAACGACAACAGCCCGCCATAGCCGATCAGGAGATTGAAGGCGCAGGCCAGCAGCGCGAAGCACAACGCCTGCATCACGAAGAACGGGTAGATGCCGGTCCACGGCACGACGGCCAGCAACGCCGCCATCACGATGAAGAGAATCATCTCGTCGCGAATCGCGCGCGGCGTCACGGTCAAGGTATCGTCGGTCATCGCTGTCATGTCAGGCCGCCCGTCCCGTCAGTCCCGTCGGTTTCACCAGAAGCACCAGCACCATCAGCACGAACACCACGGTGTTGGAAGCTTCGGGGTAGAAGTATTTGGTCAGGCCCTCGATCACGCCGAGCGCAAAGCCGGTGATGATCGAGCCCAGGATCGATCCCATGCCGCCGATCACGACGACTGCGAACACCACGATGATGAGGTCGGCGCCCATCAGCGGCCGCACCTGGTTGATCGGCGCCGACAGCACGCCGGCGAGCGCCGCGAGCCCGACGCCAAGTCCATAGGTCAGCGTGATCATGCGCGGCACGTTGATGCCGAAGGCGCGCACCAGAGTGGGGTTCTCCGTCGCCGCCCGCAGATACGCACCAAGCCGCGTCCGCTCGATCAGGAACCAGGTGGCGAAACAGACGATGAGCGAGAAAACCACGACCCAGCCGCGATAGATCGGCAGGAACATGAAGCCGAGATTCATGCCGCCCTTCAGTTCGTCGGGGATCGCGTAAGGCAGCCCCGACGAGCCGAAACGGTCCTGGAACACACCCTGCACGATCAGGGCGATGCCGAAGGTCAGGAGCAGCCCGTAGAGATGATCGAGGCCGGACAGCCATTGCAGCATGGTCCGCTCCAGGATCATGCCGAAAATGCCGACCGCGATCGGCGCGATCAGGAGCGCCCACCAATAGCCGATGCCGAGCACGTTGAGCAGGAAATAGGCGCAGAACGCGCCCATCATGTAGAGCGCGCCATGGGCGAAGTTGATGATGTTGAGCATGCCGAAGATCACGGCAAGTCCGAGACTGAGCAGCGCGTAGAACGAGCCGTTGATCAGTCCGACCAGGAGTTGGGCATAAAGGGCTTGCATCGATCCTTCTCGCGCTCAAGCGTCTCGAACGTGCCTCCGGCGACGCGAACCGCCGCCGGAGGCCAGAGCCTCTTATTTCTTCAGAAGCGGGCAGGCACTCTCGGAGACCGGCCGGAAGGCCTGATCCGCCGGGGTGGTTCCGACCAGCTTGTAGTAATCCCACGGTCCCTTGGACTCCTCGGGCTTCTTGACCTCGAACAGATAGGCCGGATGAAGCTTGCGGCCGTCGGCGCGAATCGACCCCTGGCCGAACAGCGGATCGTCCGTCGGCATATCCTTCATCTTTGCGACCATCTTGGCGCCGTCATGCGGATTGCCGCCCATGGCTTCGAGCGCCTTGAAGTAATGCATCAGGCCGGAATAGACGCCCGCCTGAACCATCGACGGCTGTGCCTTGTTCTTCATGCGATCGGAGAAGCGCTTGGAAAACGCGCGGGTCCCGTCGTTCAGGTCCCAGTAGAAGGTTTCGGTGAAATTCAGTCCCTGCGCCACCTTCAGGCCGAGCGAGTGGACGTCGGTGATGAACAACAAGAGCCCGGCGAGTTTCTGTCCGCCCGCCACGATGCCGAATTCCGAGGCCTGCTTGATCGTGTTCGTGGTGTCGCCGCCGGCGTTGGCCATGCCGACGATCTTGGCCTTCGAGGCCTGCGCCTGCAGCAGGAACGAGGAGAAGTCCGCGGTGTTCAGCGGGTGCTTGACGCCGCCGATCACCTTGCCGCCCGCCTTCACAACCACAGCGGTGGTGTCACGCTCCAGCGCCGCACCGAACGCGTAGTCCGCCGTGAGAAAGAACCAGGTATCGCCGCCCGCCTTCACCAGCGCCTGGCCGGTGCTGTTGGCGAGCATATAGGTGTCGTAGACCCAATGGATCGTATTGGGAGAGCACTGGGCGTTGGTGAGATCCGACGTCGCCGCGCCGGTATTGATCATGATGGAGTTCTTCTCCTTCACGAGGTTGTTGACCGCGAGCGCAACGCCGGAATTCAGCACGTCCATGAAGATGTCGACCTTCTCGACGTCAATCCATTGCCGCGCGATGCTGGTGCCGATGTCAGGCTTGTTCTGATGGTCGGCCGAGATCAGGTCGATCTTCCATCCCTTGGCGGCCATGCCGGAATCCTCGACCGCCATCTGGGCCGCCAGCGTGGAGCCGGCGCCGCCGAGGTCGGAATAGAGTCCCGAATTGTCGGTCAGCACGCCGACCTTGACCGTCTTGTCGTCGGCGGAAGCAGCCGTCGCCGCGGCGAAGCCCAGCGCCGTGCCGAGCAGCAGAGACGCTATCAATCTGGCTTTCATTGCATTCCCCTCCTGTAATGTCATGTCTGTCGCAATCCGGTCACACGCCGAGATAGGTGTGCAGCTTGTCCATATTGGCCTGAAGGTCGGCATTGGCGAAGCCGTCGATGACCTTGCCGTGCTCGACGATGTAGTAGCGGTCGGCAACCGTCGAGGCGAAGCGGAAATTCTGCTCGACCAGGAGGATGGTAAAACCCTCCTTCTTCAGCCGCGCGATGGTGTGGCCGATCTGCTGGATGATGACGGGCGCCAGTCCCTCCGTCGGCTCGTCCAGCATCAGGAAGCTCGCGCCGGTACGCAGGATGCGCGCGATCGCCAGCATCTGCTGTTCGCCGCCGGAGAGCTTGGTGCCCTGGCTTCCGAGCCGCTCCTTCAGATTGGGAAACAGATCGAAGATCTGATCGAGCGAGAGACCGCCCGGCCGCACCACCGGCGGCAGCATGAGATTTTCGCGAACGTCGAGGCTCGCGAAGATGCCGCGCTCCTCGGGGCAAAAAGCGATCCCCATCCGCGCGATCCGGTCGGAGGAGGTGCGGATGATGTCGCGTTCGTTGAAGCGGATCGATCCGGTCCGCTTGCCGATGATGCCCATGATCGACTTCAGCGTCGTGGTCTTGCCGGCGCCGTTGCGCCCCAGCAGCGTGACCACCTCGCCGGCCTTCACGTTGAAATTGACGCCATGGAGAATGTGCGATTCGCCGTACCAGGCCTCGAGATTCTCGACCGACAGGATTTCTCCGCCGGTGGCGGATGTCGCGGTGGCCTGGGCCATTGTCAGATCAGGCATGCCCCGCCCCCAGATAGGCTTCCTTGACGCGCTCGTCCTTGGACAGCTCGGTGTAATTCCCTTCCGCGAGAACCTGCCCGCGGGTGAGGACGGTAATGATATCGGACAGGTCCGCCACCACGTTGAGGTTATGCTCGACCATCAGGATGGTATATTTGGCCGAGATGCGCTTGATCAGCGCCGCGATCTTGTCGATGTCCTCGTGGCCCATGCCGGCCATCGGCTCGTCCAGCAGCATCATTTCCGGATCGAGCGCCAGCGTGGTCGCGATCTCCAGCGCCCGCTTGCGCCCGTAGGGCATCTCGACCGCCGGCGTATTGGCGAATTCGCTCAAGCCGACGTCGTTCAAGAGGTCGCGGGCGCGGGCGTTGAAGCGGTTGAGCACCGATTTGGAGCGCCAGAAATCGAAGGATTGGCCGTGCTGGCGCTGCAGCGCGACCCGGACATTTTCGAGCGCCGTCAGATGCGGAAACACTGCCGAGATCTGGAACGATCGGACCAGGCCGAGGCGCGCCACATCGGCCGGCGCCATCGCGGTAATATCCTGCCCCTTGTAGAGAATCTTGCCCGCCGACGGCTTCAAGAACTTGGTCAGGAGATTGAAGCAGGTGGTCTTGCCGGCCCCGTTCGGGCCGATCAAGGCGTGAATACTGCCCCGCCGAACCTTGAGCGCGACGTCGCGAACGGCGAAGAAACCCGCGAATTCCTTGGTCAGTCCGTGGGTTTCGAGAATGAACTCATCGGCCAAACAAATTTCCCCCCTGCCACTGATACGGCGACCCCGCCCGTGGCGTTTCTTTTCCCTGCGCGGCAGGTTTTCCCAAGGACGGTTCGGAAACCGCCCCGAACCTCCGCCTCCGCGGCGGAATATGCCGTCAATGGAGCGGGTTAGGCAAGGCGGAAAGCTGGGCATCGGCGCGACCTTGGTCGAATGCGACAGACCTTCCTCAAGGCTCCTTAACGCTATGGCGGCAGCAGGCTCGCGCCTTCATCGAAAATTCTCCACTCTGAGCCCATCATCTATCTGTTTGCAGGATCGGAAGCCTTTGCAGGGGATTGGAAGCCTTGGGATGGAAGCCTTGGACTTCGAAAGCGCCAAACCGTCGGTCGTCAAGTCGATCAGGCAGCGGGATCTGCTGAACACGTGGCTGCGACTTTATGACCGCGCCCGGCAGCCGCCGCGTATCGACCAGTACCAGCCCGAGCGCCTGTCCGACGAAATGCCGGATCTCGTGTACTACACGGTGGCCACCGCTTTCGACCCGCCACGCCTGACCATCGAGAGCAACGGCACGCGCATGTCGGTCGCCTATGGCCACACCGGAAAGGGCCGTCTGCTCGACGACTATCTCGGCCCCCTCCTCGCACCGGTCGTGATGCCGGTCTATTACAAATGCCTGGCGCGGGCATTGCCGGTCTATACCATCTCCCATGTCGACGACATCTATGGCCGGATCGTCGCCTATGAGCGGCTGCTGCTGCCGTTCTGGAACGGCTCCGCCGTCAGCCATGTGATCGCCTCGCTGAAAACCATCTCGGAAGACGGCGGCTTCGAAATCAGCAACCTGATGCGCGGCAATGGCACGCTGCCCCACCCGAAATTTCGCGCCGTCATCGACCGCGACCTGTTTCACCGCACCGTCGGTCACCTCTCAGGCGGCGACGTCCTCGAATTCAGCTAGCCCTGCTGCGGCAAGTTATTACGGTGCAAACGCGCTTCCCAAACAGGAACAGGGTGACGGTTCGAACAGGGCGCCCACGAGGGGCGCTCCTACGCCATATCGATCTCGTAGGGGCGCCCCTTGTGGGCGCCCTCCTCCAACGCCCCACATCCAGCCTATTTCATCCGCGCGGATCCGCCGAGGGCCGGTGCAAACTGACCATGAGGATTTAATGACGCCTAGGATCAGCTGACCTCCTTGGCGTAGACGTCCGGCTTGAAGCCGACCAGCAATTTGCCATCGAGATCGAGCACCGGGCGCTTGATCATCGACGGCTGCGCCAGCATCAGCGCAATTGCCTTCTTCTCGTTCAAATCCTCCCTGTCGGCATCGGGCAACTTGCGAAAGGTGGTGCCGGCACGGTTGAGCAGGGTTTCCCAGCCGATTTCGTCGCTCCAGCGTTTCAGCCGGTCCTTGTCGATCCCCGCGGTCTTGTAGTCGTGGAAGTCGTAGGCGACGCCGTGGCTGTCGAGCCAGCTGCGCGCCTTCTTCATGGTGTCGCAGTTCTTGATGCCGTAGATCGTGATGGTCATTGCTCAGATGTCTTTCGCCTGATTACGGCCGCTTCGGGATGTCGAGCCCGCGCGCCACGGCGGGCCGCGCCAGCCCGCGTGCGAGCCAGGCCGGAACGTGCGTCAAACCATCGAATTCCACGAGCTCGCGCGCGCCGTAGAAGCCGACGAGATTGCGTACCCAGCCCAGCATCGAGATATCGGCGATGGTATAGTCATCGTCCATGATCCATTGTCGCCCGTCGAGGCGCGTCTCAACTACACCCAGGAGGCGCTTTGACTCCGCGACGTAACGCTCGAGCGGCCGCTTGTCGGCGATCTCCTTGCCGGCGAATTTGTGGAAGAAGCCGAGCTGGCCGAACATCGGCCCGATCCCGCCCATCTGGAAATGCAGCCACTGGATGGTTTCGTAGCGGCGCGCGGCATCCGCCGGCAGCAGCTGTCCGGTCTTGTCGGCGAGATATTGCAGGATGGCGCCGGATTCGAACAGGCCGAGCGGTTTGCCGTCCGGCCCGTTCGGATCGATGATCGCGGGAATCTTGCCGTTGGGATTGAGCGACAGGAATTCCGGCGTCTTCTGGTCGTCCTTGTTGAAGTCGACGAGGTGGACCTCATAGGGCAACCCGATCTCCTCCAGCATGATCGAGACCTTGACGCCGTTCGGCGTCGGCAGCGAATAGAGCTGCAGCAGGTCGGGGTGTTGCGCTGGCCAGCGTGCGGTGATCGGAAAATTGGAAAGGTCGGGCATCACACCTCGTTCTCTGCGTGGGTTTCATGGCCGGTTAATGTACGGCTGCAGCCGGACGTGGCAAGGGTCGGCGGCGCCAGATGGATCGTCAGCCCTGCATCTTCTGCAACACCGTAATGTGAAAGCGGCGACGAATCTCCATGCCTTGCCGGCGGTAGAGCGCGATCGCCGACGTGTTGCTGGTGAAGACGTGCAGAAACGGAGTTTCTCCGCGCGCCGCAATCTGCCGGGCAACGGCCCCGAGCAGCATCTGCGCGTAGCCCCGACCGCGGTGATCCGGATGCACGCAGACCGCCGTGATTTCCGTGTAATTGGCCGGCTTCATCCGTTCGCCGGCCATTGCGACAAGCTGCCCGTTGATCCGGACTCCGAGAAAACACCCTAATTCGTGGGTTCGTGTGCTGAACGGGCCCGGCTTGGTGAGTGCGGTCAATTCCAGCATCGCCGGAACGTCGGCGGCGCCGAGTACGACGGCCTCCACGCCGGGGATCGCGCTCTCTGCGGGCGTTCCGATCATCTGCTCTCCAGTCTCGGCGAGCAGGATCTTGAACTCGGGAGGCGCCGTCACGGCGTGGGGTGTAAAGAGCACGGCGATCTCGGGTCGCGACATCAACGCGCCAAGCGCCGCAAAACTCTCTGCTGACATGTCGGCCATGTCCGCAAACGGCGCAATGGCCGGTGGAAAGCGCCGCGCCTGCCCGCGGCCTTCCGCCAGAGCCTGCTGCCGCGTGCTCAGCGCACTCCAGATCGGATGATCGAGCGGATGCATCGGCGCCTCCGGCGGTCTGGTCAAGAGACACCCCCGACCGATTCCGGCCGCGCGCCATCATCGAGGCTGACGATCACGGCGGCATTGGCGATGATGATGGCGTCGCTGCCCTGCTCGGCCGGAATCTCGAGCCCGCCCTTCACCGCGGTCACGGTCACCGTGCCATAGGGCAGCTCTTTCGCCACTGCCGCGGTGTCGACCGCAGCCGGGTCCGGCACGGCGATCGTGACATCGACGAACATGTCGTTCGCGGTCTTGCCCAGCATCCGGAAGAAGCCAAGGCTGCTGTGTCGGATGGCGTCGGAGACCGCGCGCCTGGCGGCCTTGGTGGCATCCTTGCCGTGGACATCAACACCCATGCCCATTTCGGTGATACAGCGTACGCGTGCCATTGGGTCCTCTCGTTCAGGCTGAAGTCGGCGGCAATTTTGCAAAGGGATCAAGAACAGTCACGCCCAAAGGCTGGAAATGCCTGAGATTGCGCGAAAGGATTATCAGTGCGTGGCGCTGCGCCGTGGCGGCGATGATGATGTCGGCAAATCCCGGCGCATGGCCTTGGCCGCGCGCCCGATCGGCCATCGTTCCGGCAAGCCGCGCAATAGGTGTATCGAAAGCAAGGACACGATCGCCATAGAGATGAAGCAGCGTCTCCAGCCAAGCAGTCAGGTCGGCGCTCCGGCGCGTCGCGCCTTCACGTCGTAGTTTTGCGATCCCGTCCTCAATTTCCGCAATCGTCACGGCCGACAAGTATAAAGTGCTTGAATGCAGGTCCATCCATTCGATCAGGCCTAGCGCAACCGGCCGGGATGGCGCGCTTGCTGATATGACATTGGTGTCGACGAGATACACGGCCGATCAGAACTCCGGCGTCCGCAACGTCGAGCTGTCGCGACTCGGTAGATCGTCCGCCGACACCGGCGCCGCCATCAGGAGACGGCCGAAACTCGGCACCGTCGATAGCCGTTCCCATTCCTCGTAACTCAAGACGACGGCTTGTCGCTTGCCGTGTCGGGTGATAACGGCCGGCTTGCCTTGCATCGCGTCGTCCACTACCGCGGACAGGCTCGCCTTGGCGTCTCGGAGTTGAATCTCGCGCACTGGTACCCTCTTCCGGATATGACCACTGTAGTCATATAAGTCCAAGGCCTCACGCTTGCAAGCTGCGATCCTGGCGGCCGGTTGGGCGACTTGGCCTTTGCCAGCTTCTCTCACCTTCGCAGCACCCCGCGCAGATGCGGCACGGCGGCGACCGCGATCAGGATGCCGCCCCAGATCGCCAGCGTCAGGAACTGGCTGAGATTGAGCAGATTGAACGCCGACGAGATCATCTGCAGGATCACCAGCGCCAGGATCAGACCGCCGACCTTGCCGAATCCGCCGAACGGATCGACCCCGCCGAGCACCGCGGCGAGAATGGTGACGAGCAGATAGCTCTCGCCATAGGCGGCGTTGGCGGAATTGAACCGCGCCATCATCACGACCGCCGCGACGCCGGCGAGCAGGCTCGAGTACAGATAGAGCCGCAACAGCACGGCGCGGGTATCGACGCCGGAATAGCGCGTCGCCTTTTCGTTTGACCCGATCATGTAGACCTTGGCCCCGAACGGCGTGGCATTGAGCAGGATCGCCACCGGCACCGCGCAGAGTGCGAACACCACCAGCGCGAACGGCACGCCGGAGATGGTGCCGTTGCCGATGAAGATGATGGGATCGGGAAAGCCTGATATCACGTTGCCGCGGGTCAGGCCGATGGCGATGCCCTTGCACAGCGTCATGGTGCCGAGCGTGGCGAGGATCGGCGACACGCCGAGATAGGCGATGACGTAGCCGTTGACGAGCCCGATCACGCCGGCGACGGCGAAGCCGGCGGCGATTGAAAGCAACTGCCATCCCACCCAGGCGATGCCCTCGCTGCCCGGCACCAGGCGCGTCAGCAGGAACGCAATGGTCAGGCCGCTCAGATTGGCGGTCGCGATGATCGAGAGGTTGAGTCCACCCGACAGCAGCGCCAGCATCATCGCCAGCGACAGGATGCCGAGCTCCGGCATCTGGAAGGCCATCGATTGCAGTGTGTTCACGGAGAAGAAGCGGTCGCCGATGGCGAGCGCGAACACGATCCACAGCGACAACAGCAGCAGGGTCAGCGTCCCGACGGTGCCGCCGCCGAGGAAGCGGCCGATGCGCGCAGCGAAGGAAGCAGCGGATTTGTGCTTCATGCCCGCACCCGTCTGGCGCGCCGTTCGCGCTGCGACCAGGCCGTCACAGATACCGAGATCAGGATCACGAGGCCCACGAACAGCGGCGACCAGTAGGACGACACGCCGAGCAGGATCAGTCCGTTCTGCAACACCGCGAGCAGCGTGAGCCCGAGGAAGGTGCCGAACACCGTGCCGACGCCTCCGGTGAGGCTGGCGCCCCCGAGCACCACGGCGGCCACGACGTCGAGCTCCTTGCCGACCAGCACGGTGGGCGCGACCGATTGCGCGAGCTGCGCCTGCACCAGCGAGGCGACGCCCGCCATCGCGCCCATGTAGCAATAGACCAGCATGTTGAGCCCGAAGGTATGAAAGCCGAGCCGCTGGGCCGCGTCCGGATTGCCGCCCATCGCATAGACCTGGCGACCGATATTGCTGCGGTTGAGCAGCAGCCAGGTGACGAGGAAGGCGAGCCCGAGGATCAGGATCTGCAGGTTGACGCCGTAGGAGCTATCCTTGCCCCAGTCGAACTCGAACCAGAAGATGCCGGTCGAAAACCAGTCGGGCAGCGAATAGATGTATTTGCCGCCGGTGGCGAAGACCAGCAGGCCAAAGAAGATATTGAGCGTGGCCACCGAGACGATGATGGAGGGGATGCGCAGTGTCTGGATGAACAGCGCATTGATCCCGCCGAGCCCGATGCCGATGCCTATCGCCAGCGCGAACACCGTGAACCAGTTGCCGCCATAAGCGATGGTGACCGCCAGCGCGACATACTGCGCCACCGACGCGGTCGCCGTGAACGAAATATCGATGCCGCCGGCGATCAGCACCACCAGAAGCCCCAGCGCCAGAATCCCGACGAAGGCGTAGGAGGTCAGAAGATCGAACAGGTTCTGCATGGTCAGAAACTGCGCGTTGGCGAGGCCGAGCCCGGCGCAGAGCACCAGGATGACCGCGAGCAGCCAGAATTCGTGGCTGCGCCGGAACCGTGCCCAGGCAGCGTTAAGGCTGGCGGCTTTGAAGGTTGCGGCTTTGAGGCTGTCAGGCATTGACCGCCTGTCGCAATGCCGGTTCGGAGGTCTGCCGGGTCGGGACATCGAGCGTCAACCGGCCCTGCCGCATCACCAGCACGCGATGGCTGTGATAGAGCACCTCGGGGATCTCGTCGGAAATCAGCAGCACCGCGACGCCGGCATCCGCGAGCCCGCGGATGATGCCGTAGATGCCGTCCTTGGCTGAAATGTCGACCCCCACGGTCGGGCTGTCGAGTATCAGCACGCGCGGGTTGGTCGCCATCCATTTGGCGAGCACCACCCGCTGCTGGTTGCCGCCCGACAGCGTCTTCACCGCGTTCTCCGGGTCGGACACCCTGATCCCGAGCCTTGCGACCCATTGCGCCACATGGCCCTGCCGGGCCCGCGCCGCGATCAAACCAAACCGGCCGGCGAGGCGCTCGAGCACGGTGAGCGTGAGGTTCGAGGTGATCGACTGGTCGAGGATGAGGCCCAGCGTGAGCCGGTCTTCCGGGACATAGGCGATACCCCTGCGGATCGCGTCCGCATGGGTGGCGAGCAAGACCGGCTGCCCATCGAGCAGGATCACGCCGCGATCGGGCGGGTTCATGCCGAACAGCGACAACGCGAGCTCGGTGCGGCCAGAGCCGAGCAGGCCGGTGAGGCCGAGGATCTCGCCGGACCGCAGCGTCAGATTGATATCCTCGTAGTCGCCGTCGCGACCGAGCCCCTGCAGTTCCAGCACCGCCGGCGCCGCCGAGGCGTCGCCGGGATGGATCTCGTAGTCGAAGGCGTGGCCGGTCATCAGATGGCTGAGCTTGCGATCGTCGATGGTGTCGACAGCGTAGGTGCCGACCTTGGCGCCGTCGCGCAGCACGGTGACGCGCTCGGCGATCTCGAGCACCTCGTCGAGACGGTGGCTGACGAAAACGATGCAGATGCCGGCACGCTTCAGCTCGCTGACCAGGGCGAACAGCGCATCGACCTCGTGCCGGGTCAGGGATGCCGTCGGCTCGTCCATGATGATGAGCCTGGCATCGGCCGCCAGCGCGCGGCAGATCGCGACCAGCTGACGTCCGGCGATCGGCAGCTCGGCGACCCTGGTGTCCAGTGCGAACGCGGCCCCGACCTTGGCCATCGCGTCCAGCGCAACCTGACGCATTGCCGCCCAATCGACGGTCCGCAGGCCGCCGAGATGCCGGCCGATCGCGATGTTCTCGGCGACCGTAAGATTGGGAAACAGCGAGAGATCCTGGTAGATCACCTGGATGCCGCAATGCGTCGATTGCACCGGGTTCAAATGCGGGTAGTCCTGGCCCGCGATCGCGATGCGGCCGCCGGGCTCCGGGGCCTGCACGCCGGAAATGATCTTGATCAGCGTCGACTTGCCCGAGCCGTTCTCGCCGACCAGGCAATGCACCTCGCCGGCCTGCAAGGTCAGATCCACATTGCGAAGTGCATGGACGCCGCCGAAGCGCTTCGAAATGCCGGACATGTCCAGGAATGGCGTCGCGCTGAATGGCGTCAAGATGGGGTCTCGAACTCGGGACATGATGGGAGTTGCGCCCGGACTGCTGCGCGCGGCTGAAGGCAGCCACGGGCAAGGACGGACCAATGGCGAAGTACCGCGCCCCGGGCGCGGTGCCCGGAGCGCGACGCAACTGATATCAGAGCCCGCCGGCGATCAGGCCGTCGACGGTTTCCTTGTTGATGCGCATGATCTTGTCGACCTTGATCTGCTTGCCGGCGACGTCAACCGCCGCCTTGCCGAGGCCGGGCACCTCGACACCGTCGGTGATCGGCTTGCCATTGAGCACGAGTGAGGCCACCGCGACCATCGCATAACCGGCATCGGTCGGGTTCCAGAGGAAACCCTCGCGGATGATGTCGTCGTTGATCAGCGCCTTGGCCTGGCTCGGCAGCACGGTGCCGACGATGGCGATCTTCTTCTGCAGACGCTGCTGGCGCACCGCGTTGCCGGCGCCGATCGGTCCGTTCGAGCCGAAGCCGAGAATGCCGGCGAGGTTGGGATAGGCCTTGATCACGTCCTGCGTCGTGCGCTGGCTGGTGTCGATCTCGTCGGCGCCGGGAAACCGGTCGGTGACGAGCTTCATGTCGGGGAAGTTCTTCTTCTGGTAGGCGATGGCGGCATCGGCCCATTTGTTATGCAACGGTGTCGTCAGCGTGCCGACATAGACGACGTATTCGCCCTTGCCGCCCATGTCCTTGGCGAGCCGCTCCATCTGCACTTCGCCGAACCGCACGGAGTCGATCAGTTCGACGTTCCAGTCGCGCCCCTCCTGCTCCGGTCCTTCATGGGTGATGACCTTGATACCGGCAGCCTGCGCGCGTTTCAGCACCGGCTCGCAGACCTTCACGTCGAGCGGCACCAGCCCGATGACGGCGACCTTCTTGGCGATCAGGTCTTCCAGCAGCTTGACCTGCTGCGCCGGGTCGACGTTTGCAGGCCCCACCATGGTGGCGTTGATGCTGAAATCCTTCGCGCCCTTCTGGATGCCCTTTTCCAGCGCATTGAACCACGGAATACCTGCGATCTTGACGACCGTGACCATTTCCTTCGGAGTATCAGCCCAGGACAGGCCTGGCAGGCCGGCAACGGACATAGCCGTCGCACCGCCAATCAGCTTCAGCGTTTCGCGTCTATTCATCATTCCCTCCCAGGAACATCTTTTTGACAATGCTCGCATTTTCTCGGCATTGGCCGGAATGGAGCTTGGCGTCGGATTGCATGGAGAAGGCCAGATGTGACACCCCGGCCCGGCCATGAAAGCCGCGCCACCGAGACTAGAGACCGTGACCCTTGTGTCAAGCGAACGGCCTTGCGGACCACGCAAGCGGCGCCATGGCGCCGCAGCTCATCACGATGTCTTCGATGGAGCGACCCGTATCGCGAACGTCCCGCCTATTTTGGCCGATTGTTCCAATCCTTCATCCAAAGGAATCAGATCGCCTCCCCGCATCGAATCCTAGAGAAACAAGCCACTCGCATTTGCCTATCTCGCCGCGATGGCCACGATGAAGAGCGCGCAGGCCGCCGTTGAGGTGATCGTGCGCACATGGTTCCAGAACGTCCAGTCGCTGAGATAGCGGGTCCAGAGCGTTGCTGCCGCCGCGCTGTTGGGGTCGACCGCTGCCAGCGCATCGTTCAGCGGCACGTTGAACACCATCGTGACGACGAACATGCCGAGCACATAGAGCACGCCGCCGATCAGCATCGCCGCCGCGCCGGCTTCGCTCCAGCGGAAGATGGCGAGACCCGCCAGCGCCGCGCTGGAAAGCGTCGTCCCCAGGAAGACAGGCAAGAACAGCGATCGCACGATATCGACATTGATCGCGTTCATGGCCGATATGCCGGCGGCCTGATCGATGCGGCCGAGCGCCGTCATGATGAAGGTCGAGAAGGCGAAGTAGAGGCCCGCCAGCAGGCCGCAGCCGATGGCGGAAAACCAGAGCAGGCCGGAAGTGAGGAGCTGGCGCATGGTCAGGCCCTCCACACGCCGGTCGCCGCGGTGGCGCGGGCATAATCGGAAAAGTCGCGGGCCGGACGCCCGAGCGCCTCCTCGACGCCATGCGTCACCGACGAATTCCGTCCATCGAGCACCACGGTGAAGAGTTCGGCCAGCAAGGCGACCACGTCGTCGGGGACACCGGCCTGTCGCATGCCGGCGGCGAAATCCTCTGGTGAAACCTGTGTGTAACGGATCGGACGGCCGGTGGCGGCAGCGATCTCCGCCACGGCCTCGGCGAAGGTGAGCGCGCGGGGACCCGTCACCTCGTAGAGCTTGTTGGTGTGCCGCGCCTCGGTCAGGGCCGCGACCACGACATCGGCGATATCGTCCGCATCGATGAAGGGCTCGCGCACCGGTCCGGCCGGCAGGGCGATGTCGCCGGCCAGCACGCCGTCGATCAGATAGCCTTCTGAGAAGTTCTGGTTGAACCAGCTCGCCCGCACGATGGTCCAGGGAACGCCGGACACCTGCAGGGCGCGCTCGGCGCGCTGCGCGCCCGGCTCGCCGCGGCCCGACAGCAGCACGACGCGCTCCAGTCCCTTGTCACGGGCGAGCCGGCTCAGCGCGGCGATCGCCTCCGTTGCCCCTTCGACGGAGAGGTCCGGCTGATAGGTGACATACGCCTTCGACACGCCATCCAGCGCCGCTTGCCAGGTCTCCGGGCGAGCCCAGTCGAAGGTAACAGCGGCCGTGCGCGAAACCGGCCGGGTGGCGACACCCCGGGCCGTCAGGAGCGAGTTGACGCGCGCACCGGTCTTGCCGCCGCCGCCGATGATCAGAACAGGAAGCTCAGACATGAGGAAATCCCTTTCATCCACAAACACGAGAATATCTCGTATTTGCAAAATGCGATAAACCCTCGTATTAAGTTCGTCAAGGGCATTTCTTGCAGAGGGCGGGATGGCGGGGAAAAAGGCGGGACGGACGACGGCCGGAGGAACCAGCCAAGAAACCGGCCAAGAAAGCAGTCAAGGGCTGGCGCGTCTGGTTCCGACCCAGCAGCGCAGCCGCGAGCGCTTCGAGCGCATCCTGCAATGCGCGGCCGAGGTGATGGCCGAGAAGGGCAGCGAGGCTTTCCGGATGAGCGACATCGTCGAGCGCACGGGCGTCGCCTTCGGCTCGCTCTACCAGTATTTCCCGGACAAGACGGCGATCATCGGGACGCTGGCGGAGCGCTATAACGCGATCGGTCGCGATTGCGTGCGGCGGGACCTGTCGACCATGACGAGCGCGAAGGAACTGCATCCGGCGCTGTGCCGCATTACCGACAGCTACTACCAGATGTTCATCGACGAGCCGGTCATGCGCGACATCTGGCAGGCCACCCAGGCCGACCGCGCGCTGCAGAAACTCGACGAGGAAGATGGCGCCTATCTCTCCGGCCTGTTCCTGGACGCCTTGCGGCGCATTGCACCGAACGCGCCCGCCCCCGCTTTGTCGGCCTTTTCGCAACTGACGATGACGCTGATCGCAGCCGCCGTGCGGCATGCCATCACGCTGGACGCCAGAGAGGCCAAGCGACTCCTCGCTTTGTTCAAGGCGCTGCTGCCCAAGGATCTGTCGGCGCTGACCCGCGCTCAGGCGTGATCGGCGAAGTGTTGGTCATAGAACCAAGCTCCCGGACGACTTCGAATCGTGTGCCTGCGCGATGCAGTTCACTGCCTTCGCCAGATGATCTCGCGCGATTCGAGCGCCTGCTTCAGTCCGGTCCCTGATACGGACCGCCGGGAGGTCCCCAGCCCCAGCGAGGCATCGGGAGTTCCGACGAAGGCTGAGGGACACCATCGCGCGAATTGATCACGGCGATCCGCGTGCCCCATTCGAGATAGCCGACCAATGCAGCGCGGAACTCCGGGTCGTCCGGCAGCCCCACTTCGTCAGCTGTCTCGAGCATCAGGGCGATCCAGCGTTGCCGCTGAGCTTCGGTCAGATGGCGTCCGAGATGGTGAGAGATCATGCCGGAGTGCGAGCCGCCGTTGCCGCTATAGCCCGTAGCGCCGCCGAACACCTCCGTCACGAACTGCGCCACATGATGGGCGTGGTGCGGACTCATGCTCGCGAAGACCGGCGCAAGCACAGGATCGTTCGGGACCTTTTCATAGAAGCGCTTGGTCAAGGCTTCGAAAGCAGCGCTGCCGCCCGCCCATTCCGCCAGCGTGGGAATATCGCTTTTTGGCGCATTCACGTCGTCCATCATACTCTGCCCCTCTATTGACGCGCGGGCGCGGCGTCACCGAGCCCCCACCGACGACTGCAGCGCTCCTCGCATCCCCTTTTTCGCACCAGGTTCGATGGCATCATACAACGGATTTCGCCCCATTTGAGACCGGAGAACGGAACGAGCAAGAACGCTTTCATGCGACCCGTCTGGATGTCGCCCGTATCATCGGCTATCCAGCCGCATGTTCCTATCGATCGCGACCACACATCAACCGGCGACGGATCTCGGATATCTGCTGCACAAGCATCCCGAGCGCCTGCACGACATTCAACTGACGTTTGGCAAAGCATGGGTGTTCTATCCCGATGCCAGCGAAGCACGCTGTGAAGCCGTGCTGGTGCTCGACGTCGATCCCGTTGGACTGGTGCGGGGGAAGGGCCAAGCCGACGGTCTGCTCGATCAATATGTCAATGATCGCCCCTATGCGGCCTCCTCGTTCCTGTCGGTCGCCCTGAACAAGGCGTTTCGGACCGCCATGACCGGCGTCTGCAACAATCGGCAGGAACTCGCTGACAGCGCCATTTCCCTGGAAGCCGTGGTCACGCCTTTGCCGATGCGGGGCGGAGAAAAGTTGGTTCGCGAGCTTTTCGAGCCGCTGGGTTGGAGCGTCAATGTCGATCCGATCGAAGGTCCGGATACAGCCACGGTCAGCCAGCTCTACGCGCGCGTGACTCTGACCGGAGTCTCTCGCCTGAGCGTGCTTCTCAACCATCTCTATGTGCTGATTCCTGTCCTGGACAACGCCAAGCACTATTTTGTCGGCGAGGATGAGATCGACAAGCTGCTCAAGCGTGGCGAAGGCTGGCTCGACCAGCACCCGGCCAAGGAGTTGATCGTCCGCCGCTATCTTCGTCACCGCGGCAATCTCGCCCGTGCCGCGCTCGAAAGGCTGGCGCCTGAGACACAAGAGGAAGCCATTGAACCGGAGGCGCGCGCTGCGCCAGAAGAGACGCTCGAAGCGCCCATCCGGCTGAACGACGAACGGATGCTGGCTGTTGTCGAGGCGCTTCGTGCGACCGGCGCAAAAAGCATCGCCGATCTGGGCTGTGGCGAAGGCAAACTCCTGCATCGTCTCCTCCGCGAGCGCTGGGCGGAGCGATTGATCGGGTTGGACCCTGCGGCGCGTGAGCTGGAATGGGCGGCCAAGCGGCTGAAACTTCATCTCCCGGGCGGACCGCCGGACGGACGCATCACTCTCTTGCATGGATCGCTGACCTATCGGGATGATCGCTGGATCGGCGTCGATGCCGCCGCGCTGGTCGAGGTCGTCGAGCATCTGGATCCGGACCGGTTGCCGCTGCTGGAGCGCGTCGTGTTTGGCGAAGCGCGGCCCGCCAGCGTGATGGTGACGACCCCCAATGCGGAATACAACGCGCTGTTTCCGAAATTGGCCGCCGGCGCCTTCCGCCATCCCGATCATCGGTTCGAATGGACACGCGCTGAATTTCAAGCGTGGGCGGAGAGGATTGGCTCGACTTACGGCTACCGCCCGGCCTTTCACGGCATCGGGCGACCGGACGATGCGCTCGGTGCCCCGACCCAGATGGCGGTGTTGACCCGATGAGCATGGCCGATCGTCAAATCGAGATTCCCGACTTCTCGCTGGTCGTTCTCATCGGCGCGACTGGATCGGGGAAATCCACATTCGCCGCGAAGCATTTCCTCACCACAGAGGTGATCTCATCCGACATCTGTCGCGCGCTCGTTTCCGACGACGAGACCGATCAAGGCGTCACTGCCGATGCGTTCGAGCTGGTGCGTGAGATCGCCGGCAAGCGGCTGAAAAACCGGAAGCTCGCCGTCATCGACGCGACCAATGTCCGTCCCGCGGATCGCAAGGGCTGGATCGAGCTGGCGCGACAATGGCATGCCCTGCCCGTCGCCATCGTCTTCGACCCAGGCATCGACGTCTGCATCGAACGCAACCGGGCGCGGCCCGACCGCGCCTTCGGTGGGCAGGTGGTGCAACGGATGGTCTCGGAGGTGCGCCGGGGTCTCGGCGGCCTTCAGCGCGAAGGCTTCCGCCAGGTCTGGAAATTGTCCGGTGTCGAGCCGATCGAAGCGGCCCACATCACACGGCAGCCATTGTGGACCGACAAGCGGCATGACCGTGGCCCGTTCGATATCATCGGCGATGTTCATGGCTGCGCGGATGAGCTGCAAGCGCTTCTGACCCAACTCGGCTACCGCGTCGAGTGGACTGAGACCGGCAATGATCGGGCCGTGACCGTCCGGGCGCCTCATGGGCGGAAGGTGGTCTTCGTCGGCGATCTTGCTGACCGGGGACCGAACTCGCCTGATGTTTTCCGGATCGCGATGAGCATGACAGCGGCCGGAACCGCCTATGCCGTCCAGGGCAACCACGATCAGAAGCTGGAGCGCTGGCTGGCCGGCCGCAAGGTCAAGATCGCCCACGGGCTGCAGCAGACCATCGATCAGCTGGAGGGCCAGGACCGCGGTTTTCGCGAAGCGTTGCCGACATTCCTCGATGGACTGCGCAGTCACGTCTGGCTCGATGGCGGACGGCTCGCGGTCGCGCATGCCGGGCTGAAGGAGGAGATGATCGGTCGCGGCTCCGGAGCCGTGCGCGCATTCGCGCTCTATGGCGAAACCACCGGCGAGATCGACGAATTCGGCATGCCTGTCCGCGCCGACTGGGCCGCGAATTATCGAGGCGCGACGACCGTCGTGTATGGCCACACCCCGCTCGTGCGCGCGGACTGGGTCAACAACACCATCTGCATCGATACCGGCTGCGTGTTCGGCGGCAAGCTCACGGCGTTGCGCTGGCCCGAGAAGGAGCTGGTCGAGGTTCCAGCCGAGCGAACCTGGTTCGAACCGATCCGTCCCCTCGGCGGCACAACAAATTCCGCATCGGCCCAGGCCGACGCGGATCAGGTCCTCGACATCAAGGACGTCAGCGGGCGGCGATGGATCGACACCGAACTGAAGGGCCGCATCGTGGTTGCGGAGGAGAACGCGTCCGCAGCGCTCGAGGTCATGAGCCGGTTTGCGCTGGCGCCGCAATGGCTCGCCTATCTGCCGCCGACGATGTCGCCATCGGAGACCAGCGCCCGCGACGGCTGGCTGGAGCGGCCCGAGGAGGCGTTCGCCCATTTCCGCGAGAGGGGCATCACCGACGTCGTGTGCGAGGAGAAGCACATGGGCTCGCGCGCCGTGATCGCACTCTGCCGAACCGCCGAGGCAGCCAGGGCGAGATTTGGCGTGACCGGCGGCGACACCGGCGCGATCTGGACCCGCACCGGCCGGAGCTTCTTCAATGATCAAGCGATGACCGAGGCTCTTCTCGCGCGGCTGCGCTCGGCGGTCGAGGGCGCCGGCCTGTGGGACGAGCTTGCGACTGATTGGCTGCTGCTCGATGCCGAGATCATGCCATGGTCGGCCAAGGCCGGCAGCCTGATCGAAAGCCAGTATGCCCCCGTGGCGGCCTCGTCCCGCGCAGGGTTCGCAGCAGTAGCGGAAGCGTTCACCCGCGCCAGCGATCGTGGTCTCGACATCGCGGCACTTCGCGATCGGTTTGCGGATCGTGCCCGGCGGGCCGCGCGCTACGGCAAGGCCTGGGCGCCTTACGTCTGGCCGGTGTCCGGCGTCGGCGACCTCAAGGTCGCCCCGTTCCACCTTCTGGCCAGCGAAGGGCGGGTCTGGTTCGATCAGGATCACGACTGGCACATGGGCATCGCCGACCGGATGGCTGCCGCGGGCGACGATGTCGTATCGCGTACCCAATGGCGCGTGGTCCCCCTTGGTGAGGAGCACGCTGTCAGTGATGCCATCACATGGTGGGAAGCGCTGACTGGCGCAGGCGGCGAAGGCATGGTGATCAAGCCGCGCGCGTTCGTGGCGCGCGGCAAGAAGGGCCTGATTCAACCCGCCTTGAAAGTGCGCGGCCATGAATATCTCCGCATCATCTACGGCCCCGAATACGACGCGCCGGAAAATCTGGTCCGGTTTCGAGAGCGTGGTCTGGGCGGCAAACGCAATCTCGCCCTTCGCGAGTTCGCCCTCGGTCACGAAGCGTTGAAGCGCTTCGTCGCTCGCGAACCGCTGCGACGAGTCCATGAGTGCGTATTCGCGGTGCTGGCGCTCGAGAGCGAGCCGATCGATCCGCGGCTTTGAGGCGTCGGCTCCAGCACTGCGTCAATATCCCTGACGCATCACCGCACCGCATCGCAACACCGCACCGCGCGTCCGTCGCAAAAAGGCCGAACGCGCGAGCTACCGTGGATTGAATTTGTCCGATGACAAAGCGCGTGCACAGCGCTAGCGTCGCGTCAAAATAATTCAATGGGAGGAAGTGGCATGTCCGAGGCAATGGTCGCAGATCGTGCTTCCGAAGCGACGCATGGCGTAACGCAACACGTCGATGTTGCGGTGGTCGGCGCCGGGTTTGCCGGCCTTTATCTCGTACATCGCCTGCGCAAGGCCGGCTTTACGGTGGTCGCGATGGACGAGGCCGGCGACGTCGGGGGCACCTGGTACTGGAACCGCTATCCCGGCGCGCGCTGCGACATTCAGACCATCGACTACAGCTACAGTTTCGATCCGGAGCTGGAACAGGCCTGGACCTGGTCGGAGAAATACGCGACCCAGCCCGAGATCCTGCGCTATCTCGGCTTCGTGGCCGACCGCTATGACCTCAGGCGCGACATTCGTTTCGGCACCAAGGTCCTTGCCGCGACGTGGATTGACGCCACGGAGCGCTGGCTGCTCACGACCAGCAACGGGGCCGACGTATCCTGCCGCCATTACATCATGGCCACCGGCTGTCTCTCCGCGCCGAAGCCGCCGGAGATCGACGGCGTCAAGGATTTCAAGGGCGAGATCTATTTCACCAGCCGCTGGCCGCATCAAGGTGTCGATCTCAAAGGCAAGCGCGTGGCCGTGATCGGCACGGGCTCGTCGGGCATCCAGTCGATCCCGCTGCTCGCCGAGCAGGCCGCGCATCTCACCGTGTTCCAGCGCACGCCCAACTTTGCGCTTCCGGCGCATAATGGTCCGCCGCCTTCGGATCGCGCGGCGCTGCTGGCGCAGGATCGTGCCGCGTTCCGTGAGCAGGGCCGCTGGTCGATGACGGGTGTCCCGCTGCCCCCCGCGACCGAGTTCAGCTTCCAGCTCTCGGACACCGAGCGGCGCGAACGTTTCGAGAAGCTATGGGCCGCCGGCGATCTCGTCGGCATGCTGACCCAGTTGTGGGCCGACCAGGGTAACGACGTCGACGCCAACGCCTTGCTCGCCGACCTCTTCCGCGAAAAGATCCGATCGATCGTCACGGATCCCGACACGGCGGACGCACTCTCCCCCACCGATCATCCGTTCGGGTCGAAGCGGCCCTGCCTCGACACCGACTACTACGCCACCTTCAACCGGCCCGACGTCACGCTGGTCAACCTGCGCAAGGAGCCGATCACGGCGATCACGGCGTCCGGCATTACCACCGACAAGCGCAGCATCGACGTCGACGTGATCGTGTTCGCGACCGGCTTCGATGCCATGACCGGCGCGATCAAGGCCATTCATCCGATCACGGGCCGTGCCGGTAGATCGCTGACCGATGTCTGGGCCGACGGCCCGCACACCTATCTCGGCGTCACCGTGGCCGGCTTCCCGAATTTGTTCCTGATCACCGGCCCCGGCAGCCCGTCGGTGCTGTCGAACATGTCGGTATCGATCGAGCAGCATGTCGATTGGGTGGTGGATCGCCTGATCGCGCTGCGCGAGGCTGGCTTCACCTCGATGGAAGCCACCGAGACGGCGCAAGCAGGCTGGGCCCGGCACATGGCCGACTGCGCACCGCTGACGCTGCATCGGCTGGCCAACACCTGGTACACCGGCGCCAACGTTCCCGGCAAACCGCAGGGCGTGATGCCTTACAACGGCGGCGTCGGTCCCTACCGCAGCATCTGCAACGAGGTCGCCAGCCAGGGCATGCTGGGCTTCAGGCTAACCGGCCCCGGCGTGGCCGAGCAATGCAATGACGGCGAGATCGTGCGGCTGCAGCCCGATGTGAGGCTGGTGCTGGGCATGCTGGCACAGATGAATCTGCCGCCGATCGAGTCGTTCGGCGCGCAGGGCGCGCGCGACTTCGTCGCCGAATTCAACAAGAGCCGCCCCGCCGGGCGGCCGGTCGGCGAGGTCAAGGACGGTACGCTTCCCGTCGCCGACGGGCAGCTTCCCTACCGGCTCTATCGCCCGGCGACACCGGGCCCGCACGCAGTCGTGGTGTATTTCCACGGCGGCGGCTGGGTGCTGGGCGACGAATTGTCCGACGATCCGTTCTGCCGCGATCTGTGCCGGCGGACCGGCATGATCCTCGTCAGCGTCGGCTATCGCCATGCGCCCGAGCACCGCTTCCCGACCGCCGTGGAGGACGGCTTCGCAGCAACGCGCTGGGTCGCTGAACATGCGGCCGAACTCGGCGGTCGACCGGGACCGGTGCTGGTCGCGGGCTGGAGCGCCGGCGCCAACATCGCCGCCGTCACCTGCCAGCTGGCCCGTGACCGCGGCGGTCCCGAGATCGCCGGCCAGTTGCTGGTCTGTCCCGTCACCGACTGCCGCTTCGACCGTGCGTCCTACATCGACAATGCGACCGGCTATTTCCTGACGCGCTCGCTGATGTTCTGGTTCTGGGACATCTACTGCGCGCCCGCCGACCGCACCGATCCGCGCGCCTCGCCGCTGCGTGGCCAGCTCGCAGGCCTGCCGCCGGCTTATGTGGTGACCTGCGAGTTCGATCCGCTGCGTGACGAAGGCATTGCCTATGCCGAAGCCATGCAGGCGGCTGGCGTGCCGGTCGAGCAGCTTCAGGCGCGCGGCCACTTCCACTCGTCCTTCACCATGGTCGACGTGGTCGTCACCAGCGCCGATGGCCGCGGGCAGATGGCGAACGCACTCAGGCGATTTGCCGGGCTGCCGCAGGCCGCGGAACAGGACAACAAGCAATCCGATCGAACCAACTTCAACGCGGCGGCGAGTTAACGCGCGGTGAAATCAGGTTGATCCGGCGCACCACCACGGTAGGTGCGCTCCCTCTCCCCGTTCTTCTTCACGGGGAGAGGGTTGGGATGAGGGGCTGCTTCCACAAACACCGACTGCGCGGTGAGTCCCCCTCACCCGAAATTCGCGTGCCGCGAATTTTGACCTCTCCCCCCAAGCGGGGCGAGGTGGACCGCGCCGGCCGACTGACCGATCAAACAAGAAAATCAGCCCTCTTTAGCGCGGGGGGCGCGATCAAGATCGTGATGGCGCGACGTTGACCCATCGGGCTCGCATGCGCGGCCCCGCTGGCGCTCGGGCTCAATTTACTGGTGCAGGGGCAGCGGAGGTCGCGGGGCCGACGCCGACTCCGGATCGACCAGCTGCTGCGTCGCCGGCGGCGATGGCTCAGGCTGACGCTGCCCGTAATAGGGTGCAGGGGATGGCGAAGACGCCGGAGATGCCGTGACTGGCGGCTGCCTCAATGCCGAGATCGGCTTGCGGGCCGGCACGACGGCCGGCCGCGGTGCCGGCAGAGATGTCCTCGGCCGCAGGGTCTGGTCGGACGCTTTGGCCTCCGACGCCTTGACCTCCGAACCCTTGGTCTCCAAACCCTTGGTCTCCAAGCCCTTGGCCAGGTCGCGGGACATCTGGTCCTGGCTGGCCTTGAGTTGCTCGATGGTGGCCTGGAGTTGTTCGACCTTTTGCCCGAGAGTTGCGAGATCGCGCGCCAGCGCTTGCCGCGATGGCGCCTCCGCGGGAGACGTGGCAGGGGCCGGTGCGACCCCTTGGGGGGCGCTCTGAGTCGATTGCGCAGATGCTGATTTGACCTCGGAAGCCTGGACACCGGCTGGGCTCGGCTGCTCGGCCAGCCCCGAATCCTGTGGCGAGGCCGACGGCGCCAGGCCGAGTTGCGAACCCCATCTCGCGACCGTCTCTCTGGCCGCATCGCCGTAGGACTGCCAGGTAGCGACACCGACGACGACGCTGAGTGCGAGCACGAAGCCAACCACGGCGCGTATCGTCCGCGTCCTTCGCGACGGGCGGTCGCGCTGGACCCGGACATCGTTGCCGGCGGCAGGACGAAAAGTCGTATCAACAGGCGGAGCCGATGGGCTCGCAGCGACATCGGATTTCTTGCCGGTCTGCGCATCGGAACGTTGGCGCGCGGCAGCGCGCAACAGATGGGAAAGCTCCTCGTCGGTCGGAGCCGCGGGGTGCGGGGGCGCGACCTGAACGACACCCGGCGCGACTTCGAGAAGATCGTGCGGATCGCCGGCTCGCTTCGGCTTCACTTTTGAATCCATGGGCGCTCCGTGCTCGGTCCAGTATCGCCTGCAAAGCGGCGGACGGTGGATTTTCGCCAAGTCGGTGACATAATGCCCCCGCGCCACAAGTCCAGCCCCGGTTTGGCCAAAACAAGGCAATATTGTGGTGAATCCAAGGCAGAATCCAAGCAGCTGTTGACGTCTGCCCATCGGGAACTCGCCTTCCCGGCGTGCCGCAGCGTCCCTGGGCACACCGGGCATCTGTCAGCCGGGACGATGCAACTCGCTCAACATCTCGTGGACGTCATACGTCATCACGGCGAGCAGCGCGGCCAGCGCCAGATAGGCGCCGCCATACTCGAGCTTGGTTTGCAGCGCCGCACCGTAATAGGCGACGTTCTCCGGCGCCTTGGGATCGTACCGCCACGCCTTCACGAGTTGGGGGACCGCAAGGATCGCCACGATCACGAGCATTGGGCTTGGCCTGTAAAGCATCAACGCCAACAGAACAGGCACACCGAGAAACCAGATCCGTGGACTGAGCACAGCCGTAATCCGGCCGCCATCGAGCGGCGAGATCGGCAGCAGATTGAACAAATTGAGAAACAGGCCTGAATAGGATATCGCCAGCAGCAGGCCACTGGCTTCCGACCTCGCCCATAGATACACCGCGAGCGCGGCGATCGTCCCGACCACCGGCCCCGCGAGCGCGACATAGGCTTCGGTTTCGACGTCCATGGGCTGATCCTCGAGCGCGATCCAGGCTCCAACGAACGGAATGAAGGCCGGCGCCCCCACCTTCAGACCGCGCTGCCGCGCCGCGATGTAGTGCCCCATCTCGTGTGCAAACAGCAGCGCGATGAATCCGGCGGCGTAGGGCCATCCCCATATCGTCGCATAGACCACCAGTGACAGCAGCATGGTGCCGCCGCTGGTGACGATCTTGCCCCACTTCAGGCCGGAGAAGAGGATGAGAAAGAGGGCCTTCATGCGGCGCCGTCGGTCCCTTGACGCGGCTTGCGACGGAAGAATTTCACCACACCTGCGCCCAGCAATGCCGCCCCGATCATGATGACCTTGGCGAATTTGAGCACCAGCGCGATCAACAGCGCAAACAGACCGAGCTTCTTGACCGCAACTCCGCCGACCAGTGCCATGAGACCATACTCGGCAATGCGATCGGTCGAGGCACTGAAGTCCTCGTAGCGCTTGCCGGCGCTGTAGGAGAGAGCGGCGAGCAGATCACGCGCAACCGCCTTTTCGCTCGCGATCCGCGCCGAGCCAGTCAGCAGATTCAGGCTGAAATAACCGTCGCGCCCCAGCGCGTAGGTATTGTAGTTGATGCTCTTCTCCGCGTTATCAGGCTCGCCCTTGTCCTTGGCGAGGAGAGACCACACCAGGCGATGGGTCGCGGCATCATAGGCCGGCGGCTCCACCCATCCCAGCACTTCCATCTCTGGAAATCCCCGCGTGACGCGATCCTGGTTCGACTGCTCCACCCCTTCTTTGATGTTTTTCAGGAGGTCGTCGGCATTCCAGTTCTTGGCATCGTCATCCTTGATGTAGCCTTCCTTGACGTAGCGGATCACCACGATCCACTGATCATTCTGCCTGTTGCCGACGACGAGGCCGACGAAACCCGAATCGTCGACGACGTTGCCGAGCGCGCGCAGGACGCGCGCGCCCTCGGCCTTCGGCACGAAGAAATAATCGGCCCCGAGCTTCAGGCTCGCCTGGTCGATCAAGGCAATCTCGCCGGGGCCGCCGCGGCCTGCCTTGCTGGCGGCCTGCCACGCGGCAACCAATTCCGCCCGTCGCGAGGCCTCGCCCGACGGCGCGCCTTGAGCAAACACCGACCACGACGCAAACACGGCGACCAAGATCACGCCCGTGACCACAATCAATTTCCGCACCAGATCCTCCAGACGTCCATCGTGATCAACCACGACCGTGGGCCACCATCATGTTTGGCGACATCCATCGATCGGCGAGGACAAATAGTTTCATCAAAGAAAACCAATCTCGACAACACACCCATAGGCTGTTTTCGACAAATCTCGCCAGCTGTCACAATTTTCACGCACACATCGCCTTGACAGCAGCAACGCGCAAGCGTATGTCCCGCGCCCTCGCGGACATCTCGTTCGCGAAACGATATGGGTGCTCTCATGCACTACGGGTACGAACACCTCGTCGAGCTAACGAATGGCTCCTCGCCAATCGATAACGCACGCTCGGCTCGTGGAAGCGATCTCGCATAGGCGGACTGACACCAGTCCGGTTGCTGCGAACCCTCCCGAGCCAGATGCTCCGGAGGGTTTTTTGTTGTCCGAAGCGGGCTCACACGAACGGAACATCCCGGCGCAGGCCGGAACGGGAGACCCGGATCCCGGGGCTCGTGCCTGATGGCGCGTGCCCACAAGCGCGGGGCCTGTCGGAGGGAACGAGGCGATGAGCCGGACACCGATGACAGAGCGAACCTCAAGGGGTTCGCAAACGGCGGCGCACCGTTCATAGCGCCGCGACAGAACTTATTTGTTATTCGGTTTGCCGCACATCACGCGGCTCAACCGACGCTGGTGGTGAAGATGTCGGATACTTCGCACCATGGAAAGAGCGGGTTCGAATCCCGCCTGTGACGTTACGCACCGTGGAGGTCGCCCAGCGAGGGCCGCCGCGCGCCACGGCTCCGGTTCTTCCCACGAGGCAGCGCCGGAGTTGATGTCACTGACACCGAGATCGCCTGTTCCCCAGCGTACCCCATCAATTGCCGATGTTCGCACATCGGCAGAGCGGTGGTGAAGATGCCTGTTACTTCTGACCGCGCGGGTTCGATTCCCGCACACGTCCAAGGGCGGTCGCCCGCAAGGGCGGCGACAGCATCGCTCGTTCCCCGCCAACCCCATCCACGATCCGTGGTGAAGATCGCTGTTACTTCGTCTGTCACACGAGAGGTCGCGGGTTCGAATCCCGCCCGGCGTCGCATGCGCCGGTAGCTCAGCGGCCAGAGCGCTACCTGGCCTGCAGGGTAAGCTGCAGGCCGGGGTCTCAGCATCGCTTGTTCCCGGATCGTGGTTTGTTACGCCGGTGGTGAAGAGGACTGTTACTTCGAAACACAAGGTCGAAGGTTCGAGCCCTTCCGGACGTCAAGTCCGTAGCTCAGCGGTAGAGCATGTGACGCCTTCAACAGGCGGTACAGCCCTCGCCTGTTCCCCGGCACCCTTTTTCATCCATCATCAACCCCAGAGGAGGCCAACATGGTCAAGCTCAACAAGATCGTTCGCGCCTTCACCCATGAGGGGGCGCGGGCGAAGCGCTTCACGCCCGAGATGGAGCTGCAGCGCGCGCTGATGAACTGCCTGTTGTGGGAGAACCAGTTCTATGAGGACGGCGTCGCCATCGCCGACCGCATCAAGGCGCTGGTGCCACTGGTTGCGCCCGATCGCGTCGCGGCGCTCGCCGTCGAGGCACGCGAGGTCATGAAGCTGCGGCATGCGCCGCTCTTGGTGGTGCGCGAGATGGCGCGGCACGAGAAGCACCGCGTGCTGGTCGCCGATACGCTCGCCCGCGTGATCCAGCGCCCCGACGAGTTGACGGAACTGCTGGCGATCTACTGGGCCGATGCGCTCGGGCCGCAGCAGCAGCGTAAGCGTCAGCCGGTCTCGGCGCAGGTCAAGAAGGGCCTCGCACGGGCGTTGACGAAGTTCGATGCCTATCAGCTCGCGAAGTACGACCGCGACGGCGCGGTGCGGATCAGGGACGTGCTGTTCCTGGTCCACGCCAAGCCCAGGGATGCCGAGCAGGAGAAGGTGTGGAAGCAGCTCGTCGACGGCGAGCTGGTGTCAGCCGACACCTGGGAGGTTGCGCTCTCGTCCGGCAAGGGCAAGCGCGAGAGCTTCGAGCGGTTGATCGCGGAGAACAGGCTGGGCGGCCTCGCGCTGCTGCGCAATCTCCGCCTGATGCAGAAGGCCGAGGTGCCGCGCAAGACCATCGCGGACGCGATCGACGCGATGCGGACGGACCGTGTCCTGCCTTATCGCTTCATCACGGCGGCGCGCTACGCGCCGGACTTCGAGCCGGAGCTCGAGAGCGCAATGCTGAAGTCGCTGAAGGGCCATGTGCGGCTTCCCGGCCGTACGCGGCTTCTGATCGACGTGTCGGGTTCGATGTTCGCGTCCCTTTCGGCGCAATCCGAGATGACGCGGGCGGAGGCGGCTTGCGGCTTGGCGATCCTCGCCCGCGAGGTCTGCGACGAGGTGGAGATCTTCACGTTCAGCCAGGACGTCAGGAAGGTCCCGCCGCGCCGTGGCTTTGCGCTGCGCGATGCGATCATCAACTCGCAGCCGCACGGCTCGACCTATCTCGGCAAGGCGGTGAGCGAGATCGACCGCAAGGGCGACCGCCTGATCGTCTTCACCGACGAGCAGAGCCACGACAAGGTCTCCGACCCCCGGGGACGCGGCACCATGGTGAACGTGGCCTCGTACCAGCATGGGGTCGGACACGGCGCCTGGACGCGCGTGAGCGGCTTCTCCGAGGCCGTGATCGCGTGGATCGCGGCGTCGGAAGCGACGATGCACTGAGCGGCAACGGTTCACACAACGAGGCCCGGGCACGCCGACGCGTGCCCGGGCCTAAATGCTTTCATCAAGATACCAGCCAAACCCGTCTGGCCACCAACGAGCCCGTCATCCTTACAGGGTCAGCGTGCCCTCGATCAGGATACAGGTCTGGCCGCCGACCCAGACGATCCCGGTGGTGTCGTCGCGGCGGATGAATACTCGCCCCTCGCGACCGAGGCAGGTGCCCTGTGCGACGGTCACGGGGTCGTGCCAGCGGCCGGCACCGTACATCCACTGCGCGATCGCCGCGTTCAGCGAGCCCGTGATCGGATCTTCGCTCATGCCGCTGGATGGGGCGATATTGCGGACCTCGAACTGGCACTCCGAGCCTGGAGGGTGGGCTCCAATCAGGCCGACACCGAGAAACTCCGGATAGCGGATCCTGGACGAGTCGGCTGCCAGCACATCGGCGGCACTCGCCAGCTCCAGCACCTGCCAGACCGGGCCGTTGGCGAGCTGCGCGGTTCGCAGGATGCGATCATTCGGGAGACCAAGCGCCGAAGTAATGGCGTCGAGCTTCTCGGGCGGCAGCGGCGCGACCGTCGTCTTCGGCGCGGCGAACGCCGGAACACTGCCGCTCACATCGATGTCGACGAGCCCTACGCCGCATTCCTGTTTGACCACGCCTTCCGTCCGCGCTTTGCCGCCGGTGCGAAGCCATGACGCACAGCTGCCGAGTGTCGGGTGCCCGGCAAACAGCATCTCGCGCTTGGGTGTGAAGATACGCACCCTGTAGTCCGCTTCCGGCGTCGTCGGCGACAGGAGAAACGTGGTCTCCGCGAGATTCGTCCACGCCGCGAACGCCTGCATCTCATCGCCCGAGAGATCTTCGCCATCGACAACGACAGCAAGACCATTGCCTTTGGTAGGCACAGACGTGAACACGTCGCACTGAATGAAGCGTCGCTGGCGCATCGGGCTCACTATTCCTTCGTCGCGTTGGATCGGGCCTGCTCGCGGAAGCGCGACAACGGGCGCGTCCGCTTGCTCAGATGATGCGTCAATGCACGGGAGGTCAATCCAAACATTGTTCTCGGAGCATTAGTTGCCTCGATGAACGTCGAACCTCCCTCTCCTCATCCGTCGAACACTTCGTCTTGATCCATGCGCACGGCCCGCAACGCGCGAGTTTTTCGCCAGTCCTCCCGAAGCGACGCGTTGGCATAGGTGATTAGCAGCGACCGGCGCGGCGCGCCGCTGCGATTGCGCGTCGCGCCGTGCAACAGATTGAGGTCGAACAGCAGGATGTCGCCGGCCTCACCTTCCAGAACCAGAGCCTGCGGGTCCGGTGACGCGTCCTGGGCCTCGCCGCGATGCGAGCCCGGCACGAGTTGCGTGGCGCCGTTCTCGGGCCCAAACGGATCGAGGAAGGCAAGCGCGGACACCGCTTCGGCGGGCTTGAGATCGGCGCCGTCCCGATGCAGTTTCTGCGCGCCGCCTCCGGCACGCGGTTCACGCCCCTCGACCTGCGCCAGGAAGAAAGGCTGTTGCAGGATATGATGCACGGCGGCCAGCATGATCGGCAGGCGGCAAACGCATTGCACTGTCACATCGAGGTCAACCAGGGAATGGCGCCAATCGGCGCCACGGGGACTGGGCCACATGTCCGACGGCAGCGCCCCGGCCTCGAAGGCATCGCGCAGCGGCCCGATCCAGGCCGCGAGGACAGCACCGCGCAGCAGGAGATAGCCCTGTTCGTCGAGAAGCCGTGCGTCATAGGCGTCGAGCCGACCGATCCTGGTGCGCGTCAGAAATTCCGTCATGGCGACCGTCTGCCGCAGGTCCTGAGATGATCTGGCTATCCGATGTGAGCGGCACCTCTAAAGAACCGCGGTCGCGTGCCGACCAGCGATGCGGATAGCGGACAATACCCATACCAAACCCCTGGCAACGAAGCGAAGAAAGATGTGTACACTGGCAGCAATCGTGCGGAACTCAACCGCACCAGCCCTTGCGGAGTCCATATGATCCGGTTTGTCGCCGCCGTCCTGAGCATCGTCTGCCTCGCGCTGCCCGCATCCGCGGCGATTGCGCCATTCCCGCCGGGCTTTCGGACCCAGATGATCGCGACCAACGGCACGACATTATACGTCCGTGTCGGCGGCACCGGGCCCGCCGTCGTGATGCTGCACGGCTTCGGTGATACCGGGGACATGTGGGCGCCAATCGCGGCGAAACTGATGGCCGACCACACCGTCATCGTGCCGGATCTGCGCGGCATGGGACTCTCCGCGCATCCCGATGGCGGCTACACCAAGAAGAACGAAGCGGTCGATATTGCCGGCATCCTCGATCATCTCAAGATCGACAAGGCCGACCTCGTCACCCACGATATCGGCAACATGGTCGGCTATGCGTTCGCCGCGCAGTACCCGGCCCGCGTCACGCGATGGGCCGTGATCGACGCGCCGTTGCCGGGGCTCGGACATTGGGCGGCGCAGCTCAGCAATCCGAAGACCTGGCATTTCAACTTCCACGGGCCCGACGAGGAGCGGCTCGTGGCCGGGCGCGAACGCATCTATCTCGACCGCTTCTGGAACGAGCTGTCGGCCAATCCCAAGGCCATCGACGAGGCCACGCGCCGCCACTATGCCGCGCTTTATGCCAAGCCCCACGCCATTCACGACGCGTTCGAGCAGTTCAAGGCCTTCCCGCAGGATTCGATCGACAATCAGGCCCTGCTGCAAGCCGGCGGCAAGTTGACCATGCCCGTGCTCGCGCTCGGCGGGGAGAAGTCCTACGGCGCCGGCATGGCGGCCGAACTCGAATTCGTCGCCAGCAACGTCAAGGGCGGGCAAGTGCCGAATTCGGGGCACTGGGTGATGGAGGAGAATCCGGACGCGACGACCAGGCTGGTGCTGGATTTTCTCACGGCGACTTCGAGTTCCGGTTCGGGCAGCCAGACCAAGTCCTAGGCTTTCCCGGTCCTCCGGCAAGTTCAGACTCCCTCGTCCGGCATGGTGAAGACGGCGCATGGCGAGGCGATCCCGCGCAGCTCATGCGTCCCGAGCGATATCAGCGACGTTGTCGTTTCAGCGGCAAAGGTGCCCGAGACCAGGACGGACTTGTCGAGCGGCCGGCACAGGCCTTCGAGCCGGCTGACCAGATTGACGGCGGGGCCGATCGCGGTGAAATCAAGCCGGTCGGCCGCACCGATATTGCCCCAGAGCATCTCGCCGAGATGGAGCGCGGCGCCGAAGCGCAGGGCCGACAAGCCCTGCTGACGTCGCGCCGCATCGAGATGCGCCATGCCGGCCCGCGCCGCGGCGACCGCACGCAGGGCCGCGTCGCAGGCACCACGGGGCGAACCTCCGGCGACCGGGAAGATCGCCAGCACGCCGTCGCCGATTAGTTTCAGGACTTCGCCACCGAAGGCGTGGACTGAACCCGCGATGCGGTCGAACCAGTCATTGAGGGTCGCGATGACAACGGCGGGAGGATTGCTCTCGGACAGCGCCGTGAAGCCGCGCAGATCGGCATAGAGCAACGCCGCCTCGATGGTCTCGCCGACGTCGCGCCGCAACGGACCGGCCAGCACCCGCGCGGCGCTGCGCCGGCCGAGATAGGCCTCGAGCGCCGCGGACAGCGTGGCGCGTGCCGCGAGCGCAGCGAGCGGCGCCACGGCGAAGCGCGCGGTCTCGCGCAAGGTATCGACCTCAGCTGGCGTAAACGGACGCGGTCCAATCCATCCGAGCGACGGCGCGTCCGGCCCTGATCCGACGGCGTCTTCATGCACCGTGCCGGCCGCGAGTTCGGCGAGCCAGCGCCGGCCATCGTTGCCGGGCGAATTCGCCGCTCCCGCAAGCCCTGCCGGCGCGAACCCCAGCGCCTCGATCACGTCTCCGCTATCGGCCCGCCAAAGCCAGGTGCGCCGGGCAATGAGCGGATGCGGCACGGCGAGCGTCAGCGCGCCGCCAGCGAGCGGCACCCCATCCGCGACCAAACGGGCGCCGAGCTCGGCCAGCAGGCGGTCGGCGCCGTGCGCCGCGCTCGCCGCATCGACGAGAAAGGCTAGCGTCGAAGACAACTGCATGGACCGATCATGGGGTTGACGGTGCGCCCTTGTCACGAGTTATCGTCACCACTAGCTCTCTCTGGCGCCGCCATCCGCAAGCCATGTCAGGAAACCCTATGACCGAACCGCTCATGGTCCGTCGCGAGACCCAGATCGCAGCTCCGCCCGCCACCGTCTTCGCCTTTCTGACCGATCCCGACAAGATCGTGAGCTGGATGGGCACCGAGGCGCAGACCGAGATGCATCCGGGCGGGCTCTATCTGCTCAAGGGCATCAATAGCCGAGCGGGGCGCGGCGCGTTCCGCGAAGTCGTGCCGGTGCACCGGCTCGCCTACAGCTTCGGCTGGGAGGGCAGCGAGGAGGTGCCGCCGGGATCGAGCCTGATCGAGATCGACCTGATCGACCACGACGGTGGCACACTGCTGCGCATGACCCATAGCGGTCTTCCCAACGAGGCGCAGTGCGCCGCCCACGACAAGGGGTGGGCACACTACCTCGGCAGGCTGACCATGGCGGCCGCCGGCAAGCATCCCGGCATCAATGACTTCGAAGGGCCGCCTCACGATTAGCGTGGTGGTCACGAGGCGCCGGCGGCCTCGTAGGCGAGACGCTTGAATTCGAAGAAGAAGGGATTCCAGAAGCCCATCTGGCGCTGCGCCATCAGCACGCCGGCCGTATTGGCCTCTGGACAGATCCACCAATGCGTCCCCGCGAGGCCGCCCCATTGAAACTCGCCGGTGGAGTTCGGCGGATCGAGCGGCGACGGCGCGAAGGTCACCGCACCGCCGAGGCCGAAGGCCTTGCCGGGGATCGGGCCCAGGGTCGCGAAACGAATGGTCTGGCCGTCGGGAAGCTGGTTCGTCATCATCTGCCGGACGGTTTCCGGCTTCAGTAACCCGTTCGGCCCCGGCAGCAAGGCGCGCACCAGAGCGAGCATATCCGGCAACGTCGTGACCAGACCGCCACCGCCCGACAACCGCGCAAAAGGCTTGCGATAGGCTTGCGGGTAAGGCAGGTCGTCAATCCGCCACAGGCCGGGCTTCATCGGATCCAGGACATCCGCGCCACGATAATAGGCGACGAGCCTGCCCTGCTCGGCCGGCGGAACGAAGAAGCCGGTATCGACCATGCCGAGAGGATCGCAGATGCGCGCCTTGAAGAACGCATCGAGCGTCGTCCCCGAGACGACTTCCACCACGCGACCCAGGACGTCGGTCGCAACCGAATATTCCCAGGACGTGCCAGGATGATAGGCGAGCGGCAGGTCGGCCAGGCTGTCGATGAAATCCGTCAGCGGCGTATGGGGATTGAGAACGCCTGCCTCATTATAGGCTTTGAACAGCACCGTGCCCGGGTCGAAGATGCCGTAGCTGAGGCCGGACGTGTGGCTGAGCAGCTGACGGATCGTGATCGGGCTGCGCGCCGGCTCGACGTCAGAAAGGCTGGTCGCATCCGCCTTCAGCACCTTGCGGCTGGCGAGTTGCGGCAGGAACGCCTCAACCCGGTCGTCGAGCTTGAGGCGGCCTTCCTCCACCAGCAGCATCAGCGCGCAGGTGGTGAGGAGCTTGGTGTTGGAGAAGGCACGGAAGATATGATCGGGCCGCAGCGCGATGTTGGCCTCCCGGTCCGCCAGACCCACACACTGCTGATCGACGACCTCGCGCCCGCGCAAGACGCACCAGGAGACGCCGGCGAGGAGCTCCTGATCCACGTAGCGCTGCATGGCCGCGCGCACGGCGGCAAAGTCGCGAGTTCTGGCGTGCATGCGTTTCTCTCCCCGAATGTTGGCAACAGGTATAGCGACAAATTGCCGGCTGGGAAGCCCGCGCGGCCCGTGCGCGCGCCCCGGCCGCTCTCCCCACTGTCCAGGTATTGCTAGTCTAGCTTTCAATAGCAATCACCGTCATACCCGCGAAAGCGGGTATCCAGTACGCCGCGGCTTCCCGGATTGGCCACTGATGTCTCGGAGTACTGGATCGCCCGCGTTCGCGGACGATGACACCGACAATGCGGCCGGTCCTTTCAGATTGTATGACCTATTCACTCTAGGCATCTGGCCCGGTTGGGCTCGCGCCACTCCAGTCAAACTTGACACCAGCATTGGAGTGTCGAATGCAGCGCTTCCTTTTTTGAATCTCGATACATATCACATCCTGCGAGGCACGCCGACGCCACGTCGCGCACGCCCCTAGTGCCGCCGATCACTCCTCGAACCGCTCACCTGGCTGGAGCATGCGGAAACGAGCTGTCCATGCGCGCCGAAGCTCTGCTTCCGTCTTTCCGTCATCATAGGCCGGAGACGTCAAGGGCAAGGCGCGGGTCACGGCTATCGTCACAATCGTCCGGATGCGCGATGACAGCGTACTACGCAGTTTGACAAGGAGCGTGTCGAAATTTTCGTCGTCGCGTTCCACCAAGGTGGCCAAGCCGGAAAATCGATAGCCGCTGCGTGTAAAGACATCGACGAAGTTGACCTCGATGCGCGGGTTCGCTCGGAGGTTTCGCAGCGTACCGGGAGACCGGATTTCGCCGAACGCGATCGTCCGGTCGTCCAGCACAACGAAGGTCCCCTTCGGTGAGACGTTGGGCGCCCCATCCGGAGCGACCGTCGCAACGAACCCGAGTCGCTGTTCCTCGATGACCCGTCTCATATCGGGTGTCAGCATGTCGTCCTGCCTCAAATTCCAGGCGAAAGTTGCGAAAAATGCTGATCCCTCGCGTCCATCCTATTGCAGAAGAACCGGCAGATTGAGCGGGCCGCGGAAACCGAAGCCGTGCCAGCGCACGGCAGTGGGATCGGGCAAGGTCATGTCGGGGAAGCGCTCGAACAGCATGGGCAGCAGGATGGCGCCAACGGTTCGCCGCGACAGGTGCGCGCCCGCGCAATGATGCGGGCCGTTGCCAAAGGCCTGGTGAGGATTGGGCTCGCGCAGCGCGTTGTAGGTCTCGCCATCTTCGAAAACGTCCTCGTCGCGGTTGGCCGACGCCTGGATCGTCATCACGGTGTCGCCCTTTGGGATCAGGCAGCCGCGAATCTCCGTGTCCTCCATGACGAGCCGTGAACTCGCCTGGATCGGTGCCACCCACCGCACCCCTTCCTCGAACGCGGAGCGCCATTTGCCGCCTGCGCGCACGGCATCGAGCTGATCCGGATTGGTCAACAGGCCGTAGAGGATCGTCAGCAGGGCGTCGCGCGGCTCATTGATGCCGCCTCCGATCGCGATCTTGACATTGGCGATCATCTGGCTTTCCGGAATCGGATTCTTCGCGTTCACCATGAAGGAGAGTGCTGAGGAATCCGGTGCGGCCCGCACGCGTTCGGCGTTGGCGCGGATACATGTGTCCATTTCCGCATTAGCGATGTCGCTCGCATCGAAAGGTCCCGGCGTCCAGCCGAAATTGCCGGCGCCGTCGATCAGCGTCTGCGACCATCGCTGCATGTCCTCATCGCTCGCGTCCGGAACGCCCATCGCATGCGCCAGAATCCGCGCGGCAAGCGGTCCCGCGAGAGCGGGAAAGAGGTCGACCACCTCGCCGCGCGGCAGCCGGTCGAGATAGGCTGCCGCCAGTTTCGCATACAGCGGGGCCCAAACGGAATCGATCGTCTTCGGCATCAGGGCCGGCATCATCGCCATGCGTTCGGTCCGGTGCTCGTCGTGGTCCTTGCGCATCAGCGTATGCGCGAGAAAGGCGCGCTTCATGGGCGTGTTCGGGTCGTCGGAGCTGAACAACACCGCATTGTCCTTGACGTATTTGGTATCGGCCGCCTTGGTGAGGAAGGTGCGGCCCACGGATGCGACCCGCAACACCGGCGCCTCGCGTCTGAGGCGCCGGTAGATCGGATAGGGATCGCGTGTGAGCTCCGCGATCGTGATGGTCTCGTCCAGGGGCGCCAACGCGGTCAGCATGGGGTGCTCCTGTTGGATGCGGGCCAGCATATGCTGGGCGACAGGATAATGGCAGGCACGAAGCGGCGCAATCATGGCCTCCGCTGCACTGCAGGAGCGAACCGTGCGCCCTCCTCCGCGGCGCCGGAGCCGAACGCGAGCACGAAGAAGACGATCGCGCCTGCGCCGGCCGACCGTCCGGAACGCGCTTCGGCGTTTGCCCGACTACTCCTCCAGCGTGAATCCAACGCGTAAAGTGACCTGGTAATGTCCGACAGCCCCTTTTTCGATATGGCCTCTCGTTTGCACGACTTCGAACCATTTCATTTCGCGAATAGTCTTCGATGCGCGGGTGACGGCATTCTGAATGGCATCCTCGATACTTTTTTCGGAAGATCCAACGAGTTCGAGGATCTTGTAAACGTGATCCTTCATTTCGGTGACCGGCATGGCAAACCTCCGCTGGTGAGTCAGGTCTAGTCTGAACGAGTTCTGACCTTTCCAGTTCCGCTACCCCTGCGAAGGAAGCTGGGGCGGATCGCAGGAATCGAACTCCACAGCTTCGGAATCTCCGCGAGGCCTGAGACGCGCAAGGATCAGGCCGCCGCGGTTCAAGCGGATCTGAGACTTCTTGTTGCGCCCCTCTTTGCAGCGCTTGACTTGGCGCGCTTGCCGAAGTTATTTTCGCGGTTGGTCGAGCAGGCGACCGACGGACCGCGTAAAGGGTTGAACCCGCCTCCAGCACGTCGCTGACATATCCTTCTTTCTTGCCCGAGAATTGCGGTCACCGGGCGCTCAGGAAAGAAGGTTGCCATGCCGCAGGCTCTGCCCGCGAATCCCCATCTCGACTGGCTCAGGAAGACCGCCAAGCAGCGGCTCGCTGAATTGCGCATCAGCCAGCCAGATGCAAGGCTGCACCAGGCCCAGCTCGCGATCGCCCATGACTATGGCTTCAAGAGCTGGCGCGCGTTGAAGTCGCATGTCGACAGCATCAGCCCAGCCTTTCGCGACCGCGATCGGGTTTTCGACGCCGCACGCGCCGGCGACGTCGAGGCTATCAGTCGCGCCTTTGCGTCGGGCTTTGATCCGGCGACGCCCGACTCCGACGGGCGTACGGTCCATCAGATTGCCAAGCAGCTGGGACATGAGGCGATCGAGGTGCTGGCGCGCAACCTCCAGGGCGGCAAGACCCGCCCGGATGATGAGATGCAGGCGATCCAGGCCATCATGCGGGCGGCGCAGTCCGGCGATCTCGACGCGCTCCGCGCCGGCCTCGACGCGCATCCTGAGTGGATCGACGCACTCGGCGGCGGATTCCAGAAGGCCACGGCGCTGCACCTGGCGGTGCTGCGCAACCAACACGCCGCCACGCGCCTCTTGATCGCGCGCGGTGCCGATCTCAATCGTCGCGACTTTCCGGACAACGCCGCGCCGCTGCATTTTGCCGCGGCACATGGCGATCTGGAGACGATCAGGCTGCTGGTCGAGGCCGGCGCCGATGTCGATGGCAAAGGCGACGATCACGGGGTCGGCGTGCTCGGCTGGGCCACCTGCTTCGGCGACGTGCGCCAGGAGGTCGCCAGCTATCTGCTCGACCACGGCGCGAAACTCGACCTGTGGACGGCGATTGCGCTCGATCGCGCCGATGACCTCCGCGCCATGGTGGCCAGAGATCGCTCCTTGCTAAGCGCCCGGATGACCCGCAACCAGCATCGCTGCACAGCGCTCCACCATGCCGTCAGGAAGAAGCGGCTGCGGATCGTGCAGCTTCTGCTCGAACTCGATGCCGACCCGAACGCCCGTGATGCAACCGGCGCGACCGCGCTGACGACGGCGTCAGAGGTGGGCGCGGACCCGGCCATCGTTGCGGCCCTGTTGAACGCCGGGCTCAAGCCCGACCTGCTGACGATGGTGAATCTGGCTCGCTACGACGAGGCCGAGACGATGCTGCGGGACGATCCCTCCCGGATCGGTCCCGACGGTAGCGATACCATCGCCCTGCATGTTTCCGTCAGCAAGCGTAACCTGGCCGCCATTCGCTGGCTGTTGGCGCATGGCATCGACGTCAACGCCAAGCGGCGGATGTGGGACCTGAATCACACCGCACTCCACATGGCGATCGAAAACGGTGCCATCGAGATCGCCCGGCTTCTGCTCGATGCCGGCGCCGATCCGAACGTTCGCGACGACAGGGTTCACGCAACTGCATTGGGATGGGCCGAGTTCTTTGGTCGTGACGAGATGGCGGACCTGATCCGCGGGAAAGGTGGCGTCCAGTGAGAACGACGACAACAAGTCGTCGCGAAAAGACGGCGGGTATCGAGCTGAATTGCCCGTCACGTTCGCGAGTGGCTGCACAACCGCGCCGGGATCAACTGCGCATACCGATCGATCGGGAGTGATCCACCGGCGCCACCCCTGGCGTGCGAGGGCGGCGCTGGCTTTTCGGATCGTCACGCGCCCTTGACGTAGCCCTGGGCCTCGACGATCCGGCCATCGCGCACGCGCATGAGATTGACACCGCGCACCGAGTTTGAGTGATCAGGGCCCCACACCAGCCGCCATCGGATCTCACCGCGATCACCGCGCGCGATGATGCTTTCGGGTTCGAAGTGCACGCCCGGCATCGTCGCAATTTGCGTCCAGAGCGCGACGCAGGCCGCCTTGCCCTCGTGGCGCGAGCCGTCGGGCGCCGGCTGCGTGTTCTCGATGATGCAATCATCCGCAACGAGTTCCTGCAGGGCCGCCGGATCGTGGCTCAGGAATACGTCGTTGAAGCGCTGCAGGATTGCTGCGGTCTGGACGCTCTCGGGGTCGCTGAAGCTGCCGCTTGTCATGGTTGACTCCTACTGGGTTATGCTGCCGGGTGCGGCGCGAAGAAGATGCCGTCGGCCCGTGCCGCGAGGGCCTCGACCTCGAGCCTTCAGGCACTCCCGACCGGGCGCCGATGCGCCGCGTGAACGTTTCGAGCCACGGCCCATGGGAGAGATCGCTTCTTCTTTTGTACTATATCGCATATAATTAAGGGCACATCAATCTTTTTATGCGAGACCGTATAAAATGACGAATGCCAGGCGTGGACGACCGATCGAGTACGACCGGGACCTCGCACTTCAGCGTGCGAGCAACCTTTTCTGGTCGGTCGGCTTTGCCGCGAGCTCCCTCGACGCCCTGAGCGAAGCGACGCAGCTGACCCGGCCCAGCCTCGCTGGAGCTTTCGGCGACAAGGAAGCGCTCTACGTCGCCACGCTCGCGCGATACCGGGACGCCAGCGTTGCAGCACTGAGCAAGATCCTGAGCGGATCCCGACGTTTTCGAACCGAGCTGACGGATGTCATAGCTCAAGCGCATAAACATCTTCAGGTTGTTCATAGAACATCTTCCCGCTTGAGGAGACGCCAACGTCTGGCATATGGTCGCCCCCGCGGACAATGCATTGGGCAGGGGAACGTGACATGGCACTCAACAAGGTCGCGGCGGCTTATCTCGCGTATTTCGCCTACATCGACGACGCGCTCGAAACCGTCGATCCGGGCGACTTCGTGCAGCTCCTGAGCAACGTTCCGGGCGGTGCGGCGAACGGGCCCTGGACACTGTGCTGGGGGCCTTCGGTCAACGACGGAATTCTCGGCTATGTCGCGCAAGGCGCCGATGGTTCCTATGCGCTGGCTTTCCGCGGCACCGATGTCGATGGCTCCGTCTCCGGCTCGCTTCAGAACCTGCTCGCCGATGCCAACGGATTCGTGGTTCCGTGGCTGTATCCGCAGCAGGCCGGCTCGCCCCAGCAGATCAGTGCCGGCATCAACGGGGCGCTCGCGCTCGCCATCGGGCTGACCGATCCCACGACGGATGTGTCGTTGCTCGACTTTCTGCGCGGGCTCGCCAAGACCGGCACGCTCGAGCTGATGGTGACGGGACACAGCCTGGGCGGCGCGCTTGCGATCGTTGCGACGGCATGGCTCAATGATCAGCTGCCAAAGGTCGAGCCGCTGAATTTTTCGCTGTGGCCCCAGACCTTCGCGGCCCCGACGATGTGGAACGCTGCGTTCGCGACGAATTTCGCCGAGGCCTTCACATACTACGCAGCGGTCAATACCAACGATGTCGTTCCGATGGGCTGGGCGAACCTGGACGGCGTGCTCGCGACGTATCAGGCCCCGGGACCCAGTTTGTACAATACGGACTGGTGGTTGTATGCGGCGATAGACGCCGTACGCATCAACATCGGAACGACCTACACGCCGATCGTCCCGAGCGACCCCGACTCGTTCACGGTCACGCCGGTTGCGAATGATTCATGGACCGCTGAGGCGGGTACGATGCATTCGATGCAGTACCAGTATTTTCCGCACGCGACCGGCGCCGTGGCGCCGCCGTTGCCGGGTATCACCCGGACGGGCCTGCCCCGTCCACGCAAGGCAGCGCCAGCGTAGCGGGGTTCGGCCGCGGATCGTATGCGAGATGTCGAGCGGGTGCCCTCCTTCGGCAACTCGCGGGCGCGCTTCGTGACATGCGCGTGGCGAAGGCCCGATCACGACCGCCGCGCGCGGCTTCGTCCGGCGATCAGCTTCAGCCAGGGCGCCAGATGGAAGGCGCTCATCAGCACATACATCGGCACCATGCCGTCAAGCGGGAACGCCTGTTGCGCGGCCGAGCAGAGCATGTCCGGCGCGCCGGCACCGAGAACACCGGTCAGCAGCGCCATCATCGCGAAGGTGGGCGCAGCCGCGAGGCACAGCCAGTCGGCCACACCGAGGGCGGCGGCATTGCCGCCTTCGGCACCGGCGCCCACAGTTTCCGGCCGGGTCGCGATCATCATTGGCGGACCCGCGACTGGCCAGGCTCTTCGTCGCGGCCGAGCGGGGAGACGTTGAAGTCCCTGCCGGTCTCATACTGGTCATGACGACGCCACCAGACGCCCGTCTCGTTGCGCCCTCTGGGGGCGCGGTCGAGCCACTGGTACATGCCCCAGAGGCCGTCCAATCCGCGCGCATAGGTGGAATAGGTGTGGTAGACAACGCCGTCCTCGCGCACGAAGGCGCTCAGGCCCGGCCTGTCGCGCGTGTATGTGGCCGCATCAGTGCCGCATGACGCCGCGAACTGGACGACAGGCTCCGGGGCCTGCGCCGCGTCCATCACGTGCCCGCTGCGCCGGTAGTTGTATTCGATCGTCCCGTCGCGCTGTTGCGCCTCGGTGAAGGAGACGTTGAAGTCGAAGTTGAAGTCGCCGCCGTGCGAGGACGCCCAGGGAAAGGTCCATCCCATCCGCCGCTTGTACGCCTGCAGCTTCGACAGCGGCGCCCGCGACACCGCCGACAGCGTGACGTCGTGGTTCTTAAGGTGGACCACGAAGCCGTCAAAGCCGTCCGCGATCGCCGAGCAGGATGGACACCCCGCCGTGTAGTCGGGGCCGAACATGAAGTGGTAGACCAGAAGCTGCGAACGCCCTCTGAACAGGTCCGCCAGTGCGACGGTGCCTTCATCGGTCTCAAATCGATAGGTCTTGTCGACCCGGACCCATGGCAGCGCCTCGCGTCGCCGCGCCAGTTCGTCGCTGCGCCGCGTCAGTTCCTTCTCCGCCTCGATCAGATCGAGCCGCGCCGCCAGCCACTCCTCACGCGTTCCGGTGATGTGTTTCGTCATCATTCGTCCCTTCCTTCGTTGCCGATACGACGTTGCCGATATGACTTGCCGATATGACTTGCCGGTTGGTGGTCGTGAGCTAGATTAGGAGCTGGCATCGCGCAGGTGGGAGTGACAAGTCTGGCGGGATTTGAATGGACTCGCTGATCACGGCCGCAGGCCGGGCGCTGGCGGCGGGCGATCCGCTCGGCGCGCTGAACCGGGTCGCCTTGCGCGACGACGCGCCTGCGCTCGCGCTGCGCGGCATCGCGATGGCGCAACTTGGCGAGTTCGTTCGCGCCAAGGTTCTGCTGCGACGGGCAGCGTGCGGCTTCGGTCCGAGAGAGGCGGTGGCGCGGGCGCGGTGCGTCGTCGCCGAGGCCGAGATCGCGCTGGTCTCGCGCGACCTGAGCTGGCCCGCGAAGACGCTCGACGCAGCGCGGGCGGTGCTCGAAGCGCATGGCGACCGGGTCAACGCCGCTCATGCGCGCTATCTCGCGATCCGGCGCCTGCTCCTGATCGGGCGCCTCGACGAAGCCGAGCGCAGGCTCGCCGAACTCGACCCTGCGCCGTTTCCACCGGCGTCGAGGGCTGCCCACGAACTGGTCGTTGCGGGCATCGCGATGCGGCGGCTGCGGAGCAAGGCGGCGCGCGCTGCGCTCGCCCGGGCCGAGCGCGCCGCGCGCCTCGCAGCCATCCCGGCGCTGACGGCGGAAGTCGCAAGCGCAGCCCTCGTCCTCAACACATCAGCGGCACGCCTGATTGCCCGTGGCGAAGAGCGCCCTCTCCTGCTCGATGAGGTTGAGGCGCTGCTGGCGTCGAAGACGCTCATCGTCGACGCATGCCGTCATGTCGTGCGCGCCGCGGGTCACGTGGTTTCGCTCGACAGCCGACCGGTGCTGTTCGCGCTGGCCCGGGCGCTGGCTGAAGCGTGGCCCGGCGACGCGTCGAGGGGCACGCTGCTGGTGCGGGCATTCCGGGCCAAGCATGCCGATGAATCGCACCGCGCGCGGTTGCGGGTCGAAGTCGGACGACTTCGCAAGGCGCTGCGGACGCTGGCCGGGGTCAACGCGACCAAACACGGCTTTGCGCTGGTGCCGCGCCGCGCAGACGAAGTCGTCGTGCTGGCGCGGGCGGTCGACGAGGAACATGCGGCGGTGCTCGCCTTCCTCGCCGACGGCGAGTCGTGGTCGAGCTCGGCGCTCGCGCTTGCGCTCGGCGCCAGCCAGCGCACCGTGCAGCGGGCACTCGACCAGCTTGCCGCAGACAGCAAGGTGCAGTGGTTCGGTCGCGGCCGAGCCCGCCGCTGGATGACCCCGCCGGTACCGGGATTCCCGTCAAGTTTGTTACTCCCCGCTCCGCTGCCTGACGATTAGATCTTGCTCCGACGGAGATCGGACGGGATCATGAAGCCATCTGGATCGAGCATGATCTCTCGGACGACCGGTTCCCACCCCGGGATCAAGGGCAAGCTTTTCCGGACCATGCGCAGGGATCAACACATGAAGCGATCAGCGGCCGAAATCATTCGTGAGTATGGGCCCTTTCCGGGTGTCGACCGCGTCGGTGGGGTCACCTATGACGGTCGGCAGGTCTGGTTTGCCGCCGGAGACAGGCTGATCGCCTTCGATCCGGCGAGCGCGACGAAGTTGCGCAGCATCGATGTCGCGGCCGACGCGGGAACCGCCTTCGACGGTCAGCACCTGTTCCAGATCGCCGAGGATCGCATCCAGAAGATCGATCCGGACACCGGGCGCGTGCTCGCCACGATCCCGGCGCCAGGCGGCGGTGGCTCGGGTCTGGCATGGGCCGAAGGGACGCTCTGGGTGGGACAGCATCGGAACCGCAGGATTCACCAGGTCGATCCCCAGACCGGGACGATCCTCCGCACCATCGAGTCCAACCGCTTCGTCACCGGAGTTACCTGGGTCGATGGCGAACTCTGGCACGGTACCTGGGAGGGTGACGAGAGCGATGTGAGGCGGATCGATCCGCAAACCGGAGAGGTCCTGGAGCGGCTCGACATGCCGCCTGGCGTCGGCGTGTCGGGGCTCGAGTCCGATGGCGGCGATCAGTTCTTCTGCGGCGGCGGCGCCAGCGGCAAGGTGCGAGCCGTCCGCCGGCCGAGGCGAGCTTCCGCCGCCGGCCGCAGCGCCGGGACGTCGTCGAACCCAACGCGCAAGTGATCGAAATGGCTGCCAGGTGCAAAGGCGCAGGAAGCGGATCGCTTCCCCGATACGCAGCTCCGTCGGCAGTCGCCGCTAGGCTCGCCGCAAAGACAGCCCGGTCAGGTCACCAGGGTCGCCTTGATGCTCGGCCTGAAGAATCAGGCCGTCAAGAGCACGATCGGTTTCGTCGCAAGCGCCTTGACCGCCAATTTCGGCAATCACGGCATCCTCGAGTTGCGCCGCCACATCGCTGAGCTCGGCATAGCCATAAATGCCACCGGCTCCCGAAAGCGCGTGGGCGATGCGCTTGATCCGATCCAGCGTGTCTGCCGGCCGCTGTCCTTGCCTCAATACGACACGATCCTCCGCAAGCGCGACGGCATCCCTTTTTACCCTGAGCATGAACTCCGCCCGCAAGTGGGCCAGCGGATCGGGCGGCGGCTGCACATACTCGCGCACGGATGCGGCAAGCGTCATCGGATCGAATGGCTTCGGGATCACGCCGACAGCGCCAAGCGATCGAAAACGATCGGTCTCGCGGGCCCGCGTGCGGGCGGTCATGAAGACAACGGGAAAACGAGCCGTCGCGGCGTTTTGGCGCAATTGAGCCAGAGTCGCCGGACCGTCAAGCCCCGGCATCATGACGTCGAGCAGAATGATGTCTGGTCGCCACACGGCCGCGACGGCGAGCGCCTCTCTGCCGGAGTTGCAGCCTTGCACCGTGAAATCCGGATCCAGACCGAGCGAGAATTCCACGACTTCGCGGATATCCGGCTCATCATCGACATGCAGGACACGAATTGCGGTCATGCGACCTCCTTTTCCGTTAGCGCCGACAGAAGCCCCAATCGATCGCGGACCACGGCGCTCAGACATTTCAGGGAAGACGTCGTCCCGGACAAGGCGGACTCGACCGGATCGCCGCCTGAAAGGTTCGGATTGGAATACGAAAAGAGGATGACCGGAATGATATTGCCGGCACCGTCGTGAAGTTCCGGCAAGAGGTCCAACCCGGACCCTGTGCCCAGCTGGATATCCACGATGGCAAGGTCGATGCGATCGGTCGTCAGCGCGCGACGCGCGCGTTCCACGCTGTCCGCCGACACGACATCGGCTATCGCGTTCAACTCACGCGCAACGATGGCAAGGGTGTCGCGATCGTCATCGACGTGGAGGATACGCGGCCGTGGGCGCGATCGTGACGAAAGCCCGGCCAGCAGACGCGTCGTCAAGTGCTCGATATCGACCGGTCGCCTCACCCACTCCAGAGCCTTGAAGCCCTGCGATCGCGCACGGGCGCACGCGCCTTCCGGATCGTCGGACGCGATGAAGATCAGAGTGTCGCCGTGATGGTGCTGCTTTCTGATCTGGGCGACCAGGTCAAGGCAGTCGCCATCGCCAAGCGGCAAGGCGATGAGAAGGGCTGCGTAGCGGTTGGTGCCGGAGCGGATGATCGCGGCTTGAACCGTGTGGGCGAAATCCACCGTGAGGCCGGCCCGCGATAATCGCATCCGCAACGACTTCTTGATTGCCGGATCCGTTCCACAAAGCAGAAGCCGCTGCGGCGCGCCTTCGGCGACCAGATCCACGGCGCCTCCGACGGTGTCGTCCCACACCGGCAGATCGACATAAAAGATCGCGCCGCCACCAGCGGCATCCTCAAAACCCACCTTGCCGCCGAGCCGTTCGACGATCTCCTTGACGATGCTGAGGCCGAGCCCGGTCCCGCCTTTTTGTCGCGCATCCGTCGCATCGGCTTGCGCGAATTTCTCGAAGATATGCGACTTGAACTCGTCGGGAATGCCTGGACCGTGATCGCGCACGGCAATCCGGAGAGTGTCCCCATGGTTCTTGACCGCAACGTTCACCACGCCACCGGTTCCGGAAAATTTAATGGCATTTGACAGAAGGTTGGCGATGGCCTGTGACAGTCGTTCGGAATCCACGTTGGCATCGGCATCCTCGGAAGCGTCGAGCTCCATGCGCACGCCGTAATGGTCTGCATATCCCTGATTTTCCTCGATCACCTGCGCCACGAGGGATCGCACCTCGACCCTCCTGAGATTGAACACGACGTGGCCGGACTCGATCTTTTCAATATCGAGAATGTCGTTGACGAGGCGAGCCAGTCGCTGGCTGTTGGCATGGGCGATGCTCAGCAGCCGCGTAGCCGATTCAGGCATGTCCTTTGCCCATTGCCCGACGAGCAGGCCGAGCGACCCGGCAATCGAGGTCAGCGGCGTTCGCAGCTCATGGCTGACGGTCGCAACGAACTCGTCCTTCAGACGCTCCGCCCGCCTTCGCTCGCTGACATCGACGAAGACCCCCAGCACCATCAGTTCCTCGCCGGCACGGATCGGATTGAGCCCGACCTCGACGGGAAATTCGCTGCCATCCTTGCGCCGTCCGAAACGCTGCAGCGCGGCATCCATGCGGCGGGTTTCCGGCTTCAGCAGAAACTGCTGCTGATGGCGCGTATGCTGCATCCGATAGCGCTCGGGAACCAGAACCGCGACCGGCTGACCGATCAATTCGCCCCGGGCATAGCCGAACTGCTTTTCGATCTCGCTGTTGACCATCAGGATCTTGCCGCCGGCATCGTACATCAGCATCCCGTTCGGACAGGCTTCCACCGCCAGACGGAACATCTCGTCCGCGAGGCTTCTGGCCGCCACGGTCATCTCGGCGCTGTCGCGCTGCAGCGTTCTTGTTTGCAGGAGCGCGTGGGCGAGCTCGAGCGCTCGCGCGACGTCGTCGGTCTCGCAAACGTCCAATCGTGGAGCATTGGGAGCCTCGCCTCGGCCCAACGCGAGCGCCGAGGGTATCAAACCCCGCACGGCGCGGGCGATTCGTCTCGACTGGTAGGTCGCCGTGACCAGCCCGATCATCAGGGCGCAGAGTACGCTGGCGGCACCATAGAGAAGAACCGAGTTCGGTTTGGAGTATAACTGGCCCATCGGGACACCGATCGCGACCGTCCAGTTCGACAGGTCCGACTTGCGGAATCCCACGATGATCGGTGTGCCGTCCTCCTGATGCGCCTCGACCAGGCCCGGCTGCGAAGGCGTTAGAGTACCCAAGCCCGCCATGGGCTTGCCGATAAGTGCGGGATCGCGGGATCGGGCAACAATGACGCCGGACGAGTCGGTGATGGTTGCGACCCAGCCTTCCAGCAGTCTCTGATGCCTTAGCAGATCGTTCAGCCTCGCCGGCTCCACGACGACGCCCAGGGTGTACACGACTCGCCGATCCCGAAATACCGGCACGTCGATATTGAGAAGCGGCGTCTTCGAAATGGCGCCAATGAAGAGGTCGGAAACGGACGGCAGCCCCGTTTCGACAACCTTGTTGTGGTTGACCCGCTCCGCGCGCCCGGGCAACGGCATTCCATAGGGCACTCTCGTGTTGATGATTTGCTGGCCGTCCGCATCAGCCAGCACCACGGCGGAGGCACCCAGCAGAGGCAGCACACGTTTTGCTTCGCGATAGAATTCCGCGAAATCATTGGACGAAAGGGATGGCGACTCCGCAAGGACCTGGGCTGCCGCCGTCGTCCCTGCCAGATCCCGATCGAGCGCAGAGACGAGTGCACCCACGGTGGCGAGCGTGCTCTGCCCGATCTGATCGCGTTCGTGCTGGTAAAGCCCCAATGCGATGGCCAACAGGCCCACCAGAGCCGGAGCCGCCAGGATCAGAACAATCCAAACCAGCCTCGCTTGAATCGAACGAGACCAGCGGCGCGATTTGCCGGACATGTCGAGTATCCCCGCAGGTCTTTCACGCACTGGCTGCGAGTCATCTCCCGTGGGTCGCCGGCTCTTGTGGCCTGCGCGGGTGTCGAAGAGCGTCTCAGATACCGCCCCGGCGCGACTTGCTTCGCCGGCGCCGGTTCTCAACGCTTGCATCGGGCCGGCTCGCCGGAGCGCCTCGCCCTGGCGCTCCTGCGCTGAACGGCCAAGGCGGATCGGTGGCTATCGCCCCCAGCATGCTCCTCAGCCGCCAACCGGAGCAGGTCCGCGACATTCTTCGCACCGAATTTTCGCATGAGCCTCGCCCGATGGCTTTCGAATGTTCTGTGGCTGATCTGCAGCCTCATCCCACCTTCCTTGTTGGAACAGCCTTCTCTGACGAGGCGGAGCACCTCGCTCTCGCGCGTTGTCAACGATATCTGGTGAACAGGAGCTGCCTGCGTATTCGCAGCGTCGTGGCTGGCAATTCCGGCCCGCGCCCACCACCTGATCATCTCGCGGCCCTGCGCGAACGCGGTCTGTTCCCGCAGCGGTGCCTCGAAACTGTCGCCAAGACGTCGCATCAGGGCGCACACGCGTTCCGCTTCCCGAAGCGCGTTCTCCGCGACCTCCTTCAACGACAGGCCATCCTGATCGCCGACGGGAAACCGGTCGCGGCCCTGGTAGAGATCTCCGAGATAGAGCAGCAGCGCGGTCAACGGCCCGTTGAGCTGGTGCGCTATTGCGGCTCCAACTTCATTCGCCACGCTTTCACGATCGATACGGGAAACGTCAGTCCCGGTGCGACCATCCAGCTCCGTGCTGCCGTTGATCGAGATCATTGTAGCGCCACCTCCGCTAGAGGCGACGCGGCAACGCTGGAGTCGATGGCCTCGACCAGTTGTCGAGGTGAGAACGGCTTTCGAATGCACATCGACGCGCCGCGTTGAATCGCCGTACCAAAATAGTCGATCGGATCGAGCGAACTGCGCAACCGGAAGCCGGACATCGCAATAATGGAAATCTCGAATTGCCGCCGTATGTGTGCGATCGCGTCGATTCCGCTCATTCCGGTCATGAAGAGATCGACCAGCACCACGTCAAATCTCGACGACGCGAGAGCCTGAATGCCGGCATAGGCCCCCGACGCAAGCTCCGTTCGGTAGTTTCGCCGCGACAAGATTGCCTGGATAGCCGCGCCCACGCTTTCGTCATCATCGACAACAAGAACGCGCAACACCGGCTTTACCAGATCCGGGACTTCGATTCGGGCATGCTGCCCTGACGCATCCATGGAACAACCCCAAACGGCGGTCGAAGACTCTTGCTAATGAAAATTGCGCTTTTTTGATCTTGTCGTATCGCGGTATCGCGCTGCGCTTACGGTCAAAGTTATGCCACCGAACCTGAAGTTACGTTAATTTTCGAGTGCGTAAAACTACGTAGGATTCCGACGCTCGCGCACCGCCACATACCTCCGCCCGCACGTTCCCGAACACCGTTGCGCGCGGCTCGCTGCTCTATTCGAACGCAAACGAGATTCATCTGAATCAATCCGGTGACCTGAAATTAATGACTGGCGCGGAAACTTCGTCGAGACGACGAAGTCAAGGGACCGCCGCATGTATACCGATCAATTCGAAGCCCGCATTGCCAAGGTCAGGCACCGCTTCGCAACCGCGCTCGAGAGCAAGATTACCGACGCGCTCGTCTTCGCCGACCGCATGGCTCGCGGCGAGGATGGCAATTTCAAACTCGTTTCCGACTCCTATCGCCATCTGCACAGCATCTGCGGCATCGGGCCAACGGTCGGTTTCGCCGCCACCGGAGAGGCCGCACGCGCCGCCGAAAGCACCATACTGCAGGCAATGTATGAGCGGCGCCAACCAACCGAAAAGGAAATCATCAACCTGAAGAAGGCGCTTGCGCAGCTGCGGACGACCGCCGCATCCGAGCTACGACGGATGTATCAGCGATGGGGATAAGTTGCTCATCCGCGTCCTTGTCGATGTCGGCCAAATCCCTGGCCGCCGGGACCATCGGTCAGACACCGAGACGCATTCACTCATCAATGAACCGCTTCACCGTCGCGATCGGTCGCGAAGCCGCAGAACCTTTGCAAGGCTTCGAACAATTCGCTGCCGTCGAGTGATTTCCTCAGGATCCTCGCCGCTCCCGGCCGACCATCGATGTTCTCCTGCAGATCGCGTTTCACCACGTTGCTGAGGGACCGACCTGTCTGCACGATGACCGGAATGTTGCCGGTCTCGGGAGATTTCCGCAACTTGGTCAGGAGATATTTCGCGTCGCCCTTCGGCATGCAGAAGTCGGTGACGATGACGGTTGGCTGCTCGCGCCAGGCCTTCCAGTATCCCCGTGTGGCATCGGCCGCGTAAAGAAGATCCGCTCCCAGCTTGTCGAATTGATGGAAGAACATTTTCTTGACACTGACGTCATCATCCACCAGCAGGACGCGTGGACGCTGCCTCACTTCGATCTTCGCGGACAGCACCGCAGACTGTCCAATGGCAACCGCCCGGTCGGGGTATATCCCGGCAAGCCGCGCCTCCAGGGTCTTCCAGAAGAGCGGCCCCTTGGGGATGCAGAGCGCATCAAGGTCATTGCACAGATCGACGATCTCCTCACCGGAGCGTCCGGTGATCACGATGACATGCGGTGCCTTCTTCGCTGCTTCGGATAAGTAGGCCAGGACCGAAAGCCCATCCACTTCGGGCAGGTTGACATCGATGACGAGAACGTCGGGCCGGTGTTCGCCGGCCTTGATCAAGGCCTGAAGCCCGGTAGTCGCGGTTACGACATCGAAGCCCATTTGCATCACGCGATCGGCGACCGCCCTCAAGACCAGGGGATCGTCGTCGACAATGAGCGTCCTTGGAATCGCCCTGGTTGGTTCCTCTCTCGTCATCATCCACGCCTCTCCGATGTAGGGAGGACGGCCATCCCTTTCTTGAAGAAGGATTGCTCCGTCACCCCGTGCCAAGTTCAGGCAAGGCGGATCCGGTTGTGCTTCCGGACTCCCGCGTTGCGTCGCAATCGGACCAGCATCGCCTTAAATTCAAGATAAGGATCGTCTAGGTATTACTACGCAGCCGATGACCGCCGGTGCTTCGCTGCTGCGGCGCTGTTCAGTCTCAGCGCTTCGGATGGGCTCGCCAGAATGGCGAAGCATCACTGGCCCGCCGTCAAATATTCGCGCTCGCCGCTGCTCCGCAAGCGCGGCATATGAAGTCTCGTGACTTCCCTCGATCATAGCGGGTGCCGATCCTTCAACGTTGAAATTGCCGTCCACGCTCGTCGCAGCAACCAGGCGCGTTGGCTTCGCGACATACTTTGTCGCTCCCACATCTCCAGCAAGCGGGCCCGTGTAACAGCCGAAGTATTTGTACCCAAATCCGCGTGCGCCCAAAAGTAACGGATTCAGGACAGGCTTTCTCAACGCTCGGCAGAAGCCGAGCGGCGATATGTGCAAAGTATGAGTGTGCGTAGCCATGTCCGGCCAAGTCAGAAGGCCGCAGCGTCAGCTCGGAATGAGCGATGTTGCGGAATATCCCCGCCCCTCCTCGCCCGATCACTCGCGCTCTGCTGTCGCATCCACTTCCACACTCGGGACCTTCACCGTCTCGCCGTTCAGTCGACGGGGAGCGTAAGATGGCTGAAGCCAGTGTTCAGGCTGCAGCGAACGAGGGACAGTTCGAGGCACGCATCGAAGCCGTCCGCAGGCGCTTTGCCGCGAAGTTCGTGACCCGAATGCAGCGGACCGTCGCGGACCTGCCGCGAATGACCGGCGAAGGAGCTGCGCCCTCGGACATCGTCGCGAACGCATACCATTGGCTGCACGAGATCTGCGGCATCGCTTCAACGGTCGGGTTTCAGTCGACGGGGCTGTCGGCGCGATCATGCGATGCGCTTCTGGTCGGACCTTATCGAGCTCAACGCGGATTGTCGGAGGCGGAATTGGCGCAGCTGACCGAAGCTCTCGAATCGCTCCGTCTCGCCGCGCAGGCCGAGATGTAAATTCTGGATTTTAATCGGGGCTAGTACTGATCTTAGTGACGGGGGTAGTATCGTGTCGTATTTTTCGCGTATCTTTCTGGCGGCTTTCATCGCTGCCCAAGCGTCGTCTGTCGCGTCGTCTGTCCACGCCCAACAGCGCAGGGCACCGGAGCCGATCCGGTATTCGGCGCCGCCCCAGATAGGGCCCGTCATGGCTGCCCTGCCGCAAGGCGCCGGGGCGGAGGCGCCGTCAAGATCCCTGCTGGTTGGCGTTGCCTTCGCTGACGCCGGCTTTCCCGAGGGCTTCCGGCTGTCCAATCTCGGCGGCCGCCGCGAGTTGTACATCGCGGTGCCGCAAGGGGTTGAGCTCAGTCTGGCCGAGCTCGTTCTCGCCTATGACGACGTCAGCGCCCACGAGGCGCGCCGCAGCCTGGAAATCCTGGTCAATGATCGTTCGATTGCCGCGCTTGCGCTGGACGGCAAGAGCACGGGCCGCACGGCGCGCATCCCGCTCACGAATGCGGCCGTGCGGGACGGATTTCTCAAGCTCTCATTCGTGTATTCCGGGGCCGCGACGCAGGATCGCTGTATCGATGTTCGCTATGTCGGTGACAGCCTGACCGTTCGTCCCGAATCCACGGTGGAATTTGCAATCGGCACCGCGGGCATGCCCAACATAACGGCGACCGCGGCGCTGATGCCGAAGGACGTCGGCATTCTGCTTTCCAATGCTTCGCCGCCACCGGCCGATATCGCCGCGGCGCTGACGATCGCCCGGTCGCTGACGGCAACCGGGCGGCGTGTCACCTTCCATCACGGCAGGAACGCCATTCCGGACCTGATAGAGCGTGACAACAAGCAGCGGTGGTCGCGCGGTCTGATCGTTGTGGGTGCCCTGGATTGGATCGCCGATCGACTGGATGCTCCGACGACGACATTGGTCAGCAACGCCGGGGCCACCGACATCGCGAACACCGTTGCAGCGGCGCGGATCGGCGGCGTTCCGATCTTGCTCGTCACGGATTCAGGATCGTCCCGGATCGGACGGCTGCTCGGAAATCCATCGCTCACGGCGTTGCGCGATACGGCATCTGCTTCGGTGGGGACCATGTCCGCGCCGCCGCGACCCTCCGACCGGATCAGCCTCGACGACCTCGGTCTGGCGACGCCTCGGGCCGAGGTATTCGGCCGTGCCGAGCTCAAGGTGGCTGTCGCCAGCCATTCGCTGCCGAGCGGCACCAGACCATCGCGCCTCGCTCTCGACGTCATGGTCGCTCCCGACGGCGCCGGTGAAAAGGCCGTCGTCAGCGCCTTTGTCAACGAGCGGCTGCTCGCCAGCACGATTGCCGCCATCGGCGAGCCGACGCGACTCGATTTTGCACTTCCCGACGGGCTGGTCGGCTCGGTTGCAAATATCCGGGCGGTCGTGCAACGCCGCGGTCTGCAAGGCGATTGCCGGTTCGAGCCGCAAGGCTATCCGGCGGAGATCCTCGGTTCCAGCCAGATCGTTCTGTCGCAGGCAGGACCGGTGGCACGCGACTTCTCCGACCTGGCAACCCTGTGGGCCAACGGCATCCAGGTTCTGCTGCCGGCATCGGCGGCGGAACGTCCGCTGTCGGTCCTCGCCTCGCTATCGAACGTGCTGAGCGCATTGTCGAGCAAGACGACACCGATCGAGGTGAAGTATATCGGCGTCCAGGCGCCGGCCTCACCGACCACGCCGTTCATCCTGGTCGGCAATGTGCCGCCCAAGGGCGCCGATCAACGCGTCCGCTTCGATCGAGGCCGGGTGGCGGTCACCGACCGCAACGATCGTACTCTGCTCGATGTCGGCGGGCTCGCCACTGGCGCGGTTGCACAGATCGTCACCTCCAATGACCAACCGGGATTGTGGATTCACTCCCTCAGCAGCGATGGATCGTTGACGGCCGCGCCTGCGATGACCCTCGACCGCGGCGACGTCGCATTTCTGGACAGGAGCGGCGTCGCGCTCGCGCTGTCGACCGAGCGCGATACCCTGCTGCGGATTGCGTACGTGGATCAGAGACCGTGGACGGCGAACCTCGACCGCATCTGGCCATGGATGGTCGGCATCGCGTGGGGGCTTGCGACCATCATGTTGCTGTTCCTGACGCAGCGAATGTATCGCCGCCGCGTTGCCGGCAAGGTCGGGGAATAGGCCGTCCCATGCAACCGATATCGTCTTCCGACCGCGCTCTGGGTGATATTCTCGTTGCCCGTCGCGTCCTCACGCTCGGTCAACTTGACGAGGCCGTCGCGCTCGCCGAGGCCTGGCACGTCAGCCTCGGCAACGCCATCCTGTCGCGCAACTGGGCGGAGCCCGGGATTTATTACCAGGCCGTCGCCCATCACTACGCACTGCCGTTCGTCGATCTGATCCGCGAGGCGCCAGACTTCGGCCTTCTGTTCGAGGGAGAGGCGGATATCTACGCCCGCACGCTGACGATCCCCTGGCGACAAAGTGACGGGCGATTGCTGATCGCGACCGCCGAACCGGGTCCCGAAACGGTGCTGTTCGCGCGAGAGCGGTGGGGAGCCAACGTCGCGTTCGTGGTGGCCACCAAGTTCGACATCATCTGGGCCGTACAGGCAGCCTTCGACGATGCGCTATCGGATCGTGCCGTCTACGAGCTCGCCGACCTCAGTCCGGAACTGTCGGCGCAGCGGGTCTTCACTCCCGGGCAGGTCATCTTCGGCTATGTCCTGCTCAGCATGTTGCTGCTCGGTCTGGCCCTGTCACCGATCGCAACGCTGATTGCGCTCAATGTCGCGATGAGCATCTTCTATCTGGGAAATTTCGCCTTCAAGGGACTGCTCGTCCTGTTCGGAGGAACCCGAGTCGCCGACGAGACCATCGCGATCGAGGCGCGCGCGCTCAGGGACGACGAACTTCCGGTCTTCACCGTGCTGGTGCCGATGTTCAGGGAACCGGCAATGCTGCCGATGCTGGCACAGGCACTGCGCGATCTCGACTATCCGCTCGGCAAGCTGGACATCAAGCTGGTGCTGGAGGCGAGCGATCACGAAACCATCGAAGTGGCGAGCAAGCTCGGTCTCGAAGGCATGTTCGAGGTTATTCGCGTCCCCCCCTCGCTGCCGCAGACCAAACCGAAGGCCTGCAACTTCGCGCTGCAATTCGCCCGCGGCGAATACCTCGTGATCTACGACGCCGAGGACCGGCCGGAGCCGGATCAGCTGCGCAAGGTGGTCGCGACGTTCCGTAAATCCTCGGCCAATACCGCCTGCCTGCAGTGCAGCCTGAGCTATTTCAATTCCAGCGAGAATTGGCTGACGCGGATGTTCACGCTCGACTATGGCCTCTGGTTCGATGAGTTGCTGCCCGGACTCGATCGTTTCAGGATTCCCATTCCGCTTGGCGGCACCTCCAACCATTTCAAGATCGACGTGTTGCGCGAACTGCACGGATGGGATCCCTTCAACGTCACCGAGGACGCCGATCTCGGGGTCCGCCTCACGCAGAAAGGCTATCGCGTCGGCATCGTCGATTCCACGACGTTCGAGGAGGCAAGCTGCCACGCCGGCAACTGGATCCGGCAGCGCTCGCGCTGGATGAAGGGCTACATGCAGACCCTGCTGGTTCACACCAGGCGTCCGCTGCGCTTCATCCGCATGATCGGGCCGCTTGGTTTCCTGGGCTTCGTCTTCTTCATCGGCGGCACCGTGCTGTCCGGCCTCCTCAATCCGCTGTTCTGGCTGCTCTATATTGCCTGGGTGATTGCCGCGATCAGCGGGCTCGAGGCGGTCTTTCCGGAACCGCTGCTGTTTCTGAGCCTGTTCAATCTGCTCGCCGGGAACGGCGCCCTGATGTTTCTCAGCATGCTGGCACCGATCCGGCGAGGCTGGCTCAACCTGATCCCCTACAGCCTGACCGCGTTCGGCTATTGGGTCATTCTCTCGATCGCCACCTACCGCGGGCTTTGGCAGTTGCTGCGCAATCCGTTCTATTGGGAAAAGACGCACCATGGCGTGTCACAGCATGTCGTCCGTGAACTGGCTCAGGCGCAGGAGTCGGTCGCATGAGACGCCGTTTTCCGGTCGCAGCGGTGATGCTCATCGTCTGCGCAGCCGTGTTCGCAATCTCGCGGAGTGCCGCGACGGCCGGCCTCGTTCCCAATGACGCGGTGATATTGTGGGCGAGCGCGATCATCGCGGGCGACGGCCAGATGCCGATCGGGCGTATGCTCGCCGCCTATCCGACGCTTCCCTTCCTCGCAACGACCCTGCTCGATGCCTTGACACCGGCCGGCACGCCGACGCCCGTCCTTTTGACCGGCGTCGTTCTGGCGCTGTTCGCCGGCGGGCTGCTGGTCTCGTTCCGTCGCATCGGCGTACCGGTGCTCGTCGGATCCCTCATGGTCTTGCTCATCGTCCTTCATCCCGCGGTGCTGCGCACCGCAATTGCCGGACCAGCCGAGACGATATTTGCCGTTTTTCTCTTTCTGCTCGGCGGCGCGCTGTTCGCTCTGCGTGCCCGCAGCGGTGCATCCGAAGTGATGGCTGTCGGCCTCTCGTTGCTTGGCTTGAGCTTCTCTCACCCGATGGGTGCGGCGATTGCCTGCGCCGCGGCTCCACTGCTGGTCCTTTCGATCCATCCCGAAGTCTTTTCCAAGAGCTCGCTGAACCTCCTGCTCGCGCTGCTGTTTCCGACGGCATTCTGCGTCGTAGCCTTCTCTTACATGTCCTGGATATTTCCCGGAAGCGGCTGGACCTTCCTGATTGCCCCGGCCGAAGGCGTGGCCACCTGGGCGGCGGGATTTACCAACCTGTTCGGGCGCGGACTGAGCGGCTCGCTCTCACTCGATGCCGGCATCTTGATGATCGCCGCGGTCCTGCTCGGCGCCCCCATCGTCCCGGTCGCGATCATCTCGATCTGGCGGCTCCGGCCGTTGCTCTCGCCCACCTTGATGTTTGTTGCGATGACCGTGGCGGCAGCGGGTCTCGCGGTCACGACCGGCTTGTTCGGCGATCCCGCCGCGGTCGCAGTGATGCCTCCGATCCTCGCAGCGATCATCATCATTCACATGCCGCCGGTCCGCAAGCGGCTGGGGATCGTGTTGGCGACACTCGCCCTCGGCTGGTTTGGAGGCCTTGCCGGTCTCGCGATTTCCGATCCGAGCGGAACGGTCAACGTTGCCATTGCATTCGAAGGTCGCCATGTCGACGCCGAGCGCGTCGCCGCGATCAACCTCGGCAATGCGACCGTCGGACGTGACGGCGTTCTCGTCGATATCCAGAACGCACCGGCCGTGGTGCTCGGGCGCGGAGGCGCGCGCGGATTGCTGTCGCCGTCAGATGAAGCGTTCACGCTTGGCATCCTGTTCTCCCGCATCGACACGCCGTTCGTGGCGGTGCCCGACCCGCAGATCGGAATCGGCGCACAGGACCGGCTGAACAAGGCCTTTCCCCTGCTTTATCGCCGTGGGGCCGCGGGCTATCGCCTCATCTATGACATCGCTGGCTGGAGATTGTTCGCGCGTACCGAGACGGTACTCGGGCAAGCGGCGCCGGGGACCTTTTAGACTGTTTGGAGATCAACAGGAGTTCACCATGCGTATTATGGTCATCGACGATTCCGAAGACGGACGCGACATCTCTGAAGCGATGCTTCTCGCCGCCGGATATGAGGATGTCTGCACCGCAGGGTCGGCTGCGGAAGCCTATCGCCTTCTGGGAATCGGTGAGCAAGAGGCGGAACCGATCGCAATCGACCTGATCCTGCTCGACATCGTGATGCCCGACATCGATGGCATCGAGGCGTGCGCACGCATTCGCAGCGATCGGCGTTATGGCACCGTGCCCATCATCATGGTGACGGCGCTCGGAGATACCGACAGCCTGGGCAACGCCTTCGTGGCTGGCGCGACCGACTACATCACCAAACCGGTGAATCGGATCGAGTTGCTGGCGCGCGCTCGTTCCGCACTGAAGCTGAAGGCCGAACTCGACCGCCGCGAGGCACGCGAAGCCGAGTTGTCGAGATTGGCGTCGAGGTCGGGCGACCGCCGCGCGTCGAATTGGATCGACCCTGCGACCGGTCTGTTTGCGGGCGAGATGGCGGAGGCCTATCTCCTCGCCGACGAAAACTTCCCGCCCGGAAGTGAAACGTCCGTCATTGCTCTCGAACTCGACCGGCTGAGTGCGCAACAGGCGACGACGAGGCATCCGGAACCGGCGGTTCTGGCCCGCGTCGCCGGCGCGGTGCGCGCAACCGCGGCCGCGGTCGGCGTGGTCGCGGCCATCTACCGCGATGGGGTGATCGTCCTCGTCCTCCCTGATCAGTCGCGTGTGTCCGCCTCGAAGTTGGGCGAGTCGCTGCGCGCCTCGGTCGCCAAGCTTGGGATCGCCAATCCGGAGGCGGTGGCGGCGCATCACGTGACGGCGAGCGTTGCCGTGGTCACGGGACGTGTCAACGGTGCTGGTCGCATCCATCTCCTGACCCGCGCAATCGCGACACTTGCCGACATCACCGCGGCCGGCGGCGATCGCGTCGTGCCCCAATGTGCGTAGATCTCTCGACAGCCGGGGTGCGAACCCCGAACCCGACCCGGGCGTGGGGCAAGCGGTTGGGTATCCCATGCGCGCTGGCGATTGGTCTGATGGGTTCGGCGGGACCGGCGTGGGGCGGCGCCTGGACGCTCGATGCCGAAACGGGCGCCCTGGTCTTCACCGGCACCGCGATGCAGTCGAGCAATGCGTTTGACCGTGGCAGCAAGCTGCGAGCCATCCCGCGCTACAGCAAGGATGAAGCGCAGGTCTTGATCGAATACGGCGTGACCAACTGGTTTACAGCCATGTTCGCGCCATCGCTGCAGCGCGTCGACATTGGAGCGCCCTTCAACGCGCAGCGCAGCGGCCTCGGTTACACCGACATCGGAGGCCGAGCCCTGCTCTGGTCCGATGCCTCCTGGGTGGTTTCCGCGCAGGCAACCTTCCGGATCCCCGGCGTCTTCGACAAGACCAACCTGGCCGCGATCGGATACACCGATCCCGAGATCGAATTTCGTGGTCTTGCCGGCTACAGTTTCCAGGCAGGAACACTTCCGGCCTTCATCGACCTCGAAATTGCACAGCGCTATCGCCTGGGTGGTCCTCCTGACGAATTTCGCATCGACGCCACGTTCGGCATTCGCCCGGCCGAAAAATGGCTGCTGCTCGCACAGTCGTTCAATGTGTTGTCGGAGGGCGCGGGGACCTGGGGCTTCGGCAGCTACGCCTATCACAAGCTTCAGCTCAGCGCGGTCTATGCCGTGACGCCGACGCTGTCCCTGCAACTCGGCGGTTACTCGACCTATTGGGGGCGCAACGCGCTGCAGGAGAACGGCCTCGTGGTCGGCGCCTGGTATAAATTCTAAGTCGGGACTTCCGGCAGATGCCGGTCCATGCGCATCAGGGGACCGCTCACCGGCGTGCCCTGAACCGTGAAATTCCAGGGACGAAGGGCTCGCGCCGCGACTGGACACGCTCGAACGGCGTAAAATACCATCATCCTGCGGGACGAGGCAGCCAGCATCGTTCTGCCGCCCAACAGGAGATCCGCAATGTCCGATCGGCGCAGTTTCCGGTGTGCGTGCGCTGCCGCGGTTTTCCTGGGCTCCTTCGTCACGTCTTTTGCCGACTTCAATCCCGCATCCGTCTATCAGGAGGCCCCGGAAGTCGCCGCGCGCTATCCCGACCCGGAGGTGCACTACACGACGCCGGCCTTTGCGCCCGGAAAGCAGGATTTCACCTCGCAAGACGAGCTGATGGCGTTCCTGGAGGCGCTCGCCACAAAGGCTCCGGCCATGCACCTGGAAATCGGCAGCCACTCCCAGCAAGGGCGCGTGCTGCCCGTTCTGCTGTTCTCGCGGGCTCAGCCTGCGATCGGCAACGGGGCGAAGCCGGTGGTTCTCATCATAGGCCAGCAGCACGGCAACGAACCTGCCGGTGGCGAGGCCGCCCTGGTCCTGGCGCAACGTCTCGGCACCGGCGATCTTGCCGATCTCCTCGCCACGATCGACGTCATCATCGTCCCGCGCGCCAATCCGGATGGCGCCGAGGCGTTTGTCCGCGCACTGGCTGATGGCACGGACCCCAACCGGGATCATACGCTGCTGCGAACCCCGGAAATCCAGACGCTCGGAGCCTTGTTCAACCGCTTCCATCCGCAACTCGTGCTGGATTGCCACGAATTCACGGTGGGCGGCCGCTGGATCGAGAAGGTCGGTGGCCTCGAACGCATCGACGCGATGATCCAATACGCCACAGTTCCCAACCTTCCGCCGAGCCTGGAAAAGGCCGAGTCCCAGCTTTTCCTGCCGGCGATCCTGCAGGCGTTCGACAGGCACGGGCTGACCCATGACTGGTATCACACGACCGACGGCAGTCGCCGCGATTCACCTGTCGCGATGGGCGGGATCGGGCCGGATACCGGGCGCAACATCGCCGGTCTGCGCAACGCCGTCAGTTTCCTGCTGGAAACGCGTGGCGTCGGACTTGGGCGCGCACATCTGGCACGGCGGGTCGAGACCCATGTCGTGGCTGCCGAAGCCATCCTGCAACTGGCGGCCAGGGATCCCGGCACGTTCATGCAGCTGTCGACGCAGGCGGCGATCGAAGCCAGCACCTCCGACCAGCCCGTCGTCATCGTTGCGCATGAACATCCCGAACAGCGCGAGATGATCTTCGTCGATCCCAGGACCGGCGCGGACAAACCCGTCACGGTCACCTGGCTCTCGGCCCTGAAGATCGATCCGGTGCTGACTCGCCCACGGCCGGCCGGCTATCTCGTCCGCCGTGACGACGTCAGGGCCATCGACGCGATCAGGCGGGCTGGATTGACCTTTCAGCTTGTCGCAAAAGCGGGAACGCTCCCTGGCGATCATTTTCGGGTCACCGATGTTGCCTCGGGAGCGAAGCAAGACGGCCGCGGCGACGACAAGGGCGCCGGAGCCATCGTCAAGGGAACCTATGCGCTGGAGAAGGCAGATATCGCCCTGACGCCGAACGATGTCTTCGTTCCGTTCAATCAGGCCTTGTCGGGCCTGGCCGCCGCGTTGCTCGAGCCCGAGAACGACGCCGGCCTGGTTGCCAACAGGCTTGTTCCAGCCGTCAAAGGGCAGCTCCTGTCGATCTCGCGATTGGATCGCGCGCCCTGACGTCGGCGACGGCAGCTTCTCCTACCATCAATTTCAGCTCAGCGCGGTCTATGGGCAGGCAAACGCCGGCACACTCCCTGTTGCTCAACCTCGTGGTCGGCGCCTGACATCAATTCTGATTCTCTGATGTGCAATTGCACATCAAAGTTTCGGGCAGATGCCGGTCCATGCGCATGACAGGACCGCTTCCGTCGGCTTGCCCTGAACCGTGAAGTCAGTGTCCCTGGGCCCGCCCGCTGACGGGTCGGTAAACCAGCGCCAGACCAGGACTCCCTCGACGGCGGGGCGCTTGAGGACGACCAGCCAATCGGCGATCACGTCGGCCTGAAGCTGCGGATCGGCGGCGGCCGCGCGCTCTTCCGCACTTTCCCATGGCTTGGCGGCGGCACCCTTGGCGGAACGCAACCCGATTTCGGCGACCAGCACGGGTTTGCCCCATCGGACCGACAGGGCATCGAGGCGCGTGGCCACCGCGTCCATCGCGGCGAGCCGCCCGATACGGTCGCTGTCAGAACCAAGCGGCGGGTACAGCGACACGCCGATGACATCCAGCATAGGCCAGAACCCGATCGCCTCGGCCTCCTCCGCATTGTGAGCGACGTAGAGCAGAGCTCGCGAAAACACCGTCCTCACCGCGGCGATCACATCTTTCCATTCTGGACGATGGGAGGTTTTGGCGAGTTCGGTGCCGATGGCAAGGACATCGGCGCCCTCCTCGCTTGCGATTCGCGCGATGCGTTCGAGCTGGGCACCGTATCGGGCAAACCACATCAGCCAGGCCTGTTCCGAGGCCGGCTCGATCGCACCGGCCCAGCTGTCCGGGACCCAGATGTGCGGCTTCACGATAACCGCAAAGCCCAGCCCACGTGCCTGACGGATTCCGGCGCGCAGCGCTTCGTCGGACATGTCGCTTCCTGCAACAAGATCGGATGCCGACGGGCTCGATTGCCACAGGAACGGAATCACCGCGATCGCGGATGCACCAAGCCGTCTGGCGTTGCTCAGCGCACGACCGGCCGACGGGCTGCCGAAGGGATGGTCCGGTGTCGCGACGATGTTGAAGCCGTCCAGCCGCCTGCCAAAGGCGGGATCCAGCCCGGCACCTGAAGCGGCAAGCAAGAGCAGCATTCCGAACGCCTTGCGCAAAGATGCAACACGCGCTCGGTATGCCCCGCGGCCGGAATTTTCTGCACCTGTTCTCATTCGAACGACGCCACCGGCTGAATGCAGATTGTCTTCAAGCCGTGCGGGCCGTGTGATGCATCGCGGATCGAGTGCACCGGAGTTTGTCGTACGACGAGAAAGCCCGAACGCGATCGATGCCGAAGAACCCGATACCGCCGCACCCTTCCGGTATCTCATGACCTCCGACCTTTTCACGCGGGAGTTGTGGTCCGGATACGTTGGACGGTTGACAAAGTCCGCCCCGCAAACGCCCGGATATTCAAGAAGTCGCGCGCTTCATATGCTGATCGGCATAGAAATCGACCGGTTGCTTCAGGATTCCAGCCAATTTTAAGGCTCTGCGTAACCGCATTGCAATATTACTTCCGCTTTCTTCGCCATCGAATCGGGGAGTAAGGCACAACTTCTAGGTATCATTACGCAACTCATGAAAACATCCCTTTAGGTAGCAACCCTATAAGTTGCGTCCGATCAGTTATTGACTCGTCGAGGAGCGCACCACCAGCGCCCCCCAAAGTTGGCGAAATCAAAAATGAATATTGCCTTACCGATGCGTTCGGTCGACGTGCTTCACGTCGATGACGACGCGGATATCCGAGAGATCATCGGGACGGCCGTCGGCTCCGATCCCATTTTTTCCGTCCGCAGTTGCGCATCCGGAGAAGAGGCCCTTGCCGCGACCGCAAATTGGTCGCCCGACCTGATCCTGCTCGACCTCAATATGCCCGGCATGGACGGTCCAACGACACTGGCGCGCTTGCATAAGCAACCACAAACGGCAGGCGTTCCCGTCATTTACGTCACCGCGGCTGCAAGGGCGAAGGGGCTGGAGGATCTCCGATCGGATGGCGTCGCCGGCATCATCATCAAACCGTTCGATCCGACGACACTGTGCTCTCAAATCAACGCCATCCTCTGCCGCAGTCATCGCAACTTGGAGACTTCGAACAGGGAATTGCAGCGAAAAGCCGCGATAGGCCTCGCGATCGTCGAATCCTCGGAGGACGCGATCGTGGCCAAGGACCTCGACGGAACGATCCTGTCCTGGAACGGAGGAGCCGAGCGTCTGTTGGGGTTTACCGCGGACGACGCGGTCGGCCGCAATATTCGCTCCTTCATTCCCACCGACCAGCTCGCGGAGGAAGATTTCATCCTTGATCAAGTCAAGAAGGGCAAGACACTCGATCACTTCGAGACGAGACGACCGCGCAAGGACGGAAGCATCATCGATGTATCGCTCAGAGTGGCTCCGATACGGGATCGCACCGGAAAAATCATCGGTTACTCGGTCATAGAGCGCGATATCAGCCAACAAAAGCGCGTCGAGGCCGCACTCGGCAGCAGCGAACAGCGGCTCGCGCTGGCAATCCAGGGCATGAGCGTCGGCGTCTGGGATTGGAATATCACCAACGATGACCAGTACTGGTCGGACCGCTTCAAGGACATTCTGGGACTTCCCGCCGACTTTCCGTCGAAACATTGCGAGTTCGAGTCCCGGCTGCATCCGGATGACCATGATCGTGTCATCGCGGCGTTATTCGCGCACCTCGAGCGGAAAATCCCATACGACATCGAGTTCCGCCTGCGCAAGGCCGACGGCGTCTATGTCTGGATACACGCCATGGGACAGGCAGCATGGGGTGCCGACGGCAAAGCGGTCCGGATGGCTGGATCGATCGACGACATCTCCGGCCGCAAGCGGGCCGAAGAACAGTTTCGCCGCGTGGTGGAATTTGCCCCAACGGTCATGGTGATGATCGACAAATCCGGCCGCATCGTGCTGGTGAACCGGAAAACCGAAAAACTGTTCGGCTACACCAGCAGCGAATTGCTCGGGCAAAAGATCGAACTGCTGATGCCGGCCGCCGAGCGCGGTCAGCACCAGGACCGCATCGACCGCTATTTCGTCAGTCCAAATGTACTGGACTCGTCGGAGCGAGCGATGGGCGCCGGGCGCGAACTCTATGGCCTGCGCAAGGACGGCAGCAGATTTCCGGTCGAGATCGGTCTCACACCAATCCACACCGACGACGGCGTCATGGTGCTCGGCGCGGTCGTCGACCTCTCCGAACGCAAGCGGGCCGAAGAGCGGTTTCGCCAGGTGGTGGAATTCGCCCCGACGGCCATGGTGATGATCGACAAATCCGGGCGCATCGTTCTGGTGAACCGGCAGACCGAAAAGCTGTTCGGCTACACCGGCAGCGAATTGCTCGGACAGGAGATCGAGCTATTGATGCCGGCCGCCGAGCGCGGCCAGCATCAAGGCCGCATCGACCTCTATTTCGTCAGTCCAGCTGTCCTGGACCCATCGGAACGGGCGATGGGCGCCGGGCGCGAACTCTACGGTCTGCGCAAGGACGGCAGCGAATTTCCGGTCGAAATCGGTCTCACGCCGATCCACACCGACGATGGCGTGATGGTGCTCGGCGCGGTCGTCGATATCACGCTCCGCAAGCAAGCAGCGGAAGAACGTCGTCAGTTCAATCAGAGGCTGGAACAGCAGGTCGCGCAACGCACCGCCCAGCTCGAGTCCGTCAACAAACAGCTCGACGATTTCGCCTATGCCGCCTCGCACGACCTGAAAGCGCCATTGCGCGTCATCGACAATGCGTCGAAGTGGCTGGAGGAGGATCTCGCACCGCACCTCAACGGCGAAACCCGCGAAAACATGCGGCTGTTGCGCGGCCGGGTCACGCGGATGGAAAAACTGCTCGACGACCTCCTGCAATTCTCGCGAATTGGCCGCGAAACCGGTGGCACCGAAATCGTTTCCGGGCAAGTCGTCATCGACGATGTTCTGGCGATGCTGCCTCAGCCCGAAGGCTTCGAGGTAAACGTTGGACCCGGCTTCGCCGCGATCCAGGTCGCCCGCATGCCACTGCAGCAGATTTTGATGAACCTGATCGGCAACGCCATCAAGCACCATGACAAGACCACGGGTCGCATCGAGGTAACCGCCGCCGATCGCGGCTCGCATCACGCCTTCGCGGTCGGGGATGACGGCCCCGGCATCCCTGTCCAGTTCCACGGCAGGATCTTCAAGATGTTCCAGACGCTGAAGCCGCGCGATCAGGTGGAGGGCAGCGGAATGGGCCTCGCGATCGTCCGCAAGCAGGTCGAGCTATCGGGCGGATCGGTGTCCCTGCAATCGTCCGAGGGCAATGGCAGCACGTTCCACTTTACCTTGCCAGTGCCGCAATCTGCTCAGGAACATCATTGATGGACACTACCATCCACGAACGAACCCGTACGGTCACCCTCTTGCTGGTCGACGACGATGATGGCGACGCCAAATCCGTCCAGCGCGCATTCGCGTCCGCCAGAATCGCCAACCCCATCGTCCGCGCGATCGACGGCATCGACGCGCTCGACATCTTGCGGGGCAGAAACGGAAAGACGAAACTGACTTCACCATATCTGTTGCTCGTCGACCTGAACATGCCGCGCATGAACGGCATCGAGCTGGTCGAAGCGCTGAGGCAGGATCACCACCTGCACAGCTGCATCGTCTTCGTGCTGACCACGTCGAGCCGCGACGAAGACAAGCTCGCCGCCTACGATCTCAATGTTGCCGGCTACATCGTCAAGGAGCGCGCCGGTCAGGATTTTCAAAGGCTCATCGACATGATGCAGTGCTATTGGCGAGTGGTGGAGTTACCATGAGCGAGGGCCTCTCGCACGTCTCCGGTGAAGCGCTGGCGGTCCTGATCATCGACGATGATGCGGGCGATCGCAGGCAGATCGGGCGCGCCGTCAAGCAGACGGGACTGCCATGCGAATGCGTCGAAACCGTCAGCGTCGACCTGGCGCTGGCGGCGTGCGAGCGGAAAACCTTCGACCTTGCCATCGTCGACTACCACCTCCCGGGTCGCGATGGGCTCGAAGGCGTGGCCGCCTTGCACGAGAGATGTCCCGACTTGTTCATCGTCATGGCGACGGGCCAGGGTGACGCGACCGTTGCAACCGAGGCGATGAAGCGCGGCGCGTCAGACTATATCGCCAAGCACAATATCCACGGGCAATCGATCGGTCGTATCATCAGGTACGCCCGCAAGAAGGCAGCCATGCAACTGGCGCTCGCGCAGCAACGCGAGGAACTGGAGCGGTTCGCCGACGTGCTCGTCCACGACCTCAAATCCCCGATCTCGTCGATCCGGGGGTTTGCGACCATCATCTCCCATGCGGTCAAGTCCGGCAAAGCCGATCTGAACAAGATCGCGGACTACTGCGAACGCGTGGTTCATCTCGGGGAGCGCATGGTCGCACTGGTCGATACGCTGCATGAGTACACGAAATCGGAAGCGCAAGTCGAGTTCGAGCCGGTCATCTTGACTCTCGTGGTGGAGGACGCGCTGTCCAACCTCGACCAGATTATCAGCAAGCGAGGGGCCAGGGTGACGCACGATGAGCTTCCGCTCGTCTTCGGTCATGCACCGCTGTTGACGCAGCTTCTGCAGAACCTGATCGGAAACGGTATCAAGTATTGCGAGGCCGATACGCCAATGGTGCACATTTCGGCAGGTCCCGAGGAAGACGGCTTCTGGCGCATCAGCGTTCGCGACAACGGCATCGGCATCAGTGAGGAATTCCAGCAGGAGATCTTCGAGCCGTTCAAGCGGTTGCATGACCGGGGCAAATTCGAAGGCACCGGCCTTGGCCTCGCGACCTGCAAGAAGATCGTCAATCGCCACCGCGGCCGGATCTGGTGCGAATCGAACCAGGATGGAGGCACGACCTTCAACTTCAGTCTTCCGAGCCCTGCGTCTGGTCATCAAGCCGGAGGTGGCGCTCCGGAGATGATCGCGCAGCATGATCCCGTCGAAACGTCATGAGATACCCGACGCAGCGGTGCCCCAGGCAAGGTGCAGATATCCACGCGGCGTGAGCCCCAGCGCCCTACCGGCCAACCGGCCCCATCTTGCGGCCCGCAACGCCAGTCGCGCAACCGAAGACGTATCTCGAGAATTCCACCTCCAGGCCCTGGTCGCGCAACATGGCGGCGACCCCGGCGGCGTTGCCGAAGTTGGTGCTGTACGTGCCGAGCATCGCGAAGTCCTGCGCTCCGCGAAGCAAGATTCGTTCGATCAGCGGCAGGACCACATCGAGATGAAACCGGTACAGCGGCCGCAGCCACCACCCTTTCGGATCCGAAGCCTCGATCATGGAGAACACGCCGCCGGGTTTCAGCACGCGCGCGACGAGGGCGGCCAGCCGAACGTGCTGGTCGGGATTGAATGTCTTCAACCCGAATGTGCAGATGACGAAGTCGGCGCTTTCCGACGGCAAATCACTTGCCAGCACATCATCCTCGATGAACTCGATCCGGTGGGCACGGTGGGCGTGAAGCCGCTCGATGGCGCGACGATGCATGCCGGAGGAGATGTCGACGGCGATGATGGATCCGATGTCGTCGAAGCGCTTCAACAGATGCGGCCAGGCCTCACCGGTCCCGGCCATCAGATCGTAGCCGTGAGCACCGCCGGTCGGAAGCGGCGGCATCGCCGCCACGCATTGCCGGCGCCAGCGCTCGGTGAAGCCGAACGAGAAGATCAAGCTGAAGGCGATGTACCGCTCCGAGCAGCGATCAAACACCCCTTTCACGAAGTCCGGGTCATAGATATCGCCCATTCCAGCCGCTCGCTCCCCTCGCTGCCGCTCTCTGCGCGTCAACGGCAAACCGCACGCTTCGCGAATGCATAACTGAACGCATCGTCGAAGTCCAAGTGCAAGTCCAAGTCCGCGACTGATCGCGTCCCGGTTTCCAGGCTTGTCCTGAACCGGCTCACCGAAAGGCCGCAATTCACGATGAACCGGATCATCGTCGTGCGAACTACCCGACGATCACCGTGGCATCCGGGCAAGCCCCGCATTAGGACGCCTTATTCATGGAATGAGAACTTCTCATTTCGTGCCGACGAACCTCGCTGTTAGCGTTCGCGCCAGAACAAGATTTGACGCAACCGCTATCGACTTGTTCATGGGAGTTGGCAATGGGCAGAGATACCGAGAAACTCGGCAAGGGTGGCGCTGCCAAGCAGCACCTGCCCACACGCCGACAAGTACTCAAAGGCGCCGCGGCAGTCGCGGGCGCGGCAGCAGGATCGAACGTGATCGGCGCGCCCGTGATCTGGGCACAGGAAATCAAGGACATCGAGCTTCGCCACGTCGGCGTTTCCTACTCGGTGGTGAAGGCGATCGGCGACCAGGCTGCCAAGGATCTCGGCTTCAAGGTCACGATGCAGAACGTCGACACCTCGGCGGCCATCAATCGCTTCATCACCCAGCCGAACACCGTCGATATCCCCGATCTCGAGGGATGGCAGGCCAAACTCGCGGCCAAGCGCGGCGTGATCCAGGGCATCAACGTCAAGAAGATCAAGGAATTCGACAATTTCCTGCCGATCTTCACCAAGGGCGAACTCGACGGGCAATTGATCCCGCGCCAGGGTATCTCGCCCTATGAGGCGATGTACATCGACAAGCCTGATGCGACCGACCTGCACGAGGGCGTCACCGAGTGGGCGACCTTCCTGCCGCAGGTCTACAATGCCGACTCCATCGGTTACCGGCCCGACCTCGTCGATCATCCGGTGACCGAGTGGAAGGATCTGCTTGATCCGAAATACAAGGGAAAAGCCGCGATCCTCGACGTGCCGGCCATCGGCATCATGGACGCCGCGCTCTGCTTCGAGAGCGCTGGACTGATCAAATACGGCAACAAGGGCAACATGACGAAGCAGGAGATCGACTTCACGATCGAGAAGCTCATCGAGCTGAAGAAGTCGGGGCACTTCCGCGCCACCTGGACCACGTTCGACCAGTCCGTGCAGTTGATGGCAGCGGGCGAAGTCGTGATCCAGTCCATGTGGTCCCCGGCCGTCGCCGCCGTGCGCGTCAAGCAGATCCCCTGCGTCTATGCGCCGGTCAACAAGAAGGGCGACAAGGAAGGCTATCGCGGCTGGTGCAACGGCCTTGGCCTCATGAAGCATCTGAACGGCAAGAAGCTGGATGCCGCCTACGAATATATCAACTGGTACTATACGGGCTGGCAGGGCGCTTTCGTCAGCCGCTACGGCTACTACAGCCCGGTGCCATCGACGGCGAAAACATTCATGACGCCGACCGAATGGGCGTTCTGGTACGAAGGCAAGCCGGCCCCAGAGGAGATCAAGGATCCGTACGGCGTGCCGATGGAAAAGGTCGGGACCGTGCGCGACGGCGGGTCGTTCCTGGACCGCGTCAAGAACATCTCGTGCTGGAATACCCTGATGGACGAGGCCGCCTACATGAACAAGCGCTGGAACGACTTCAAGGTTGCCTGACGAACGCTCGACGAAAGCCTGAGACGGCTCGCCGTCTCGGGCTTTCGGCCGGTGTAACCCGACGTTTTCGGATTCGGAGCGGATGCACAGCAAAGTCACAACGCGGCGGCGTCAGGCAGGATGGCTGCTGATTCTTCCGCTGGTTCTCATTCTGGTACCGTTCTTCATCGTACCGATCATCGGCGTGGTCGCAGCCAGCTTCGTGCAGAGCGACGGCTTCGGCGGCATCATTCCAAGCTTCACGTTCGACAACTACAGAAGCGTGTTCACGTCGGCGCTGACCTATCAACTGTACTGGGCCACTTTCAAATTCACGGTGTTCGCCTGGTTCTTCTCGCTGATGATCGGTTTCTGGATCGCCTATTTCCTCGTCTTCCATGTTCGCAACCCGTTGCTGGCGCTCGGGCTCTTTCTGCTCTGCACCGTACCCTTCTGGACCTCGAACATCATCCGGATGATCTCCTGGATTCCCCTGCTCGGCAAGGAAGGGTTGATCAACAGCGCCCTCGTCGGGACCCATGTGATCGGCCAACCGCTCGACGTGCTGCTGTTCTCGAGCCTCGCGGTCGTGATCGCCTATGTTCATCAGCTGACGATCTTCATGATCGTGCCGATCTTCAATTCGATGGCACGGATCGACAAACGCACCATCGAGGCGGCACGGGACGCCGGCGCGTCGCGGTTCGATATCGTCCGTCTGATCGTCCTGCCGCTGTGCAAGACCGGCATCGCGCTTGGCTCGATCTTCGTGGTCTCCATCGTGATGGGCGACTTCTTCGTCGTGAAGGTGATGTCGGGCGGCGGCTCGGCGTCGGTGGTCGGAGCCTTTTACGAGGACATCGGCGTCCTGCAGTATCCGACGGCCGCGGCCAGCGCCACCCTCCTCACCATCATCGTCTCGCTGCTGGTCGTGGCGATCCTGCGCACCGTCGACATCCGCAAGGAGCTGACCCGGTGACCGATCAGCCGCTGGAGAATAGCGTCGCCCGCACGGTGCGGGTCCGCCGCGGCCGCGCCCTCGCCCCGAGCACGGGTGGCCGTCCCTGGACGTTCTACGTCCTCGCTGCGCTGTTCATCCTGTATGTCGTCGCGCTGTATGGGCCGATGGTCTGCATCTACATCCTGTCGTTCCAGGATGTCCGCGGCGGCCTGGTGTTTCCGATGCGCGGCACGTCCCTGCACTGGTTCGTCGATCTCTTCACCCAGGTGCGGACCGGCGACGTCAAGGGTGCGTTCAGCCGCTCGATCCGGCTGGCCGTGGCGGTCACCGTGATCACGGTCGTGATCTCGTTCATGTCGGGCCTGGCGTTCCGCAAGCGCTTCGCCGGTGACAGCGTGGTGTTCTACCTCATGATCGGCAGCCTGGTTGCGCCCGGACTGGTGCTCGGCATCGGCGTCGGCCTGATCTGCAACGTGCTCGGGGTCGAGACCAGCTGGTACACGACCGCGCTCGGCGCGCAATTGTCCTGGACGCTACCGTTCGGCGTGCTGGTGATGTTCGCCGTGATGTCGCGGTTCGACAATGCCTGGGACGAGGCGGCCAGAGACCTCGGCGCCAGCGCCTGGCAGACGACCCGTCTCGTGATCGTTCCCGTGCTCGCGCCTGGCCTGGTCGCGGTCGCCTTGTTCGGCTTCACCCTGTCCTACGACGAGTTCACCCGCACCCTGCTCACCGCGGGGTCGCTCAACACGCTGCCGCTCGAGATCTGGAGCATGACGCTGAATGTCACCTCGCCGTCGCTGTACGCGCTCGGCACGGTGACCACGCTGATCTCATTCCTCATCATTGGCATTTGCCTCGGCACCATCGCGCGAATCCAGAAGCGGCGCGCGGGTGGGCCGGCGGCACATTAGGAACCGGATCGCAACATGCCTGTCGAAAACGGAAGCATCGAGCTGGCAGGGATCGTCAAGAGTTATGACGGCATCAGCCGGGTCGTCGACGGCGTCAACCTCAGGATTGCCGACGGGTCGTATTGCTGCTTCCTGGGACCGTCCGGCTGCGGCAAGACGACGATCCTTCGCATGATCGCAGGCCACGAAGATCCAACCGACGGCGAAATCCTGATCGGCGGCGAGCAGGTCGTCGGTCTCGCCCCGGTCGAACGGCGCACCGCGATGATGTTCCAGTCCTACGCCCTGTTTCCGCATCTGGACGTCCGTGATAACATCGCGTTCGCTTTGCGGGTGCGTGGCATGTCGACGCCGGAACGGCGCAAGGCGGCTGACGCCATGATCGAGAAGGTCAGGTTGACGGAACTGGCCGATCGGCTGCCGGCCCAGCTGTCGGGTGGTCAGCAGCAGCGCGTCGCGCTGGCGCGCGCGGCGATCACAGGCCCGAAGGTGCTGCTGCTGGACGAGCCGCTGTCGGCCCTCGACGAACAGCTTCGGGTGCAGATGCGGCAGGAGCTCAGCCGGATGCAGCGCGACCTCGGGATCACCTTCATCCACGTCACGCACACCCAGCTCGAGGCGATCGCGATCGCCGACACCGTCGTGGTGATGGAAAAGGGCAGGATCAAGCAGGCGGGACCGGCGCGTGACGTCTATGACCAGCCGCGCGACCGCTACGTCGCCGAGTTTCTCGGGGGACAGAACGTGCTCAGCGGCCGGATCGCTCGGATCGAGGGCGACAGCGCGATGATCTCCACCGACGAGATGCGCGACGTCATCGTGCCTCTGGGTCCACGGCGCACGTTATCCGCCGGGGATCGTGTGGACTTCGCGATCCGTCGTGACGATGTCGATCTGACGCGCCCCGAGATGGGCGCAGGCAGCCCGCGCGCCAAGGTCCCAAGCCGGGTTCGCGCCATCGAGTATCAGGGCAATTTCGTCAAGGTCATCCTGGATCATATCGGCAACGACGAGTTGATCGCCTATGTGCCGGACCGGGTATTCTACCGCGACCCCTTCGCGATCGGCGACCTCGTCGTGGCGGGATGGGACAAGGACAAGACGCGAATGCTGGCTTGAGCACGCACGCCGGTCGAACGATGAAACAGGAGAAACGCCCATGAAGGTCGAGATATCAGTCAACGGGAAGAAGGTGAACGCGGACGTTTCGCCAGCGCTGCTTCTGTCCGAGTTCCTGCGCGAGACGCTCGATCTCACCGGCACGCATGTCGGCTGCGACACCTCGCAATGCGGCGCCTGCGTCGTTCACGTCGACGGCCTGTCGATGAAGAGTTGCACGCTGCTCGCGGTGGCCGTCGATGGCAAGTCCGTGACCACCATCGAGGGTCTCGCCAGGACGGCCGCTGCCGATCTCCATCCGATGCAGGAGGCCTTTCACCTCAATCATGGTCTGCAGTGCGGCTTTTGCACGCCCGGCATGATCATGAGCGCCGTCGACTTCGCAAGGCAGACGCCGAACCCCACCGAAGCTGATGTGCGCCACTGGCTCGAAGGCAATATCTGCCGTTGCACGGGCTATCAGAATATCGTCGCCGCGGTGCTCGCCGGCGCCGCCGCGATGCAAACCCAGGCTGGAGGCTGATCATGAACGCTCACACGGGTATTGGCGTTTCGCTGCTTCGCAAGGAAGACCGCAGGTTCATCACCGGCAAGGGCAGTTACGTCGCCGACATCAAGCGGCCGGACATGACGATGGGCGTATTCCTGCGCTCGCCGCATGCACATGCCATCATCAAGGCCATCGACATCACGACCGCCGCAGCAATGCCCGGCGTGGTCGCGATCTTTACCGGCGCGGATCTGCAGACCGACCAGGTCGGCGGCCTGCCCTGCGCCTGGGGCGTCAGCAATGCCGACGGCACGCCCATGAAGGAGCCGCCGCGCTCGGCAATGGCGGTCGACAAGGTGCGCTGCGTCGGCGATGCGGTCGCGTTCGTGATCGCCGAAACGGTCGACCAGGCGCGCGAGGCCGCAGACGCGATCGCGATCGACTACGAGGTCCTGCCCGCCGTGGTCGGTGTTCTCGACGCGATCCGTCCCGGCGCTGCCGCAGTGTTCGATGACATTCCCGACAACACCTGCTTCGACTGGGAGTGCGGCGACGCCAAGGCGACGGCAGAGGCGTTCCGGAATGCGGCGCACATCGCCAGGATCAGCCTGGTGAACAACCGCCTGGTCGGCAATCCGATGGAGCCGCGCGCGGCGGTGGCGGAATACGATGCCGGGCGTGATCACTACACGATGTGGACCACCAGCCAGTTCCCGCACGTGGTCAAGGTGCTGATGGGCAACTTCGTGCTGAAGATCCCGCAGCACAAATTGCGCATCGTGGCGCCGGACGTCGGCGGTGGGTTCGGCGTGAAGCAGTTCCTGTATGCCGAGGAGATCATCACCACCTGGGCCTCGCGCAAGGTGAATCGCCCGGTGAAATGGGTCAACGAGCGCAGCGAAGGTTTCCTGTCCGACGCCCATGGCCGCGACCATGTCAGCGAAGCCGAACTCGCGCTGGACGAAACCGGCAGGTTTCTGGGCTTGAAGGTGCGCACCATCGCCAACATGGGCGGCTATCTGTCGACGTTTGGTCCGAACATACCGACCAACCTCTACGGCTTGCTGCTCGCCGGCGTCTACACCACGCCTGCAATCCATTGCGAGGTCAAAGGCGTCTTCACCAATACCGTGCCGGTCGATGCCTATCGCGGCGCCGGCCGTCCCGAGGCCACTTTCCTGCTGGAGCGCCTCGTCGATGTCGCGGCCAGCGAGATGAAGATCGACAAGGCTGACATCCGGCGCAGCAACATGATCGACGCCTCGCAATTTCCCTACCAGACGCCGGTCATCCTCAAATATGACAGCGGCGACCCCAAGGCCTGCCTCGACAAGGCGCTGGAGGTCGCCGACTGGAGCGGCTTTGCAAAGCGCAAGGACGAATCCAAAGCCCGCGGCAAGCTCCGCGGAATTGGCCTCTGCACCTATGTGGAGGCATGCGGCCTGGCGCCCTCGCGCATCGTCCAGTCGCTCGGCGCCCGCGCCGGCATCTTCGAGAGCGCCACGGTTCGCGTGCACGTCACCGGCGACATCACGGTGCTGATCGGGACGCATAACCACGGCCAGGGTCACGAGACCACCTTCGCGCAGATCGTGTCGGAGAAGCTGTCGGTACCCACGGACAAGATCGAGATCGTGTTCGGGGATACCGACAAGGTGCAATTCGGGCTGGGCACCTATGGGTCGCGATCCCTCGCGGTTGGCGGCACCGCGCTGGTCAAGGCCACCGACAAGATCATCGCCAAGGGCGTCAAGATCGCCGCGCACATGCTCGAAGCGGGCGAGAACGACATCGTGTTCGAGAATGGTTCGTTCGCCGTCCAGGGCACCGACCGCTCGAAATCGTTCGGCGACGTGGTCGGCGCGGCCTATGGCCTGGTCAATTTCCCGGTCGACGTACTCGAGCCGGGCATGGAGGAAAAGGCATTCTACGATCCGGTGAATTTCACCTATCCCGGCGGTGCCCACATCGCCGAGGTCGAGATCGATCCCGATTGCGGCACGGTCGACCTGTTGTCCTATGTCGCGGTCGACGACATCGGCACGGTGATCAACCCGATGATCGTCGCCGGACAGCTGCAGGGCGGCATCGCGCAGGGCGTGGGCCAGGCCCTGTACGAGAATTGCGTCTATGACGAGACCTCCGGGCAGATGCTGTCGGCCTCGTTCATGGACTATTGCATGCCGCGCGCCGACAACCTGCCGAACATGACGATCGTGACGCAGTCGACCCTGTGCACGCATACGAGCTTCGGCGTCAAGGGCTGCGGCGAGGTCGGCACGATCGGATCACCGGCGACCGTGATCAACGCCGTGGTCGATGCGCTGTCGCATCTCGGCGTCAATCATGTCGACATGCCGGCAACCCCAAGCCGGATCTGGCGCATCATCAACAACAGCGCCAATCAGCTGCGCGCGGCCGAATAGGAGCAGGCGATGAAGGACTTTTCATATCATAGGCCATCGACTCTCTCCGAAGCGGTCGCGCTGCTGGCGGCCAGCGACGAGAGCCGGGCGTTGTCCGGCGGCATGACGCTGCTGCCGACCATGAAGCAACGGCTCGCCTCACCAAGGGCCATCGTCGATCTGGCGGCGCTGCCGGGCCTGACCGGCATCACGATTGATGGCCGCAATGTCACCATCGGCGCGATGACGACACATGCCGAGGTCGCCGGCTCCGCGGCGATCCGGGCGGAGCTGCCTGCCCTCGCCACGCTGGCGGGCCTGATCGGCGATCCGCAGGTCCGGCATCGCGGCACCATCGGCGGATCGGTCGCCAATGCCGATCCGGCGGCGGATTATCCGGCGGCGGTGCTTGGCCTCGGCGCGACGATTGTCACCGATCGTCGCGAGATTGCTGCGGATATGTTCTTTACGGCGATGTTTCAGACCGCGCTCGAGCCCGGTGAAATCATCGTGGCTGTCCGTTTTCCGATCCCCGACGCGGCGGGCTATGCCAAGTTCAAGAGCCAGGCCTCGCGTTTCGCGCTGGTCGGAGCCTTCGTGGCGCGCTTCGGCAGTTCCGTCCGGGTCGCAATCACGGGCGCGGGGCCGGTGGTGTTTCGCTCCCAGGACATCGAGGATGCCTTGGCCGCGACCTTCGCGCCGCAGGCGCTGGCGCGGATTTCAATCGCCCCGTCGGGACTGAACTCCGACATCCATGCCGATAGCGATTATCGCGCCCATCTCGTGGTCGTGATGGCGCGACGAGCCGTCGAACAGGCGCTCCTGGATCAGAAGCCCTCGTGACAATTGAACCTGCCCAGGACCCTTTGGTGACCGCTCAGCGCGCATTCGATCTCGCGCGCCTGCCCGCAACCGATCTCATCGCCGGCTATCGCTCCGGCCGCTTCACGCCGGTCGACGTCATCGAGGAGGTGATCGCGGCACTGGAGGCAACGGACGCGGTGTGCAACATCGTCGTCACCGATATGTACGATGCGGCACGCGTCGAAGCCGAGCGCGCCGCATCGGCCTGGGCCTCCGGAGACGTTGCCGGCGCTCTCACGGGCGTGCCGGTCACAATCAAGGACCTGCTGTTTGTGGCCGGCGTGGGGGCCCATGCCGGCGCCCCGACCCTGGCCGAGTTCGTACCCGATCAGGATTCGGCGGCCGTCTCGGCGCTCAAGTCCGCCGGCGCTGTCCTCACCTGCAAGACCACCACCTGCGAGTCCGGCTACAAGCTCACGGCCGACAGTCCCCTGACCGGTGTCACGCGCAATCCGTGGCGGCTGGACCGCACCAGTGGCGGCTCCAGCGGAGGCGCCGCGGCGGCGGTGGCGGCGGGCTGCGGTCCGCTTGCGATCGGCACCGATGCGGTCGGCTCGATCCGCGTCCCCTCCTCGTTTTGCGGAGTCTTCGGACTCAAGCCGACATTCGGTCTGGTGCCGCGGTCGCCGAGCTTCTTTCCACCGTCCTGGGGTTCTCTTGCCCATACCGGCCCGATTGGCCGTACGGTCGCCGACGTCGCACTGTTGCTCGAGGTCGTGGCTCACTACGACAAGCGCGACGCCGTGAGCCTGCCTGTCGGCAAGCGTCAGTTTGACGCCACTCCCAAATCGCTCGACGGTCTCAGGATCGCTGCTAGCCTCGATTTCGGCTTCGCGGCAGTCGCACCATCAGTTCGCGATGCATTCACCGCGGTCACGCACGTGCTGGCGGATCTCGATGCCGAGATCGTCGAACTGAAGACCTCGCTGGGGACGAGGCTGCTGGAAGATGTGCTGCAGCCGATCGGCTTCACCGAGCAGGCCGCCGCGGTGATGTATCGCGAAGCGCCGGAGCTTGCGATGTCCGACATCGAGTTTCGTTCGGTGGTCGCGAAGGGCCAGACTGTCCGCGGCGTCGATTACGTGGACGCGCTTCACAAGCGCGCCCAGCTGCGCGGACGATTTCTCGACATGTTCAGGAGTGTCGATGCCATCATCACGCCGACCGTTGCCGTTGCGGCATTCGCCGCCGGCACCATCGGTGTCGAGACCATCGAAGGGCAGCGAGTCGACGCACATCTCGGCTGGTCCCCGTTCTCGTGGCCGATCAATCTGGCTGGCCTGCCCGCCGCTACGGTGCCGTGCGGCTTCGATATGGACGGGATGCCCATCGGGTTTCAGATCATCGCGCCATGGCTCGGGGAGAGCACCATCTTCCGCATTGCCGCTGCGTTCGAACAGGCAAGGCCCTGGGCCGGTCATTGGCCGTCATTCGAACGGTGAGGCCGGCGCGCCGATGAACTGAGCGACGTCTATTCGGCCGCGTCGGGCAGCGATTTCCGCATCGAAGCGTTGGCCGTCTCGGCGGCGAACTCGACGCGGCCGGTATCCGAGCCGAGATAACTCTCGAGATAGTTATAGAGCGCGTCGATGGCCGCGAGATTGCGACCGGCCGCACGGTAGAGCAGCAGATCGACCGGCGGCAGCGGCGGAAAGCCTTCGTTCACGCTGATTTCCCGCAGGCCTGGCGTCAGCGCGCTCCGACCCAGCACGGTCACAGCCATGCCCGCGACGGCCGCCGCCTGCAGCCCGACGGAGCTGGCACTGACGCAGGTGATTTTCCAGTTGCGGCCAATTCGCTCCAGCTTGTCGATCGCGTGTTCCCGATAAATGTTGCCGGGTGGCAGAACGGCCAGCGGCACCGGATCGGCGTGATGCGCGTCGGACTCGGTGCCGACCATCCAGATCAACTGTTCCTGGCCGACGACTTTGCCGCCGGAGAATCCCTCCATCTTCGTGACCAGCGCCAGGTCGATCTCACCGCGACGGACAAGCCCGACCAGCGGCGTCGACAATTCGCAGCGCAGCTCGACCTGCACCTTCGGAAAGGCCCTGCGAAACCGGCTTAAAATCGCGGGCAGAACGAAGGCCGCGTAGAGGTCCGGCGTCCCCAGAACGACGGTGCCTTCGACGTCCGGCGAGGCCAGGCGCTGCAGCATCTCGTCATGAAGGCGAAGAATTGACTTCGCGTAGGACAGCACAAGGTCACCATCATCGGTCAGAAGTTGGCGGCGGCCTTCATGATGCAACAGGGTCTTGTCGACCAGCTCCTCCAAACGCTGTAGTTGCAGGGTGATCGCTGGCTGGGTCCGCCCAAGCTGGCGCGCGGTGACCGTGATGCTGCCGGTCTGAACCACCGACACGAACGAGCGCAGCATACGAATATCGAGGCTTATCAATGGCATATCCAAACCGCCTCCGTTGGGAAGCACTATGCATTTCCTGTGCCACGAGGTGTCCGGAAGGCCGCGTGCGATGCCTGGAATCGCCCTGCTACTGCTGATGGGAGGTCAGGCGCGACGTCTGGTCGAGCCGCCGCCGATGTCTCACGCAACTCTGCTCCGCAGGCTTTCGGCCAGCGCCGAAAGCGCATTGGCAAGGTGGCGTGCGGTCTCCGGCGACGGCAGCGGCATTTTGAGATTCTGCGCGCCGGTGGCGGGATCGCGCTCGATCCATGGATGCGGCTTGGCGCCGGGGTCATTGGCCGCCGCCAAAGCAGCCACGAACTGCGCGCCGACCTGCACCAAGGCCTGCCAGGGATCTGAACCAGAATCGGCTGGTGATGCTGCAGTCCTATCAGTCTGCGCAACTACGGTCTCGCCAGCGCTATCGTTCGCATCCGCGTCGATGTCCTCCCCGGACCCGGCATCGGCGGCGGCGATGCTCGTCCCCACCTCCTCAGCCGGCGTCACCGCCGCGCCCTCACCCATCCGCCCGGTAACGTTCTCCACGTCCTTCATGAAACGATTGAGCCGCGAACCGCCGAGCGAGATCTCGCCGCTGCCGCCATCGAGAATGCCCGCCGACAAGGAGCGCTTGAACGCGAGCACCGACAACATGCCCTCCTCGATGGTGCCCTTGGCCACGAAATTGATCACCCGCACCGGGCGTGTCTGTCCCATGCGATGAATGCGCGCAATGCGCTGTTCGAGGATCGCCGGGTTCCACGGCAGGTCCATGTTCACCAGGGTCGAGGCGTGTTGCAGATTGAGACCGGTGCTGCCTGCATCGGTTGACAGGAAGACGCGGCAGCTGGGGTCCTCGCGAAACCGTTCGACCAGTGCCGGCCGCTTGTCCGACGGCACGCCGCCGTGAAAGCTGACGTAACCCAGATTGCGCGCATCGAGGCGGCGGATGACGATGTCGTGGGTCCGCGTCCACTGCGAAAACACCACCGCCTTGGCGTCGGGATCGGCGAACAGATCCTCGAACAGCGCCGCCAACTCGTCGGCCTTGACCCCGTGATCGGTGTCCTGGTCCAAAAGGTAACTGCTGTTGCAGGACATGCGCATGTTCTGCAGGGCAATCATCAGCCGCCGCTGATCCTTATCCGACAGAAATTTGATCTTGCGCCAGCGGTGGACGATTCTCGCCACCTCGTCGGCGTTTTCCTTGTGATGCTCCATCTGCATCTCGGTCATCGGTACCAGCAGGTTCTGGTCGGTCCGGGCGGGCAGCTGCCGCAGCACTTCGGATTTGCGCCGCCGGACCATGACCGGCGCCAGCGTCTGGCCGATCTTTTCCAGCCCGGTATAGCCGGTGACGCGCCCGGCTTCGTCCTTGACCTGGTGCTCGTGCAGCAGCTTCCAGGTTGGCCCCAGACGGTGCTGATCGACGAACTGGACGATGGAAATCAACTCCTCCAGCTTGTTCTCCAGCGGCGTCCCGGTCAGCACGATCGCGTAGGGACTATCGATGCGTTTCAAGGCACGCGCTGCGATGGTATTCCAGTTCTTCACCCGCTGCGCTTCGTCGACGATCACCAGGTCGGGCGCCCAGGAGGCGATCAGGTCGAGATCCGGCTTGAGTTTCTCGTAGTTCGTAATCTTGCAGAAATCATCCAGGGCAAAGTCGTTCTGCCGCTGCAGCCGACCACCGTTGATGACGCGCGCGACGTTGTCACCGTGCCGGCCCGAGAACCGCATGATCTCGCTTTGCCACTGATATTTCAGCGAGGTCGGGCAGACCACCAGCACTTTGGACACGCCAAAATGCTGCGCCAGAATTTCCGTCGCGGCGATCGCCTGGATGGTCTTGCCCAGCCCCATATCGTCGCCAATCAGCACGCGGCCGGCGCGCACCGCGAACAACGCGCCCTCCGCCTGATAGGGATAGAGCGGTGCCTTGAGCAGCGACAGCAGCGCGGGATCCTCGGCGCCTCGGGGGAACAACCGCGCCAGCGTCGCGGCTCGCCGCTCCGCATCACGTCGGCCCGCGATGAAATCCAGCGCGTCGTCATAGGCCCGCAACTCGTGGTCGGACTTGGACGCCAGGGACATGAAATGCTCGAGCTCGCCAAGGCGCTCGTCGGGCAGAATCCCGTTATGCGCGGCGTCGAACAAGCCGCCGGCGGCCTCCTTGAGCGCTTGCGGGCAGTCCGTTCCAGCATGAAAATGCACGCTGCGTTGGCCGTCGTTGCGCAGAAACAGTTCGGAAAATGCCGGTTGGTAGCCGCGCGCAAACGCAGTCCTCGCCCCGCGCTTGTTCTCGAGCCGGGCAATCGTGAATTCGATGTGCTTGCAGGTGCCCAACTCGCTCGTCGAATAGTCCGGGCAGGAACAGAAATTTCCGCCCGGGCCCAAGCCTCGGATGACCACGCGATAGCTCGATTTCGAAGCGGGATTGCTGACCCGAAACTCCGAGAAGAACGGGTCGCTGCCGAGATTTTCCAGACCGAAGGCCTGCTCGCGGCCAAACTGCCGGCGCAAGCCGCGCTGCCAATCCACCGGCGACAGATCGGCAGGCGCGAGGGTGCGCGAGAGTTTGGGTTCGTTGCGCGGCGTGGGTGCGGATTTCGCGATCTGTTGCTTGGATTTCATAGCGGTATATTCGGTTCGGCAACCCGGCCTCACAAGAGGTTCCAACCGCGTCTATCGCCTTTTCCCCAACGCTGATGCCGCGTCCCGGTATATCGGGCCCGCAGGCCAAGCACCGCAGGTCGAACGCGTCATGGACGGATTGCCCGCTCGATCGTGTAGGGGGCGCCGATTTCGGCTGAGGAGTTCGGGGAGCAATGTTTTCGAAGAAACGAAACACGCTGGTTTCGTCCCGCAGATCGACTGCACGGCCCGTCGTTCCGCTCCGGTGCGCACCAGTCGCTCGACCTTCGACCAACGCCAGCTGTTGATGATCTGAGTGTGACGACCACAATGCCAGTGACCGATCTCAGCATGGTGGCCTACAATCCGGCAACGCCGACGGACGCTGATCGAATCAAGTCGCTGATGGACGCACAATCATCCAGGTAACCTGTGTTTTTGACGCTTCGTACCGCCGTCATTCCCGATGCGCAATTGTGCATCTGAGGGCGCGCCACTTGGCGCGAACTATGGTGCGCGATTGCGCACCTGAGAATCCAGAGGTGATCGCTACGAGATTCCGGGTTCCTGCTGCGCAGGCCCCGGAATGACGGAAGCAATCGTTCGCTTCCGCCACGTTGGCTGACGCGCCGCGCCTACTCCGGAACGACGCGCACGGCGCCGCGCGCGGCGCTGGTCGTCAGCGCGGCATAGGCCTTCAACGCCATCGTCACCTTGCGCGTCCGCTTCGCCGGCTTCCATGCCTCCGCTCCGCGGGCCAGCATAGCGCTGCGACGCTGCGCCAGGATCGCGTCGTCGACCAGCAGGCTGATCGAGCGCGCGGGAATGTCGATCCTGATGCGGTCGCCGTCCTCAACCAATCCGATCAGGCCGCCTTCGGCCGCTTCCGGCGACAAATGGCCGATCGACAGCCCCGACGATCCGCCGGAGAACCGGCCGTCGGTGACCAGCGCGCAGACCTTGCCGAGCCCCTTCGACTTGAGATAGCTGGTCGGGTAGAGCATCTCCTGCATGCCGGGCCCTCCCCGCGGCCCTTCGTAGCGAACCACCACGACATCCCCCGCCTTGATCCTGTTGCCAAGGATGGCTTCGACCGCGGCATCCTGGCTTTCGAAGATACGCGCAGGCCCCTCGAAGGTCAGGATGCTGTCATCGACGCCTGCGGTCTTCACGATACAGCCGTCCACCGCCAGATTGCCCGAGAGCACGGCGAGGCCGCCGTCCTTGGAGAAGGCATGTTCGGCATCGCGGATGCAGCCGGCGGCGCGGTCGGTATCGAGCTCCTCGAACCTGCGCTCCTGGCTGAACGCCACCTGCGTCGGCACGTTGCCCGGCGCCGCCTTGAAGAAGCTGCGGACTTTTTCGCTGCCGGTGCGCCGGATGTCCCAGCGATCGAGTGCATCGTCCAGCGAAGGGCTGTGGACCATCGGCAGCCCACGATTGAGCAGACCGGCACGGTCGAGCTCGCCGAGAATGGCCATGACCCCGCCGGCGCGGTGCACGTCTTCCAGATGCACGTCCGGCACCGATGGCGCCACCTTGCAGAGCACCGGCACCCGGCGCGACAGCCGGTCGATATCCTGCATGGTGAAGGGAATTGCGCCTTCATAGGCGGCGGCCAGCAGGTGCAGCACGGTGTTGGTCGATCCGCCCATCGCGATATCGAGCGTCATGGCGTTTTCGAACGCCTTGAAGCTTGCAATCGCCCGCGGCAGCGCGGTCGCGTCGTCCTGCTCGTAATAGCGGCGCGCGAGGTCGACGATGAGATGGCCGGCTTCGACGAACAATCCCCTGCGATCGGCATGCGTCGCCAGCACCGAGCCGTTACCGGGGAGCGCGAGCCCCAGCGCCTCGGTCAGGCAGTTCATCGAGTTCGCCGTGAACATGCCGGAGCACGACCCGCAGGTCGGGCACGCCGACCGCTCGATGACCTCGACATCGGCGTCGCTGACCGTCTCGTCGGCGGCGGCGACCATGGCGTCGATCAGATCGACCGACCGAATCTTGCCCCTGATGCTGACCTTGCCGGACTCCATCGGACCGCCCGAGACGAATACAGTCGGGATGTTGATCCGCAACGCGGCCATCAGCATGCCCGGCGTGATCTTGTCGCAGTTGGAGATGCACACCATGGCGTCGGCGCAATGCGCGTTGACCATGTATTCGACGCTGTCGGCGATGATTTCGCGCGACGGCAGGCTGTAGAGCATGCCGTCATGCCCCATCGCGATGCCGTCATCGACCGCGATGGTGTTGAACTCCTTGGCCACGCCGCCGGCAGTCTCGATTTCGCGCGCGACGAGCTGGCCGAGGTCCTTGAGATGGACGTGGCCGGGCACGAACTGGGTGAACGAGTTCACCACCGCGATGATCGGCTTGCCGAAGTCCTCGTTCTTCATGCCGGTGGCGCGCCACAGCCCGCGGGCGCCTGCCATGTTGCGGCCGTGCGTGGTGGTCCGGGAGCGGTAGGCGGGCATGATCTGTCCTTTGCGTAATCGAGGCGGGACCGTCTTCTAAACGACGAAACCCGGAGATTGAATGCGGCTTGTTGCAGAGGCGCCATGCCGACGCCGGTGACGAACATGCCGTTCTGCCTCGACATACTCAATTGGTCGATGTGATCTCAGGCGGCGGACGTGACCAGGCCGACCCTCAAATCATTGGCGACGAAGACGCAGGAGTCGTCGGCCAACACGCGGCCGTTCGCGATCCCCAGAACCAGCTTGCCGCGCCGCACCCTGGTCATGTCGACCTCATAGCGCACGCGCTTGGCCTCAGGCGTGATCGACCCGCTGAACGTCACTTCGCCGACACCGATGGCGCGACTCTTGCCGGGTGAGCCCGACCAGCCGAGCCAGTAGCCGACGACCTGCCACATCGCATCCAGGCCCAGACACCCCGGCATGACAGGGTCACCGGCAAAAAGACAATCGAAAAACCAGAGGTCGGGTTTGATCTCGAGTTCGCCGACGATATGGCCCTTGCCGAATCTGCCGCCGTCGAGGCTGATCTCGGTGATCCGGTCCATCATCAACATCGGCGGCGCAGGCAGCTGCGCATTGCCCGGACCGAAATAGCCACCCTCGCTGGATCTGAGCAGCTCGTCCCTGGTGTAGGAGGATTGCGGCGTGTGAAAAGCGCGCGGATCTGCCAAGGCACCCTCACCTTCTTGCTGGGACAGGCTTTTGTTCCTGCTGTTAAGCATCACCGTCGGCAGCGATCAAGATCGCCCGTCAATTGAAGTGGGCGCAAGGTTCATGGACTAGGCCCGCTCCCGTCGGAGCGACCCGCCAACTTTCGCTTCGCCTACAACCCGTCTAAGCTCAGGTCTCCCGCAGGTCCGGGAATGCAATCAGCGCGTCGCACCGTGGCCCGCTGGCGATACGGCACTGCCACCATCCGACGTCCCGCCAAGTGCCGAGCTTGAAGCCAACCTCGGCATAGGTCCCGACATGTTCGAAGCCCATCGCCTCATGGAGGCCGACGCTGTTCGCGTTGGGAAGGGTGATCCCTGCGAAAGCGGAATGGAAGCCCTGGCGCCCCAAGATATCTAGCAGGCGCGCGTAGAGCGCCCGGCCCACGCCCCGGCGGTGGATCGCGGGCGCGGCGTAGATGGCGACATCGGCGGACCAGCGATAGGCCGGGCGCTCACGGTGAGGCGACGCATACGCGTAGGCCACCACGGAGCCGCCGTCCTCGAACACCAGAAAAGGATGGGTTGCGAGTGTCTTGCTGATACGGCCGCTCATGTCGTCCACCGAGGGTGGAAGCTCCTCGAAGGAGATCGCGGTCTCGCGCACATAGGGGGCGTAAATGCTGGCCACCGCTGCGGCATCATGCGCTGTCGCGACCCTCACACCCGCCATTGCCCTGCCCTCCGCTATGATTTAAAGATATTCCCGTATCTAGGACAATTTGTCAATTATAATGGAATAGTTTCCAATCATGGACACTGAAGCGGCGCTCGCAAATCGAATAGCCCGGGAAAGGGCGCAACGCGGCTGGTCGCTGGCCGATGTCGCCGAGCGCTCGGGCGTCTCGCGCTCCATGCTGAGCAAAATCGAACGGCAGGAGGCGAGCCCGACCGCGACGGTTCTCATGCGGATCGCCGGGGCATTCGGGGTCACGCTGGCGGAGCTCTTGACTGCGCCTGCGGCCGCCAGCCCCCGCCTGGAGCGCGCCGCCGACCAGCCGATTTGGACCGATCCCACCAGTGGCTATCGACGGCGCCAAATCTATTTGAGCCCGACCCTGCCGCTGGAGCTTGTTGAGGTGAATTTGCCGGCGCGCGCGTCCGTCGCGGCGCCGGCCTCCTCCTACGCACTGATCCGGCAGGTGCTCTGGGTGCTGGAAGGGGCAATCACCATCGTCGAGGGCGAGCAGCGCACCGCGCTGCAATCCGGCGATCGCCTGGAGTTCGGTCCTCCGGCTGACGTGGTCTTTCAAAACGAGACTGACGCGCCCTGCCGCTATCTGGTCGCCGTCGTGCGCCAGCGCTCATAGTCGACCTGCTCAGCCCGTCTTGTCCAAGACGGAACGAGATTGAGCGTATCCCCCAGGCGAGGTGATGTCGCGCATGGGCCTTTCATCATGCGGGGCGGCTCCCGCGGAGCCTGCGGTAGGTTCGCGTCTCGAGAAACCAAAGATCACTTGATCGCGCCGCTGGTGAATCCCGAAACATAATACTTCTGCAGAAGCACATAGAAGAGCACGCAAGGAATGATCGAGATCGTGATTCCCGCCTGCAGCATGCCCCAGTCCGTGCCCCCGATGCTTGTCTCCTGTCGCGCATTCGCCAGAATCAGCGGCAGCGTGAAAGTGGCGCCGCGGTTCATGATGACCAAGGCGCCGAGGAATTCGTTCCAGGAGGTAATGAACGCGAAAAGCGAGACCGTGACGATCGCCGGTCGAATGGCCGGCAGGCAGATATGAACGAGGATCTGCAGGCTCGATGCGCCGTCGATCACGGCCGCCTCTTCGATCTCGCGCGGAACGGCTTCGAAGCTGTTGCGCATGATGTAGACGCTGAACGGAATCTGGATGGTGGTGTGAACGATGGCGAGGCCGACGAGGGTATTGGTCAGATGCAACCGGGCGAACATGAAGAAAATGGGCGTCAGCAGGGATTGGTAGGGAACGATCAGCGACAGCAGCAGAAAGACGAAAATGAGTTCCTTGCCGGGCACCGGAAAGCGCGCCAGCGCATATCCGGCTGGAATGGTCAGGACGAGGCAGAACGCGATCGTCATCAGCGCCGCGCCGAGGCTGTTGAGGAGATAGGTCGGCAAGCCCGCCTGATAGCTCCAGAGCCGCTGATAGCTGTCGAGGCTGAGGTGATGCGTAAAATAGGTCGGCGGAATCGCCGCCGCTTCCTGCGTCGTCTTGAGCGAGGCGGAAATCGACACCACAAGCGGCGCCACCATGATCGCGCAGATCACGAGGCAAATGGCGCCCAGGAGATAGCGAACGCGGTCGTCCCGGCGCGCAAGCCGATTGCTCCCACTCCCGGAGCGGGTGTCCACCGGGAGCGCGCGATCACTTTCACGCAAGATCACTTTCTCTGCTGCCACCATGGCGCATTCAATCCCGGGCGCGTCGCGTGAGAAAGGCCTGCACGATCGTCAGGCCGAGAACGATGACCGCCAACACCAGCGACAGCGCCGCGCCGTAGCCGAGTTTCAAATAGGGAAACGAATTGAGGTAGATCCAGAATACCGAGGATGCGGTGCGATTGAAGGGTTGCCCCGCCGTCATCAGGAAGAACTGGTCGAAGGCGAGCAGCGATCCGATCGTGCTGACGAGCGTGACGAGAAGGATGCTCTTGTAGGTGAGCGGCAGCGTGATCATCCGAACGCCCTGCCAATAGGTCGCCCCGTCAACCTTCGCTGCCTCGATGAAGTCGTCGGGGATCGCCTGGATCGCCGCCACGAACAGCAGCATGCCGAAGCCGATGACCTTCCACACGATCGAGGCGATCACGGCCCAAAGCGCGCGGTCGGCGTCCTCGCCGAACCAGATGATCGGCCTGGAGACGACGCCGAGATCGACCAGCAATCGGTTCACCAGACCAAAATCGTAGCTGAACAGCCAATACCAGAGCAGGCTCGATACGGCGAGCCCAATGACGACAGGCACGAAGACGATGGTGCGCGTCAATCGCCGCAGCGGCGTATTCCTGGCGACCAGGAGCGCAATCAGATAGCCGCCAACCATCAGGATCGGCGTGATGTACAGGGTGTACTTCAGCGTGAAATCCAGCGATATCCAGAATTGCCTGTCGCTGTAGAGTCTCACGAAGTTGGCCAATCCGATCCATCTCGGCGGCTCGATCAGCGACCAATTATGAAACGACATCCACACCATCTGCGACAGCGGAAACGCCGTGAATACCGCTACGAATACCGTGACAGGTGCGAGGTAGAGGATGCCGGTCAACTTGCTGCTTGTTGTCTGATACATCGGCAACGTCTCATCTGTTGGCCGGCCCGGAGAGGCGCCCAATATCACGCAACAGCAGCGCCGCGGCTCTCGCGCCGTCGCAAGCGCCGCGGCCATGGATCGTTCAAGCTCATGTCGTCCCGATGAAGCCCCTTCACTGATCCGCAATCGCCTTCATCTGCGCCTTTGCGTCCGCGATGATCCGATCGATCGGATCGGCGGTGTAGTAGGCGCGCTGCAGCATCTGCAGCCAGGGCCCCTGCGGCGAGTTGATCTGCTCGAAGAACGTGAACGTGTATGGCGTCCTGCCGACCGTGAGAGCCTTGGCTACATCCTGCACCAGTGGTTCCGCCTTGAAGTATTTGTTGTCGACCATATCGGCCCTGGTCGTCAGGTTGAGGAGCTTGGCGTAGCCCTCGACCTGAACGTCATCCGAGAGGATGAACTTCATGAAATCGATCGCATCGCCGACGCGCTTCGATCCCCTGGGGACGACGACGAGATCGCCTCCGATGAACGAGGCGGAGGAGCCCGGCTCGATTCCGGGCAGAAGCGAGATGCCGAACTTCATAGTCGGGTTCTGGTCCCGTGCGAGCTTGATGTTGAAGTTGCCGGTCCCCATCATTCCGACCTTGCCCGACCCGAACTGGAGGTGAAACGTCTCGCCGTTCTCCGCCCGGTCGCTCGCGCGCACATCGCCGGCCTTGACGATGTCGCGCGCGAACTGAAGCACCTTGGCGACGCCGTCGCCGACGAGGGGTTCGTCGCCCGCGCCCTTCGCCTCGATCTTGGCGCCCGACGCCCACATCAGCGGGCCGACGGTGAAGATATTGCAGCCGGCGCACGAACCGGGGAGATAGTAGCCCTTGATGTCGCCGCCGAGGGCCGTGATCTTGTCGGCATCCTCACGCAGTTCAGCGAGGCTGGTCGGCGGTTTGGCGGGATCGAGCCCCGCCTTGGCGAACAGGTCCTTGTTATAGAACAGCGCCGACACATCGGCGTAGAGCGGAACGCCATAGAGTCGCTTGTCGAAGGTCGCGACCATCATGTGCCCGCGGCTTGCCGTCTTCAACTCGGGAAGCGAGCCGATCTGTTCGGTGATGTCGATGAGTTGTCCCGCTTTCTCGAACTGCGGCGCATAGATGAGATCCATGCCCATCAGGTCGGGAACGTCACCCGACGCGATGGCCTGCGCGAGTTTCGCCACCATTTCCGCATGAGGAATATAGGTGAGGCTGATATGGCGGTCCGGGAACTTGGCGTTCCACATCTCCACCAGCTTGTCGACCATGTCCTTGTTGCCGCCGCTGCGCTCCCACATCACGAGATCCGCCGCGGACCCGCTGGCCGCCACTGCGACGAAGCCAAGCGCCGTAAGGCCGAGACTCCAGCGTCTCAACGTTTTTGAAACTGTCATCCGCTGCTCCCCTGCTGTCGTTTCTTCTCGGCTTTCCGAATGAACCATCCCGCCAATCGGTCGCATCGGCCGAGTTTTTTTTCGAAAACCCTTTTTCCTTTGCGCGCCACGACAATGCCGATCGCGCAACCGCGAGAACTCGCGGAAAGGCTTTTCCTCAAGATTAAGGCATGCTTCACTGCTCGTGACAAGGGAGGCTATGGTGACGTGCAGCTACACCGGGAACATGATTTCCTGCCGCAACGCGTTGCCGCTCCGCCGCATTGCCCGCATCTCGCCGCCGACGGTCGCCGCATCCCGAAGGCTTCACGAAACGAGCCCGTGGCGGTGACGCAACCAACGGAGACCCGGATGACCGACGCTTCAGACCCCAAGTCGCGTGCGCAATTTCGCCCGCCGGCGGTGTCGCAGGTCGATGTCCGCGGCTTCTGGGGCCAACGCGTCGACGCGGTGGCGAACCGGACAGCCGATATTCTCTATCAGCGCTGCGTCGAGGCGGGCATGCTCGATCAGATTGATCCCGACCGGCCTTCGCCCGGCGTCAGGATTCCCTTTCACGTCAGCGAAGGTTCCGCGTCCACCGTCACCACGCAGATGTTCTGGGACTCCGACCTGGGCAAGACAATCGAGACGGCCGCCTACTCGCTGCATCGCAAGGCCAACCCCGCGCTCGAGGCGAGGATCGACGCCGTCGTCGATATGTACGCCAGACTGCAACAGGCCGACGGCTATCTGTCGAGTTGGTATCAGCGTATCCAGCCGGGCCGGCGCTGGACCAACCTGCGCGATTGTCACGAACTCTATTGTGCCGGCCATTTGATCGAGGGGGCGGTCGCCTATTTTCAGGCGACCGGCAAGACCAGGCTGCTCGACGTGATGGCGCGCTATGCCGATCACATCGCCTCGGTCCTCGGCCCCGAGGCCGACAAACGCCCGGGCTATTGCGGCCACCCGGAGATCGAACTCGCGCTCGTGAAGCTCGCCAGAGCCACCGGCAAACGGAAATATCTCGACCTCGCCAGATATTTCGTCGACCAGCGCGGCCAGCAACCACATTATTTCGACGCCGAGGCGCGCGCGCGCGGCGCCGATCCCCGGGATTTTCACTTCAAGTCCTATGAATACAACCAGTCGCACAAGCCTGTGCGCGAGCAGGACAAGGTCGTCGGCCACGCCGTCCGTGCGATGTATCTCTATTCCGGAATGGCTGACGTCGCGACGGAATACGGCGATAGCGATCTGAAAGCGGCGCTCGATCGCCTGTGGACAGACCTGACATCCAGGCGTCTCTACGTCACCGGCGGTCTCGGACCATCCGCTGACAACGAGGGCTTCACGAGGGACTACGACCTGCCGAACGAGACGGCCTATGCCGAGACCTGCGCTGCCGTTGGTCTTGTTTTCTGGTCCAGCCGGATGCTCGGAATGGGTCCCAACGCGCGCTATGCCGACCAGATGGAACTGGCGCTCTATAACGGCGCCATCTCCGGACTGTCGCTGGATGGTGCGTTGTTCTTCTACGAGAACCCGCTGCAAAGCCGCGGCGCGCACCATCGCTGGAAATGGCATCGCTGCCCCTGTTGTCCGCCCAATATCGGCCGCCTGGTAGCGGCGATCGGCTGCTACATGTATGGCGTTGCCGGGGATGCCATCGCCGTCCATCTCTATGGCGACAACACCGCGCGCCTCGACGTCGCGGGAGCGGCCGTTCGCCTGACCCAGACCAGCCGTTACCCGTGGGACGGCGCCGTCGCTCTCGCGCTGGAGCTCGACGCGCCCACGCGGTTCACGCTGCATCTGCGCATTCCCGGCTGGACCCGCAACGCCCGGCTGGCGGTCAATGGCGCGGCGGTCGATCTGGGTGGCGTGATTCAGGACGGCTATGCGGCCGTCACGCGCGAATGGACGAACGGCGATCGAATCCAACTTGATCTCGAGATGACCGTGGAGCAGGTCCGCGCCCATCCGGACGTGCGTCAAGACGCGGGACGGATCGCGCTGCGACGCGGGCCGTTGCTCTATTGTCTCGAAGAGACCGACAACCGAGACAGCCTCTGCCGCGTGCGCGTGCCGGAAGCAACTCGGTTCGAATCTCGTTTCGATGCCGATTTGCTCGATGGCGTGATGACCCTGTCTGCGAGCGTACAGGCCGATGATACGTCCGACTGGACCGGGACGCTCTATCGCACCGAACCCGTGAAGACCAAGGCGATGTCGATCAAGGCCGTCCCCTACTTTGCCTGGGACAACAGAAGTCCCGGCGAAATGCTGGTCTGGCTTCGGAGCGGTTAGATCGACGGGCGCGCATCGCGATGTTGCGTCGTGCCTGGGTTCAAGACTTTCGCAGCGACATCCCCGATGCGATTGCCGTCAGCCCCTGTCGATGAATTCAGGTCGCCCGCAGCATGTGCCATTGACCTCCGACGTGAGATCCTCATCGCCAATCAGCCATCTCGTACAGTGGCCGGATTTCGATCTCGCTCGGTCCCGGCATGGGATTGGGGCATCGCTTCACCCAGGCGACCGCCTCATCCATGTCCTTGACGTCCCAAAGCCAGAAGCCGGCGACCAGTTCGCGGGTCTGGGTGAAAGGCCCGTCGATGATCGTACGGCCGGGACCATCGAACGCAATGCGCTTGCCCTGCGAGGAAGGCTTGAGGCCGTCGGCGGCCAGCAGGATGCCGGCGTTGCGCAGCTCATCGTTGAATTTGCCCATCGCCTCCATCGTCTTCATCGCCTCGGGCGTGGGGAGAAAGCCCTTTTCGCTGTCGTCGGTCGCCTTCACCAGCACCATCACACGCATCGTCTGTCTCCTTGCTTTGGCCGCCTCATCGCTTGGCATCGGAACGACGAACGGGGTTTTGGAGGGCTGACATCGCTCCACAATTTTTTCGACGGTTGAGGCGCAGGGCGCGAACGGCGCTGCAAATCTGGCGGGCGGATTGGGGGCGAAGCCGTCATCCGCCGTTACACATGCCGAGATGGCGGATGATGTTTTGTTCCATTTGCGAGCTGTTGGTGGACACTCGTTTCAAACGCCGATTCCATTGCGGACGGCATCTGACCTGAGGCGGAACCCAAAGCCGCAACGGCCGTTTTCATGTATCCGACAAAGGAGTCCGATCGATGAAAAACCCATTCGGAGCGGTCACATTCGTGCTCGCAGCATCCCTGCTGCCGGGCGTCTTTCTTGCGAGCCCGCAGGCGAGCGCCCAAACCAAGCCGCCGGCGACCGCGACGCGGCCGGGATCTCCGGAACAGACCTCCGTTCCGAACAACGCGCCGCCGGCCTCGATAAACCAGACCACCGGCCAAACCAATCCCGATCCGACGGTCCGGAAAATGAACGAAGACGAAAAGCGGAAAATCGAGAAGGAAGGCAAGTAGTCGCGAGTCATCGAAAGGACATCGGCGGATCTTCCCGACGACACCACAGCGCCTCGCGACGGGCGATCCACTCCGGTGCGCTCAGTCGCGCTCCGCGATGTCCGCGGGTGAATGCCGGGAATCAGCGTTGAGAATTGGGTGTAGCGCCCACCTCAATCCGGCCCACCTCAATCCGGCGGCAGGAAGCACGGGAATTCCTCGACATATTTGAAGTAGCGGGCCATGTGCCGATCGGATGCCGTCAGCAGACCGCGCCGGAAGTGGATCGCTTCGAGCACCGGCCGATCCTCCTCCATCAGCCGCTCCGCCATGGCTTTGGTCTCGGCCAGCCGCGCCGCATCCTCCCTAGGGACGCCGACCACATAGAAGCCGTTGCTGTGTCCCGATTCGATCGGCGCGCCCGTGAACATCATGAACGAATCGACGCCCCCGATGCGCAGATGCTGCGCGAAGGTCGAGGTGCCGGAGATGCGGCCATGCTGGAGGAAATACGGACTCTCGATCTTATAGGCGATGCCGCCCGCATCGACGTCGAGTTGCTCAGGCATGGCCACCGCCGGCAGATGATGCAGCGTGCGCAGATGCTGGAAGTCGACGCCGTTGGACACGGCGACCCAGCCGTGTCCGCGGCGCTCGCCGCGCTCATAGGCTGCGAACACGATTTCGCCTGGGTTGGCGTCCGGCAGGACTGGCGGATCGACCTCCGCGGACTCGCCGTTGAACATCCAGACAAGGCCCCATGCCTCGGCGGTCGGATAGTTGAAGACTTGCGCCCTCGGAGGAATCTTGTCGCCGCTCGCGATCTCAGCGCATCGGCCGTCGGCGCCGAACGACCAATGATGATAGGGGCAGCGAAGCAGGTCGCCGACGATCTCGCCGCCGGAGAGATCCGCGCCGAGATGCGGGCAGAACGCACTATGCACCACGGCCTTGCCTGTGGAGGCACGGTAGACGACGACGCGGGTGCCCAGAATATCCCGCCCCACCGGCCTGCCAGCGTCGAGATCGTTCGAACGACACACCGGATACCAGCAGCGATGAAATCCGGCCGCGGTCTCGGTGCGATGAGCCAGTGAACGTGCGCTGAGTTCGGTGACGGCGCCCATGTCGACCTCCCTGGTTAATGGTACTTCACGGTACCAACCAAGGCAGGCTATGGTACCAACTGGTACCATGTCAAGGACCAAGCCGGCGCAAGCCACGATCAGCTTCATGAGAGCCATGACCAGTGATTCCGAGTCGGACCGCCGGCAAAGCATCATCAGAGCCGCCTTTTCGGCGCTGATGGAGAAGGGCTATGCGGGCACGAGCACTCTGGAGATCGCGCGTCGCGCCCGCGTCTCCAAGCGCGAGCTCTATGCCGAATTCGGCAGCAAGATCGGGATTCTCGAGGCTCTGGTCGCCGCGACGTCGTCGAAGATGCGGGCGCCGCTCGAGGTCGCCGAGGTGATCGATCGGCCGGGATTCATCGCCGCACTGACGGCTTACGGCGCAGCAGCGCTCGCCGAGCTCACAAGCCCCCATGTGATCGTGGTCAATCGGCTCGCCGTTGCGGAAGCGGAGCGATCCGCGGAACTGGGCCGGATGCTCGACGAGCGCGGCCGGCAAGCCGGCCGTGATGCGCTGGTCGCCTTTTTCGCCAGAGCACGTGAGGCGGCCGTGCTGACGCGTGGCGATCCCAGTGACATCGCGAGCGAATTCTTCAGCCTCCTGACCGGAGATCTGATGATGCGCCTGATGCTCGGTGTCGTCAGACACCCGACCAGAACCGAGATCATGCGCCGTGCGGAACGCGCGAAGGACGTCATTCTGCAGTTGTATGCCGGATGACGCGTTGCTCCAATCCGTCCTACGCGCTCTCACTCTGTCCGGTCGCATAGCGCTGTATGGTTTCCCCGATGCAGCGGATGATGATATCGGCCGGCATCGCGACCACCGGCGGCAGACGCAGGACATATCGCGCCAGCGCCAACCCGAGGAGCTGGCTCGCCACCAGTCCGGCGCGAACGACGGCCGTTTCGGCTGGCCCCACACGCGCGATCGCGGGAAAGACCTGCACACGGAAGATGTCGCGGAGCCGCTCGGCGGCTTCCTCGTTCGACGCGGCCGAGCGCAACAGCACCGGCAGGCCACGGCCCGCCTGATCGCCCTCCCATTGTTCGAGGAAGTGGCGGACCATCGCCTCCCCGATTCCGCTCAACGCGACTCCATTCAGGTCGGGCAGGCGCAGATCGGGCTTGGCGACACGCGCGAACAAGGCGTCCTTGCTGCCGAAATACCGGATGATCATCGACGGGTCGATGCCCGCACGCGCGCCGATATCGCGCACGGTGGTCCGTTCGAAGCCATTGGAAGAAAACAATTCCCTGGCGGCGGTCTCGATCGCCTCGCGGGTGCGGATCGACTTGGGGGTCGTCTTGGGAGTCGTCTTGGGGGTCGTGCGGCGTTGCTCGGTCATGCGCTTTTTTGCCAACACGTGTTGACAAATGCAAGGGCTCATATTAGTCAACGATTGTTGGCAAATGAGGAGAAGTACTATGTTACCCCTTGAAACCCAAGTCCTGATCGTCGGCGCCGGCCCTACCGGTCTCGCGCTCGCCGCGCGTCTGCAGCAGGCCGGCGTCGACCATCTGCTGGTCGACGCCCTCGATGGCGCGCAGAACACGTCACGCGCCGCCGTGGTGCACGCACACACGCTCGAGATGCTGGGCGCAATCGACGTGGTCGACGCGATGGAGGCGCACGGCATTGCGCTGACGCGCTTCGTGGTCCGCGACCGCGACGATGCGCTGCTCGACCTCAGCTTCGACGCGCTGCCCTCGACCTTCCGCCACCTGCTGATGTTGCCGCAATCGACAACCGAAGCGCTGCTCGAGGCGCGGCTGGGCGAGCTTGGCGGCGGGGTCCATCGCGGCGTTTCCGCGCTCGGCGCGACCGTGGACGCCGATGGCGCAACCGTGCGAGTCAAGACGGCTGCCGGCGAACAGCGCATCCATGCGCGCTACGTCGTCGGTGCGGACGGGATGCGGAGCGTCGTCCGCGAGGCGGCGGGGATCGGCTTCAAGGGCGAGGCGTACGGTGAATCCTTCGTGCTCGCCGACGTGCGCATGGACTGGCCGCTCGGCGCCGAGGAAGTCTCGCTGTTCTTCTCGCCCGCGGGGCTGGTGGTCATCGCACCATTGCCCGGCGGATCCTACCGCGTCGTCGCCACGCTCGATGACGCGCCCGAGAAGCCGACAATCGCCGACATACAGAATCTGCTCGATACGCGCGGGCCTACGCTGCCATGCCGCGTCACCGAGATCGGCTGGGCATCACGTTTCCGCGTCCATCACCGACTTGCCGATACCTATCGCAGTGGCCCATTCCTGCTCATGGGCGATGCTGCTCACGTCCACAGCCCGGCTGGCGGACAGGGCATGAACACGGGGCTGGTCGATGCGATCGTTCTCGGCGAGGCGTTGACCCGCGTGGTGTGCGATCGGGCGCCAGAATCGGTGCTCGACGATTATGCGGCCACCCGGCGGCCGGCGGCGGCAGAGGTGCTGGCGCTTGCCGGGCGGCTGACGCGGATCGCGACGCTGCGTTCGGTGCTGCTGCGCCGGGTCCGCAACCTGGTGTTGCGTGTGCTCGACCGCGTGCCCGCGTTCAAGCGCAAGCTGTCGCTGGGCTTTTCGGGGCTCGGGCGGACGCAGTACAGTGTGCTGCCGCGGTTCCCGAAAGTACCCGCGCCGAGCCCGGCCGCACATCCGGGGCGTCCTGCGCCGCAGCTTGTCTCGTGAGCAGCGCGATATCGGTCCGCGCGATCCAATGGTGGCTGGCGTCAGTGGTCTTCGTACTCGGGGGTTGGTGTCTCGTGTCGCCAACCTCCGTCCCCGCACTGACGATCAAGGCCGGACTATCATGCGGGCGACGTGCTTGTGCCGGTCCTGCGCGTGCGGCGGCGATCATCGCGTCATTCATCTCGAAGCCGTACAACTCGGCGAGCCGCACTCCGGCTTCGTGTGTCCCGAGGGCCCGCGTCGCGAGGATCTTTAATTCGCCGAGATGGATCGCCGACCGAGGCAGCCCCGCCAGCTCGCAGGCGAGTACGGCAGCTCCGAGCATTGGGCAGAGAGCCTTGATGCTGGAGAGCTGGCGAGAGCAAGGCTCTTCGATGTGGGCGCCGGGGCCGTCGGGTCCGGCGTAGCGATCGATGATGCGGCTGACGCCGACGGTGCGGCTGCCAATGTTGCTTTCAAACCGAAGTGTCTGGGCATCCAGTCAGTCCTCCATCCATGAACACTCTGCAAACGCCGAGAGTCGTCCCCAGAGTCCAATCCGAACACATATTTGCGACCCGATCAAAGAGCTTCGATTGGCTTACCCACAACGTACAGAGGAAGCTTGCGCGCGCCCTGCGGACGAAACTTATACCTCGCCTGCGAATTTTGCTGGCACGCGAACAGGACTCCGTATTTGTACGTGCCCGCAGGGCGGCCGGCACACGGCGGCCGCCTCCGCACTTCAGGGGCTGAATTGTTTGGATGGTCGCGGCCGCCCGCATGCAGGTCGTCAAATGGGGAAATAGCCTCGCGATCCCGGCTTCCTGCCGCCGGCGGCCGAAGCGCTCGAGCAAGGCGACGAGATTCCAACCGCTGCGCCGGTGAGGGACGTCACGGCCAGACCGTAGCGTCGATTGATCCAAGTCAACATACCGTCCGGGGGGATGCCAATTTTCAGGCGCGCGTAAAACAGGAGGCTAGCATGCGAGCATCAAATTTTCTCGCTTTGGCAATTGTGGTCGCGGTACCAACATTGATATCTCTCTCGCCGGCGTTGGCCGCCTCGGAATGCCCCGCATCAGGAACACTATCGGGCTGGGGCGTTAATTCGACGGGCTACTTTAGCATCCAGTCTGGAGGAACTTGCTTGTTTCCCATCAGGATGGAGGGGCGAGTCAACAGCTCCAGCGTTTCACAAAAGCCGGCGCACGGGACGTTGAAACGTCTCAACATATCGACCTACCAATACACGGCAACATCAGGTTACAAGGGAAACGATACGTTTGCCGTGACCGCGACGGGCAAGGGCCCGATGACGTCAGGCACTTCGGTCATCACGATGAACGCAACGGTTCAATAGGGTCAGCCCGCGTGGTGGGTTAGCGCAGCGTAACCCACCACACCGCCCAACAAGACCGCGGCAGGCAATGACGCAGGCAAAGCGGTGGGTTACGCTTCGCTAACCCACCCTACGAAGCTCGATCATCACGCCGGCACTGCCGCGAGCCGCGCCGTCGGCACGGGCCTGAACGTCATGGCGATCAGGAATGCGCCGAGCCCCATGATCCAGGAGCCGATATAGAGCCACGCGTAGCTGGCGAAGGTGTCGTAGATCAGACCTCCGGCGAGCGGCCCCGTCGCCATGCCGAGGCTGCCGGCCATCGCCGTGCCGCCGATCACGGTGCCCATGATCCGCAGCGGGAAATTCTCGCGCGCGAGCACGGCATAGAGCGGCATGGTGCCCGCATAGATGAAGCCGAACACCGCCGCCACGGTGTAGAACGCGGCGAGTTCGCGCACGAACACATAGGCGAGCGCGCCGAACGCTTGCGCCAGCAATCCCAAAACGAGCACGCGCTTGGCCCCGAACCGATCGCCGAGCAGCCCGAACGCGATGCGCCCGCCCAGCCCTGCGAAGCCCTCGACGCTGTAGATCGTGACCGCGGCGATCAGGGGGATGCCGCAACTGATGGCGTAGCTGACGGTGTGAATGATCGGCCCCGAATGCGTGGCGCAGCAGAAGAAGTTCGTCGCCAGCAGAATGATGAATTGCGGCGAGCGCAGCGCTTGCGCGCGCGACATCTCGTCCGGCACCGGCGCGCCTGAGGGCGTGGACGCCGCGTGCGCGAGCGCCGGCGGGCGGCGCACCAGCAACGAGACCGGGATCATGATCGCGGCCACGACGAGCGCCATGATCTGCATCGAGGTCCGCCAGTCATGGCTCGAGACCAGCCAGGCGGCGAGCGGCGCCATGGTCATCGGCGCCATGCCCATGCCGGCCGAGACCAGCGACACCGCAAGGCTGCGATGGGTGTCGAACCAGCCGGTCACGGTCGCCATCATCGGCGCGAAGATCGCGGCGATGGAACCGCCGACCATCAACCCGAACACGAATTGAAACGCGATCAGCGAGGTCGCAAGGCTCGCGAGCCCCAGGCTCGACGCTAGCACCACCGACCCGGTCAGCACCACCGGCAGCGGCCCGACCCGGTCGGACAATGTGCCCCAGATCATGCTCGAGAAGGCCATCGCCAGAAAGCCGATCGTCATGGCACTGGAGACGCCGGTCACCGACCAGCCGGTGTCCTTCGCGATCGGCTGCAGGAACACCGGCAGCGAGAACATGCCCCCGATCGCGGCACAGCCGAGCAGGCCCCCGGCGGCGACGATCACCCAGCGATAGCGAGAATTGTCCATGTCTGATCTCCACGTGAGCTGTCTCTGGGTGGAAGACGAACGGGACGGGCCGGAACAGACAGGCCGAGGCTGATTTTTCAAGCGGGCATGTCGGGTCGGCCAGGCAACACCCCACCAAAAAAATCGAAAACAACCCCATGCAAAGTAGCGGGATGATCGATACGTCAGCCCCGCTGACACATTGACACGTCGGGCAAATCACTGGCACGATGGCATCCTCACGCAATTTGCAAGACGCACCAGCCCTGCTCGGGTGATGATCATCGACGCGCTCAATTGCCATGCACGTAGGGTGGGTTCGCGAAGCGTAACCCACCACGCCGCCGAACAAAAACGCGACAAGCAATGACGCAAGCAAAGCGGTGGGTCACGCTTCGCTAATGCACCCTACGAAGATCTTTGATCCGGGCTACGCTTGCTACCGCCGCGATCTATAGCCAGGGTCTTTGGACCACGACCCGAGCGGTCAATTCGGCGGCGCGCGCTCCGGCACAATTTCCCACTGCGACGCATAATTGAGGATGGGGCGCTCGAAGATCGCGCCCTTGCTCACGAACACCTTGCCGAGATCGAGCATCGGCTGAAACGTGTCCAGTTGCTTCGCATCCGCCATAGTCTGCCAGATGCTGACATTGATGAGCGCGTTCCCGGTCTCGTCTTCGCCGGCGTAGAAGTGGATCAGACCGCGCATCGGGCGGATGCCCGGTTCAAGCACCGCCATCGACTCCGCCATCAATTTCTTGAGGCCGGCGAAATGCTCGGGCTGGCAGCGCAACACTGACACACGGATGATCGGCATGTCTCATTCCTTTCTCAAGGCAGCTCAATTGATAATTGGCTGCGGATAATCAAGGGGCTATCCCGTAACCCTCTATTTTTCCGACGCCATTTCCCTCCAGAGCTCTCCGCACGCCGCTCAACAAAAACGCGGCAAGCGATGACGCCAGCAAAGCGGTGGGTTACGCAACGAGACGCGGCAAGCAATGACACAAGCAAGGCGGTGGGTTACGCCTTCGGCTAACCCACCCTACGGGCTGGAGTCGACATCCGAACGTAGCGCGGGGCACGGGACCCGGGCCCGGTCGATGCGTGGTATTTGCCACAGCGCCGAGATGCAGGCCGCTTTAAAGTACCCGCCGCGCCAATTCGACAGGGAGCGAGGGAGAAACCGGACATGCCAAATCCTTGGGACGAACCGTTGATCGAAATGAACTGCGAGTTGATGGCCATGTGGAAGCCAGGGAACGCCATCGCGGTCGGCTCCAACGGGTTGTTCAGCTTTGGCGGCAGCACACCTCCGGAAATGGGGCAGATATTGCTGAGCTTCGTCCGGGCCTGCTGGGAGCGGTGCAAGAAACATCCCGAGTTCGCCGAGGCCGTCAGAAAGGCCCGGGCGCCCTTCGAGCAACTGGCGCAGAGCGTCGGCCATACCGAGATCATTCCCCTGATGGACAGCCTCTACGACGTGGACAGGAAGCGCGTCGTCTTCTTCAGGAAATACGAGAAAAATCTGGTGTTGATGATCCACCAGAAGCAGCTCGGCAAGGCGGCCTGCCACGCCTTCGTCCTGCATTGGATGCGCCGCAAGACCCTCGGCAAATGGTCCTACCGCCACCGCCAGAGCAAGGCCCAGACCGTGCCGGAACATGGAATCGCCGACCGCGCCCGGATGACGAAGAAGTTTGAAAAGAAAATCCAACCGTTTCAGGAGTTCACGAATTTCAAAGGGCAAACAGACACTCCACTCAAAACCATGCCAAATCCATGGAACAAGGATTTCTGTATTTACGACGCGTGCGGTTCCGTCGGACATGAGATCGCTCCCTGGATAAGACGTGACTGCAAAGTCCATGATATGCTCGATCGCATCCTCATAGTGGCCAAGGCCGCCAAGAGCTTTCGCAGCATCGGCGACCGCCTCAAGGATCAGGCGCACCAGATCTTCGTCATTCTACTCGAGCAGAAGGACAGCAACGATGACGGTCACGCCATCGGCATCGAGCTGCTTGGGATTGAGGAGCACGTGAGCACCGTGCACCTGTTCGATCCGAATGTCGGCGAGTTCATCCTGCGGACCAATGAGGCCGAAGCGGCGAGCTTCTTCAAAGATCTGTTCGAGCTGCTTGGCTACCGGTTCGATACCTGGTCGCTGTGCCCCGTGCTCTACAAATGAGATCACCGCAGGGCTTGCAGCGAGTAGCCCGTGGGGCGGGTAAGCGAAGCGTAACCCACCACGCCGCTCGACAAGACGCGGCAGGCAATGACACAAGCAAGGCGGTGGGCTTCGCCTTTTGTATGAGGCGATCTGAGCAAACACATCGTCGGAATGGCGACGTGAGTATGCTCCTTCAAGACTTGTGCGTCGTGCCCCCCGTCTGGTTTGGCGGTCGTGGAGGGACGCGACCTCTGGCCCAAAGCGTTCCATCTGGAAAGGAAACGATTGCACCGCGAGTAATCTGCTCTCTTAACAGTATGTCAAAATCTTCAAAGCTAAACCCCGCTTCCTGCGCTCGGGCAGAACGGTAGAGTTGGTCTATTGTGAACTTTCCGCTGTCACGGTCGAGCGTCTGAAATACATTCGATAGCAGCATATTTAATCCCTGCCGCTTCTGCATTTCCATAATAGCTGCTCTCTTAAACTGGTCGTCCGATTGAGACACTCTATTCACAACATACGTGTCATCGTCAGTGATCGAAACAAGGCGTGCCTCAACCATGGACAGAAGCAGTCTTTTGAGAGCGCCGTCTTGAATATCTTTCCGTGGAATGCGAAAGCCGGAGAACTGTTGGGCGGCGACTACGTAACGCGTCCTGATTTCATCGAATTGGATAGCTCCAGTCTCAATGAGATCATAGATTACGACCCTCTGCCAATCTTCAAGTTCGCGCCGTCGCTCACGCAAGTTGCGCTCCAAAATCGTGTACACAAAGGTAAGAGCAGCCACGATTAAAGTTAAGGAAGTGGCTAGGTCCGCTGCGTCCTTGAGCGTCATCCGGTCCGCCAATTTCGTAATTTAGTATCAGGGGCCAACAATAGGTCCGCATGAAGAGTTACGCAACTTGGAGATTTATTGAAGCTTAAGGTCGCTGGACCGTGCAGCGAGTAGCCCCGGTGAGCGCAGTGACAACCGGGGGCGTCCTTTCGGAGACAAGTCCTGGGTATCGCTGCGCTCCCCGGCTACGCTTGCTGGTCGGCCTTAGCCCGTAGGGTGGGTTAGCGAAGCGTAACCCACCAAGGCGCTCAACAAAAACGCGACAAGCGATGACGTAAGCAAAGCGGTGGGTTACGCTTCGCTAACCCACCCTACGAAGTTCTCTGATCCGAGCTACGCTTGCTCGCGGGGCGCTCGTTGAAGGGCGCTTCGGGGATCGCCTCACCGGACGGCTTGGCGTCGCCGCCAGTTTGCATCAAGCTTCAAATGTCGGCCGGTATTGCTTGTCGGGCTTTGCGGTGGAAGCCAGCGTTTGAAGTCTTGTTCGCGAAACCGGAATGGAACGATCGCTTCCGTGCGGTCAATAAACTCCTTCAAAGAGTCGGAGGTCCACGGCGCCGGATAGACGAAAGCTGGTTGAAGGAAGAGCCGCCTTTGGCCGGCCGAAATTACGAGAAACGACGCGCGGTTTCGAGAGTCACCTGCGCTCGTTCTGGCCGATGACTGCTCGAACTCGTTCCAAAAAAATTGATAGCTGAAGGAGAGCCAGGTTGGACCAAGCTGCTGCTCCTGAAATTTGTCGTCATCGAGTGCGAATTGAAGCGCGACCGCCAGTTGGGATACGTTCAGTGTCCAACGCGGATCGATCCGGCCAGCGCCCTCGGAAGCATCTTCAGGTCCGAAGCAGCGTCGTGCTTCTTCGATTCGCGCCGCGGCGACCGCCGCGTCGGTGTGCGCGCCGGGGCCATGACATACGAGTTTGAGGCGCGGCCCTAATGTGAATGTCGTCAATTCGGCCAGAAACCGCTCGACTGTTGGCCACGCGCGCCTTGGATCGCGGATCCGCGATTGATGCCCATGCGCAGTCGATTTTGGCGGAATATATGCGACCCACTCACGACTTTCGGCGTCCATCCAAGCAGCTCCCGTCCGCTACTCCCACTCAATCGTCCCCGGCGGCTTGCTCGTCACGTCATACACCACCCGGTTCACCCCCTTCACCTCGTTGATAATCCGCGTCGCCACCCCTCCCAAGAACTTCATATCGAACGGATAGAAGTCCGCGGTCATGCCGTCCGTGGATGTCACCGCGCGCAAGCCGACCACGTAGTCATAGGTGCGGCCGTCGCCCATCACGCCGACCGTCTTCACCGGCAGCAGCACGGCGAAAGCCTGCCAGATGGTGTCGTAGAGGCCGGCTTTGCGGATCTCGTCGATGTAGACTGCGTCGGCCTTGCGCAGGATATCGAGCTTCTCCTTCGTGATTTCGCCGGGACAGCGGATCGCGAGGCCCGGCCCCGGAAACGGATGGCGGCCGACGAAGATCTCGGGCAGGCCCAACTCGCGCCCCAACACCCGCACCTCGTCCTTGAACAGCTCGCGCAAGGGTTCGACCAGCTGCATCTTCATGCGGGCGGGCAGACCGCCGACATTGTGGTGCGACTTGATCGTCACCGAGGGGCCGCCGGTGAAGGAGACGCTCTCGATCACGTCGGGATAGAGCGTGCCCTGCGCCAGGAAATCGGCGCCGCCGACCTTCTTCGCCTCCGCATCGAACACGTCGATGAAGAGGCGGCCGATGGTTTTGCGCTTTTGTTCGGGATCGGTGACGCCGGCGAGCTCGCCGAGGAAAAGCTCCGAGGCATCAACATGCACCAGCGGGATGTTGTAGTGATGCCGGAACAGGTCGACCACGGTCTCGGCCTCGTTGAGGCGCAACAGGCCGTGATCGACGAAGACGCAGGTGAGCTGGTCGCCGATCGCCTCGTGGATCAGCACGGCGGCAACCGCCGAATCGACGCCCCCGGAGAGGCCGCAGATCACCCGGCCCTTGCCCACTTGCGCCCGGATCTTCTCGATCGCCTCCTCGCGGAAGGCGCGCATGGTCCAGTCGCCGGCCAGCCCTGCGACCTTGCGCACGAAATTGCGGAGCAGCCTGGCGCCGTCGGGCGTGTGCACCACTTCGGGGTGGAACATCAGGCCGTAATATTTGCGGCTCTCGTCCTGGATCACCGCGAACGGCGCGTTGGCGCTGGTGCCGGCCACCGAAAAGCCCGGCGGCATCTTGGTGATGCGGTCGCCATGGCTCATCCAGACCTGATGCTTTTCGCCGAGGGCCCAGGTGTCCTCGAACAGGCAGCTCGGACCCTTGACCTCGACATCGGCACGGCCGAACTCGCGGTGGTGGCCGCCCTCGACCTCACCGCCGAGCTGGGCCGCCATGGTCATCTGGCCGTAGCAGATGCCGAGCACGGGCACACCGGATTCGAAGATCAGTTGCGGCGCGCGCGGGGAGCCCGCCTCGTGCACGGACTCCGGCCCGCCGGAGAGGATCACCGCTTTCGGCTTCATCTCGCGGAACGCGGCTTCGGCCTTCTGGAACGGCACGATCTCGCTGTAGACGCCCTCCTCGCGCACCCGGCGCGCGATCAGTTGCGTCACCTGACTGCCGAAATCGACAATCAGAATCTTGTCATGCGCCGAGGCCACGGAGGGCGTCGGCTGCGGGGCTTGCTGTGGGGCTTTCTCGGGGGCTGTCATGGATAGCAGATACGTGACGGCGCGCTGCGCCGCAACCGCGAGAAATCGCCGGCCCACATCCTTCTGCGGATATGGACAGAAGGCATATATGTCAGTACTATTGACCTATATGCCCGGCGTGATTCCCGGAGGACCTTCGCGATGAAGATTCCAGCCCTGCCCTTCACCGTCACCGACTGGAGCCAGGTCGCCGCGACACGGCACCCCGGCGTCACAGGCGAGGCGCTGTGGCGCACGCTCGACATCGGCGACCTCCGCGTCCGCATGGTGGAGTACTCGGCGGGCTATCTCGCCGATCACTGGTGCGACCGCGGGCATGTGCTCCTTGTCATCGAGGGCGAACTCGATACCGAGTTGCGTGACGGCCGCAGCTTCAAGCTCACACCGGGCATGAGCTATCAGGTCTCCGACTTCGGCGACGCCGCGCATCGGTCGTCGACGACAGTGGGCGCGAAGCTGTTCATTGTGGATTGAAGTCGTAGCTGCCGCGTCATTGCGAGTTCAAACAGGGGCGACCACGAGGGTCGCCCCTACGGGATCGACATGGCGTAGGGGCGACCCTTATGGTCGCCCTCCTTGGACGCCCCGCATCCAGACGGCTCATGCCGTCCATTCCCGCGCGCGGATGACGCTGCAGATCTGGAACTTGTAGTCGCTGAACAGGCTTTCGATGCCGCGCCGCTTGGCCTTGGCGTGTTCGGGATGAATCCGCCATTCACGCAGCGCCTCTTCGGTCTCGAACTCGACGATGGTGACCCGCTCGCCGTCCTCGGCGACAAAGCCCTTGTGCGAGATGTAGCCGGGAATGCCGCGCGCCAGTTCACTCATGTGCCTGGCCATGGGGCCGTATTCGTCCTGGACATCCGGCTTCAGGCGCGAACGGAAAACGGTGACAATCATCGGGGCGAACACCTCTGTCAGGGGGATGATCGCGGCCGGCCATCAGACCCGGGACCCGCGATGCCGGCAAAAGGTGGACCTCGCGCTTATATAAATCAAATGCATATTGCCTATAATGTTTATGCGTGAAGCGATCACGCGGCGAGCCTGGCTTTCAGCTCGCTCGCCAGCAATTCGATGGCAGGATCGAAGCGCCCCGGCACCGCGCTCCGGATCAGCGTGACGGTTGCCGGCATCACAAAATCCAGCACCTCGATGATCGTCAGGCCGTGCCGGTGCGGGCTCTGTTCGAACTGCCGGCGCGGCACCAGTCCCAGGCCGCCGCTATGGGCCAGCAGCGCGAGTTGCAGGTCCTCACCGAACACCTCTGCCGCGATCAGCATCGGAAGCTGCTGCCGGTCGAACGACCGCACCAGCGCGGCGCGGCAGCCGCAGCCCGGCGGGTTGAGAAACCAGCCCTCGCCCGCGAGGTCACGCAGCCGCCATGGCGCGCCGCCGCGCCTGGTCGGCGCCCGCGATGCCGACACCACGACCACCTGTTCGGCCCCGAGCGGAATGCCTGACAGGCCCGCAGGCACCGTATGCGCATCGGTCAGCAGGCCGACCGCGCAATCGAGCGCGCCGCCGCGGATCTGCTCGATGAGGCCGGTGCTCCAGTTCGAACTGACCTGCAGCCGGATGCGCGGAAAGGCGCGGCGCAAGGCATCGAGCGGCGTGGTCAGCACCATTTCGCCGAGCCCGTGGGCGACGCCTGCTCTCAACTCGCCCGCAGGATCGGCTGCGCTGGTGACGCAGGCCTCCAGTTCGGCGACGGCGGCGAGAACGTGCCTGCAACGCTCCAGCACGTGATGGCCGAGCGCGGTCAGGACCGCCGGTTTCACCGTCCGATTGAACAGCAGGCCGTCGCCGATCGCGGCCTCGAAACTCTGGATGCGCCGGGTGACGGCTGGCTGGGTCAGATTGAGCCTGAGGGCAGCCCGGTTGACCGACCCGGTTTCAGCCGCGGCGACGAAAGCCCTGATGTCCTGGATGTTCATGAGGGATAGGCATACAGGAACAGGCTTTATGCGGGAAATGGAGATCTTGCCGACCCCACCAGCCACAGTCATTCCGGGGCGCGCAGCGAACCCGGAATCTCGAGATTCCCCGATGCGCAATCGCGCATCTGAGGTTCGCCCTTCGGGCGCCCCGGAATGACGGCGTCACCTGTTCCTACGCCGCCTGCCGCTTCAGCACGCTGACAAAAAACCCGTCCGTTCCAGTCCGCCTGGGCGTCATCAGCCAGCCCTCCGGCGATGCCAGCGCGGCCTCCGCGAACGCATCGGCCTTGTCCCACAGCGCAGTCACGGTCTGCGCCGGCGGCAGAACCGCAAACTCCGGATGGCGGGTAAGGAAGGCTTTGACCTGGGCGCCGTTTTCCGGCGGCAGCACCGAGCAGGTGATGTAGGCGATCCGTCCGCCCGGCTTGACCAGCGGCACCGCGCGATCCAGCACCTCGACCTGCTCCTTGAGCCGGATCTCCAGCGCCCCCGGGCGCATCCGCCACTTGGCGTCGGGGTTGCGACGCCAGGTGCCGGTGCCGGTGCAGGGCGCGTCGATCACGACCAGATCGGCTGATGCCTTGATGTCGGCGAGCGTCTCGCCCTCGCCTTTCGGCGCGCGGATATCGGCATTGTGGACACCGGCCCGGGACAGCCGCTCATGGATCGGCGCCAGCTGGCGCTTGTCGCTGTCGGTCGCGATCAGCCGGCCCTTGCCGTCCATCATCGCCGCGAGCGCCAGCGTCTTGCCGCCGGCGCCGGCGCACAGATCGATCACCTGCTCGCCAGGCTTGGCCGCGGTGAGCAGCGCCGCGAGCTGCGAGCCCTCATCCTGCACCTCGACCGCGCCCTTGATGAAACTCTCCTCGGCATGGATGCCGGGATTGCGTGCATCGGCTGAGAGCGCGATGCGCAGGCCAACCGGCGACCACGCCGTCTCCTTGACGCCGAGGTGGGCCAGCTGGCCGAGCACCTTCTCGCGCTTGGCCTTCAGCGTATTGACGCGCAGGTCGAGCGGCGCCCGGCTCGCCATCGCGGCGGCCTCGGCGACCCGGTCCTCGCCGAACACCTCCGTGAGGTAGGGATCGAGCCATTCCGGATAGTCGCCGGCGACCGGCGCCGGCGCAGACTCGAGGGTCCGCGAGGTCAGCGCGTCGCGCTCGCCATCGGACAGCGGTGCCGGCGCGAAGCGGCCGCCATCGCACAGGGCCGCGATCGCCTCGACATCGAGCTTGCGCTCGAGCTTGAGCATGCCGAGCAGGCGGGCCCGCGGGCTGTCATCGTCCATGATCCAGGCGCTCGAGGCGCGCCGCCGCAGCACATCCCAGAGCAGGCCCGCGATCGCGGAGCGGTCGCCGGAGCCGGCATAGCGGTGCGCGGTGCCCCAGTCCTTCAGCGCCTTCGCGGCCGGCACGCGCTGGGCATCGATGGTGTCGATCAGTTCGATCGCGGCGGAGAGTCGCGCTGCGGGAGTCATTCAAATCTTTCGGTTGGAGAACGAGGCAAATATCAGCATCAGATCAGAAGAAGTATTTTGAGCGCGAAATAGATCCACATCGCAAACACCACCAGCACACCCGCGAACCACGCCAGCGAGCGGCTCCGGACATCGTTCGAGGTCAGGAATATTCCGGCGTGCGCAAAGCGCGTCACCACGAAAACCCACGACAGCAGCACGATGACGAAATCGGCGTGACGCAACGGCAAGGCCAGCGCGATCAGGACATAGAACAACACCGGCACTTCGAACTGGTTGCGGAAGCAGTTGCCGACCTGGGTGACCCGTTCCGGCCAGTTCGGCTGGCCCAGCGCGATGTCCTTGAAGCTGGTTTCCCGGCCCGTCAGCGCCCGGGTACGGGCCGTGGCCATCCCCAGCAACAGCGCGAAGGTAAGCCCGATCTGCACGAAAAGCGGCAGCAACACCATTTGAACCGACATCGGAATTCTCCAGCCACCGCGCGCGCCTGACCTGCTCATAGCGCCGGCGCCTCGCCCTGACAATCACATCCCTTGCAATCGATAGAACGACAACCGGGCGAAGATGGCGCGGATCGGTGCGAGTGATCAAGTATCGTCGTCGCCAAGTATCGTGCTCGCCAAGTATTGTCCTCGCCAAGTATTGTCCTGGCATTGTGAACTGAACGACATCTTTCTGTTAGTCGTCTCCGATATGATCGCTCCAGGGAAAAACATCCATGTCCGAATTTCGCCTGACCCAGATTTCCGACACCCATCTCACGCGCCGCTTAGGCCTCCTCACGGACAATTTCAACCGGCTCGCTGAACACATCGACGCGAGCCGTCCCGATCTCGTCGTCAACAGCGGCGATGTTTCGTGGGACGGCCCGACGTCGCCTGATGACCTCGCCTACGCGCGAACGCTGCACGAGGCGCTGCCGGTTCCCTGCCGCTATCTGCCCGGCAATCACGACATCGGCGACAATCCGACCGAGTTCGGACCGGTTCCCTCGGAGCGGGTCCGCGAACGGGATTGCCAGGCCTTCATCGCCACCTTCGGCGAAGACCACTGGCGGTTCGACGCCGCCGGATGGTGCTTCATCGGGCTCAATTCGCTGGTGATGAATTCGGCACTGGCCCGCGAAGCCGAACAGTTCGAATGGCTGGCGTCGGAACTCGCCACGACGAAGGGCCAACCGGTCGCGCTGTTCCTGCACAAGCCGCTCTTCCTCAACACGCCCGACGATCCCGAACTCGAGGCGACCGCGATCCGCTATGTCCCGATGCCCGCGCGCTACCACCTGATCGACATGTTCGAAAGCTGCGATCTTCGCCTGGTCGCCAGCGGCCATGTGCATCAGCGGCGCGACTTCACGCATCGCAACGTCCGTCATGTCTGGGCACCCTCGGCGGGCTTCGTCATTCCGGACGCGCTGCAGGAACGAATCGGCATCAAGGAGGTCGGGCTGGTCGAATACCGGTTCCAGCCCGACGCCTTCGAGGTCCGCCATGTCAGGGCCTCCGGACAGGTCGACGTCGACGGGTCCGCGCTGCGCTGACTGACATAGGCGCGAGGCCGGGCGCGCCTGCCGAACGACGAGAAGGTTCTGCGCGGGCCTGACGCAGACCTTCATATCCGCGCCACTACGGTTTGTAACGAAGCGCCGCAATCAATGCGGCCAGTGCGGGAGGCGTCTGCCGTCGACTGGGATGATAGAGATAGTAGCCTTGGAAGGTCGGGCACCACGTCTCCAGGATCCGCTTGAGACGCCCGGCCTTGATATCGGCCATCACCTCGTCCTCGTAGACATAGGCGAGGCCGTGGCCGGCCAAAACCGCCTCCCGGATCAGGTCGGAGCTATTGAATACAAGTGGGCCGTCAACCCGAACGGCGAAGGGCCGCCCCTTCTCCTCGAAGTCCCAGGCATAGAGACCACCGGACCGGACGAGCCGATAGTTGATGCAGCGATGGCCGGCGAGGTCACGGGGCGTCCTGGGCCGCGGATGGTCGGCGAAATACGACGGCGCGCCGACGACGGCCATCCGGATGTCCGGCCCGATCCGGACTGCGATCATGTCCTTTTCGACGATGTCGCCGAAGCGGATGCCGGCGTCGATGCGGTCCGCGACGATGTCGGTCAGGTTGTCGTCGATGTTCATATCCACCCGGATATCGGGATGGGATGCAAGAAAGCCCGGCAGCACCGGCATGACAACCGACGAGACCGCGTGCTTGGTCGCCGTGATGCGGACGGTGCCGGACGGTTTTCCGTGCAGGGCGCCGACTGCATCCACTCCGGAGGCGATGTCCGCCAGTGCGGGGCGCAGCGAGCGCAGCAGTGTCTCGCCCGCTTCGGTGGTCGATACCGAGCGCGTGGTTCGCGACAGCAACCGCACTCCGAGCCGCTCCTCCAGAGTCTTCATGGCGTGGCTCAACGCCGACTGCGACATGCCGAGTTCGGCCGCCGCGCGGGTAAAGCTGCCCTGCTCCGCGACCACGGCAAAGGCGGCGAGATCGTACAGGTCGTCGCGTTTCATTCATGCACCGTATACATAAGCTTTAGCGAATTATAGCCGCTAATCGAACTCGCCGGACCATGACTATCGTTGCCCAGGCACCGGAGGTGGACAGTCCGGCTGGCAACGAATGCAGCTCGTAAAGTCTGAATCGTCCGGGATTTGCCGAGAGGTCGATCGAAACGGAGTACGCCATGCAAACCCGAAATTTGACGCGCACGGGAACGCAGTCGCCTCACGAAATTCAAACAGATGACCGTCCAACCTTCACTGTTCCAGTCGCGCGGGACTGCTGGCGCGTTCCGCACGCAAGCTCTCGTCAACACCATCGGCGAGGTCGGTTCGGATCGGGTGATGTTCTCCGTCGATTACCCCTATGAATCGATGCAGGAGGCCGCCGACTGGTTCGATAACTGCCCGATCAGCGACAACGATCTGGTGAAGATCGGCAGGACGAACGCCGCTTATCTATTCAACATCGCCTGATTTCGCGAACCTCACTCATCAAGGAGATCAGAAATGGAAGAAAGCAAGCGCCTCATGGAGCGTTTCGTCGAATTCATCAACACCGCGAGCGAAGAGCTCGCTGACGCGCTCATTTCTCCGAAAGCAATATTCCACGTTCCCGGTCGTCCCGACCCGGTGGTCGGACCGGCCGGCTATCTCGAGATTATCGGAATGATGCGGGGCGGCTTCCCCGACGTGCAGTGGACTCTCGAGGAGACTATCACCGAAGGGGACAACGTTGCCGCACGCTTCACCATGAGAGGCACCCATCAAGGTACTTTTTTTGGCGTCCCACCCACAGGAAAGAAAATCGCGGTGCGGGCGATGAATTTCTACCGCTGGTCCAACGGGCAGATCGTTGGGGAACGCGGACAGCCGGACTTGTTGGGGCTGCTTCAACAGATCGGCGCGGTGCCCCTGTGATACGTGTGGCACCTGCTCTCCTGAAGAGAATAGTGCGTTAGTCGGGCAGCGTTTCCGACGGCGGAGCCGGAGTTATCACTGTTTCCGCGCGGAGCGCCGACAGCATCCACCCCGGAGGTGATGTCCGCCAGCACGGGGCGCAGCGAGCGCAGCAGCGTCTCGCCCGCTTCGGTGGTCGATACCGAGCGTGTGGTCCGCGCCAGCAGCCGCACTCCGAGCCGCTCCTCCAAAGTCTTCACGGCGTGGCTCAAGGCCGACTGCGCCATGCCGAGTTCGGCCGCCCCGCGGTAAAGCCGCCCTGCTCCGCGACCACGGCAAAGGCGGCGAGATCGTACAGGTGATCCCGTTTCATTCATGCACCGCATTCATAAGCTTAAGCGAATTATAGCGGCTAATCGAAGGGGCGTAACAGGGCTATCTGGTGGTCAGCGCCCCCGAGCGGACCGGTCCGGCGGCGACCGGTGCCGCATTGCCGAAGCTTCGGACGCGGTCCGCTCCGATCGACACCACGCAAGACCAGCAGCCCGCAAGGAGCCCACTCATGAAGCTTAATGTGAATGACCGGGAGGTCACGATCGATGCCGATCCCGCGATGCCCCTGCTTTGGGCGCTGCGCGACGTCATCGGGCTGACAGGCACGAAGTTCGGCTGCGGCGTGGCGCAGTGCGGCGCCTGCACGGTGCACCTCGATGGCGAGGCGGTCCGCTCCTGCATCACACCCATCTCCGATGCCGCGGGCAAAAAACTCACCACGATCGAAGCCGCGACCAACGGCACCGACCGCATCGGTGCCGCCGTGCATGCAGCCTGGGTCAAGCACGACGTGGCGCAGTGCGGCTACTGCCAGAGCGGCCAGATCATGAGCGCCGTCGCCTTCCTCAAATCGCTGCCCCCGGGCCAGCAACCCGCACCGGACAAGATCGACGCGGCCATGGCCGGCAACATCTGTCGCTGCGGCACCTATGCCCGCATTCGCGCCGCCGTTGCCGACGCCGCCCGCACCCTCGCCTGAAGGAGCCCGCCATGTTGCCCAATATCGACTACAGCGAACTGCCGCGCGCCGCGCAGCGCCTGATGGCCCGCAGTCAAACTGGCGAAGCCACGACGCTGCCGCGCCGCAGCTTCCTGAAGCTGGCCGGTGCCGGCGGGCTGGCGCTCGGCGCCTTTCCGCACCTCGCGATGGCCGAGACGGCCGCTGGCGGCCAGACGATCAGCGCCCTCAAGCCGACCGAACAACCGTCCGCCTTCGTGCAGATCGCCGGCAATGGCGAGGTCACGGTGACCATCAACCGGCTGGAATTTGGTCAGGGCGTCCACACCGCATTGCCGATGATCCTGGCGGAGGAACTCGACGCCGATTGGAGCCTGGTGCGCAGCCGGCATGGCTCGAACGATGCTGCCTACCTCGACCCGCGCTACGGCATTCACATCACCGGCGGTTCTCAATCGATCAAGAACAGTTTCACCCAGTATCGCGAGCTTGGCGCCCGCGCCCGGGCGATGCTGCTGGGCGCCGCTGCCGCACGCTGGAAGGTGGACGCGGCCACGCTCCGCACGGAGGCCGGCACGGTATTGGGCCCGGGTGGCCGCAGGCTTGGTTACGGCGAACTGGCCGAGGCTGCCATGGCGCTGCCCGTACCTGAGAAGGTCACGCTCAAGGATCCCAGGGATTTTCGCATCATCGGTCGCCCCACGCCGCGTCTGGACGCCCGGGCCAAGAGCAGCGGACGGCAGGATTTTGGCATCGATACTCGCCTGCCCGGTCAGTTGACCGCCGTTGTGGCGCGTCCGCCGGTGTTTGGCGCGCGCCTGGCGTCGGTGGATGACGGCGCGGCGCGCGCCGTCAGGGGTGTAAGGGCCGTGCTGCGGGTGCCGCTGGACCGCGGCGCCGAAGGCATCGCCGTCGTGGCCGACGGCTATTGGCAGGCCACGCAGGGCCGCGACGCGCTGAAGCTGCAGTGGGACATTTCGGCCGTGGAGAAGGTCGACAGCGAGCGGCAACTCGCAGAGTACCGCGAGCTGGCCGCGCGCCCCGGCCCGCGCAAGCTCGACGCCGACATGGCGCCGCTGGCCACAGCGCCGCGGCAGCTGGACGCCGAGTTCGTGTTCCCCTACCTCGCCCACGCGGCCATGGAGCCGTTGAACTGCACCGTCGCCCTCACCGAGGGCCGGGCCGAGCTGTGGGTCGGCAGCCAGTGCGCCGGACTGGACGCGGCCGCGGCGGCGGGTGTGCTGGGTCTCAAGCCCGAGCAGGTGGTGGTGCATGTGCAGATGGCCGGCGGCGGCTTTGGCCGGCGTTTCTCGAGCACGAGCGATACCGTGGTCGAGGCCTGCGTGATCGCCAAGGCCGCGCGCGCCGCCGGGCTGAACGCACCGTTGCGCACGCTGTGGAGCCGCGAGGACGACATGCGGGGCGGCTTCTACCGCCCCATGCACCTGCACCGCGCCCGCATCGGCTTCGACGACCAGGGCAAGGTGCTGGCCTGGGATCACGTCATTGTCGGCCAGTCCATCACCACGGGCTCCGTGTTCGAGCAGTTTCAGGTGAAGGACGGCATCGACGCCACGGCGACCGAAGGCATGCGCGATCCCTATCCGCTGCCGATGCGGCTGACCGTGCACCATCCCAAGCTCAACGTGCCGGTGCTGTGGTGGCGCAGCGTGGGTTCCACCCACACCGCCTTCGTGATGGAGACCTTGCTCGACGAGATCGCCCGCGCAACGAAGCAGGATCCGGTGGCCTACCGCATGGATCTGTTCGGCGACCTGCACCCGCGCCACCGCGCCGCTTTGCAACTCGCCGTCGACAAGAGCGGCTACGGCAAGCAACCTTTGCCCGCCGGCCGCGCCTGGGGCGTCGCCGTGCACGAGTCGTTCAGCTCTGTCGTCGCCTATGTGGTGGAAGCCTCGGTGAAGGACGGCCGGCCGGTCCTGCATCGCGTGACTGCCGGCGTGCATTGCAATCTGGCGGTGAACCCGCGCGCCGTGGAAGCCCAGGTGCAGGGCGCGGCCGTCATGGGCCTGTCGATGTGCCTGCCGGGTTCGGCCATCACGCTCAAGGACGGCGTCGTCGAGCAAAGCAACTTCGGCGACTACACCGTGGCGCGCATCACCGACGTCCCCGAGTTCGATATCCACATCGTGCCCAGCGCCGAACCGCCCACCGGCATGGGCGAACCCGGCCTGCCGCCTCTGGCGCCGGCCTTCGCCAATGCCATCGCACAGCTGACCGGCAAGCCACAGCGCCAGCTGCCCTTCAACATCGACAACAAGAGCTAACAGCATGAGCAAGGTCTGGTTTATCACCGGTGCCGGCAGCGGGATCGGGGCTGCAACCGCGAAGGCGGCATTGAAGGCCGGCGACCGCGTGGTCGCGACGGGGCGCAATGTCGACAAGGTGCGCAAGGCTTTGAGCGATGTCGCAAGCGACAAGCTCGCGGTCGTCGCGTTGGACGTCGCCAGCGAGGCGCAGGCGACCGCGGCGGTCGGCGAGGCCATGAAGGCGTTCGGGCGCATCGACGTTCTCGTCAACAACGCCGGCTACAGCCTGCTCGGGTATTTCGAGGAGTTGAGCACCGACGAGATCGGGAAGCTCATGTCGACGAATTTCTATGGCGTGCTGTACATGATGCGCGCCGTCCTTCCGCTCATGCGGATGCAGCGGTCGGGCCGCATCATCAACATCAGCTCGCTCGCCGGTGTCATCGGCTTCAAGCACTGCGGAGCTTATAGCGCGGCGAAATTCGCGGTCGAGGGCCTGTCGCAGGCGGTGGCCCAGGAGGTCGAACCGTTCGGCATCTCGATCACGACGGTCGCGCCCGGCTTCTTCCGCACCGATCTGCTCGACGCCGGCAACGCGAAATACGCCAGGAGTTCGATTGCCGACTACGCCGCCGATGGTACGGCGGAAGCGATGTGGTCGGGCTATGACGGCAAACAGCAAGGCGATCCGGCGAAGCTCGGCGATGTCCTGGTGACGATCGCCGGCATGGCTGCTCCACCAAGGCAGTTCGTGGCCGGCAGCGACGCGCTTGCGGCCGTCGAGCCCGCTCTCGAAGCTCGCCTTAAGGAATTACGTGGATACGAGACCCTGTCCAAGTCGACAGATGGCTCTTTCTGAAATCAGCAGCTTGCGCCGCTCCTCATCACGAGCGCTCCCGGGAAGAAACAAGGAGCGGTTTGAACAGGGCGCCCACAAGGGGCGCCCCTACACGATGTCGATCCCGTAGGGGCGACCCTTGTGGTCGCCCCCTTTGGCGTCTCGAAGAATGAGGCCATGAAAGCGTGCCGGCGGTCGACCCGCTGGCTTACGTCTTGTCCGCTCCGACCCGCACCAGCTGCTTGCCGAAATTGGCGCCCTTCAAGAGGCCGATGAAGGCTTGCGGCGCGCTGTCGAGCCCTTCGGTGACGAACTCCTTGTACTTGACCTTGCCCTCGCGCACCCAGCCCGACATGTCGCGCAGGAAGTCGCCGTGACGGGCGGCGAAATCGCTGACGATGAAGCCGCGGATGGTGAGGCGCTTGGTCAGCACGTTGCGCATCATCGCCGCGGCCCATTTCGGCGCGACCGCGCTGGTGTCGTTGTAATGCGCGATCAGGCCGCAGACCGGCACGCGCGCGAATGCGTTGAGCAGCGGAAACACCGCCTCGAACACCGCGCCGCCGACATTCTCGAAATAGACGTCAATGCCCTTCGGACAGGCGTCCTTGAGTTTGGCGGCGAGATCCGGATCGCGATGGTCGAGGCAGGCATCGAAGCCGAACTCTTTCACCACATGCTCGCATTTGTCCTTGCCGCCGGCGATGCCGACCGCACGCGCGCCCTTGAGCCTGGCGATCTGGCCGACCGCGGAGCCGACCGCGCCGGAGGCGGCCGCGACCACGACCGTTTCACCCTCCTTGGGCTGGCCGATGTCGAGCAGGCCGGTATAGGCGGTCATGCCGGGCATGCCGAGCACGCCGACCGCGGTCGAGATCGGCGCCAGCGCAGGATCGATCTTGCGCAGCCCCTTGCCGCTGGAGAGCGCATGGGTCTGCCAGCCGGCGCCTGCCAGCACGATGTCGCCCTGGGCAAATCCGGGATTGTTGGAGGCGATCACCTCGCACACAGTGCCGCCCTCCATCACGCCGCCGATCGGCACCGGCTGCGCGTAGGAGGCGGCGTCACTCATGCGCCCGCGCATGTAGGGATCGAGCGACAGCCAGATCGTGCGCAGCAGGATCTCACCCTCGCCGGGCGTCGGCAGCGGGCAATCCTCGAGACGGAAGTCCGAGGGCTTGGGCTCGCCGACAGGGCGGGATGCAAGAACGATACGCTTGGCTTGCTGGGACATGGTTGTTTCCTCCGGATTTTCTGATGATCGACATGTAGCGATAAGGTTGCCGCAACGGAAGTGCGCCCCCTCGCCCCGCCCTTGCGGGGTCGGGACGAGCGAAGCTCGCCCTGAGAGGGTTGGGGTGAGGGGCCGCTTCCACAAGCACCGAACGCGCGGTGAGTCCCCCTCACCCGAAATTCGCGTGCCGCGAATTTCGACCTCTCCCCGCAAGCGGGGCGAGGTGACAACCGACGTGCTTCCTTTATTTTGCTCAGACCCCGCCCGGATAGTTCGGGCTTTCGCGGGTAATCGTCACATCGTGGACGTGGCTTTCGCGCAAGCCCGCGCCGGTGATGCGCACGAATTGCGCCTTGTCGTGGAACTCGGCGAGGTCGCGCGCCCCGACATAGCCCATGGCGGCGCGCAGGCCGCCGGCGAGCTGATGCATGACGTTGCCCACCGGGCCCTTGTAGGGCACCTGGCCCTCGATGCCCTCGGGCACGAGTTTGAGCGTGTCCTTGATGTCCTGCTGGAAATAACGGTCGGCCGAGCCGCGTGCCATCGCGCCGACCGACCCCATGCCGCGATAGGCCTTGTAGGAACGGCCCTGCCACAGGAACACCTCGCCCGGCGTTTCGTCGGTGCCGGCCAGCAGCGAGCCGACCATGGCGATATCGGCGCCGGCGGCGAGCGCCTTGGCAAGATCGCCGGAATATTTGATGCCGCCGTCGGCGATCACCGGAATGTCGGCCTTCTTCGCGGCTGCGACCGCATCCATGATCGCGGTCAGTTGCGGCACGCCGACGCCGGCGACGATGCGCGTGGTGCAGATCGAGCCCGGACCGATGCCGACCTTGATCGCATCCGCGCCGGCATCGATCAGCGCCTGCGCGCCTTCCTGCGTCGCGATGTTGCCGGCGATGACCTGCACAGCGTTGGAGAGCCGCTTGATGCGGTTGACGGCGTCGAGCACGCGCGAGGAGTGGCCGTGCGCGGTATCCACCACGATGATATCAACGCCGGCGTCGATCAGAAGCTCGGTGCGCTCGAAGCCGCCCTCGCCGACCGTGGTCGCGGCGGCCACGCGCAGGCGGCCCTGGGCGTCCTTGCAGGCCAGGGGATGGGCGACGGCCTTTTCCATGTCCTTGACGGTGATCAGGCCGACGCAGCGATATTGATCGTCGACCACCAGCAGCTTCTCGATGCGATGCTTGTGCAGCATCCGCTTGGCCTCGTCCTGGCTGACGCCCTCGCGCACGGTGACGAGGTTTTCATGCGTCATCAGTTCGGAGATTTTCTGGCGCGGATCGGTGGCGAAGCGCACGTCGCGGTTGGTGAGGATGCCGACGAGCTTGCCCGGGATGCCCTTGCCGCTGCCTGTGACCACGGGAATGCCGGAGAAGCCATGCGCGTTCATCAGCGCCAGCGCATCCGAGAGCATCGCGTCCGGACCGATGGTCAGCGGATTGACCACCATCCCGGATTCGTACTTCTTCACCTGCCGCACCTGCGCGGCCTGGCCTTCGGGATCGAAATTGCGGTGGATCACGCCGATGCCGCCGGCCTGCGCCATGGCGATCGCCATGCGTGCTTCGGTCACCGTATCCATCGCGGAGGCGATGATGGGGATGTTGAGCGGAATGGCGCGGGTCGCGCGGGACCGGATGTCCACTTCGGAGGGAAGCACATCCGAGAGGCCGGGTTTCAGAAGCACGTCGTCGAACGTGAAGGCTTCGCGAATCCCCTGAAGCGCGTGCACCATTGCCAACTCCTTATCTGCGGTTGCGGCCGCAACAATTATGGGGATGAGCACAGCCGTCGGCGAAGCAACCGGCCTCGCCGTCGAATCGATGCCCATCGGTGGGGTTGACGGCGGTCGATAGCACGGCCGTGTGGCGAATCAAAGCGCCATGCACAGGCTTTTCAGCTCGCCGACCCGCGGTTTTTGCAGGGCAGCGTCAGCGCGGATAGCCGGGCGGAGGTCCATGCCGGCGGATCGCCTCGACGATGTCCCGATGTCTCCGGTCCTCGCGCTTCATGTGCACGGCAATGATCGCGTGCGCGGACGGTACCAGGAGCAGAACATGGAAAATCAGCCCCAGAACCGCGCAAAAGACGCACAGAACGAGGTTGAAAATCGCCGCAAACGGCTGCCCGTTCAGGAGAAGGCCGAGCGGGGGCACCACAGCCGCGAGGAGGTAGATCATGGTCCGAACTCCGGCACGCGCACGTCGCGTCACGCAGGATTTAGGTGATTTGACGGGGTCCGCAATAGCCTGACTGGCCCTGTGGTGATACAGCCCCCTGACCCGCCCATCCTGCCGCCTTCCCGGATTCCATGAACAAGCAACGCCTGATCCCGCTGATCGTCGCCACTGCGCTGTTCATGGAGAACATGGATTCCACCGTGATCGCGACGTCGCTTCCGGCGATCGCCGCCGACATCGGCACCAGCCCGCTGACGCTGAAGCTCGCCATCACCTCCTATCTGCTCTCGCTCGCCGTCTTCATTCCCGCCAGCGGCTGGACCGCCGACCGGTTCGGCGCACGGATGGTGTTTGCGATCGCGGTTGGCGTCTTCATGATCGGATCGATCGGCTGCGCGCTATCGTCGTCGGTCACCCATTTCGTGATCGCGCGCATCCTGCAGGGCATGGGCGGCGCGGTGACGCCGGTCGGACGGCTCGTGCTGTTGCGCTCGATCGACAAGAGCGCGCTGGTCAATGCGATGGCCTGGGTCACGGTACCCGCGCTGATCGGGCCCGTGATCGGCCCGCCGCTCGGCGGCTTCATCACCACCTACTTTTCCTGGCACTGGATCTTCCTGATCAACATTCCGATCGGCCTGCTCGGCATTGTCATGGCGCTGAAGTACATCGATCCGATCAAGAGCGAAAATCCCGAGCGCTTCGATCTCTACGGCATGCTGCTCGCGGGCATCGGGCTTGCCGGCATCGCCTTCGGCCTTTCGGTCGCCGGGCTCAATCTGTTGCCGTGGACCATCGTCGCTGCACTGGTCACCATTGGCACGATCGCGATGACGCTCTATGTACTGCACGCGCGGCAGACCGGCTCGCCGGTGCTGGATTTTTCGATGCTGCGGCTGGCGACACTGCGCGCCAGCATCATCGGCGGCTTCATGTTCCGCCTCGGCATCGGCGCGCTGCCGTTCCTGCTGCCGCTTCTGATGCAGGTCGGCTTCGGGCTGTCGCCGTTCCAGTCCGGCCTCGTGACCTTCGCCTCCGCCGTCGGCGCCATGGGCATGAAGACGCTGGCCGCACGCCTGATCCGCACCTTCGGCTTCCGCAACCTGATGACGGTGAATGCGGTGGTCAGCTCATTCTCCCTCGCGGCGTGCGCCTTCTTCACGGTGACGACCCCGCTGCCCCTGATCATGTTCATCCTGGTGGTCGGCGGCTTCTTCCGCTCGCTGCAGTTCACCGCCATCAACACGGTCGCCTATGCCGAGGTCGAGCCCGGACAGATGAGCCGCGCCACCACGCTGGTCAGCGTCAACCAGCAGCTTGCGATCTCGGCCGGCGTCGCGGTCGGCGCCTTTTGTGTGGAATCCACCATGGCGTGGCGCCACCTGCCGGACCTGAACGCCGACGTATTCGCGCCGGCCTTCGTCGTGGTCTCCGTGATCTCGGCGGCCTCGGCCTGGTTCTTCTGGCAGATGCCCGACGACGCCGGCCACGAAATCTCCGGCCGCAAGGCGGTCGAGATTTCCAGCCGCAAGGGCGCTGCGAAGGCCGCCGCCAAGGCGGCCAGCGAAGGCACCGAGGACGCGCGGGATCAGCGTCTGTAGTCATCGCGTCGGAGCGATCGCGGCTCCGAGGCGCAGGCCCGAACCCACCACGCCAATGCGAAAAATCATCCCGCGCTATGCCTCCGCGCCGAGCGACCGCAGACATTCGGCCATCTCGGCTTGCGCGTTTCCACCGCCATGAAGCGCCCAACCCAGCGGCGTGCCGTTCCAGATGGTGTCGCGGATATCAAGTCGGGCGCCGCGCGCGACCAAAAGTCGGACCACCGCCTCGTGGCCGCCCAGCACGGCCTGGTGCAGCGGTGTCGTATTCGGATGGTTGCCCTCGGGATTATAGCGATTGGGATCCTCGCCGGCATCGAGCAGGAGTCGCACGATCTGCAGACGGCCGTGCTGCGCCGCCAGCGACAGCGCGCGATGGCGCACTTCGGCATCCGCTGACGGCAGCAGACGGGTGGCCTCGTCGACGAGACCGAGCCCCGCCGCGGCGGGCAGATCGATGCGCGCCCCGCGTTTGACCAGCGCATCGGCCGCGTCGATCATCCCGAACGTCAGGGCCGTCAACAGCGGCGTTCCCCACTTCCTGCTGCCGCGTCCCTCGATCGCGGCACCGAAATCCAGCAGCAACTCGATAAGCGGCGCCTGCAGTCCCGCTGCTGCCGGGTGGCCGCTCGAGACCAGCATGCTCATGGTGGTGCACTCCGCGCCATACATGTCGGCCAGAGCGTCGGGCTCGGCACCGGCATGAAGCAGCGTGCGCGCGATCTCGATCGCGTTCGCAGGCGTCTTCTGGTGGTGCTCCTCGACCCCATTGGCGCCCACGTAATGCAGGAGCGTGGCGCGGTGGACCGGCGGATCGAAAAAGCAGACGCGGCTGGAGCGGGCGCGCACCAGCGTGGGATCGCCACGGAGCGCGTCCTGCAGCGCGCCGGGGTCGCCATTGACCACGGCTTCGACGGCGGCTTCGAACGCGAAGACCGCGCCGTCGCTTGCGACGGCCTCGACGTGGGCACCGAGCGATGGCCAGTCGAGGAAATCGTAATGGCGCGCGATCGCCAGACGGGCGTCATCGATTGAAAGCGCCGCATCGCGAATGTCGGAATCGGGAATGAATTTCGGACGCCATTTGATCGTCTCGTCGAGGAAGCGCGGGTGCCTGCGATGAAACAGATCGATCGCCGCGGGATCCGCGGCACGGTGTGCGGCGAGCAGGCTCTGCGCCTGGCGCTCGTACGCGGCGAGAGGTGATCGAAAGGGAACTGGCTGGAGGTCCATCCCACGATGATACCACTGCTCTTCAGAGGAAGAAAATACCCTGTGGAACCGCATATCCGGATCGTGATGGCGACTCTCACTTAGTTTGCGGTCGATTTCGAGCGTCTCGCGGCCGAGTCGCACCGCTTATCTATCATCGCCCGCACCAATCATAACCAGGTACCTTTGTAACTCGAGTGCAATCGTTTGCATCCAATGGAACTCGCAAAGTTCCAATTCGGGCTGAGAGTTAGTTTGGTCAACTTGCTGACATGTTTACGGGCTTACACCACCGGCGGCAGGGGGATTTCACACACTCACGGAGTCCGCCTTCGATGTGGAAAGTAATTGTTGCTGTTGCGTGTCTGTTGCTTGCTCCCGTTGCATCCGAAGCACGCCCTCGTCATCATCATCATCATCATCATCGACACCACTACCTCAACGCCATGGCGTCCGTCGGCGGTGATATTCAGGACCGGGGACGCATTGTCGGCGGTCGTCCTGCGGGATGCCCGCACGCGTTCTGCGGCTGCGAGGCGTCGCTGTACAAATTCGGTCGCATCATCCCCGAACTGAATCTCGCCGCCAACTGGCGCCGCTTCCCGCGCGCAGCGCCCGGACCAGGCATGGCCGCGGTTCGATCAGGCCACGTCATGATCTTGCAGCAGCATGTCGCCGGCAATGTCTGGTACGTGCATGATGGCAATTCCGGCGGCCACGCGACCCGCGAACATCCGCGCTCGATCGCGGGTTATTCGATCGTCGATCCCGGCGCGGGATCGGGTTCGTTCCGACTGTCCTCGCGGTGACGGCCGGCGGTGCGCGCTCAGTGCCGCCAATTTGAAGTTCGTGAAGCCCAAGCGGCGAGTTCGACCCACGAACTTCAAATTGAAAAGCAGCACCGGGATTACAAATGCCATAGCCTTGCGAAGTTCGTGAGACTTGGGCACCGGGTCTGAGACCCAATCGGCATCGACCGCCGCAGCTGTGGGCGATGCCGATTGACTCTGCTTAGGGTTACCCGATTGCGTTGGCGCGCAAGGGGCGATGCAAGCCGACCCATCGGTTACGCCGACCTCGCCCGCGCTTCAAGCCGCGGCTGTAGCGCGAGATGGCGAAGCAAATCAGCTGTGACACACCGACCGGACCTACAGACCGCCTTAGTACAGCGTTTCCTTGATTCGAATCATATCGACGCTTGCGCTGCTGCGCTCCCTCTCCCGCTCTTGCGCAGGGCGATCGCATTTGGAAAGAAACCAAACGCACAGTCCTTCTGCGGCCATCCTTCGAGACGCCCGCCTTGAGGCGGGCTCCTCAGGATGAGGCCTTGTTTCGCGGCGAAATCCTAGACCCTCGTGGTGAGGAGCCCGCGAAAGCGGGCGTCTCGAACCATGAAGG